>Ga0116216_10003179_pt1 | contig 10712 bp, 10 predicted proteins | sample Sb_taG_11_FD_89696 | JGI IMG/M metagenome (GOLD analysis project Ga0116216, IMG submission 89696) | Peat soil microbial communities from Weissenstadt, Germany - Sb_50d_3_AS metaG | ecosystem: Environmental > Terrestrial > Soil > Wetlands > Peat | place: Germany: Weissenstadt | collected 2010-09-21
ACTTCCCGCGCTTTCGCGCCGAGTGCCTTGGCGTGCGCGGCGGTGATCGTCCCTACGGCCGGAGCTCCATTGGAGCTGGCTGCAGGCCCATGCGAGTGCTGACTGAGGATGTCGTCGCGATACGCAGCCATCTTGATGCAGTGGAGATAGTCGGATCGTCGCCGTCACTGGCGCCAAAATGATGTCTGCTATCCAGGTATACCTCTCCAGCGCGCTAGTCGTCCGCGTTGGTACTCCCGTGCTCATGGCGACCCCATTCGTTCGTCGGCCCCGCCCCACAGCCTAACGATCGACGGCTCCGCCCGCCCGAAATTGAGCCTGCGCGCCGCAGAGCATCGTTCCACCGCGCCGAATGGGCCACGAACCATCCCTCCCGCTTTGATCGACCGATCCAGCACTCTGGCGGGGTCCGTTCCCTGCGGCAATGCCAGGACCACCGTTGAGCGTGTTGCTATTCGATCAACCTGCAAGCTGCTTGCGAAGGAGCAGTTTCGAGTGCCCTTTTGGATAGTCCGCGAGCTCGCCCACGATCACGAAACCGTGTCGCTCATAGAACGACCGAGCTTGGAAGGTGTGAGTGTCTAGCGCGAGCTGAGTGCAACCATGACGTCGTGCGTGTTTCTCCGCTGCAGCCAGCAGCCGGCTCCCGACGCCGCGACGCCGCATGTCCCCGCGCACCCAGAGCGCCTCGATCCAGCACGTCCCGCCCCAGCTCCATCCGTAGACCCCTGCGAGGAGCTCGCCGTCGCCGTCGGCCTCGACCGTGAGCATTTCGTGGAACTCTGCGATCCCGGTTGCTTTGAGGTTGAACTCGCCGATCTCGTCGATCAAGCGCTGAGCGATGGCGCGCTCATCATCACTCAAGACATCGCTGCTCGCGTCGTCCGTCATCGCCTCGGAATTGTCACTCGCCGACAACGCGAACGGTGGAGCGTCTCTAGTACTGACTTCGACGCGCGCATCACCGGCGACCGCGTGATTGGCGATTCTGGGTCGCCCGGCTTCCGCATTGGGCTACTCCCGACAATCTCGCCGCCGTCGCTTAGTTAGCCGAGCCGCGAGGCTGGCCAGAATCGTCCAAAGGCCGGATCCATTCACCGCGGACTCGCGCAATGCCTCGGCGGACAGCAGCCGGGCCCCATGAGCTGATGATTGCGCGGTTGTGATCGCGCCAACAAGCCGACGCGGGCCGCGAAAGTGTTTGCTGGCAGCGGTGAAGGCGACAGCGGCGCTGGCGCTACCTGGACAGCAGCCGTAGCGCGGTGGCCGTCGCCAGCACGAAGACGAGATGCGCGCTGAGATCATTGGCGAGCGTCTTGCGGTCGTACTTCCAGAGCGGCTCATAAAGCTTCGCGGCGGGCAGGGACCGTAACCGCTCGCCCAGACCGCCGCGCCGAATGGCAGCCCCTAGCGGATCCGGGGTGATGGCAGTGACTCCGCGACGACGCCGTACTGCGCGCCGTTGACGATCCCATAGCCCCAGTGCCCTGCGTCCCGAGCGCGAGCGCTGCTGGCGCAGCTCGAGCTGATCGTGCTCGAGCTCGACCTCTGCCTTCTCGAACGAGCAGGCACGCGAGCAACGCTCAACGAGACTGCTGAGATGGGGGTCCGCACCAGGAGCGTGAGGCTCCCGCCGCGATCTGACTGCGTCAACCAGCTGAGCACCGTCGGTCAACCCTCGCGCCCGGTCGAGCGAGAGAACCAGCCGGCGCCGAACACGCTGCCGTCCTTCTCGGGGGCGAAGGGGATTCCGGCTGAGATCGCCCGGGGAACGACGACGAGCGCCTGGGCGGCACGGTTGAGACCGAGCATCAGCAGGATTGCGGTGGTCCCGGCGGCCACGTGCGCGCCGGCGGCGTGGGCGATGTCGGTGACAAGCAGGCGACTGACGATCAGCCCGCACCACAGCCACAGACCCCGCACGGGAAGCTGCGCCCACAGGTATCCGTCGCGGCGCTCCAGACGCGTCATCGTGCCGAGGCCGACGCCGATCGCGATCGCTATGAGCGCGCTCACGATCAGCAGCGCGATGTCGGTGGCGCCCGGGTGGCCACCGATGTCGGCGATCCCGATCACGGTCAGGACCGCGGGCAGCACAACCAGGCGCTTCCCGGATACGGGGCTACCGACCACCTGCTGCCCGACCACGTACACGATGATTCCGATCACTGCCAGCACTGTCAAAAGGGACATTTTTCAGGGCTCCTTTGCGGGTTCATTGACGCTTCCTGACGCTACGTCGCCGCGGCCTCGCGCACATCGCCCCCGAGGTTGATTTGACGGGTTGATTTCGGGTTGAGATCAGGGTTGAGACGGCTCTTCGATCAACCCAAGATCAGCCCGCAAACCAGCCCTTGCGGCGATGACAGACCGTCCCGAGGCGAGCAGCATTGAGGGCGCAAACCGCGACCTTCGAAAGCGCGAAAGCAATTCTCACCAACGCACTGATCATCAACGGACTCGTTCTGTTCGCCGTCTTCGAGGCAGACCTCGGCCCCGCGGCCGCTTCGGCGCCACATCGCCCGGACGTGGCTCGAGCTCGGGGCGCTGCAGCACCGGGCCAAGCACAAGAGCGCTGCCAAGCAAAGTCTCGAGCAGGCGCTCACGATGTTCGTGGCCAATTAGCCGGGCCGCAGCGCGATCTTCGAACCTGGACGGTCACCACAACCTCGGTGCATCGCTCGAGCGTGAGCGGTGCGGACGCACGAGACCGCCACAGGGCGCTCAGCGATCAGTCGGCGCAGATGCGCTGGCGGATCGCTTCGCGGGCGCGGTCGATGATCGTGTTGTCGTCGTGGAGGACGGCTGCGATGTTCGCTCCGGCGAGGATCGCGCCGATCTCGAACGCGAGCTGGTCGGGGTCGGCGTCAGGAGTGAGCTCGCCGGCGGCTTGCGCGTCGCGTGTCGTTTGCGCGAGCAGCTCTCGCCATTGACGTTGGTAGCAAGCGACGCGATCGCGCACCGGCCCGCTGCGGCCGCCCAGCTCGGCGGAGGCGGTCACGAAGAAGCAGCCGCCAGGGAAGATCCGCTGCTCGACGTAGTCCAGGAATCCGTCGCAGAGCTGCAGGAGCCTTTCGTTTCCTGGCGGCCCGGTCGTGATCGCCGGGGTGACGACGTGAGTGATGAAGCTAGCCCGAGCGGCGTCGATCGTCGCCAGCTGCAGCTGCTCCTTTGATCCGAACAGCACGTAGACGCTGCTCTTGGGCATGCCGGTGGCGGTCGCGAGCCGCGCGATCGAAATCCCCTCGAGACCTTCGAGCGTCGCGAGCGCCGCCGCCTGCTCGAGCACCCGAGCGCGGGACCGGTCTCCCGGGGCGCGCGTCCGACGCGGCGAGTCCGTCAGCTGCGTTGGTGCGAGCCGGTCGTCGACGTTCTCAGCCATTCCCCTTGACAGTCTATACGTACGACCGTACAGTTATGAACGATCGTACGTACAACAACTGGAGAGGGCTGTGAACGAGTCCGAATCGCGAAACATCGAAACGGTGCGCAAGTACTACGACGGCTGCAACTCGGACGACATCGAGGAACTGATGAGCACCTTCGTGCCCGACGTCACGCACTACTTCCTCCCGGCCTCGCTCCCGCCGATCCACGGAGCCGAGGCGCTCGCGAAGAACTGGAAGTGGTGGAAGGACAACCTCGATTCGGTCTTTGCGCACGATCACCTGCTCGCCCAAGGCGACGAGGTCGTGTCCGAATTCAGCTGCGTCTTCACCCCGCCCGGGACCGACAAACGGCTGATCAGCCGCGGCACCGAGTGGTACGTGATGCGCGACGGCAAGATCCTCGAGGTGCGCGCCTACTGCATCGCGACCACCGACCATAACGTCGAGCTCGCGAGCTTCCCCTACGCCGAGCGCGGGTACCGGCCCACACCGTCCGAGGCGCTCGCAAGCCCAGCGACGGTTTGAACCCAGCCACCGCTTAGGCGGGAAGACGGGGGGCGAGACCGTGGTTCTCGAGACCGATTATCTGGTTGTGGGAGCGGGCGCGAGCGGCCTCGCGTTCGCCGACGCGCTGGTGGCCGAGGGGGGCGCCGTGGTGACTGTGATCGACCGCCGAGGAGCCGCGGGAGGTCATTGGCTCCACGCTTACCCGTTCGTTCGCCTCCATACCCCCTCCGCGTACTACGGAGTGAATTCGCTGGCCCTCGGCGAGGACCGGATCGACGAGGTCGGCGAGAACGCCGGGCACTACGAACGGGCGACCGGCGACGAGGTCTGCAGGTACTTCACGCAGGCGGCCACGCGGCTCGCGCATACACGCCAGGTACGCATGCTCTTCAGCCATGAGCACCTGGGCAGCGGGAGTAACGGTGAGAAGGTCAGAGACTTGAGGACCGAGAGGATTCACGACGTGGTGGTGCGTCGCAAGGTCGTCGACGCCCGATATCTGGAGGCGTCGATCCCGGCCACCCACTCCGCCTCGTTCACCATGGCACCGGACGCTCGGGTGCTATCTGTCAACGACCTGCCGGCAGCCGCTGCGTCGGCCTCCTCCTATGCCGTGCTCGGGTCCGGCAAGACCGCGGCGGACGCATGCATCTGGCTTCTGGACAACGGTGTGGAGCCAGACCGGATTCGCTGGATCCGCCCGCGCGATGCGTGGTTTTATGACCGCGGTCACTTTCAGCCGCTGGTGCAGGTCGGCGCGATCATGGAGGGGTTCGCGCTCGATGCCGAGGCGGGCGCGCACGCGCGGAACATCGATGATCTCTTCGAGCGGCTCGAGGCTTCCGGACGGCTGCTGCGCATCGACCCCTCATGGCCGGCGACGATGTACCGAGGGACGATGCTCAGCCGCCGAGAGGTCGACGCCTTGCGGCAGATCACGGACGTCGTCAGGCTCGGCCGAGTGCGCCGCATCGAAGTTGACCGAATCGTGCTCGAACACGGCGAGACAAAGACCGGCACCGGCGTGCTGCACATCGACTGCACGGCACTGGGCCTCAACGACGCTCCCGCGATGCCGATCTTCCAGCCCGGTCGGATCGTCCTCCAGCAGGTCCGGCACCTCTCACCTTCGTTCAACGCAGCCCTCATCGGGTTCGTCGAGGCCCGCCGGGAGAGCGACGCGGACAAGAACCGCCTTTGCCCACCCAACCCGTACCCCAGCAGCATCGAGGACTGGCCGCGGATGACGAGCCGAACGTGGAGGACAGAGGCGCGATGGTTGAGCGAGCCCGACGTCGCGGCCTGGGTGGCCGCCAGTCGACTGAACCTGATAGGCGCGCTTGCCGACCATGCCAACAAGCCATCCGTCCAGGTGGCAATCAAACGCTACCTGACACACGTCCAGGCGGCGGTCGATCGGCTCTCGCAGCTGGACGGATCGACCTGATCCGTATCGCTTCGGTCGACTACGCGACAGTCAGGCCGTGGTCAAGCTCGATCATATCCATCCTTCGCCAGGCACCTAAGCCTTTGTGCATTCTGAACCCCGCCGACCGCAGCGAAAGATCCCGGTGCCGCCGCCGGCCAGCCGGACAACCTCACCGCAGCCGGTCAGGTAATCACCGTACCGCCGGTAGCGGACGCCACCGAGCTCGGTGTCATGGGATCGGCGACCAACGGCCCCTCCAGTGGAACGTTGACGCTCACCTATACCGACGGCACCACCCAGTCGGCCACCCTGGGATTCACCGACTGGACGTCCGGCAGCGCCTCGTTCGGTAACGGGACCGCCGCGTCGATGCCCTACCGCAACAGCGCCGGCGGCAGCTCACAGCAGATCGGGACGACGGTCTTCACCACCAACATCCCACTTCAGCCGGGGAAGGCAGTGGCCTCGGTGACTTTGCCCAGCCGCGCCAATCAGGGTTTGCTCCACATCTTCGCCATCGGTACCGACAACGGCCCCCTCACCACCGGCGGCTAACCACCGCACCTTTCTGCTCGGCGACGGGGCCCGGCGCGGCAGCGCTGCTGTCCGGCCGGGCCCCGCCTACATCATCAAGTCCGACCGCCAGTTCACTGTGCCCACGCGAAGGCGGACCGTCTCGCGTGCCTCGAGGCGTCGCACGCATCACAGCAGGCATCCCGAAGACCTCGCGTTTCAATCCTTCAAGGGTTGACGCCGAGACCTCACGTACGGACCTGCGTCCGCGACGCGGCAGACTTCCCTCGGGCCCCAGCAGAAGTTTGGCGGCCGTGACGACAGCGCTGCTGCTCGTCCGGGCGAGCACCAGATCAGCGGTCCCGTTGGGTCCCGCTGGCGGAGGAGGCAAGCCGGGCGCCGCCTTCCTTTGGCGGTAAGCACGAGGTGCTCGCACCTCGGGCAGGAGCGCTGCTTCGGTCGCAGCGTGCTACTGGAGCGCATGATGTCGATGCTGGGGCTAGCGGCGCGCGCTCGGGTGCATGGGCGGCGGGGCCGTGTCGTTAGCGTCGACCGAGCAGTGCGCTGGCGAAGAAGCCGAGGACGCGTTGGGAGTACTCGCGGGGTGCTCACGCAGGCCCTGGGTGTGACCGGCGTTGACCTCCCACAGGTCGCCGGGTTGGTCGGCGGCGCGGGCGTGGATGCGTGTTGCAGTCCGTTCCACGCTCCAGTTGGAGGCGATGAAGAAGATCGGGGTGCGGATCTCCGAGGCGAGCCGGGCGAGCGGCTCACCCGGTGCGGCACCCTCGAGGACCCGCGCGGCAGTGTATTGCGTCCACCAGAACGGGATCGAGAGCAGTCCGCCGCCATGGACGATCTTGGCCGTGTCGTCGACCGAGCGGGTGGTGGCGCCGTCCGCGACGACTGCGCGTAGGTCGTGCCGGTGTGCGGCGGTCTCGATGAGGACGTCGGCGCCAGTTGACAGCCCGAGCGCGCCAATCCGACCAGGCTTGACGTCGGGGCGCTTCTCGAGCCAGGTGATCGCGGCGTCGACGTCGCGGCCCCAGGTCCAGCCGTAGGCGTCCGGGTCGCCCAGGCTTTGGCCGCGGCCACGGGCATCATAGAGCAGCACGCCGTAGCCGGCGCGGGCGAGCATCGCGGCGTGCGCGCGGGCGCCGTCGCGGTCGCCGCCGCCGCCGTGCACGATCACGATCGCGGCGCCGTTGCGCGAGGGGACGTACCAGCCCGAAAGAGAATCAAGGCGGTGGGCAGCGGCAGCGTCGTTGCGGAACGCGGCGCTCGTGAACCCGCAGTGCTCGCAGGCATAGAGCGGCACGGATCATGTATTCCCTCGGCGTCGCTGGACCGAAGCTAAGTTCCTGACGATCGACGCGTCACGCTCGCATCGACGGATTCGCTACTCCGCCGCGGGTGCCGAGACGCGGCAGTGGCGCTTCACTGCGCTCACCGTTGCTCGCGAGTGCTCCGCGCTCGGCGGATATGCATGACCCGTGGCCGTTAGCTCGCCAGCTGACCGACGTGTGCGGGAAGGGTGGCGTCGGCTAGCTCCAGCAGCCGCAAGTGCGCCTCGCCAGGCACGGGGGGAAGCACGGTGTTGTAGGTCGTCGTCGTCGCGTAGCGGTAGAGCGCAACCGGCCGCGGCCCGATCGAGCGTCCGATGGCGTGGCTCCATCTAGCAATGGTCGTCTCATCCATCTCTTGCCCGGCTAGAACGATTAGGTTGGGGCGGTGCACCGACGCGGCGTCGCCGATCCCGTGCATCGCTCGCGCGGACAGGCTCAAGACGTTGATGCCGGCGCGCAGGCAGAAGACCTTCAGAGCGCGGATGTATATGGCGTCGAGGTCGAGCTCGTCCCGGGATGCGTTGATCAGCACGATTGATGTGCGGCCGGCCGGTGGTGAGGCCAGGCGCTTGGCTCGGCGCAACCAGTCGGCGGCCCAGCTCGCGGAGAACGCCCAGGCGGCCGAGTCGGCCCCCATGCGGTCGACGATCTGCTCCAGGCATGGGAGCAGGACCTCCTCGATCGAGCGCTCGACCGACCGGAGCGAAAGCGTTGTCTCGATCGCGAGGTCGGCGCGCTCGGGGTCGTAGGCGAGCAGCGCCGCGATCAGCGTGCCGGCGTCCGCCGCCAGCGCCGCCCGGGCGCGCGCAACGGCCACCGACACCGAGTGCCCTTCCTCGAGGGCCGCTCGGAGCGCCGCGACTTCGCCGTGGGGGTAGGCCCGATGCCCACCCGGCGAGCGCTGGGGCTGGGGAAAGCCGAAGCGCCGCTCCCACGCTCTCAGCGTGTTCGGCCCGACGTCGAGCAGGGCCGCGGCTTCGTTGGTCTTGAGAAAACGCATGGCAAAGAACACCGTTCTCTGCCCACCCCGAGTAGCTCGGGTATCGGCCCGTATCTCCTCGGACTAAAGACCCGATCCGTCCAGATAAGTAACTTCTCACGTAAGGATGCGTGAAGACTTCACGCAGCTTTTAGCAAATTTGCGTGAAGTCTTCAACGATCCATCCGTACGATACCCCCGTGACAAGCCCACCTTCAGCGAAACCGGTCCGGCTCAACTATCAGCTCGCGCAGCTGGCCTGCGAGCTGCACGCCGCCCTGGAACGCCACCTCCACGACACGCTCGAAGAGCTCGATTTGACCCTCGCCCTGGCCGACGCCGTCTGGCAGCTGAATCCCGCGCTTGGCCCGCTATCAAGGCGTGAGCTCGCCGAGCGCTTGCGATGCGACCCCTCGAACGTCACCTTCCTGGTCAATCGGCTTGAGCGGCGGCGGCTCATTAGCCGTGCGCGCGACGACGGCGACCGCCGCGTCAAGGCGCTCGCTCTCACGCCAGCCGGGGTCGAAGTGCGCAACCGCCTGATCGCCACCCTCGCCCAATCGCCCATGTTCAGCCAGCTGACAAACACGCAGCGAGGACAGCTGGCCGACCTCCTCGGGCGCTGCGTCTGCTCCGAACGCTCACTCCGCTGACCGTGCGCGCGAGTTCGCAGCACGACCGGGCAGCAGCCGCGCACCCTCCACGCGACTCTCGCGGCCGAGCTGGGGTTGGGCACAGTCCGTCGAGAACGAGAACGAGCCTGCGCGCGGCCCCGTGCGTCGTCGCGCTGTTCCCGCCGCGGATCCGATGACCTCACGCATCCAGCGGGCAATTTCGAGGTCTCGCGGGCGGCGATCACGAACACTCGGAACAAGGCTCTCAGGCGCGGCCACGTCCGCGCGCACCCGGTGCATGTACACCTCGAGGACCTCACCTAGGCGCGCTTACTGGCCAGACGGCCATCGCGCAATGCCGCGAGATCCACGTCGTCGAGGCTCGTGACCACGATGTCGGCGTGTGCGGCTGCTAGGAGCTCCGCGTTGTCTGCACGCGCGATGCCGATCGCCGCCATGTCCCCGGCCTTGGCGGCCTGCACCCCGGCCGCGGCGTCCTCCATCACCATCGAGTCCTCGGGGGCTGCCCCCAGCTCCTGCGCCGCCGCCAGGAACATGTCGGGCGCGGGCTTTCCGTGCGCGAAGTCCCTGCCCGAGACGTCGGCGTCGAAGTAGTCGAGCAGCGTCAGACCCGGCCGCACCGATGCCGAGGTGATCCCGTTCTCCTCGGCGAAGGTATCGAGCCTGATCTTGCTCAGAAATAGGTTGGCGTTCTTGGACGAGGAGGCGGCGGCGGTGCGGATCCCCGAGTCCTTGACGTGGATGATGAAGCGCAGGGCGTCCGGGTAGGCGGTGAAGTCCCCGGCCTCGATCAGGCGCACGAGCATCTGCTGCTTGCGATTGGCGTATTGGGCGAGGCGGTAGTCGTCGTCATCGGGCACGTGGAAGTACTCGAGGGCGGCGCGGGCGCCGTCCATTCGCGGCTTGCCGGACATCTGCTCCTCGTAGACCCGGGACGTGAACGCCTCCGGCGACCAGGTCGTGTGATCGCGGATATCGCTCCAGTCGTTCTCCATCAGCTCGCGCAGCGACTCGCGCCAGGCCTTCTCGTGGGGCGAGTCGACGAGCACTCCGTCGACGTCGAAGATCGCTCCCTGGAATCGTTTCGGCACGCGTGCTCCTCTCTAACTGTGGAGTTGCTGCTCGACGCTTCGGTCGGCCTGCAACTCGAAGGTGTAACGGTCCCCGGGGCAGAAGTCGCGAACTTGATCTCCGACCCCGACCTTGATCGGCCGGTTGACGCCCTCGGGGTGGGCGGCGAGCGTCAGCCGGCCGTCGGCGAGCGTCACCAGGAGCGGGGTCCGCCGGAACTGCATCGAGAACGACAGCCCGTCGATCGGCGCCGGCAGCCTGGGGTCGAACCGAAGTATCCCGCCGCGGACCTGAGTGCCCATGTAGCTGCGCTGGACGAGGTCGAGCGTACCGGCCATCACGCCCACGTGGATCCCCTCCTTGGTCGTCCCACCCTGAACGTCGCCGACGTCGCTCTTCAGGGCCACGAGGAAGCGATCCCAGGAGCTCTCGGCGTCGAGCGCGGCGAGGACCCCCGCGTACGCAATGAAGCTGAGCGTCGAGCCGTGGGACGTGCGGCGGTCGTAGTACGCGACGTTCTTGCTCACCGTGTCGGGGCCGTACTCGTAGCCGAGGCGATCGAACAGCCGCTGTAGCTCCTCGCGCGAGAACAGGTAGAACAACATCACCGTGTCCGCCTGCTTGGCGAGCTTGTAGCGATCCGGGTCATCGCCCTCGGCGCGCAGGATCCGGTCGAGCCGCTGGATGTTTCCGTACTTGGCGCGATAGGCGTCCCAGTCGAGTTCCTCGAGCTGGTCCCAGCCTTCGAACTGGCTGATGATGCCCTCGTCCTGGAAGGGCACGAACATCCGGCGGCTCATGTCCTCCCACGTCCGCAGCTCGTCGTCGCCGAGCCCGAGCCGGTCC
>Ga0116216_10003181_pt1 | contig 10710 bp, 8 predicted proteins | sample Sb_taG_11_FD_89696 | JGI IMG/M metagenome (GOLD analysis project Ga0116216, IMG submission 89696) | Peat soil microbial communities from Weissenstadt, Germany - Sb_50d_3_AS metaG | ecosystem: Environmental > Terrestrial > Soil > Wetlands > Peat | place: Germany: Weissenstadt | collected 2010-09-21
CGGGTCGCGCACCAGGATGATGTAGAGGTCGCGGGACTGCGCCAGCCAGTGCGCCTCGCCGCCGATCACCACCGCATGCCGGTCAAACGCGCGCACAATCCCGCGCACCGCGTCCTCGGGACCCGGTTGCGCCGGCATCGAGGCCGTTGCCAGAAGACACAATAGCAGTCTCAATATCTGATATAGTAACCCCGGAATCGCTATGAACCGCCGCGAATTTCTTCGTACCGCAACTGCCGCCTGCGCGTTTGCCGGGCCCTACCAGCGCGCTGCCGAGGCGCTGGCCGGGAAAGTCAAAATCACCAACGTCAAGTGCATGATCGTTCGGGGAACCTGGGACTGGAATCTCATCAAGGTCGAAACCGACTCGGGGCTCTACGGCATCGGCGAAGCGTATTGGGGCTGGGGCGTCAAGGACCTGGTCCTCAACAAGATGAAGGACATCGTGGTGGGCGAGGATCCGCTCAACGTCGACAAGCTCTATGCGAAAATGCTCATGCAGAGCGCCGGCGCCGGAGCCATCGCGGGAGTCACCGTTACCGCCGCCAGCGGCATCGAAATCGCGCTCTGGGACCTCTGCGGCCGCATCCTCCAGACCCCCGTCTGCAACCTGCTGGGCGGCCGTTTCCGCGACCGCATCCGCTTCTACCGCACCATGCAGGCGGTGGAGAAGCCGGAGGACCCTTCGGCCTGGCGCGCCCAGGTGGAAGAGGCGCGCGGCGAAAAGTGGGGCTGGACGGCTTTCAAGTTTCAGGGCGACGGCGTGCCGCCGAGGGCCGACCCCGGATTCCGCGAGCCCGGCCACGATCCCTACGCGCGCAACCTCACGCAGCGCGACTACGGCCGCATCGTGAAGGGCATGGAGACGGTGCGCGAGAAGCTGGGCCCGGACGCGGATTTCGCCATCGAATGCCACTGGCACTACGACGTGCAGGACGTCATCCGCCTGGGCCGCGAGCTCGAGCCGGTGAAGCCCATGTGGCTGGAAGATCCCGTGCCGCCGGACAACATCGAAGCCATGGCGCGCGTCACCCACGCCATCAACATTCCGGTCTGCACCGGTGAGAATCTGTACGGGCGCCAGGGCTTCCGCAAGCTGATCGAGATGCAGGCCACCTCCGGCGTGCACATCGACATTCCGAAATCCGGAGGGCTCTCGGAATCCAAGAAGATCTCCGATCTCGCCGACCTGTATTACATATGGACCGCGTGCCACAATCCCGCGAGCCCGGTGGGCACCATCGCATCCTGCCACGCCGCCTCGGCCATGCGCGAGTTCCGCATTCACGAGCTGGCCAAGTGGATCGATTGGTGGCCCGACCTGGTGATCCGCGAAGGCCGCTTCTGGGAGAACGGCTACTTCACCATCCAGGACAAGCCCGGCTACGGCGTCGAAGTGAATCCCGATGTGGCCAAGCAGCACCTGGCGCCCGGCGAAACGTGGTGGGGGTGAAATGCGTGAACCGATGCTGATACACTGCGCCAGTTGCGGCACTACCAACCGGGTGCCGGCTGCAAAGCTAAAAGCCGGGGCCACCGCGATTTGCGGAAACTGCAAAGCACCGCTTACCGGCACTCCTGAGTCGGCCAGCCCCGCGCCCATCACGGTCACTGACCAGAACTTTGCGGACGAGGTGGAACGCTCGCCGCTGCCTGTGCTGGTGGACATGTGGGCCCCCTGGTGCGGGCCTTGCCGGCAGATTGCGCCCGTGGTGGAAGCACTGGCGGCGGAATTGTCCGGCAGGCTGAAGGTCGGCAAACTCAATGTGGATGAAAATCCGGTGACCGCGGAACGCTTCCGGATACTCAGCATTCCGGCTCTTCTGATGTTCAAGGAAGGGCGCGAGATCGACCGCATTATCGGGGCGCAGTCAAGCTCCTCGATCCTGCGGCGCGTCCAACAACTGCTCGCCTGAGGAAGACAAGACCATGGATCGACGTGACTTTTTACGCAACGCCGCGCTGGCCGGCTCGGCGCTCGCACTGACTGGTGACCCCGCCGATGCGTCCCCTGCAGCCGAGCCGCTATCCCTTTTCGACCGGCCCATGCGCTGGGCCCAACTGACTCTCGCCGAAAACGATCCCGGCACTTACGATATCAAGTTCTGGCTCGACTACTTCCAGCGAACTCACTCCGACGCCGCCTGCCTGAGCGCCGGCGGCTGCGTGGCCTACTACCCCACCAAGGTTCCGCTGCACTATCGCAGTCAGTGGATGGGCGCGGGCGACCCGTTCGGCGACCTGGTCGCCGGATGCCGCAAGCTCAACATGTTCGTCATGGCGCGCACCGACCCCCACGCGGCGCACCAGGATGTCTACGATGCCCACCCCGACTGGATCGCGGTCGAAGCCAACGGCCAGAAGCGGCGCCATTGGGCCATGCCCGAACTGTGGGTCACCTGCGCGCTCGGCCCGTACAACTTCGAGTTCATGACCGAGGTCACGCGCGAGATCGTGTCGAAGTACCAGGTGGACGCCATCTTCAGCAACCGCTGGGCGGGCTCGGGGATGTGCTATTGCGAGGACTGCCGGCAGAATTTCAAGGCCGCCTCGGGCTTCGATCTCCCGCGCACGCTCAATCCGCAGGATCCCGCCCGCCGCGCCTTCATCCTGTGGAAGCAGCAGCGGCTCTTCGAGCTGTGGCGCGTGTGGGACGGCGCCATCCGCCAGGCCAACCCCAACGCGCGCTTCGTCGCCAATGCCGGCGGCGGCGCCCTGAGCGAGCTCGACATGAAGACCGTCGGAGAACTCGCGCCCACGCTCTTCGCCGATCGCCAGGCGCGCAGCGGCCTCACCGCTCCCTGGGCCAACGGCAAGAACGGCAAGGAGTACCGCTCCACCATGGGCCGCAAGGCTATCGGAGGCATCTTCAGCGTGGGCGTGGAAGAGGCCTATCGCTGGAAGGACTCCGCGCAGAACGGTCCCGAGATCCGCCTGTGGGCGCTGGATGGAATCGCCAACGGCCTGCGTCCGTGGTTCACCAAGTTCTGCGGCGTGACGCACGACAAGCGCTGGATCCCGGTGGTGGAGGAGCTGTACGCGTGGCACTACCGCAACGAGCGATACCTGCGCAACGAGGCGCCGCTGGCCCGCGTAGCCATGGTCTACTCGCAGCAGACCGCGCACTTCTACGGCGGCGAGCGCGCGCGCCAGAAAGTGGAAGACCACACGCTCGGGTACTACCAGGCGCTCATCGAAGCGCGCATTCCGTTCGAGATGGTCAACGACCGCCTGTTGGATGCGGAGCACGTAGGCCAGTTCAAGGTGCTGATCTTCCCCAACATCGCGGCCCTTTCCGACGAGCAATGCCGGCAAGTGCGCGAGTTCGTGGCGCGCGGCGGCGGCGTGGTGGCCACCCACGAAACGTCGCTCTACGACGAGTGGGGAGTGCGGCGAACCGATTTCGGTCTGGCGGATCTCTTCGGCGCCTCCTACGATGGCGCCATGGACGAGCGCATGATGAACTCGTATCTGCGGCTCGAAGTGGATGCCGCCGGCAAGCGCCATCCGATTCTCGCGGGCCTCGAGGACGCCGAGCGCATCATCAACGGCGTGAACCGCGTCCATACGAAGACCACTAAGGAATACCGGAATCCGCCGCTCACCCTGATCCCTTCCTACCCCGACCTGCCCATGGAAGAGGTCTTCGAGCGCGTCCCCAAGACCGATATTCCCGAGGTCTTCGCGCGCGAAATCGGCAAGGGCCGAGTGGTCTACTTTCCCTGGGACATCGACCGCATCTTCTGGGAAGTCCTCGCGGTGGATCACGCCAAGCTGCTGCGCAACGCCGTGGATTGGGCCGCCAACGAGCCGCGGCCCGTGCAGGTGGATGGTCCCGGAATTCTGGACGTCACGCTGTGGAAGCAGAAGGACTCGATGACCCTGCACCTGGTGAACCTGACCAATCCGATGATGATGAAAGGGCCGCTGCGCGAGTTCATTCCGCTGCCCGCTCAGCAGGTGAGTCTCGCGCTGCCCGAAGGACGCCGCGCCCGCCAGGTCAAGCTGCTGGTGAGCGGAAAGTCGCCGCGCGTTCAGGAATCGGGCGGCCGGATCCATCTGACTATACCTTCGATTCTCGATCACGAAGTAGTGGGGGTAGACTTGTAACATGCTGTTCTTCGCCGCACTCCTCGCTCTGCACCTCGCGCCGGTGTCGCCCAAAGCGCCCAACCGGCAGCCGCAGCTCGCCGCCGGAAACGGGACGGTCGCACTGGTATTCGGCAGCGGTGAATCCATCTGGCTGGCCCGCTCCATCGATGACGGCCGCACCTTCACCGCGCCATCCAAAGTCGCGGACCTGCCGAAGCTCTCGCTGGGCCGCCATCGCGGTCCGCGCGTCGTGATTGCGGGAAACGCCATGATCGTGAGCGCCATCCCGTCGCAGGGCGATCTCTTCGCCTGGCGATCCACCGATGGCGGCCGCACGTGGTCGAAGCCCGCGATCATTAACGACAAGCCGCGCGCCACCGAGGAAGGCCTGCATGCCATGGCGGCGGATGCCGAAGGCCACGTCGCCGTTGCCTGGCTGGACGACCGCAACGCTCCGGGCAAGAAGCTTTACGGCGCGTTCTCGGACGATGCCGGCGCCACCTGGTCGAAGAACGTCCTGCTCTACCAATCTCCCGGGCGCACGATCTGCGAGTGCTGCCACCCGTCGCTGGTCGCGCTGGGCCACGGCGAGTTCGCGGTGATGTGGCGCAACGTGATCGATGGGTCGCGCGATTTCTATGCGCTGCGCATTCGCGACGGCAAGCCCGTGTCTTCAGCCGTCAAGCAGGGCACCGGCACCTGGAAGCTGGATGCCTGCCCCATGGATGGCGGCGGCATCGCGGTGCGGAACGGCGAGTTGGTCAGCGCCTGGCGCCGCGAGCACGACATCTATTTTGCCGAGCCGGGCAAGGAGACGAAGCTTGGTGCGGGGCAGGATGTCGCGCTGGCGGCGAATGCCAAGGGGCCGTACGCGGTGTGGTCCACGGCCAACGGGATCGAAGCGCGCCTGCCCGGGTCCGCGGCGAACGCGCACATCGCGGACTCCGGAGCTTTCCCCGCGATCCTCGCCCTGCCGGGCGGCTCCGTGCTCGCGGCCTGGGAGGAGAACGGCAGCATCGCTACTCACCGCTTCGACCCGTGACCCACCCCACCGCGGCCGCAGCGAAGTTTTCGACGTCCTGAGTCAGCCGGTGTAAGTAGGTACACCGTGCCGTCATGCCCGATGGTAGGGCGCCCGGTAAGGATGTCGGCCACCAGGCCTCCATAGCCGGTGTTGATGACGATCTGTCCGCAGTCGTTGATTCCCGCGGGAATGCCGCCGCTCAGTTCGCCGCTCACCGCGCTCAGGTCGTATACCACTCCGCGGCCATACAGAAAGGGCGTCAACCTTCCATCGGCCAGCGTCAGGATGCCCACCACTTCGCCGTTGTCGTTCATTGCCGTCCCTTCGAGCGAATCGAATCCCGAAGGCATGGGGATCTGGGTGACCGCGCCCGTGGAGCCGTGCGCGGATGACGGAGTCCACAACCAACCGGCTGGTTTGCACGTCCCCGGGGCTGGCAAGCAACCGCTTCCCAGGATGGCGCCGTTGTTGTTGATGGCGAGCGGCGTCCCGATTTCAGGGATCGGAGTGAAGGTCCCCGCGGCGATCAGGCCCGCGGGAAATGTCGCGATCAACTGGCCGAAATCGTTGATCCCGGCGATACCCTCGATCTCGCCGGTGCCTCCCAGAAGATAACCGGGGTCGATCACTCCGGTAGTTCCGTTGGGGGTCGAGGGGGTCCACAGGTAGGGGCCTCGTGGCAGACCTCCAGCGAGAGCCGTGTGACCGATGATCTGGCCGGGACCGTTGATGGCGGTCGCATCCGAACCTTCGTACGTCCCCACACTGCCGAGGAACGGCAGGATTGCTCCAGTGGTTCCGTTGGGCGCCGCCGGTGTCCACAGAAACGCCTGGAGATAGGGCGATCCCGTCATGACCCCCACCACCTGCCCCCGATCGTTGATGCCCAGGGCGCCATAAGCTCCGGCGGGCGCCAGATCGATCGCGCTTCCGTCGATTGCGTTGGCCTCCGATGGGGTCCACAGGAGAACCACCGGGTTTGAGCCGGAGTGCGAAGCGGTCACCTGTCCAAAGTCATTGATCGGCCTGCCCACGGAATACTCATCGAAGATCGATGGCGCCGAGACATTGCTTGCAATCCGGGTGACTGCATAACTGACTGGCGGGGCCGCTGTCGGGGGAACGAAATTGGCGAGAATTAGGAGTGGAGAGGACACCGTCAACGCGATGGTGGCAACTCCAGTGAAAGGGCTGGAGGCCCCGGTCCAATCGATCAGCCGGAACCCGCTCGCAGGGGCCGCACTAAGCGTGGCGCGATCGCCCGCGGTATACCAGCCGCCGCCCGAAACCGCGCCGAAGCCCGGCACGTCGGGCCGCGCAGTCACCAGGTACTGAGTAGTGAAGTTCGCGGTGTAAGTGCTTGCCTGGGCCGGCGCCGTGATGTTTCGCGGATTGGACCCGGCGCCATCCTGCCAGGCGTCGAACTCGTATCGGGTACCGACTTCGCTCGATTGCGGAGAGAGGAATGTCACGCTGCAGAGTGAGCCTGGAATCCATCCCAGAGTCTGGGGAGTGCGGTAGTCACCCGCGTGGCAGCCGCTGCCGCTAACCGTGAACCCGCTGCCTGGCGCATTCGACGCGAGGGTGACCGGGACTTCGTTGGCCGCCGGCGATGCAGGGAGGGTTCCCGGCGTGAGCAGATAGACGCTCTGGTCGGCGGCGTCGATGACGATCTGTCCGAGGTCGTTGATGGCGACGGGGCCTCCATTTTTCAGTTCGCCGCTCAGCGCGCTCAGGTCGTACACCGTTCCGCCGGTATACAGGAAGGGCATTGGTCCGCCCGCGCTGCTTTGAACGCCGACCACCTGCCCTTTCGCGTTCAAGGCGGAGCTGGTCATAGGGAGGCTGCCCAGGATGGCGGTTACGCTTCCTTCCGTAGCGGCTGAGGACGCTGGTGTCCACAGGAAGGCATAACAGGTTACGAAACCCGGAGTGGGACAAGTCCAGCCCAAGACCGTGCCGACGTTATTGATCGCGGTTACTTCGAGGGATACTCCGGGTGGGAATCCGGAGAGTTGCTCGAAGGTCCCCACGGCACTGTTGGGGGCCGAAGGCGTGAAGCGGATTGCCGGATCGATCAGGATCTCACCCGAATCGTTGATGCCCGCGGCGAAGTTGAAGCGAGTGTCCGTGACCAACGTGCCCGCGGTCCCGTTGGGCACGAGTGGCGTCCACAGATAGCCCTGGCCTGCGCCGCCGAAGATCTGCCCATAGGCATTGATTCCCCCGACGCTGAAATGCGCGGTAACCGCGGAGCTTCCGGCGAATCCCACCATCGTGCCGGAAGTCCCGTTGGGAGTGTCGGGCGACCAGAGAAAGGGCTGCGCGAAAGGTGTGGAGTCGATTCTGCCGGCCACCTGCCCGCGGCCGTTGATGGCATAGGCGCCACTTCCGTCCGCGCCCGCTACGGGCAGCCCGTCCAGAACGATGAGGCTGCCCACCGTGGAGTTGGCGGCGATGGGTGTCCACAGGAAGGCGGAGTGCGAGGAACTGCCGCCCACGACCTGACCGAAGTTATTGATGCCGAAAGCTCCAGCGTTCGTGGCGATGCGCGTCACGATGTAATTGAGCGGCGCCGTCGGACTTTGTGCCGCGGCCAGCCACGACAGGAACAGCACTCCGGCAAAGCGGGACATAGGTATCCAATAGCTAAGACCCTGGGCGGCCGGTTTTCACTACACGATTAGGACTCCCTACTAGTCAGAAGACACCTGTCCTACCCCGTTTCCAGTATTGTCCGGGTCACCCTACGCCCATATTATAAAAACCGTATGGGAACCACAAAATATCCACGACCGATAGTGTTCATTCTTCCTCTCGTGCTGGCCTGCGGAGCAGTACCCGCGGCAGCGCAGCCAGCGATCTATGTGCGCCTCCTGGGAACTGCCGGCCCATCTCTGAACCCGGACCGCGCCGAGGCCGGTTTGCTGGTGGTTGCCGGCTCCGAAGTACTGCTCTTCGATTGCGGCCACGGAGTGCCGAACCGGCTCGCCCAACTGGGCCGGACCAATGTCAGCAAAGTCTTTCTCACGCACGTCCACTCGGACCACACCGAAGGGCTGCCGGAACTGTGGATGAACGAGATCACCTGGGGCAACCGGGGCAACACGCCGTTGTCGGTCTGGGGCCCGGGCGAGGATACCAATCAACCGGCCGGCACGCACGACCTCACATCCATGGTGGCCAATGCATTCGCAACCAACACCCTCATCCGGCGCGACTTCGTGGAACACCTGCCGGCGGGCGGTATCCAGTTTCAGACCACCGAGATCACCACTGAGGGAGTCGTGTACCAGAACAATGGCGTCACGGTCACCGCGTTTCTCGTGGATCACGGCGTGGTGAAGCCGGCCTTCGGGTACCGGGTAGACTACCAGGGTCACTCCGTGGTGTTTTCCGGAGATACCACGGCGACTCCCAACCTGGTCAAGTACGCGCAGGGGACGGACGTTCTGGTCCACGAGGTGCTGGTGAGTTTCCCGGGCGCCACCCCCGCCAACGATTCCATCCTCAGCTATCACAGCACGCCCGAGCAGGCCGCGGCAACCTTCAACCAGGCGGCTCCGAAGCTGGCCGTGTACACTCACATCGTGGATCAGACCAGCGGGGGCACGCAAGGCTTGATCAACCGAACGCGGGCGGCCGGGTACACGGGACCGCTGGAGGTCGGACAGGATTTGACGCTGATCGAGATCGGGGATACGATCTCGGTCCTGCGCTGTCCTTCTTCCGCGAGCCCGTCGATCGCGGCAGTCACCGACACGAGCTATGGGAGCAGCATCTCCGCGGGCGGTACGGCGATTGTCTGGGGGAGCAACTTCAGCATCGGCGGCAACCAATTGTCTTGGACGCCCGCCAGCGGCGGATCAACTGTCACCTTGAGCGAGAGTGACGGGCTGTATTTCTGGGACCAGTCGTCAGGACAGATCAACGCGGCATTGGATCCGCACATCACGCCGGGCCTTTGGTATGTGTCCGTACAAACCAGTTGCATCGTCTCCTCGGGGACGTTGGCAACCTTCGCAGTGACCGTCAATTGAAGCCGCCTTCACCCGCCATCATGCGGTGTCTCGAGGTAGGCCCAGCGCTCCGCGATCTTCCGGTCCGCGATCCGCCAGATCACAATACCTCGGAACTCGATCCTCTTCCCGGTCCCGGAATCCGTCGCTGTCCAGTGATTCCGCACCACCACTTTGTCGTCTTCCGCAATCATGTCTTCGATGCGCACATGCAGGTCGGGATACCGCTTGAGTGCCCCGCTCACGTATTGAATCGCTCCCGCCGGCCCCGGCGGCATTCCCGGCGGCACGTCCGCCCCGTGGTCCACAAAGTCCGCGGCGAAGTTGACATTCCCAATCTGTACGTTCTTGCGGTTGACGAATTCCTCGAAGTGGTTGCGGATAAATTCCCGCGATTCTGTATGCGTCATCCCGGTTTTTGCGTTGATCGGTTCCACGCTCGATGCCCTCACTAACCCTTCGCCGCCTGACCGCGAAACGCTCCCGCGAATTCTTCCAGGAATCGATCCATGGTGATGGGAGGACGCCCCAGCAAACCCTCGAGCACTCCGTCCACCGTTCCGCCCCTTCCGCCGGTGTAGTATTCCTGCAGCTCGAGCAGCGCCGTGACCAGCCACTCCGGCATTCCCTGGTCCAGCATCGCCTTGCGCTGCGCCTCGGCTGGAATGTCCACGTACTGCGCGCGAATTCCCGCGTGCCGCGAAATTCTTTCCGCGATCTCCGCGTACGTCAGCGCTTCCGGCCCGTTGAGTTCATACGTGCTGCCGTCGTGCTCGCCGCCGCGCAGCGCTTTGGCCGCCACGGCCGCAATGTCCCGCACATCCAGGTAGCTGGTCCGCGCATTCCCCATCGCGCCGTAAAACGCACCCTGCGTGCGAATGGACGGCGCATAGTACGCCAGCACGTTCTGCATAAAACTGTTGGGGCGAAGAATACAGTGCGCGATCGCCGACGCCTTCAGCTTGTCTTCCACCTTGCGGTGCCAACCCGGAAAGGACTTGCCGTAGTCTCCCGCCCCAAGAGCTGAATTCAGCACAATCCGCCGCACGCCTGCCTCCGCGCACGCCTCGATGGCGTTTCCTTCCAGGCGCACCAGATCCGGAATCGGAGCACAGACCAGGTAAACACTCTCCACGCCGCGCAGGGCGAGCTGAAGACTTGCCTTGTCCGAAAAATCGGCGATCACGGTCTCGGTTCCCGAGGGAGCCTTGGCCGCATCGTCTTGGGAACGGTACATGGCCCGATGCTTCTCTCCGCCTCGCGCCACTTCCGCCAGGACGGCTCTGCCGACAGTCCCGCTTGCCCCGGTAACCAGAAACATTTTCTCTTCTCCTCTCCTCCCCGAATGGTATAACGGTCTCGTACGCTCGGGGAAGTACGCACATTTTTGTAAGCCGGGAGCCTTTGTGAAAAATCATCACGGTTGCCCCGTGCAGGGAGCCATCAATGCCGTCAGCGGGAAGTGGAAGGTCCTGGCCATCTGGCATCTGGGCTTCCATCCGAGACGCTTCGCCGAGCTTCGCAAGCTTCTTCCGGGCGTCAGCGAAAAGGTCCTGACCTCACAGCTTCGCCAGC
>Ga0116216_10003182_pt1 | contig 10710 bp, 8 predicted proteins | sample Sb_taG_11_FD_89696 | JGI IMG/M metagenome (GOLD analysis project Ga0116216, IMG submission 89696) | Peat soil microbial communities from Weissenstadt, Germany - Sb_50d_3_AS metaG | ecosystem: Environmental > Terrestrial > Soil > Wetlands > Peat | place: Germany: Weissenstadt | collected 2010-09-21
GCCAGCGACCGGCAGCCACTCGCCGACCAGGTGCTCTCCCTGCCCATCACGTAGCCAGGCGACACTTTCGGCGCAAGCTATGCGACTGGCATCGCGAGGCGATCGCCCGGTCGGCGGCTAGGGTGAGGTGCGCGAGCGCTGATCAGCGCTCGGCTATCGAGGACGCAGCAGTTACGGGCGTCTGGTCGTCCGGGCGGCGAGGAAGATCGGGACGTTGCGGTAGACGGGCTGGTCGGTGGCGAGCCGGCCGCTGGCGGGGGGCTCGTCGACGAGGTCGAGGGTGAGCCCGCAGGCGGTGAGCGTGTTGAGGTAGGTCGCCACGGTGCGGTGGTGGTTGCCGACCCGGCGGACCCCGGCCGGGTTGGCCGACCGCCAGAACCGCTCGCGGAGGTAGTCGCCGATCAGCCGGGCGGGACCGCCGTCCGCGGTCGCGACCGTGGCTGCGCCGGGGGCAAGGAAGCACGGGTGGCCGATCACGAACACAAAGGATCCGCCGGGGCGCAGCACCCGGGCGACCGATGCCAGCGCGGCGGGCAGGTCCGGGATGTCCATCAGGCCGAGCTGGCAGGTCACCACGTCGCAGGACGCGTCGCCCAGCCCGGCGAGAGTGCATGCGTCGCTGGTCAGGTAACGGATGCCCAGCGGCTCGGCCACCTCGTAGCCGCGGGCTATCTCGATCATCTCCGCCGACAGGTCAGCGCCGGTCACGGACCCGGCCCCGGCCCGGGCCAGGGCCCGGGTCGCCATGCCCTGCCCGCACGCCACGTCCAGGACCCGCGCGCCCCGTAGATCCGGGACAAGCCGCAGCGTGGTGGCCACGGCAAGCTCGTGCGGCCCGCTTCCCTGCCGCACCAGCTGGTCATACCAGCCCGCGATCTGCGGCCACGTCACCGCCTGCTCCTCCGACCCTGCCATCACCGTCGCCTTCCGCCACCCCCGCGACCATGCTGCCAGGCATCCGCTCGCGCAGTCAGGGCTACCCCGGAGCGCACCTATCTGCGGCAGAAGAGTGCGACTGGACAGAGCACAGGGATCTGCCTATGTCTGCGTCCATCGGGCAAAATTGCGACCGTGGCCGACGCATATGGGGACGGCGAGTTTGAAGACGTGCTGTGCTACTTCGGCTGGTGGGACTGCCCTCGGTCAGGGATCTCGCTCGTCGGAGCGCGCCCGCATTACTTCGACTGCCGCTTCTCCGACGATCTCGACGACTACCCCGATCAGTACCGTGTGTGGCCGGTACCTGATGATGAGCTGGCGGATGAGCTAGAAGTTTGGCAGTGCTTCGTCCAATGGCGTGGCCAGTTTGATGGGGGCGCTCAGCCGGGCCCGTTCCCGGGCCAGTTGCGTACGGAAGCCTTCTCGCGCGTGCAGGAGAGGCATATCCAGCAACCGCCTGAGTCCGCCAGAGTTGCCATCCCGGCGTGGCGGCTGGATCGGAATCGGTCATTCGCTGGCCGCGTGCCAATGCACAGGGCTCGCTGGACTTTCTGCTGATCGGCCGCGACATCGCTCGGACCGCGGTAGAGGTCATGCAGCCCGGGTGGGCAGAACGCGAGCGATGCTGGTCGCGATCTGATCCATGACGCCGTCCAGTACATGGCGAGCGGGATCGCCGCCGAGCAGCCCGAACACGCGCGGTCCGCGCCAGCTGGCGTCCAGGTCAGCAGGCCGCGGGATAACGTGAAAGTGGATGTGCTGGAAGCCTTCGGCTTCGGCGAAGAGCGCGACGCAGGTCTTGTCGCAGCCGGTGACCTGCCGCAGCGCGGAGGTCAGGCCGGTCAGCAGCGGCCCGAGATCGGCCGCTTCCGCAGGCGTCAGCTCGTCCAGTGCGATCATGTGGCGGCGGGGCAGCACGACCATCCAGCCGGCCAGCGCTGTCCCGAAGGCGTGCGCCACCCGCCACGTTGAGCTGACGTAAATCTGCTCTCGCGGAGGCAGATCCAGGCGGGCGTTGTTGATGCAGCTGCGGCAATCGTGGTCGGCAGGCACGGCTCGGATTATCCCGCAGCGAGGCTGCGCCGCGCTGGCCGGCGAGGGGTGGGACTTGCCTGGCCGCCGACCGCGCTACTTGCGGCAAAGTCGCCCGTTCCGCAGGCTCACGCCGGTGGCCGGGTACTAAGGCTATTCGGTGGCGGAGACGGGCGGCCTGGGTTACGGTCGGGCCGTGGCCCGTCAGCAGCATCGTGGTGATCTTCGTCCGCCCGAGGTCACAGCGGATGAGAAGACCACGCTGCTGGTCTTCCTGGATTACCTGCGCGAGGCGCTCGCGGCGAAGCTGGCTGGCGTGAGCGAGGAGGACGCCCGCCGTTGCCTGGTCCCGTCGGGCACCAGCCTGCTCTGGCTGGTCAAGCACCTGACGGCAGTGGAGCAGGCCTGGTTCCTGTACTCCTTTGCCGGTGAGTCCGCCCGATGGCCGGACGAACCCGTCAGCGGTGCCGACACGATCGACGGCGTGCTGGCCGCGTACCGGTCGATGGTCCGGCGGTGCAACGACGCGATCGCGGCGGTCACCGATCTGGGCCGGCTGGGGGTGCGGTCGGCGCGCGAGACGGCACCGCCGAACCTGCGGTGGATACTGACCCACATGATCGAGGAGACCGCCCGGCACGCGGGCCACGCGGACATCATCCGCGAGCAGATCGACGGAAGCGCCGGCCGCTGAACCGGCATCGGCCCTGAGCCAGACGCTAGTCGCGCGATCCGCGGCACAGCGGGTGGCCCCGGCAGAGGCAGACGCGATGCGGTGCAGCGTTTCGGTGGTCGGTGGGTCACGATTGCGGAAGTAGAACGTCCGTATTGGGCTCTAGGGTGCCGACATGACCGGCAATCACACTCTCCTGGAAGGAAGGTGCACGGGTGCGATCTCGAACGACAGGCATGTGGTGGGGAACCGCTATCGAGGCGCCTGACCCCGGCGCGCTGGCGAGGTTCTACTCCGAGCTGCTCGGGTGGACCATCGGCCACGAGGAGCCGGGCACGACGATCCTCGCCGCTCCCGAGGGATCCATCTATGTCGTGTTCCAGCAGGCGACCGGCTACCAGGCCCCCATGTGGCCGCCCGTCGACGGACGGCAGCGCCCGATGATGCACCTCGACTTCCAGGTCGGAGACCTCGACTCCGCGGTCGCCGAGGCAGTCGCCCTCGGAGCCTCGGTCGCTGCCTACCAGCCGCAGGACAATGTCCGGGTGCTCTTCGACCCGGCCGGCCACCCCTTCTGCCTCTGCCGCGACGACGGCTGATCGCGCGACCGCTCATCGGCATAGAAAGTCATTCTGCGTGTCGGTCCGGGATTTAGGAACGTCCTCCTGATGCGCTTGCCGGGCTTGGTGTGCCATGCGCAGAGGGGGACGTTCTGTGGGTAACAGTAGAGGCGTTTCCCGTGGTGATCGCAACCGCAACGCGCGGCTCGCCCGGCTTCGGGGGCTGGTTCCGGTGGTGAACGCGATCGTGGGCATTGACCCGGCGGACCAGAAGCAGATGGTCGTGGTGGCCGATCACGATTCGCGGGTGCTGGCGCGCAGGACGTTCCGGTGCCGGGCGTGGGCTCTCGGGGCCGCTCTGGACTGGGCTGCGGCCCAGGCCGTGAAGGCAGGCTTCGCGCAGGTGACGGTAGCGTGCGAGCCGGCCGGTCACCGGTGGCGCGTGCTGGGGCAGCTCGCCGCGGACCGGGGGATGCCGTTTGTGTGCGTGCAGCCGATCGTGACGTCGTGGTGGCGGCGCACGGAGGACCTGACGTCCGGTCAAGACCGATGAGAAGGACGCTGTCCTGATCGCGCGCCTGACCGGGCAGCTGCGCTGCTATGTCCCTGAGCCGGCTGATGAGACCTGGGGTCGGCTCCGGCCCCTGGGGGCGCGCCGGGAACAGCTGGTCGCCGAGACCGTCAGCCAGGTACAGCAGCTGCGTGACCTGCTGGAATGCGTGTGGCCGGTATCGCTGGAGGCGGCACGTCAGCCGTGAGGCCCGGCCTGCGGCTCGCCGCATGGCGGGCGGTCTGGGGAGCCCAGCGCGCCAACCCCGTCTGCGCGGCCCGCTACCAGCACCTGACCAGCCGGCGCGCAGAACAAGCTCACCCCCACCCAGGCCCAGGCCGTGATCGCCGCCGCCATCTTGCGCCAGCTGCACGCCGTGGTCACCACCGGCCGGCAATGGGATCCCGCCATCGCCGTCTACGGCACCGGCCAGCGCCCCGAGGTACCCGCCGCAGCCTGACCACCCGACGCCATCCAGGCGATCCACCGAGCGGACGGAGCCAGCCATCGCAGAATCGAATCAGCGCACCCCCGCCGGAGTGGGGCCGCTGAGTGTGCCATCTACCTGCGGAAACGTCACTCTCGTGCGGCTTGGGGCGCGTATAGGGGGCGGTGCTTACCCGGGTCCGCATAGGTGGTCCGTCAGCCTCGGTCCGGGTTGCGCTCCACCCGACTCAGGCTGTGAGACCGCCCGGCTGCGGCGTTAGTGCCGCGGCCTGGTGCGAGCGTCGAGTGGGCTGTGGTGCGCCCGGCTGCGGCGGTGAGGTCGGATGCGGATCGGGTGGTGGCCCGGGTGACCGGGTGGCCGGCGCCGGACCGGGCGGTGATCTCGCCGGGCGGGCGGTGAGGGTCATGGGCTGGCCGTCGGGCCGGTGGTCATTTCGCAAGAGGAGCGCGTCGGCCGGGGGTGCGGGCGGGACCAGGACTCGGCGAGCAGCGGGCCGGCCAGGCCGAGGCCGGCGGCTGCGGTCGGGGCGAGGCGTGGTGCGCGACCAGGCGACAGATCAGGTCGTCCGCTTGGCCGTGTCGCGCAGGTGCGGGCCGTCCAGGGATGGAACCTGGTACCCGGGCCGGCGAGGGCTGGTGCGTTCCCGATGTCGCGCAGGTACGCCGCTGCCACCAGCACCCCAGCGTCCCGGCCGAAGGCCCAGGCGATGGCTCGGGCGGTGGCGGCGACACCGCGGGTGTGCGCCAACCGCCGACCGGCGGGGGAGCGACCCGGCCAGCAGGCCGCGGGCGATCATCTCGGCCTGTCCTGGTTTGGTCATGCCCGCACCGTAATCCGGAGCGCACAGGACGCTCACCCACCAGGCGGCACGTCCCCACTACGCCCCAGTTCCCGACCAGACGTCCCCGGCCGGCCCGGGTCTCTGCCACCGCGGACGGACGACCGTCGGCACTCACGCTGACTGCAGTTCCAAACGCCGACGTCAAAACCAACGCACAAGTTGCCGACTATGAGCTGGTAGTTGCCATCCCACAGACGGCGACGTGCACCAGACGTGTCGTCGCCAGTGTGGCCGATTGGTCAGGCGGCGCTCGGGCTCGACTCAGCCCCAGCGACTGAGCGAAGGCCAGCCCCCGCTTCTGTCGGCTGGGCTGATGAGGTCATCTGGTCGAGCCAGCCGTGCCTTACAGCTTGGGCTCCGGCCTGGAAGCGGCTGGTTGCGCCCAAGCACTCCATCAGGTGAGCCATCTGCCGTCGGGCGGTGCGCAGGGATATGCCGAGGCGGCTCGCGGCTGTCTCGTCGGTCATCCCGGTGGCGAGCAGCCTGAGCAGCTCGCGCTCGCCCGCAGCGAGTCCCGTCTGGCTGTCAGGCGCGGTATGCGCGGAGAGCGGCTGCGCGGACTCCCATGCCTGGTTGAATACCGCGGTCAGGGCCCCGACGACGCTGGGCTCCCGTGTGCGGATGCGCCGTCGGCCGGATTTGTATGGTCGACAGGAAGGACGGCGACTCGCCGGTCACTGACGAGCATTTCAGTGGGCAGCAACGGTGCGGTACGGGCTTGCCCGCCATCTTGATGGACCATAAGGCGTGGCCGAAGACGGCAGTGTCCTTGCGGAGGCTGTCTTGAAGGAGTATCAGAACTTGCACGCCGCGGTCAGTCATGCAGTGGTCAAGAGACAGGCTAAGGCTCATCCCGATCGGCTGGGATGCGCCGGTTAACACGACCAGCCACTCGGTCGCGGTGTGCGCGGCCAGTGTGTCCAGTCGCGCCTGGACAACCTCCGGGGCGCTCAGGTGCTCGGTGCGATCTGGGGCAATGGGCTGCTGGTAGGCGGCGGCGATCGCGATGGCGGCCTGAACCGCCGCGAGTTCGTCCTGGCTGCGAGCCAGATTCGCCTCGCGGCGGCGGACGATGGTCTGAAAAGCAAGGTGCGGGCTGACCGGCCGGAACGCGTCTGGACTGTCCGGGGACGCCTGAAGCAGGGATAGATCGGTTAGTGCCGAGATGGCTGCCAGCACGTCCTTGACGGACAGCGCCAGCGCGTCAGCGATCACGGATATCTCGCGCTCGGGTTCGGTGAGCATCGCCTGGTATACCGCTGACTGGGCCGGGCTGAGCCCCGGGCTAAACCCGAGTGCGTCGAGCATGCTGTGAGCCTTTCAGCTATGAACCGGAACTCCCATTCCAATAGCAGCCAAGCGCGAACCCACATGATCATATGAGCGCATCCTTGCGGTGTGAAGCGCCAGTTTTGGGTCTTTGAGCAATGCCGGGTGGCAGGAAGTTGCCAGGCATGTTCCTGCCGCTCCTGATCGCTTTGCGGTCGCTGACCCCGGCATGACGATGAACCCGTGACCTGGCTGTCGCTCCGCCACCTTCGCGTGGTCATCGCTGCCGGCGATCATCCCAGTGGAGTGGATTTAGGGACGGGCGATGGCGAGGATTTTCTCGCATCGTGACATTGCTGGCAGCGGGTCGGATGACCGCAGATCTGGGGTGCGGACAGTCGTGCGGCGGCGTTGGCGGCCGACGGTCGAGGTACGGCGGGCACGGCGGCACGTGCGCCGGGCTGTGCCGCGCCTGGTGCGGGTGGTGCTGGCGCCAGTGATGGCGGCTGCGGGCATGGTGGCGGTGCCCGCGTCGGTGGTGGCGGCGGGCGTGGGTGCGGTGACCGCGGCGGGAGTCGTGGCGGGGTCGGTGCCGGCGAGGGCGTCGTCGGTGTCGGTGCTGATCTTGTCAACGAGCGTGAACGGCGGGTCATCGAGTGCCGAGGCGACTGCGGCGGCCGCGCTGGGATATTCGGTGACGGTGGCGTCGGCCTCAACCTGGGACGCGATGAATACGAGCGGGTTCAAGAACTACTCGCTGCTGATCATCGGCGATCCGTCCGGTAGCGGGTCGTGCGCGTCATCCGTCCCCTCAGATGCGCTGTCAACGGCGGGGACGTGGGGTCCGGCGGTGACGGGGAATGTGTCGGTGCTGGGGACCGCGCCCGCCCTGGCGGGCAGCACGGGAGCGACCGCGCTGATGACGGATGCGATCGCGTATGCGGCGTCTGGGTCGGGGACGGGTCTGTATGTCTCGCTGAATTGCGAGTACTCCGCGGCTGCCGCGGGCACGTCGGTGCCGCTGCTGGCGTCGTTAGAGGGCGGCGGGTTCACTGTGCAGGGCGAGTCATCGTCGTGCACGTCAGTTCCCGGGACGGTGAACGCATGGCAGGCGGGCAACATCACCGCGTTCAACGGGCTCACCAGCGCGAGCCTGAGTCTGTCCCAGTGGGCATCGCCAGCCTGCGCGGTGCAGGAGACCTTTGATGCGTGGCCGCCGTCGTATAACCCGCTGGCGATCCAGGTCACCGGGGGCGGCGCGGCCTCACCGGCCGAGGTGACCGCCTCGGACGGGCTGAGCGGCCAGCCGTACGTGCTGGCCGGGTCTAACACGGCGGCACCGGCCGCGGCCGCGCCGGCCACCGGCGGCGTGCCGGCCACGGGGGCGGTGACCGGCGGAGCGGGGAACCCGGCGGCACCGGGGCTGGCGGCCTCGATGGCACCGGCCGGAGATCCGGTGAACCCGGAGAACGGCGACTTCACCCAGTCGGCCACCGATGTGAGCATGCCGGGGTTCGGGCCCTCGTTGGAGTTCACCCGGACCTATGATGCCCTGCTGGCGCAGCAGCAGACCCGGACGGGAACGCCGGGGGCGATGGGGTTCGGCTGGACAGATAACTGGGCCACCTCGGTGTCGGCATCGACCCCGGTGCCGGCGGACATCTACACCCTGGACGGGATGCGGCTGGATACGGGCAAGGGTTGTTCAGCGCTGAAGGCCGCGCTGAACAACCCCGGGTCGGTGTACTCCAGCACATCGGGGGACGTCTACATCGCCGAGACCACGGCGAACGAGGTGTCGGAGATCCCGGCCGCCACGGGCACGCAGTGGGGCATCCCGATGACCGCCGGGGATATCTACACGATCGCGGGCAGCCAGTACGGGGCACCGGGGGATTCGGGCAACGGGACCGCGGCGACCAGCGCGCTGCTGAATCAGCCTCAGGGCCTGGCCATGGACTCGGCCGGGAATTTGTACGTCGCGGACTCGGGCAACAACCGGGTGCTGGAGATCCCCGCCGCCACCGGCGGCGGCATGACCGCGGATGATATCTACACGGTCGCGGGGAACGCGGGCGGCAGCGCGGGGCATTCCCGTGACGGCGGCGCCGCGACGGCGGCTTTTCTGAACGACCCGGTCGGCCTGGCGTTCGACACCTCCTCGGATCTGTACGTCGCCGACGCCGGGAACAACCGGGTCCAGGAGGTGTTCGCCTCCGGCGGCCAGACCTGGGGTCAGACGATGTCGGCGGGCGACATCTACACCGCCGCGGGCAGCGCGTCCGGGACCTCGGGCACCTCCCCGAACGGGACCGCGCTGAGCTCGTCGCGGCTGAACGGCCCGGAAGGGGTGACGGTCAGCTCAGGCGGTGATCTCTATATCGCCGACACGCAGAACAACCGGATCGTCGAGGCAGCCAAGTCCGGCGGCACCCAGTGGAACATCTCGATGTCGGCCGATGACATCTACACCGTGGCCGGGTCGGCCACCGGCGGATCGGGGCGCAGCTCCAGCGGCACGCTGGCGACCTCGGCGCTGCTGACCACGCCGACCGGGGTGGTGGCCGGCAACGGGACGCAGCTGTACGTCACCGACGCCGGGAACAACCGGATCGAGGAAGTCGCGCGCACCAGCCACACCGAGTGGGGCATCGCGATGACCAAGTACGACCTGTACGTGATCGCCGGATCCAGCAGCGCCGGATTCTCCGGCGACGGCGGCCCGGCGACATCGGCGACCCTGGATGCCCCGCTGGCCGTCGGCCTGGACGGGTCATTCAACCTCTACATCGCCGACTACCTGAACCACCGGATCCGCGAGGTTACCGCCTCCAACGGCGACATAGCGACCTACGCCGGCACCGGGGCGACGATCCCGCAGGAAGGCGACGGCGGGCCGGCGGCGACTGCGGCGCTGTACCAGCCGCTGTCGGAGGCGTTCGACGGCCTCGGGGACGTGCTCATCGCCGATGCGGGCAACAACCGGGTGCAGGAAATCGCCGCGGCCAGTCATACGCAGTTCGGGATCAGCATGACCGCCGGCGATGTGTACACCGTCGCGGGGAACGCCAGCGGGCACGCCGGGATCTCCGGCGATGGGGGCTTAGCCAGGCTGGCCTACCTCAGCGGTCCCGAAGCGGTCGCAGTCGACGCGGCCGGGAACCTGTTCATCGACGACACCGGCAACAACCGGATCCAGGAAGTCTCCGCCGGCACCGGCAACATCTCCACGGTCGCGGGCAGCGCGTCCGGCACCGCGGGCATCTCGGGAGACGGGCACGCGGCCACGTCGGCGCTGCTGTCCTCGCTGCAGTCGGTGGCCCTGGACGCGGCCGGGGACATCTACATCGCCGACACCGACAACAACCGGATCCAGGAGGTCTACGCGTCCGGCGGGCAGTCCTGGGGACAGTCGATGACGGCCGGGGACATCTACACGATCGCCGGCAGCGCCACGGGCAGCAGCGGCACATCCGGAGATGGCAGGTCGGCCACGTCGGCACTGCTCAGCGGACCGCTCGGAGTCGCGGTCGACGCCGCGGGAAACCTGTACATCGCCGACTATGCCAACAACCGGATCCAGGAGGTGCCGCTGACCACCGGCGCGCAGCGCGGTCAGTCGATGACCAGGTATGACATGTACACGATCGCGGGCAGCGCCTCGGGCAGCTCCGGGCTCACTGGCGACGGGCACCTGGCGACCAGCGGGCTGTTCGACGGCCCGACCTCCGTCGCGGTCGACCTCGCGGGCGACGTGTACATCTCCGACGGCTGGAACAACCGAGTCCAGGAGGTCCCGGTGGCAACCGGAACCCAATGGGGCCAGCCGATGACCGCGAACTACATGTACACAATCGCCGGGAGCGCCACGGGCAGCAGCGGCAACTCCGGCGACGGCGGCCCAGCCACGTCTGCGCTGATGAACTATGTCAACAGCGTCTCGGTCGACCAGGCCGGGGACCTGTACATCACCGACATGAACAACAACCGCCTCCGCGAGGTCATCTCCACCACCGCGACCACCATCACCCCCGACCCCCAGGAGGTCAGCGCGCTGTACCCGGCACCGGGCAGCACCATCGGCAGCACCACGTACCCCGGCGGGATCACGATCACCCAGCCCGGCGGCGCCCAGGTCACCTTCTGGCCCAAGAACGGCAGCTGCCCGTCTGGGTACGTGACGGCCGGCAGCTACTGCGCCGTACCGCAGGACGAGGGCGCGTCGCTGACCGCGACCACCGGGATCAGCTACACCTTCACGCCGGCGCCAGGCGGCACCACGTACACCTACAACTGGAACGGCGCCCTCACCGCGGAGTCAGACCCGGCCGGGGACACCCTGACCATCACCTACAACAGCCCCGCTCCCGGCACGGGGAACTGCCCGTCCGCGGCAGC
>Ga0116216_10003185_pt1 | contig 10707 bp, 10 predicted proteins | sample Sb_taG_11_FD_89696 | JGI IMG/M metagenome (GOLD analysis project Ga0116216, IMG submission 89696) | Peat soil microbial communities from Weissenstadt, Germany - Sb_50d_3_AS metaG | ecosystem: Environmental > Terrestrial > Soil > Wetlands > Peat | place: Germany: Weissenstadt | collected 2010-09-21
AACACGAACACCGGCGTGCTCACGCCGCAGATGTTCCGCGACGTGTTCGCGCGCGTGCGCCGGCACCTCGATGTGGGATGAGCTTTGCCAGCCCGGCCGTCGAAAGTCGCAGCTACCCAGCCGCGCCCTCACTCCGGTGAACGAGGTTGCGGAGGCTGGAATGCGCAGGCGCGAAATCCGCCACATTGCGAGTAACCACGGTAAGGCCGTGCTCCAGCGCCGTTGCCGCAATCATGAGGTCCGCGCTCTCGTTGCCCAGGGCCGCGTTTAGCAAGCCCCAGCGTCGCGCCGCCGATAGATCGAAGGGCAAGATGCGCTCGCCGTAGATGGCCAGCACCGTGTCGAGCCAACGAGCGAGAGCGGCCGCAAAGCCTGGGTTGCTTGCACGCTGCGCGGCAATTCCGCGCTCGATTTCACGAATGCTAATGACGCTGACGAACAGATCAACCGTCCGTTGTCGTTCGAACCAGGCGACCAGTCGCGTGTCGCGACGCCGCCTGCGCAACTCCGACAGCGTGACGGTGTCGATCAGGTACATCAGAATTTGAGATCGCGCGGTCGCGCCTTCAGGCGCGCGAAGCTGCCTCCATCCTGCGGCATCGCCAGCAAGAGTTCGGCAAAGGAGGGGGCCTTGGTTCGTCCGAGATGGCGTAGGCGCTCGTACTCCTTGTCATCGACCACAACGACCGCAGGTTTGCCGTGCTTGGTAATCATCTGCGGCGTGCGATGTGCCGCCTCGACGACCTCGCTGAAACTTTTTTTCGCGTCTTGCAAACACGGCCGCGTCAACGCGGCCCCCTAAGGCCTGCGCACCAATAGCGAGGGCTCCAACGCGCCCGCCTCACCGACGCTGGGTCAGGCGTGCGCCGCCTCATGGAAAATCGCGGCCTCGTAGTCGCCGCCGCCCATTTCGCTGCGCGGGAAGATGCCGTGCTGCTCGATCCATTCGAACGACTGCTCGAAGGTCTCCTTCGAGTAGGGCTCGAACACCAGCCGCTCGCCCGGGCCCCAGCGGCGCGTATCCATCTGGTCGTGGAAGCGCACCGGGAATTCCCGCCTGTAGTAGTGGGTGTAAAGCTCGGGCCGCAAGTCGATGTCGCGTTGCGCCCGGCGCAGCGCCCGGAAATATTTGCGCACGTCTTCGGGATCGGGCGTGCCGGTGATCATCGAGGCCATCATGAAGGTGATATCGATGATTTTGCGGAAACCGAGCTGCTCGGCGAAATAGTACGGCCCGCTGAACAATGACGCCGCCGGCAGCTTGCAGTCGATCAGCATTTCCATGCGGCTGAACAGCAGTCCGTCGTTGAACGACAGCTTGATCTCCTCGGGCGTGAGATATTGCTCGAGCCCCTGGATGGTCGCGTAGTGGCTTCCCGACTGGTAGCCGACCGAGATCGGCACGCCGGCGAGATCGGCCGGCGTCCGCACCGGCGAATCCGGCGGCACGAAGATGCCGCATGGGGAAACCGAATAGCACTCGGCGTAGAGCTTGCCGTGGCCGTTCGAGGCGGCGACATTCATGGTCCAGTGGCAGGCGCCGCTGACGTTGCAGGCGCGGCCGGCTTCCAGCGTCTGGTAGGCGCCGACCTTGTTGCCGAGCTGATGGCCGCTGCCGCTGGTCGAATCCATGGTCTCGCGGAACTCGTAGTCGAGACCCTCGGCGGCGAAATACCCTTTCTCCTCAGCGACCCATTCCTGCAGCCGGAAATGCGGAGCGACGACGAATTTTGTCATGGGAATCCTCTTGGCGTTTCCTCTTGGCGTTTCCTCTCGGCTCGGTCTGTGGGCACCGGTACCCGCTACCTAGCGATGCTCGCGCAACCACGCAACGACCTCGGCGGCATTCTGGTCCGGCGGAAACACCGGATAGAACGCCTTGCCGATGATGCCGTCGTCGACGACAAGCGCCATGCGCTTGAGCAGCGTCATGCCGGCAACGATGAACGTGGGGAGCTTCATGGCGCGGGTGAATGCAAGCCCGGCATCGGAGAGGATCGCGAACGGCAGGTGCAGGCGCTCGGCGGCCTCGCGCTGATAGTTGGTGTCCTGCGTCGAGAGCCCGAACAGGTGGGAAACGCCGAGCCCATTGAGCTCGGCGAAGTGGTCGCGAAAGCCGCAGGATTGGGGGGTGCAGCCGCGCGCGCCGGGAATATCGTTCCACCCCGGCGGCAGATCGACGCCGGGCACGCCGGTGCGCGGATAGAGATAGAGCACGGTGCGGCCGGCAAGCCGCCCCAGATTGACCGCGCCGCCGCTGGTCGCCGGCAGTGCGAGGTCGGGGAGCTTCATGCCGGCAAGGTGCCGCGCGCCCCCGTCGTCCTGCGGCACCGGGATGTCGGGCGGCAGGAACGTCGGATCGCGGGTACCGGGGGCCTCGCTCATCGCGGCGCTCCAAATGCTCGCTGGCACGTGATCGATCATGTCTGAAACCCGGCGACCGCCTCGACCGGGTCAAGCGTAGGTGATGAACTCCATGAGCGAGCCGTCGGGATCTCGGAAATAGACGCTGGTGCCCGATCCCCTGGCGCCGAACCGCTGCATCGGGCCCGCCTCGATCGCCACGCTGCAGCGCTTGAGGTGCGCAATGGCGTCGGCGATCGGGCCAAGCCATTCGAAGCACAGATCGCTATTGCCCGGCGCGACCGGCAGGCGCGCCACCTCGGCCGGCGTGACACCTGGGCCATGGACGTTGAGCTGCCTGTCGCCGAACCGGTAGGCGTAGCCGACTGGCCGTTCGATCAGTTCGGCGCCCAGCACCCTGGTGTAGAAGGCGTTCGAACGTTCCCACTCGGTGACGTGAATGACGCAGTGATCGAGCTTGACCGGGACCATTCGTCCTACCCCTTCTGCCGCAACAGGCGGCCGCGCTCGCGCTCCCAGGAGCGCTTCTTCTCGGTCTCACGCTTGTCGTAGAGTTTCTTGCCGCGCGCCAGAGCGAGCTCGATCTTGGCGCGGCCCCTCTCGTTGAAATAGAGCTTGAGCGGCACCAGCGTCATGCCCTCGCGCTCGACCGCGCCGATGAGCTTGTTGATCTGGCTCCGGTGGAGCAAAAGCTTGCGCGGGCGCTTGGGGGCGTGGTTGAAGCGGTTGGCCTGCTGGTATTCGGGAATGTTGGAGTTGATGAGCCAGATTTCGCCGCCGCGGGTGTCGGCGTAGGATTCGCCGATCGTCGCCTTGCCCTGGCGCAGCGATTTGACTTCCGTTCCGGTCAGCGCGACCCCGGCCTCGAGCGTCTCGTCGATGAAGTAGTTGAAGCGCGCCTTGCGGTTGTCGGCGACGACCCGCAGCTTCCGTTCCGCCTTCGCCATGGCTCACGCTGCCATCAGCGGTTCTTCAGGAGGTCGCGGATCTCGGTGAGGAGCTGCTCCTGCTTGGTGACCGGCGGCGTCTTGGGCGGGTCGGCGACCATCATTCGGTTGACGACGCGCATGAGCCAGAACAGCACCCAGGCGACGATGATGAAGTTAAGCATGATGGTGAGGAAACTGCCCCAAGCCATCACCGCGCCTTGCTTCTTGGCATCCGCGAGATCCGCCGCCGTCACCTTGGAGGACAGCGGCAGGAAATAGTTGGAGAAGTCGAGCCCGCCGGTGACGGCGCCGATGAGCGGCATGATAATGTCGCCGACGAGGGACTGCACGATGCTGTTGAAGGCGACGCCGATGATCACGCCGACGGCCAGATCGAGGACGTTGCCGCGCAAGGCGAACTTCTTGAATTCCTCGAGCATCGACGGCTCCGGAGTTCTGTCGTTCGAGTTCCGCTCATCGCCCCGCGCGGGGACCGAGCCTGCTCCGCTCGCTCCCGCTCGCGCGGGAATGAGTGGAGCGTAACGCCCTTAATTGATCAGCCCGGCGTGCACCATGGCCTCGCGCACCGCCGCCCGCGTCCTTTCCGCGAGCGGCACCATGGGCAGCCGCACTGTGTCGGCGCACTTGCCGAGCAGCGACAACGCATATTTCGCCGGCGCCGGGTTGGTCTCGATGAACAGCGCCGTGTGCAGCGGCATCAGCTTGTCCTGGAGCGTGAGCGCGCCGGCATAGTCACCCTTGAGGCACGAGGCCTGGAACTCGGCGCACAGCCGCGGCGCCACGTTCGCGGTGACGGAGATGCAGCCGTGGCCGCCATGGGCCATGAAACCGAGCGCGGTCGCATCCTCGCCGGAGAGCTGGTTGAAGCCCTCGCCCATGGCCGCCCGCTGCTGCGAGACGCGCACCACGTTGGCCGTCGCGTCCTTCACGCCGGCAATGTTCTTCAGCTCGAACAGGCGCGTCATGGTGTCGACCGACATGTCGATGACCGAGCGCGGCGGGATGTTGTAGATGATGATGGGAATGCCGATCGCGTCGTTGATCGCCTTGAAGTGCTGATAAAGGCCTTCCTGCGTCGGCTTGTTGTAGTAGGGCGTGACCACGAGCACGGCGTCGGCGCCGGTCTTTTCCGCGTGCTGGGCAAGCCCGATCGCCTCCTTCGTCGAATTTGAGCCGGCGCCGGCGACCACCGGCACGCGGCCCTTCGCCTGCTCGACGCACCACTCCACCACCTCGCCGTGCTCCTCATGGGAGAGTGTCGGGCTCTCGCCCGTGGTGCCGACCGGAACCAGCCCGTTGGTACCCTCGGCGATCTGCCAGTCGACGAGGCTGCGAAAGGCTTTTTCGTCCACGGAACCGTTCTTGAACGGCGTGACCAGCGCAGTGAATGAGCCTCGGAAGCTCGTCTTGGCGGTCATGACAGGTCCTCGATTGGTTCCCGGCCGGGCGCGCCGGCCTGCGCGGCCCTGATGCCCTCACGATAAATTATCGGGTCGCAGCCGCACTTGAAAGAGCTTTGCGACTCAGGTGGAGATCACGCCCCGCTTTTGCCGTGAAATGCGCCAACCCTGGCTCAGGCGTGCAGGCATTAGAATTTCTTAAATGTTGCAGGGCGAAGAGGTTTTGCGAATGCGCCGCCGGCGCGCGCCGTGACGGGAGGACCCAAAGGGGTGATGACTGCCATTCGGCTCATGGTCGCTTTCGCAGTCATCGGCGTCATCGCAGGCGAAGCCCTGGCCGCGCGACCGACAGGGCCGATCCCGTTGCCGCGTCCGCGCCCGGCGCTCAAGACCGACAAGCTGGCAAGCTTTTCCGGTCACGCCGCCGTCGGCAGGAACGCGGCTACGCCGCTGGCGCTCGCGCCGCAAACGCTGCGAGGCGGCATCACGGCCTCGATTCCGCAGACCGGCAGCTTCCGACAGGCGACCTTCGAGCCCGTGAACGCCCCAGCCCAGCGGCTGCCTGGACCATCGCGGCCGTCCACGCGCTCCGCGCACGCCTCCGTCCCGCTGGCGATGGCGACGTCGTCGAACACCTCGCCGCTCGATCTGTCCGCGGTCAAGCAGGCGATCGACCTCGTGCGCAAGTCGCGGCTCGACGAGGCGACGAGCGCCGAAGGTACGGTCGCCGACCCGCTCGCGCGCAAGGTGATCGAATGGGTGATCCTGCGCAGCGACACCGACGTGGATTTCGCCCGCTACGTCGCGTTCCTTGCCGCCAATCCGAGCTGGCCGGGCCTTGTTGCGCTGCGGCGCCGCGCCGAGGCGGCGCTGTGGCAGCAGCGCCCCGATCCGCAGGCGGTCATCGCCTTCTTCGCCAGCGAGCGGCCGCACAGCGCCAAGGGCCGATTTGCGCTCGCGCGCGCCCTGCTCGCACAGGGCGACCAGGCCGCCGCGCAGGCGGCAATGCGCGAAGCGTGGCGCTACGACAGTTTTTCCGCAGACCTTGAAGGGCAGGCCCGCGCCGCGTTCTCCGGTCTGATCACTGCGGCCGACGACAAGGTGCGGATGGATGTCCGCTTCTATGCCGACGACGACGAGGCCGGCATGCGCGCGGCGCGCCATCTCGATGCGGCCGAACTCGCGATCGCCAAGGCCCGCTCCGCGGTCGTCAATAAATCGTCGGGGGCCAAGGCGGCGCTGGAGGCAGTGCCTGCCGCGGCGCGCAACGACCCGGGCTACCTGTTCAGCCGCATTCAATGGCTGCGCCGCTCCGACAAGATCGCCGACGCCGCGCACGCGCTGCTGGCGGCGCCGCGCGAGCCGGAGCGGCTGGTCGATCCCGACCAATGGTGGGTGGAGCGCCGGGTGGTTGCCCGCAAGCTGCTCGACCTCGAGGAGTTCAAGCTCGCCTACGAGGTCGCCAACGGCGCCGCGACACCGGCGAACGAGAACTATCGCGGCGAGCAGCATTTCACGGCGGGCTGGATCGCGTTGCGCTTTCTGCGCGACCCGGGAACCGCGCTCGCCCACTTCGCCCGCATCGCCGAAGGCGTCGCCAATCCGATCACGCTGGCGCGTGGCTATTATTGGCAAGGTCGCGCCGCCGAGGCGCTCGGGCGCGGGCAGGAGGCGCGCACCCACTTCGAAGCGGCGGCGCGCTACCCGACCGCCTATTACGGCCAGCTCGCCCGGGCGCGACTGGGCGGCGGCGAGATCGCTTTGCGCGCGTTGCCGGAGCCGCCGCCGGAGCAGCGCCGGCTCGAAGTCGCGCGCGCCTTCGAAATCCTCTACGCCATCGAGGAGCGCGATCTCGTCGCCACGATGGCCGCCGATCTCGCCGACAAGACGTCGGACCCCGGCGCGCTGACCACGCTCGCGGAGATCGCCACCCGCCACCACGACGCGCGCTCGACGCTGCTCATCGGCAAGACCGCGCTCAGCCGCGGCCTGCCGTTCGAGCATTACGCATTTCCCGCCTTCGGCATGCCGAACTACCAGCAGATCGGACCCGAGGTCGAGGCGCCGGTGGTCTATTCGATCGCGCGGCAGGAAAGTGCCTTCAACCCGCGCGTGGTATCGAGCGCCAATGCGCTCGGCCTGATGCAGGTGACGCCGGAAGCCGGCCGCTTCATCGCCAAGAAGTTCAACGTCGCCTTCGACCAGCGGCGCCTGCTCGAAGATCCCGCCTACAACGCCGAGATCGGGACGGCCGAGCTCGGCGACGTCATCAACGAATTCCGCGGCTCCTACATTCTCGCCTTCGCCTCGTACAATGCCGGCCAGCACCGGGTGAAGGAGTGGATCGAGCAGTACGGCGACCCGCGCAATCCGAAGATCGATCCGGTCGACTGGATCGAACGCATCCCGTTCTCGGAGACGCGCAACTACGTGCAGCGCGTGATCGAGAACATGCAGCTCTACCGCGCCCGCATGAGCAACGATTCGAGGCTGCTGATCGAGGCCGACCTGCGCCGCGGCGGATAGCCCACGCTCCCCATTCCCGTCGCTCTGCGCACGCCGCCTTTGCGCTCCGCCTCAATTGTAATGGAATCCTGATCCCGATATTTTGTCGGCGCGGGCTCGGGTAGTGGAGTTCACATGGCCGATGATGATGCAGAGGACGGCGGCACGAGCGTGTTCGTGGCCGCATCCGACGGCCTAAAGCTGCACGTGCGCGAGTACGGAACGCGCTCCGCGCCCGGACTGCCGGTCGTCTGCCTGCCCGGCTTCACGCGCACGGCGGCCGACTTCGCGGCGCTGGCGCCAGTGCTCGCCGAGGGTCCGCCGCAACGGCGCGTCATAGTGATCGATTCACGTGGGCGCGGCCGGTCCGACTATGACAGCAACCCGGCGAACTACAATCTGATCGTCGAGCTCTCCGACATCGTGAACGTCCTGATCGCGCTCGCCATGCGGCCGGCGGTGTTCGTGGGAACCTCGCGCGGCGGCCTGCTCACCATGCTTCTCGGCGCGGCACAGCCGACCATGATCGCCGGCGTCGTGTTCAACGACGTCGGTCCGGTGATCGAGCCCAAGGGACTGGCGCGGATCAAAAGTACCGTCGGCAACCTGCCACAGCCGCGCAGTCTGCAGGACGGCGCCGAAATCCTGCGCCGGCTGATGTCCCCGCATTTCCCCAAGCTCACTGCCGACCAATGGCTCGGCTTCGCGCAGCAGACCTGGCAGATGAAGAACGCCGCAGTCGTGCCGATCTACGACCCACGCCTCGCCCGTGTGTTCGCCGGCTTCGACATCGAGCGCCGGCTGCCGACGCTGTGGAACGAATTCGACACGCTCGCGCAGGTGCCGATGCTGGTCATTCGCGGCGCCAACTCCGATCTGCTGTCGGCGGCGACGGTGACCGCGATGCGCGAGCGGCGCACGAAGATGGAATGGTTCGAAGTCCCCGACCAGGGACACGCCCCGCTGCTCGAAGGCAATGACATCCTCTCGCGCATCGGTCAATTCGTGACAACTTGCGAGCATGCGACCGCCAAGGCGCCAGCCGCTCCGGCGGCAGCAAGCCTCGCGATGTAGCGCGAGTTTTCAGTATTGCCGCCTGCCTGAGATCATGCCATCGCGCCCCGGAATGACGACGGATCGAGGACGCGTCCGGCGCAAATAATTCTACCAGCCGGCCTTGTAGTTGAGGCGGCCGAGCAGGCTCTGGGTCTTCAGCGCGTTGTTGTAGACTTCGAGCGAGCTTCCGGAGCCGATGGAGGCTGGCGGGCCGTTCGAGCTGCCGCCGAGATCGGTGTAGAGATATTCAAGGCCGAGCGACCATTTCGTGGACAATTGATATTCGAAGCCGACGCCGGCCGTCCAACCGCTGCGCTCTGACGAGCTCCGCGTAAAACCGCTGACTAACCCGTTCTGCAGCGGCGACGTCATTTGCGCGGCGGCAACGCCGCCTTTGACATAGGGCAGCCATTGGCCGAACGAGTAGCCGAAGCGACCGGTCACCGTGCCGACCCAATTCATGTTCGGCGTCCAGCCGCCGACCTCGGGAACGAACGGGCTCGTGAACCTGCCATCGAAGTTTGCCGCCGACAGCGCACCGTCGAGGCCGAACACGAAATTTCCCGATTGGAAGTTGTAGCCGAAGCTGTCGTTGATCGGCGCCGACGTTGGGCCGATCGATGAGAACGGGTTCGACGTTCCGAGATTGGGCCACGCGCCCGTCGTCTCCGAGCCGCCGGGACCGTTGCCGCGCAAATAGAAGCCGGCCCACGACGGTCCCTGCGATTGCGACGGCGTGACCGAGAAAATGTCAAAATCGGACGCCGCCGAGGCCTGCGCCATACCAGCGCCCAAAGCGGCAAGAACAAGGAGTGTGCAGGCTCTCCCGGCCACGAGCGTCACCCGTTCGCGTCCGTCAACTGACGGACGAGCCCAACAGCGTCCAGAACAACGCGCGTTTGCCGCGCCCCCGATTCGTTGCTTCGACCCCACGGCACTATACGCGCGGGGCCACTATTGGTCGATAGCACAGCGCCTTCGATGGATCGAGCTAACGTACTGATCAAGTGCATGTTCTCGGTCAGGCTGCGCTTTCACGGCGGGTGTGGCAAATATGGCCCACATCCCTGCGGGCCCGGAGACCGACCACTCGTTGCCGGCCGCTGCTCCTCCATGTGCGCTTCGGAAACGCCGTCTGGGAGACTATCTCATGATGGGGCACAGTTTGGGTTCGTTCTGCCCAACTACATTCCTGGCGTGTGTCCTCCCTAAATGAACTTATAAAGTGTGACCAAGGCAGCGCCAAAGCCTGTTGCGCAAAGAGGCGATTACCCCATATCAAAGTAGCAATTGAGTAGCGATTAAGTAGCAAACAAGTAGCTGCCGAGTAGCGACTGACCATTTAACTAATTTGGGGACATTTCGGCGGCTCGAGTTCCCCAATGAATAGCCAAACCAGACGCGCCGAGCCAGACCAGGAATAGACGGCCGATGCCCAGAGGCTCGAAACCGGGCGAGCGTCGCGGCGGTCGTCAGCGCGCGACGGTCCTAACAAACAGCATTTTGGCAGTCGCCGCCGCAGTCCACCGCACACGAACTTGTTCTCATCCTGGCGAAAGATCAAGGTCTGGCTGTGGACACGCGCATGGCCATAGCGTGCAAAGCATCGCTCTTCGGCCCGTCGCGATCGACGCACAGCCGCGCGGCCGCCACTAATGGACACCGCAGACCGCCTAGCGGGCCGGGCACCAAATTTGGTCCTGATCACGAGGCTAATAAAGGACCCGCACCCAAGAGGGGCGGAGCGAGAACGGCAAAAGCCGGCTTATCGACCAGTCTCCTGTTTGCGGTCGTGCAGGACACCGCTCCGAATCCTGCGGATCGTCGCAAGGCCGCCTCGCAAGTCGCCGAATTTTTTCTGCCAAAGAGCGGTAGAGGAAAGAAACTACGTCGCGGCAAATTCCCTCCTGATGAACACGGTTTTTTTGTCGACCCGGAACTAGCAACGGAATTGCGCGACAGCAAATTGAAATTGGCTTGCCTGAAGCTTAACAAGAAGCGTACGCCGTACGCGATTGCGCAAGAGGCGAGAAATCTTCACGCTCGAATAGAGGAGATCCAGAGATCACTCCAATGTCCCTGTCCTTCAAGATACGGCGGCAAGCAACTCAAGAGCGACAATGAGCGGCTTAAGATCTTTGCTGATAGGCGGGCACAAAGAAACTTGTTTCCACCGGAAGAGGACCTGGAAGAGGCGCGTCGCACGGCAAGGCTTGACAGTTTCCGCAAAGGTCCGGAAGTGTCGGCTCGACAGCGGTTGGCGAATCTTCGTGACAAGAAACGTGTGGCCGACATGGGTGGCCCGCCTCTCACTGCGGCGCAAGAAACGATGTTCCGATTTTTGGCCCTTCTGTATCCTGCTCCTCCGCGCCCTCGTCCCAGCAAAGAAATGATCGAAGCGCACCCGTTTAGTACAGACTGGCCGTACCCAT
>Ga0116216_10003188_pt1 | contig 10702 bp, 8 predicted proteins | sample Sb_taG_11_FD_89696 | JGI IMG/M metagenome (GOLD analysis project Ga0116216, IMG submission 89696) | Peat soil microbial communities from Weissenstadt, Germany - Sb_50d_3_AS metaG | ecosystem: Environmental > Terrestrial > Soil > Wetlands > Peat | place: Germany: Weissenstadt | collected 2010-09-21
CCCAGCCGGACCTTCTTCGAGACCGCGATGCTTCCGATCGTCCCCTTGAGCGTGCCCTCGATGGCCTGGCTGGACGTATTCTTCAAGTCGGTGTAAAGAGTCAGATGCGCCTGCTCCGGCGGGTTATCCAGGTGAGTCACTACCTGCGTATTCCGCACGGCGACCGGCCCGCTCGTCCGTATATAGACATCGCGCACCAGCCCCATGTCTTTGTCGGGCGGCATCGGGTTCCAATCCACATAAGTGATCGTCAGATCGTTCTGAGTCGGCGGGATCACTTCGACCGCGAGAATGTTAACCGCGCCGGGCATCGCCACCGAGGTGATGTCGAATTCGAACATCCGGTACATCCCCACCGCTTCGCTGGAACTCGCCACCTGGCGCCCGTTCAGCCAGATATTGGCCCGGTAGTTGATCGCGTCGAAATTCAGCCAGATCCGCTTCCCCTTCAGCGCGGCGGGAAGCCGGAACTCGCTGCGATACCACCACGACACGGCGAAGGGACTGTCGGCCGGCATCGCGATGTTCGCAAAGTTCTGGCCGATTCCGTAAGTGGTCCCCGGTATCGAGCGGAGATTCATTCCGAAGTAGGGATCCGGATAGACCTTGTTGTTCACCAGCGCTGCCACCACGGTGGTAGGAACGCTCGACGGATACCATTCCCGCGGTTGAAACTTGCCGCTCGAAATCACGTCGCCCTTGTCCGCAACCTTGGCCGACGATTGGATCAGCCACCCCTTGGCGAGGTCGATCCGCGACCCGTTCCCCGCCGGCGCCGTCTGGCCCCAGGCGATGCCCATCCCGATTAGTCCATAGAGTAATTTGCGTTTCAAAGCTTCACCTCCGCGAAAAGGACCGGAAAATCATTTTAGCGCCGGGCACGCCCGTCCGCCGCGGGGTAGTGTCCTAAACGTACGGCACCTTTAGGACACTACCCGGCGCGGCTGCCCTCGCTGGCAGGCTGACCGCTGAAAGCTGATCGCTGAAAGCTTTCATGTGCCACAATTGAGTGGATGTCCAGTCCGGTTCCCCAGCAGACCCGCCTGCGTCGCACGCTGGGGCTTTGGGATCTCATTCTCTACGGCGTCATCGTCATCCAGCCCACCGCGCCCATGTCGGTCTTCGGCGTGCTCAGCAACCGCGGCCGCGGGCACGTGGTCACCACCATCCTGATCGCCATGGTCGCCATGCTTTTCACGGCGATCAGTTACGGCCGGATGGCCCGCGCTTACCCCAGCGCCGGTTCCGCCTTCACGTATGTCGGCCGCGAGATCAACCCCGCGCTGGGCTACGTCACGGGATGGAGCATGGTCATGGACTACATGCTGAATCCGCTGATCTGCATCGTGTGGGTCAGCCAGCAGGCCCACGTCTTCGCCCCCGGCGTTCCCTACTGGGCCTGGGCCATCTTCTTCGCGCTCCTCTTCACCGGCCTCAACATCCAGGGCATTCGCACTTCGGCCGCTATGAACACCGCGCTGGCCGCCGGCATGGGCGTGGTGATCGCAATTTTCTTCGTATGCGCCGCCCGCTTCATTTTCGGACACGCGCACGGCGGCGCCGGATTCTTCACGCGCCCTTTCTACGACCCCGCCACCTTCAGCACCGGAGCCGTGCTGGGCGGCACGTCCATCGCCGTGCTCACTTACATTGGATTCGACGGCATCTCCACTCTCTCGGAAGAAGCCGAGAACCCGCGGCGCAACATCCTGCTGGCCACCGTGCTTACCTGCGTGGTTATCGGTTTCCTCTCCGCCCTGGAAGTGTACGCCGCGCAATTGGCATGGCCCGCCTCCGAGCCTTTCCCCGACGAAACCACGGCATTCGTATACGCCGCGGGCCGCACCTGGGCGCCGCTTTTCGTCATCGTCGGATTCACCCTGGTGGTGGCCAATTTCGGTTCCGGCATGGGCGCGCAACTGGGCGCCGCCCGCCTCTTGTTCGGTATGGGGCGCAGCAATGCGCTGCCCAAATTCTTCGCTGCCCTCGATCCCCGGAATCACGTTCCGCGTAACGCAGTGGTCTTCGTAGGCGCAGTCAGCCTGGTGGGCGCTTTCGTTATCGATTACGACCTCGGCGCGCAAATGCTGAACTTCGGCGCCCTGATCGCTTTCATGGGAGTCAACGCCGCGGCCCTGGTGCGTTACTACGTCCGCGAACCCGAGAAGCAACTGCGCAATCTCATCCCGCCCGTGCTGGGATTTGCCGTCTGCCTGCTGTTGTGGCTGAACCTCAGCCGCACGGCCCAGATCGCCGGCAGCATCTGGATGGCCGCCGGCATCGCCTTCGGAGCCTGGAAGACCCGCGGCTTCCGCGGCGAGCTGGTGAACTTCGAAATCCCCTCGGAGGATGAAGGTTGAACGCACGTCTGACCCTCTGCGGCTTCGTAGCCTGCCTGTCCGCCATCCTGCTCGCTTACTCCCAGACCGCTGCCTTCGCCTGGGATGAGGGCTACCACATGCTGGCGGCGCAGTTGATCGCCCACGGCAAAAGGCCGTACCTGGGCTTCTTCTTCCCGCAGACCCCGCTGAATGCCTGGTGGAACGCGGCCGCTTTGCGGCTCTTCGGGGAAAGCTGGCGCGAGGTGCACGCGCTCTCCGCAGTGGTCACCACGGGAACCATCCTGCTGGCCGCGGACTTCATCTATACCCGCTTCCCGGCGCCCGAGTGGCGGCTGCCCGGCGCCATCGCGGCCGCCCTGCTGATCGGCCTCCAGGCCAACGTCATCGAGCACACTACCACCGGACAGCCTTACGCGCTGTGCCTGTTTCTCATCGCCGCGGCGTTTCGCGTCTCGGTTCTGGCGGTCGAGCGCAAAGACCTGGTGGCCACTGCTGCGGCAGGTTCGCTTGCGTCCGCGGCCGTCGCGTGTACTCTTCTGGTGTCGGGTGCGCCGGTGGTTCTGCTGATCTGGATCCTGTGGCACTCCCAACCCCGGCTGCGCAGGCTTGCCGCCTTCCTTGCGGGCGCGGCGGTCCCATTCCTCCCGGTGCTTTGGTTGTTCGCCCGGGGGCCCCGGCAAGTGTTCTTCAACCTCTTCGAATACCATCTGTTCTACCGCCGCACGAACTGGGAGGATGCCACCCCGCATGACTGGGAAGTGCTTACCTTATGGGTGACTGCTCCGCAAGCCATCGTGCTCGGCCTGCTCGCCGCGGCCGGCCTCTGGTTTTACGCCCGGCGCGCGGAGTACTCTCTCTGCGGCTGGCTGGCGCCGGCCATCGGGGCCGAACTATGTGTCACGCATCCCACCTTCGAGTGGTATTTCGTCCTGGTGGTTCCCTTTCTCGCGATTCCCGCCGCGGCCGGCCTATATGCCATCTCTTCCCGATTGTGCCCTCGCGCGTCGCCGTGGTGGCCCGTCGCGGTGCTTCTGCTGGTCGTTTCCCTGGGATCGGCCAGGTCGCTCTACGCCGATCGCATCCGGTATACGTGGCGGGGTTTGGAAGCGGTCGCGCGAAAAGTCGACGAAGTGACTCCGCCGGGCGCGCCCCTGTGGGCCGATGAGCACATCTACTTTCTTACTCGCCGTTCGCCCGCCGAAGGCACGGAAGTGGATTACGCCGAGATAATCGATCTGCCCCCCGTCCTGGCTGCCTCACTGCACATCGTTCCGCTCGACGAACTGGACCGCCGAGCGGCCGCCGGAAAGTTCCTCACCGTCGAGACGTGCGAGGAACAGGAGCAGATCGACGAACTGCAGCTTCCGCGCCTGTTCCGGCACAGCGCGGCCGCCGGATACTGCCACGTGTTCTGGGAGCCCGCAGCGATACGATAAAAAGAACCGCCATGCCGCACAAAGACGATCTCTACCCTGACCTGCTCGTGCAATTAGCCAGTGTTCTCGATGGCGAGCACGATGCCATCGCCAACGCCGCCAACACCGCCGCACTGCTGTATCACACTCTGCCCGACGTCAATTGGGTCGGATTCTATTTCCTGAAGGATGGCGAGCTGGTTCTCGGCCCCATCCAGGGCAAGCCGGCCTGCGTCCGCATTCCGCTGGGAAAGGGAGTCTGCGGCGCCGCCGCAGCGCGCCGCGTATCGGTGGTGGTGCCGGATGTCCATGCATTCCCCGGCCACATCGCCTGCGACACGGCATCCCGCTCCGAGTTGGTGGTGCCGCTCCTCAAGCAGCAGTCGCTGCTCGGCGTCCTGGACCTCGACAGTCCCTCGCCCGCGCGCTTCGACGAAACCGACCGCATCGGCTGCGAGTCTCTCGCGGCGATCTATGTCGCTCAAACCATGCTGCCGGGCTGATCACTGCGGTAATTGAAGCTGCACGTGCCGCTCGCGGTTCAGTTGCATGCTGAAATTCCGATCCACCGAATCGAGCGGCGCCTGCTTCTCTTCGTGCTGCATGGTCACATAGTGCAGCGTCCTGCCCTCCACCCAATAGGATGCGGCGGCGCGAATCGCGTGGTCCTGGAAAGCGATCAGGTAGATGGGAGAGCCGCCGCCACCACCCCCGCCGCCCGCCGGCGCCACTTCCTGACCATACTGATCGTACTGGTGAGTCACCGGAGCTGCCCGCTCCACATACACCGGAGCGGACGCCTGGGCTTGTTGCGGATAGACCACCGTCACATTGGGCGAGGTGTTGTAAGACGAGTAACCGTAACCGTAGGGAGAATAGGAATCGTACGGAGAATAACCGTAGTAGCCGGGCCAATAGCCGCCGTAGCCATAGCCCCCATACGGGTAATAGCCGCCGTAAAAGCCGAGGCCGAGACCGTAGCCATAGCCGCGATAACCGTATCCAAAACCACCGTAGCCTCCGCGGAAGCCGCCGTACCCGCCGCCAAAACCGCCGCGAAAGCCACCGCCAATACCGCCGCCACCCCGGAAGCCGCCTCCTCCGATGCCGCCCCCGCCGTGAAAACCGCCGCCTCCGCCGCCGTGGCCGCCACGTTGCGCCACAGCGGGGCCGGCCAGTAGAACACATAGAGATATTTGCAGAAGGAACCTCATGGAATACTCCTAACCGCAGCTTACTCCCGATGGCTCACCGCCGCAAGCCCGCCATTGCGCTACGATCAGAAACGGTCGATCTATGGCTTTCAAACTGTTCTCCAATGCGTTCTCCGAGGGCGGCTGGATACCGGAGCTGCATTCGTGCCAGGGTGCGGACCTCTCCCCCTCGTTGGAATGGAGCGGCGCGCCCCCCGAGACGCTCAGCTACGCCCTGATTCTGGAAGATCCGGACGCCCCCGCCGGCACGTGGTGTCATTGGCTGCTCTACGATCTCGGCGCCAAGGTGCAAGGCCTGGCGCAGGGCTACAAGCCCGGGTCGCTCGGCACCAGCGGGACCAACGACTTCGGGAAACCGGGATATGGCGGCCCGTGCCCCCCTAAGGGCGGCCCGCACCGGTACTTCTTCAAACTGCATGCTCTCGCTACGCACACGCTGGGACTCCCCGCTGGCGTGAAGCGCGCGGAGCTGCTGAAGGCCCTCCAGGGACACGTACTCGCCGAGGCCCGGTACATGGGAAGGTTTGAGCGGCGGTGATTTACACCTGCTACGAAATGGTCCGCGACTGCCGGGCCGACCTGCCCGAGGGCTGGTCCTATTTTGCGGCGAACTACGTGCCGGCGATCCGCAAACTGCTGGCGCACTATGGCTCGGACGATCCGGCGCTGCTGGAGCGGCTGCTGTTGACGATTCGCGATCCGCAATCCAGCCTGTTCCAATCCATCGAGCCCGCGCCCGAAAGATGGTTGGTGGCCGAATTGCGGCAGAAGGCGCTGGCCCAGCTTGCGGCGCCGGACCCGGAAATCGCGATCGACCTGGAAACAGTGGCCGACGCCCTGCAGCCGCTGACCATGGTCGAGAAGCAGGCTGCCTGGATCGAGACCATGCGTTACTCCGCGCCGGAGACGGGCGCCATGCTGCGGGTGGCCCCTCAGACGGTCGAGAAGATCCGCGACCGGGCGGCGGAGCTGGTTCGCCAGAAAGTGGACGCCTGGCGGCGGAGCCTGCTGGCGGAGAACGGCCCGCAGTTGGGTCGCGCCGCGGCCGCATCGGGCGGCCAGGATTGCCTGACGGTCAAGACTTTCCTCGATATCATCGATGGCCGCATGACGTGGCGGGGGCGCGAGGAGTTGGAGCGTCACGTGACCGGCTGCTGGCACTGCATCGATCACTTCTGCCGCATGCTGGAGGTGGTGGAGCTGCTGCGCGGGACGCAGCCGCTCTCGGAGGAAGAGGCCAAACCGTTCCGGACGCTCCTGGGAGTCCCGGCGCGGAAGAAACGGTGGTGGCGCGGTTGAGGCATTTTTCTTCCGGGTTACGCTGTCTATCAGTGAGAGGGAACCATGAGGAATCGAGGCACATGGCCGATCGCATTCGCGGTGACAGTCGCGTTTCTGGGGGCGGTTCTGGGAGCAGCCTGCGGCAGGGATAAGTTGGCAGCGCTGGACGATGCCTACAAATCGGGCGTTCTCACGAAGGCGGAATACGATGCCAAGCGGGCTGCCTTGGTGGCGCCCGGACAGATGGCGGCGCTGGACGATGCTTACAAATCGGGCGTGCTGACCAAGGCCGAGTACGATGCCAAGCGGGCCGCGCTCGCGGGTTCGGCCGCTCCGGCCGCGGCGGCGGCATACACTCCCGCGGCGTCCGCACCCGGGGTGACTGGACCCGCTGCCTACACTCCCGGGGTGGCCGCACCCGCTGCGTCCGCACCCGCCGCTTCCGCTCCAGGGGTGACCGGACCCGGGGTGACTGGACCCGAGGTGACTGGACCCGGGCCGGCCACGCCCGCGGCCTACACTCCCGTGGCGCCCGCATCCGCGCCGGTCGCACCGGCCGCTGCCCATACCGGCTACCTCGTCATGAAGAAGGCCGTGGCCATCGACCAGAGCGGCTTTGAGCGGCCCATGCCGACCCTCAGCGTGCTGGTGCCCGTGGACTGGCAGTCCCAGGGGGCGACCCAGTGGAACATGAAGGACAACTGCAACACGATCCAGACCCATCTGGCCGCCAGCGGTCCGGATGGACGTGGTATCGAGATCTTTCCCCATCACGCCTGGGCATGGGCGGACAAACCCGCGTTCCTGCAACAGGACTACCAGCAGAAGGCGCGGATGGGAACCCATGCCTGCGACGTCATGCCGCCCATGAGCGCGGCGGACTTTCTCCGGCAGAACGTTTCCCGGGTCCGGCCGAACGCACAGATCGTGGGTTTCGAGCCGATGCCGAAGCTCATGGAGACGCTGCAGCAGCAGGCGCGCCAGACCGAGCAGCAGGCCATGCAGTATAGACTGGTGCAGCGCGTCCGCAGCGATGTGGCGCGGGCGCGCCTGCGCTACAGCCTCAATGGCCAGTCGGTAGAGGAATGGCTGGTGGTCATCACGACTGCCACGGGCACGCAAGGTCCTTTCGGGTTCACCTACAATTGCGATGCAATGTCGTATGCCGTGCGGGCGCCGCAGGGTCAACTGGACGCCTCCCTGAAGTTCTACGAAATGGTGGTCGCCAGCACGCGGATCAATCCGGAGTGGCAGGCGCGCATCAACGGGGTGTCCGCCAACATATTCAATTCCGAGCATAAAGAGATTGCCAAACGTACCGAGATCAACACCAAGCTGGGGGAAGACCTGTCCATCATCCGCAGGCAATCGTGGGACTACAAGCAGAAGAGCGAGGATCACGTCTTCGGGCAGATGAGCCAGACCACGCTGGGGGTCGAGACCTATCGCAATCCGGCCTCCGGAGAGACCTTTGATTTCAGCAACACTTATAGCCACGCCTGGGTGAACGACCGCAACGAGTTTGTGCTGTCCGACCAGGAAGGCTGGGATCCGAACACCGCGATCAAAGGCAACTGGCACGCTCTGGAGCACGTGCGGCAGTAGGCGCGGGCCTCCAGCCTGTAGAGGGCGCCAAGGAAGCGTCGACACGAGCGCGGGACGATCGCGGGCGGGAACGTCTCTGGCGGCGGAAACTTGGGGGCTCGAAGCGGGCCGATTGCAAATCGGCCTGCAGGATGGAATCCTGCCCCACAAGGCATTTTGAATCGGTGGGTTGTCCAGGGGCTTCTGGAGAGGACGAGGATGCTGGGCGATTTCTACCGCCGCAGATTTTTTCGCATCGCGAAGGGCATCGGCATTGCTCTGCTGCTGATGGCTGCATGCGACCTCTATCGGCCGATGCGCCCGATAGGGTCGGCCTTCGCCGGGATCCTGGCGTTCTGCGCCGCGCCGTTTCTTTACGGTCTGCATCGCAACGCGGTCCGCGCCGACCGCGGCGTTGCGGCCCTGATGGCCAATCCGTGGGTCCATTGGGAGTTCACTCACGCCGAGTGGCAAGCCGTGGCGGACGTCCAGTTCCCGCAACGGTCCAAGCCATTCACGTGGAGACGCCAGTGGCCGGTGGGGCTGACCACTGTGGCCGCGGGCACTTTCGGCGCATGGATTTTCGGCGGCAGCCCGCCGGTGATCCTCGGTGCGTTCGTATTCTTCGCCCTCTGCCCGATCGCTTGCAATTGGTTTTTCGGCCGCGATATGCGCGCGCAGCACCGCCGCATGATGGCCGCTCCCACCAAGGTGTGGCTGGGACCCGACGGGCTGCTGCTGGGCAGCCAGTTCACTCCGTGGGTGAGCTCCGAGTTCCGCCTGGAGCGCGCGGCGGTCCAATCGGCCGCACCGGCGCGCCTGGTACTCCGCTTCCGCGTGAGTCCCAGTTTGACCTATAGCAGCCGGCCCTACTTTCACCGATCGGTCCCCCTGTCGGCGGGCTCGGGACGGGATCTGGAGCTGCTGCAGCAGAAGCTGCGATCGGCCTTCCCCAAGGCGGAGATTGCGGTGGTGTAGGAACGTTTTGGCTGCGAGAGCGTCGAAAACGCAGTGGGAACATTTGTGCAAGACCTCAAGCATGCCTTCCGGCTGCTGCGGCAGAGTCCGGGGTTCGCGGCCACCGCCATTTCCGCTCTGGCGCTGGGAATCGGGGCCAACACCGCCATTTTCTCGGTGGTCAACACGGTGCTGTTGAAGCCCTTGCCCTATCCGCAGCCGGACCGCATGGTGCTGCTGATGAACAGCTCGCCGCAGGGCACGTTCCCAGGCGCCAATGTGCCCAAGTACAATATCTGGCGCGCGCAGACCCAGGTGCTCGAGGATGTAACCGCGTACGATACCGGCGGTCCGGGGGTCAATCTGGGCGGCGGCGACCGGCCGGAACAGGTCAAGGGCATCCACGTCTCGTACGAATTCTTCCATCTCTTCGGTGCGCCTATTGCGCTCGGCCGGACCTTTCTCGCCGAGGAAGACCGGCCGCGCGGCGGCCACGTGGTGATGCTCAGCAACGGCCTGTGGCAGCGCCGCTTCGGCTCCGACCCTGCGGTTATCGGCAAGTCCCTCGCCCTGGGAGGCGAGCCCTACACCATCGTGGGCGTGATCGGCGCCGGGTTTACTTTCGACGTGCCCGCCGATCTTTACCTGCCCTTCCAGGCCGACCCCAACAGCACCCAGCAGGCCCACTTCTTCACCGCAGCGGCACGCCTGAAACCGGGCGTCTCCCTGCAGGCGGCCAAGGCCGCGCTGGCGCTGGCCGCCGAGGAGTACAAGCGCAAATTCCCCGGCACGATGGGTCCCAACGGCAGCTTCACGGTGGAGCCGCTGCAGCAGATCATCGTACGCAATGTGCGGCAGGCGCTGCTGATCCTGCTCGGCGCGGTGGGGTGCGTGCTGCTGATCGCCTGCGCCAATGTCGCCAACCTGCTGCTGGCCCGCGCCGGCGTGCGCTCGCGCGAGATCGCGGTGCGCGCCGCCATCGGCGCCAGCCGCGGCCGCATCGTCCGGCAACTGCTCACCGAGAGCGTGCTGCTCGCGCTCATCGGCGGCGTGCTGGGGCTGGCCCTCGGCGCCGCCGGCGTGCGCGGCCTGCTGGCCCTCAATCCCGGCAACATCCCGCGCATCGGCATCGACGGCTCGGCGGTCACGCTGGATTGGCGGGTGCTCTCCTTCACCGTGCTCGTTTCGTTGCTCACCGGCATGGTCTTCGGGCTGATCCCGGCGCTGGACGCTTCGCGGGCGGACCTCAACTGCACCCTCAAAGAAACCGGCTCGCGCGGCGGCTCCGGGCTGCGCCAGAACAAGACGCGAAGCCTGCTGGTGGTTACCGAAATGGCCCTCGCCATCGTGCTGCTGGCGGGCGCGGGCCTGCTCATCCGCACGTTTGCCGCGCTGCACCAGGTGGACCCGGGGTTCGACCCGCACAACGTGCTCACCATGGACACCTCGATGACCGGCACGCGCTTCGAGCGGACCGCGCCGATTGCCGACCTGGCGCGCCAGGCGACGGAGCGCATCGAGGGGCTGCCCGGGGTGCAGGCGGCAGCCGCGAGTTGCTATCTGCCGCTGGAGGGCGGTCTGGGACTGCCCTTCCTCATCGAAGGCCGGCCGCTCACCAACGGGCCGGCGCACGGCGGCGCCGGATGGGCCTACGTGACTTACCGCTTCTTCGACGTCTTCAAGGTGCCGATCGTCCGCGGCCGCGCCTTCACAGTGCGCGACGACGGGGCGGCCCCCGGCGTGGTACTGATCAACGAGGCCTTTGCGCGGCAGTATTGGCCGAAGCAGGACCCTATCGGGCAGCGTCTGCGCATCGGCCCCGGCATGGGCCCGGCGTTCGCCGAACCGGCGCGTGAAATCGTCGGCATCGTGGGGGATGCCCGCGATGGCGGCCTCAACGCCGACCCCC
>Ga0116216_10003189_pt1 | contig 10696 bp, 6 predicted proteins | sample Sb_taG_11_FD_89696 | JGI IMG/M metagenome (GOLD analysis project Ga0116216, IMG submission 89696) | Peat soil microbial communities from Weissenstadt, Germany - Sb_50d_3_AS metaG | ecosystem: Environmental > Terrestrial > Soil > Wetlands > Peat | place: Germany: Weissenstadt | collected 2010-09-21
ATGCTGCAGATCCTCGAAGACGGGCGCCTCACGGATGGTCAGGGCCGCACGGTGGACTTCAAGAACACGGTTCTGATCATGACGAGCAATGTCGGGTCGGCGGCCATCAGCGAATCCGCCGGGAACGACGAGCGCATGCGCGCGCAGGTGATGGAGGCGCTTCGCCAGCAATTCCGCCCCGAGTTTCTCAACCGCATCGACGAGATCATCATCTTCCAGAGCCTCCAGCTCGCCGATATCAAGCGCATCGTCGATATCCAGTTGCGATCCTTGAGCAAGCGCCTCGCCGAACGTGGCATCGAACTCAACCTCACCGATCCAGCCAAGGAATACGTCGCCAACCGCGGCTTCGATCCGGTCTACGGCGCACGGCCGCTCAAGCGAACGATCCAAAAGGAGATCATCGATCCGCTGGCGGTGCGTATCCTCGGCGGGGATTTCGTCCCTGGTGACGCGGTGGTGGCCGACGTGCAAAACGGCGAGATCGCCTTCACCAAGAGGAAACCGTCGAAGAAGACGGAGCCCAAGGCGGCAACGGTCAGCGGCTAGCCGTTGTTGCGGAAGTGCGAGAGCAGGATCGTCGTCGTATCTCCGGACGCCTGGATCTCGACGGACTTCTGCTCGCTGTCGCTGGGCTTGCCGACGAGGAAGGTCGCGATCGAACCGCCGGTGGTCTCCATGTGGACCTGCTCTGAGCCGGCCGGCATGCGTCGCTTGTACCACTCGTAGACCTGGTTGAACGGATTCTTGGTCGTCAGCGAGACCTGCCGAGAAATGCCATGCGTGGTGTTTGCGGCCATGGCGCCGGTCTGTGATTGTATCGCGCCGGGATAGAAGGGCAGGCCGAGTGCGGCTTCGTCGACCGCGCCCTTGCCGATGATCGCCGTGCCTTCCTTATTGGAGTACTTGTATGTGTTATGCAGCACGTTGGTCTCGACGGTTGTCGTGCCTTGCTGGGTCTGGATCGTCTTCTTGCTGCTGCACGAGAGGAGGGCAACGCTGGCGAGGGCCGTCGCGACGATAGGACGCCAATGCATCGAGGACTCCTTACGCACCGAGGACTGCTGGAGTACGACACAGGGCGGGTGAATACTTGCCCGTATGAAACGGACCTAAAGGTCCGTTGCTTCAAACATCCGCGCATTGCGGCTACGAAAGATATGGAGCCACGCCTTCGCCCGCTTGGGCGGCGTCCATGACCATCTCGCTCACTGTGGGATGAGCGTGGATGACAGAACCGAGCTCATCCATGGTGAGCGCATCAGCCATGGCGACCGCGATCTCGTGGATCATCTCAACCGCGTGGATGCCGATGATGGTCGCACCGAGGATGCGGTCCGTCTTTGCGTCGGCGACGATCTGCGCGTAGCCGTCCGTCTCACCCTCGCCGAGCGCCTTACCTGAGCCGATGAAGCGCGCCTGCCCCGTCTTGACCTCGTGACCTGCGGCCTTGGCGGCATCCACGTTGAGGCCGACCGTCGCGATCTCGGGGTGGGTGTAGATACAGCTCGGCACGACGGTCGCATCCATGGGCGCGGGATGAGGCCCTAACGCATTCTCAGCGGCGCGATGTCCCTCGGCCGATGCTTTGTGCGCAAGCTGGAGCCCGCCGGCGCAATCGCCTACCGCATAGATCTTAGGATTGGCGGTGCGCAGGTAGTCGTCGACCTGGATGAAGCCACGCGCATCGATGACGACCCCCGCCGCCTCGAGTCCGATACCACGCGTCTGGGGCGTGCGGCCGATCGAGATCAAGAGCTTGTCCGCATACAGCAACGTGCCGTCGTCGAGGCGGGCGGTGAGCTTGGCGGTCGCGCTGCCGTAGTCGACGATCGCGTCGAGCTTGCGGCCCGCCATGACGACGACGCCGTCTTTCTCCAAAATCTTCTGGAAGAACGAGGCCGCGCGTTCGTCGAGCGGCGTGAGGATGCGCGGCAGAATCTCGACGATCGTGACCTTGGTGCCGAGCGCGGCGAAAAAGCTCGCATACTCCGCGCCGATGACGCCACCGCCCAACACGATGATGCTGCGCGGCAACTCAGCTAAGCGCAGCACGCCGTTCGAGGTCAGGACGTTGGCGTGCTTCATATCAATGCCGGGCAGCTCGGCGGGCTCGGTGCCCACCGCGACGATGAGCGTGTCGAACTCGTATTTCGTGTCGAGCACGACGACCGCGTCGCCCTGCACCGTGCCCTGGCCGCGCACGAGCGCCACCTTCTTGCGCTTGACCGCCGCCTCAACGCCATTGCGTTGCTTGACCACGATCTCTTCCTTGCGCTCCATCATGCGCGGGAAGTTGATCTTCGGTTCGTTGATCTCGATGCCGAAATCCGCAGCATGCCGCATGCGGCGCAACAGATCTGCGCCGGCGAGCAGCGATTTGGTGGGGATGCAGCCCCAGTTAAGGCACGTGCCGCCGAGCTGCGCCCGCTCGACGAGCGTCACCTGCGCTCCGAGCTGCGCCGCACGCAGGGCAGCGACGTCACCCGCCGGGCCGCCGCCGAGCGCCACCACCCGCTGCTTCACGAGCGGCCTCGTGTGTCGCCAGCCGCGACCTCGGCGACGATGCGCTCCTGCTCGACTGCGTGTGCGCCCGGATAGCCTTCGCTTGGACTTGCCCGGTCCGGGCGCCCGATGTAATCGAAGATGATACCGAGCGGGGTCAGCTTCTCGCGGATGCGGCGCGACACGAACGCACGGGCGCCCATGTTCTTTGGCTCCTCTTGCACCCACGTCACGCGTTTGACATTTGGGTAGGAGACCACGAGCGCCATGACCTGATCGTAGGGGAATGGTTCGAGCAGCTCGACGCGGGCGATGGCCAGATCTCCGCCGTCGGAACGGCGGGCACCGGCGTCGAGATCGTAATACACTTTACCGCTGCACAGCGCGAGGCGTTTGACGGCGCTGCGCTTCGGAGCATGCGGGTCATCGAGGACCGCCGCGAAGGTGCCCTTGATGAGGTCGTCGACCGTCGAGCTCGCCGCGCGCAGGCGCAGTAGGCTCTTAGGGGTCATGATGACGAGCGGACGCGCCTTCGGACCTTTGGCTTGATCGCGCAGCAGATGGAAGTACTGCGCCGGCGTGGTCGGATTGGCGATACGGAAATTGCCTTCGGCGGCCAAGAGCAGAAAGCGCTCGAGCCGTGCGCTGGAGTGCTCGGGGCCGGCGCCCTCGTACCCGTGCGGGAGAAGAAGACACAGCCGCGACGTCTGCTGCCACTTCGCCCGCCCGGCGGCCATGAACTGATCGATGATGATCTGTCCGCCGTTGCTGAAGTCGCCGAACTGAGCTTCCCAGAGGACGAGCGCGCTCGGAGCCTCTGCGCTGTAGCCATATTCGAAGCCCATCGCGGCATATTCCGAGAGTGGGCTGTTGTAGATCTCAAATGATGCCGTGGCGTCGGTCAGGTGCTGCATCGGGGTCCACGGGTCGCCCGTCTTCACATCGTGGAGGACGAGATGGCGATGGCTAAACGTGCCGCGCTCTGTGTCCTGACCGGTCACCCGGATGGGAACCCCTTCACGAAGCAGGCTCGCAAACGCGAGCGCCTCGCCTAGCCCCCAATCGACCTCGCCCTTGGGCGCCAGCGCGTCGTGGCGGCGTTCGAGCTGGCGCGCGAGCTTGGGATGCACGGCGAAGCCGTCGGGCGTCTTGACCAGCTCTGCGTTGAGCCGGCGCAGCACATCTAAAGGAACGCTCGTCTCGGCCACCGCGTCATCGTCCGCTTCCGCCGACCGGGGTTTTTGCTCTTTGGCCGGCCCATTTTTGGTGCGCGCCTTGACGGCGGCATGCGCCTCCTCCACTCGCTTTTGCGCCCGCTCGAGGCTGCGCTTCACGTCGTCCTCGGTGAGGGTTCCCTCCTCGACGAGACGCCGCGCGAAGATCTCGCGCGCCGTCGGATGGGCGGCGATGCGAGCGTACATATCAGGCTGCGTGTAGGCCGGTTCGTCCGCCTCGTTGTGGCCGAAGCGCCGGTAGCCGATGAGGTCGATGAGCGCGTCGCGATGGAAACGCCGGCGGTACTCGACTGCGAGATGGACGGCTGCGATGCCGGCTTCGATGTCGTCGGCGTTGACGTGGATGATGGGGACGTCGAAGCCTTTCGCCAAGTCGCTCGCGTAGCGCGTGGAGCGGCCGTCTCGCGGCAGGGTGGTAAATCCGATCTGGTTGTTGGCGATGACGTGCAGCGTGCCGCCGGTCGTGTACCCCGCGAGGCCTTGCATGTTGAAGACCTCGGCGACCACGCCCTGCCCGGCGAACGCTGCGTCGCCATGGATGAGGATCGCGCAGGCGCGCGAGACGTCGAGCTTGGCGATGTTCTCGCGGCGCTCGGTCTGCACCGCGCGGGTCTGGCCTTCGACCACGCTGTCGACCGCTTCGAGGTGGCTTGGGTTGTTGGCGAGGACGACGCGGATCTTCTTCCCGCTCTCCGTCTCGTACGTGCCGCTCGCGCCCTGATGATACTTGACGTCCCCCGTGACGTCACCCTCGCGATGCACGAGACCGCGCTCTTGGGCCTGTTCGAATTCCAGCAAGACTTCTTCGTATGGCCGGTCGACGACGTGCGTGATCACCGCCAGACGGCCGCGGTGCGCCATCCCTAAGCGGACCTCAGCGGTCCCCTCGTCGGCGAGCATGTGGAGCATCTCCTCGAGCACCGGCACCATCGCGTCGAGACCCTCGATCGAGAAGGTCTTCTGGCCCAAGAACGCTTTGCGCAAATAGCGCTCGAACGACTCGACACGGGTGAGCCGTTCGAGCAGCTCGAGCTTACGTTCGCGGGAAAGCGGCGTGCGGTGCGCGCCGGATTCGATCTGCTGGCGAAGCCACGAGCGCTGCTCGTGCCGGCTGATGTGCTCCACCTCGTAGGCGATGGTCGAGCAATACGTGTCGCGCAGGCGGTTGAGGATGTCGGCGAGCGTCTGGCCGGGCGCGTAGACGCGCAGCACGGTCGCAGGAACCTTCTCCATGATCGCATGGTCGAGCCCGAGGCTTGTGGGTTCCAGCGCGGGGTCGAGTGGCGACGTGTCGGAGAGCGGGTCGAGATGCGCGGCGTTCACACCGTGCGTCCGGTAGCGCATGACAAGGCCCATGCCGGCTGCTGCAGCACGCGCGACATCGGCGGCGCCGGGTTCGGCGAGCGCTGTAGGCGCTATCGCGGCGAGCTTGGGGAGCGCGCTCGGAGGCCCTAGGCCAAGCGCCGAATAGATCGCCTCGTAGAAGCCGTCGGCACCCCCGAGCAGTTGATCCACGCGGCGGAGGAACTCACCGGATTGCGCGCCCTGAATGATGCGATGGTCGTACGTGCTCGTCAGCGTCATGACTTTGGAAACGCCCAAGTTGCGCAGCGTCGGTTCGGGCACGGAGCCGAGCCCGGAAGGAAAGTCGATGGCGCCGGCGGCGATGATCGCTCCCTGGCCTTGCATGAGCCGTGGCACAGAGGCGATGGTGCCGATCCCGCCCGGATTGGTCAGGGTCAAGGTGGCGCCCGACATCTCAGGCAGGGCGAGCGTCCCGGCTCGCGCCTTCTCGACCAGCGCCTCGTAGGCGCGGTGGAACGCGGCGAAGTCGAGAGCGTCGGCATCACGCACGACCGGCACGACGAGCATGCGGGAACCGTCCGGCCGCTTGACGTCGACTGCCAGACCGAGCTGCACGCCGCGCTCGACCCGCTCGGGGCCTGTCGCGCTACGACGGAAGCTCGCGGTCATGGCGGGCACCGCCGGCGTGGCTCGCGCGAGCGCATACGCCACGATATGCGTGAACGAAACCTTCTCGCTGCGTCCCGCCGAGCGTAGCGCAGCGTTGAGATCGCGCCGGCGCGCGTCGAGGACATCCACGGAGATGGTGCGGAAACTTGTCGCCGTCGGTATGGAAAGGCTTCGTTCCATATGGTCGACGAGCGATGCGGCGGCACCCTTGAGCTTTGTGACCTTTGCATCTGCGGCGTCGGCAGGCGCTGCGCTCGCGGCCTGCGAGCCCAAAGCGGCATCACCTGCTTCGAGGCTTCGCGCCACGTCGGCGCGGCGTACGGGTTCGCCCGCATACGTCGGCTGCACGTGCTCGAGGGCGACGCCGCGCAAGGCTGCCATGCGGCGTGCGAGCGGCGACGCGTCGACGCTACTCCGCGAGGCCGGCGGGAGCTGCGTTGCACCGGCAGCAGGCGCACCCGCATCGGTACCTCGATCGCCCGAAGCCGGCGCCGGCTGTGGGAGCGTGCCCGACGAGGCCTGTGGCTTGCCGTCGCCGCTCGCGCCCGTGTCGATCTCGGCGAGCTTTGCGCCCACCTTGACGGTCTTGCCCTCCTCGACCAGGATCTTCGTGACCGTGCCGGCGGCCGGCGACGGCACCTCGACGTCGACCTTATCGGTCGTGACGTCGACCAGCGGTTCGCCCGCCGCCACGCGATCGCCAGGCTTCTTGCGCCAGCTCGTCACCGAGCCTTCTGATACTGACTCCCCCATCTCGGGGAGGACGACGTCGATCACTGTTCGCACGCGGCTCTCGCTTCAGCGCCCGCCGAACGCCGCCCTGGCACGAGTGCATCTGACGGCACTCGCCGCCGCGCTCGGCCGCGGCATTCTAGCGGACGTACGAGCCGCCGTTGACGTCTATTGTCGCACCGTTCGCATACGTCGCGAGCGGAGAAGCGAGAAACGTTATGACGTGTGCCACATCGTCGGCGCTGCCGACGTATCCGAGGGGGATCTCGCCTTCGATCTCGGCGCGGCGCGTGGCGAGATCGGGCGCGGCCATGTCGGTTTCGATGAAGCCCGGGGCGACGGCCATCGCCACGATCCCATCGTGCGCGCACGAGCGCGCGATGGATTTGGTCAGGTTGATGAGCGCGGCCTTGCTCGCCCCATAGTCGGGAAACGTGAGCTCACCTCGGTGGCCCGCGCGGGAAGCCACGTTGATGATCTTGCCTGTGCCGCCTTGCGAACGCATCTGGTGCATGACGAGCCAGGCCAGATGCGCCGCGCCGAAGATGTTGACGTCAAAGGTTCGTTGCCAGCCGCGGCGCCACGCGGCATAGTCGCGACCGGTGAACGGGTTCTCCGCAAAAATCGCCGCGTTGTTGACCAGCACGTCGATGCGCCCGAAACGTGCGACGCATGCATGAACCAGGGGCGGGAGAGCGTCGTGCTCTGAAATATCGCACCGCTGGTAGGCGACCCGGTCGCCGAGCTCGCGAGCCAGCGCTGCGGCGCGCGACTCATGCGTCAGATAGGTGAAGAAGATGGAGGCGCCGCTTGCGTGCATGCTGCGCACCGCAGCGGCGCCGATGCCGCTCGACCCGCCGGTGAGCAGCACGACCGTCCCGCTCAGGTCGATCGTGGTCATAGGTGCGAGCGGAGGGCGCGCATCCAGCTCGCCATGAACGGATTGGCGTGATCCGCATCCGACCGGTCAGCCTTCGGCACGACGTCGCAGTAGAGCACCACGACGTAGCACGTGCCCGAGGCCGTCAAGAGGATGCCGGCATCGTGACTGACGTCGGATGTCTCGCCGGTCTTGTGCATGAAGACGTCGCCTGACAAAAGACCGGCCACGAGTTTGCCGTCATCCGCGCAGCGCCGCATGATGTCGCGCTGCTGGCCGCTTCCGGCTATCGCATCCTCGGCGATGAGCGTCAGCAGCCGTCCGATCTCCGCGGCGGGCAGACGGTTGCGGCCGATCATCTCCCGGTCGTCGATGAGGGGCTCGGCGCCCGAGAGCTTGCGGCCCAAGAGGAACGTTTGCAGGCCGAGCTCGTGCATGAAGGCAGTCACGTTTTCGCGCCGCAGCACGTCGATGAGTTGGTTGGTGGCCACGTTGTCCGAGTGGACGATCATCAACTCGACGAGCTCCGCGATGGATGCAACGTAGCCCGGCACAAAGGGCGCCGGGCCTGACGTCGGGGTCTGATTCCACGCTGATACCGTGACGCCGTCATCGAGTCGCAGCGTGCCGCTCGCGCACTGATGAAAGGCCTCGGCCATGATGGGAACTTTGATCACGCTCGCCGGATAGACGTCCGCGTCTGCGTTCGCCTCTCCATGGCGCATGGTCTGCAGATCAGTCAGGTATGCAGATGCGTGGCGCACGACGCCCGCGCATGTTCTCTCAGCCTGACGGACGGCGTCGGCGAGCATGCTGTCGAGAGCATCATCCTGCGCGGTCTGCGCATCGCTTGTCTTCATTGCGCCGGGGATATGGTCCAGGGCGTCCCATCGTAGATCTCGTCAAAGGCGTACCCGATGTTCGCGCCCATGATGCTCGCGTGGAATTCCACGTGACCTGTGTAGTGCTGGACCCCTGGTATGCCCGCGTTGATATCGAACTCGGCTGAACCCGAGAACGTCATAGTCGACGTGTGAAAGCCACGCGCTTGGAGGTCGCCGGATGGGTTGATGCGCCCCGACGCAGTGACGTCGAAGACCGCGATGCGTTGCTTGCCCCGCTCGTCGACGCGCTGCAGCGTCACGACGTAGTCGAGCGTGCCGGAGCCCTCCTCGCGTCCGACGACCACGGCCTTCGAGAACGTCCACGACTCGCCGATATCGATGGGTCCGGCCGGCATCTGGGAGAGCGCCGCATCGCCCGGGTCCTCGTACGCGTGGTCACCTGATGCGTCGGTCGGCGGGCATTGTTTATACGATTTTGGATCGGGGTTGGAGTCGTCAAGCGGGGGCTCGTTCTTGCATAAGTACGGCTCGAAACTGTACCTCCCCGTCGGATCGAAAGGCACGATCTGTTTGCGCGTGCGGCGCTTCACCGTCGTGTCGGTGTTATTGGGACCACCGTGGTGCCGCGCGAACGCGTCGTTGACGTACACGTCACTGTCGCCATGCGGCGTTGTATACGTGCGGGTCCGGTCTTCCACGACATAGATGGGATCGGCACGGTGACCGGCCATGCCTTTCAGCACTGCGCTCATCTGAAACGTTATGTCGTGCTGAACGCTCGAGATGCCATTATACTGGCTTCCTTTCGCCGGCGCTCGCCAGACAAGCTGCGCCTGGTCGGCGGCGGCAGGCTGCGGCGCCGTCATAGTCACGACGCAGCTCACGAGAGCGAATGGAAGCAGGCGGTTCGCGGTTTTTGGTGTCAGGTAAGGCAAAAGCAACGTCCCTCCAGAAACACGAGCGCCGTGTCATTCCGCGAAAGCCGTGCCATCACCGCCTGGATCGCGGCCCTGATTTTCCTGGGCGCCGACCTTGCATCACACGGCAGCCAACGCCCCGCATTTGCCGACGCGACAGGTCCGCCCGCTTCCCCGATCGCATCACTTTCGCCCGCGTTCGTGCAACCGGCGGGCTGGCCACGCGTGCACAGCGCCACGGTGAGCGCCGAGATGCTGGGTCCGGGCGTTCGTTACGAGCGCTGGCTGCTTGCGACCGACGCAGGTCCACTCGTCGTTGCGCTCGCCACAATCGACGTGCGCGATCCGTCCGTGGCCCTTGCCGTCGCGACGCACGGCGGTGTCATCATCGGCAAAGATGAACGCTTGAGCTCGATGGCGGATCGCATAGATGCCGAGCTCGGTATCAATGCCGACTATTTCGACATCAGCGAATCGGGAAGCCCGCTCAACCTCGTCGCGCGAAACGGACGCATCCTCCATCAGCCCGATCGAGCGGCGACATTCGTGGTGGACGGTCAAGGCAAGATCCAGATGGGTCCGTATGCCTGGCAGATGCATATCACCGGCCCGTCGGGTGCGGCGTTAGACGTCAGCGCGGTCAACGAGTGGTCACCATCAGTCGATCTCGCCCTCATCACGCCGGAGCTCGGCGCAGCAAGCGCGGCAGGCGCGACGGAAATGGTGCTGTCGCCTTCAGCGCCGCAAGGAGCCTACCGCGTGAGCCGCATCGATGCGGATCTCAACGCTTTCGACGCGCTCGCGCCGGGCGACGTCGGCATCGTGGCCCGCGGTGCGCAAGCGCTTTTTCTCGAGCGTCAATTCCACCCCGGGGACGTGCTCAGCGTCACCGAGCAGAGCGATCCGCAACTCGACGGCGTACGCCTCGGTGTCGGTGGGGGACCATTGCTCGTGCGCGATGGACAGCCGGTCGCCGATCCCGCCGCACCCGCACCGGAGGAGACCGACGTGCGCAACCCGGTGACGGGAGCGGGGCTCTCGCGCGACGGCGCGACACTGTGGTTCGTGGTGGTCGATGGCCGCAGGCCCGCCCTCTCCATCGGTCTGACGCGCCCACAACTGGCCGCGCTCTTCGTCGCGCTCGGGGCGACGACGGCGATGGCGTTCGACAGCGGCGGCTCGAGCGAGATGGTCGTCCGGCATGCCGGCGACCTGACGAGCGCGGTCGCAAATGTGCCCTCGGATGGCCGAGAGCGCTCGATCGCCGATGGGTTGTTCGTGCTCAACACGGCAGCGCGCGGTCCGATCACCACGCTCATCTTGAAAGCGGCGGCCAGCCAGGTGCTGGTGGGCAGCAAGCTCGGCATCGACGTGCGAGCGGTGGACGCAAACGAGCAACCCCTGCCGGTGAACGCTGCTGATGTGACGTTCTCCGCCGATCCGGCGACGGTGGCAACCATCGACCGGACAGGGACGCTCAAAGCCGTGAGCCCCGGGAGCGTGCAGGTAACCGTCACAGCGAGCGGCACGCAAGCTCGGACCGTCATCGGCGTCGTCCCCACGGTCGACGAGCTGCGCATCTCGCCCGCGAATCCGGCCGTCGCCACC
>Ga0116216_10003190_pt1 | contig 10696 bp, 11 predicted proteins | sample Sb_taG_11_FD_89696 | JGI IMG/M metagenome (GOLD analysis project Ga0116216, IMG submission 89696) | Peat soil microbial communities from Weissenstadt, Germany - Sb_50d_3_AS metaG | ecosystem: Environmental > Terrestrial > Soil > Wetlands > Peat | place: Germany: Weissenstadt | collected 2010-09-21
CCCTCGCGCGCGTCGATCTTCACCGGCAACTTCCCCCACGACACCCACGTGTACGGGAACTTCGGCTCGACTGGTGGGTTCCAGGCCTTCCATCGGCGAGGCGAGGAGCGGCACACCTTCGCGATCGCGCTGCAGCGAGCCGGCTACCGCACGGCGATGATGGGCAAGTACCTCAACGGCTACGGGCAGGTGGCCGGGCACCTGGCGGACGGCACCGCCACCGACGTGCCCTCTACCTTCGTTCCTCCCGGCTGGGACGAGTGGGACGTCGCCGGCTGGGGCTATCCCGAGTTCAACTACACCCTGAACGAGAACGGTGTCCTGCGGCGCTACGGTCATCAGCCGTCCGACTACCTGACGGACGTACTCGCTCGGAAGGGCGTCGAGTTCATCCACGGCGCCGCCAGGGATCACACGCCGTTCTTCCTTGAGCTCGCCACCTTCGCACCGCACTCTCCATACGCCCCCGCCCCCGTCGACCGGCAGGACTTCGCGGGCCTGCGGGCACCGCGGCCGCCGAGCTTCGACGTCCTTCCCAGCCACGCCCCCCAATGGCTGGCTGCGCATCCTCTTCTCACCCATCGACAGCTCGCGCGGATCGACTGGGCGTTTCGTCGCCGTGCGCAAGCAGTCCAAGCCGTCGACCGCATGATCGGCGAGATCGAGCAGGCCTTCGCGGCCAACGGGCTGTCCGCGGACACTTACCTGGTTTTCAGCTCCGACAACGGGCTACACACCGGCGAATACAGGCTCATGCCCGGAAAGCTGACCGCCTTCGACACCGATATCAGGGTTCCGCTCGTGGTCACCGGGCCGGGCGTCCCTCCCGGCTCGAGGACACCTCTGATGGCCGAGAACGTGGACCTCGCCAAGACGTTCGCGGCGATCGGTGCGACCAGCCTCCCCGGCGACGGGCAGAGCCTGCTGCCGGTGCTCGACGGCCAGTCTCCCTCGCGATGGCGAAACGCCGTGCTGATCGAGCACCGGGGTCCGCCGCTCTCCGTCCGCGATCCCGACTATCAGCAGCCGGCCAGCGGCAGCCCCACCACCTACGAGGCTATGCGCACCGACTCGTTCCTGTACGTCGAGTACGCAGACAGGGAGCGCGAGTTCTACGACCTGCGGACCGACCCGTTCGAACTGCACAACATCGCCGGCGGTCTGACGCCGCGAAAGCTGGCCCGGCTCCACGCCGAGCTGAAAGCGCTCGAGCGCTGCCACGGAGGCAAAGCGTGCTGGAGAGCAATGCACGTGAAGACGTAATCCAATCCACGACCCTCACTGAGAGCAGCCACATGAAGAGCAGCCTGGAGATCGCTCAACAGCACGAGCTGATCCCGATCGAAGCCGTTGCCGACCGGATCGGTCTCCTACCCGAAGAGGTCGAACCACACGGGCGGTATAAGGCCAAGATCTCACTTTCCGTTCTCGACCGGGTGGCGCCGGACGAGGCCAAGCTCGTGTGCGTGACCGGCATGACGCCGACCCGCCGCGGCGAGGGCAACACGACCACAACGGTCAGCCTGACCGACGGACTCGCCATGGTCGGCAAGAGAGCAATCGCATGCCTACGCGAGGCCTCGCTCGGCCCCGTGTTCGGAATGAAGGGCGGCGCCGCCGGCGGCGGCCGAGCGCAAGTCGTCCCGATGGAGGAGCTAAACCTCCACTTCACGGGCGACATTCACGCGATTGGGGCGGCGAACAACCTCCTGGCGGCGATGATCGACGCCTCGATCCTCCACGGTAACCCCCACGACATCGATGCGCTGCGGATCCCGTGGCGGCGCGCGGTTGACATGAACGACCGCGCGCTGCGCAAGATCACGATCGGCCTAAGGGGCCGCGCCAACGGCTACCCGCGGGAGACCGGGTTCGACATCACGGCCGCATCCGAGGTCATGGCGATCACCGCCGTCGCGCGCGATCTGCGCGATCTCCGCCAGCGAGTCGCGCGGATCACGGCCGGCTACTCGCGCGCCGACGGCAAGCCCGTGACGGCAGAGGACCTGCGCGCCGCCGGCGCGATGACCGTGTTGCTGAAGGATGCGCTCAAGCCAAACCTCGTGCAGACGCTCGAGGGACAGCCAGCGCTGGTGCACTGCGGCCCGCTGGCGATCAGCGACCACGGCAACAACTCGCTGATCGCCGACCTCGTCGGCGCGCGTCTCGCCGAGTACGTCGTGACCGAATCCGGGTTCGGCTCCGACATTGGGATGGAGAAGTTCTTCAACATCGTCTGCCGAGTCGGGAAGCTCACTCCCGCAGCCGCGGTCCTGGTGATCTCGGTCCGCGCGGTCAAGCATCACGGCGGCGTCGCCGAGGACGACCATCCCGATCGCCGAGCGAGCCTCGCGGCGATCGAGGTCGGGATGGCCAACGTCCGACGGCACCTCAGGATCATCGAGACCTTCGGCGTGCCCGCGGTCGTCGCGATCAACCGGCGCGTGGGCGATACCAACCAGGAAATCGAGCTTCTCAAGCGCCTGGCGGTCGAGGCCGGAGCGTTCGCCGCCTGCGTCAACGACGGGTTCGCGCGGGGAGGCGCTGGTGCATCCGAGCTGGCCGAGGCGGTCGCCCAGGCATGCGAAGAGCCCTTGGGATTCCACCCCCTCTACGGCGACGATGAGCCGATTCAGGACAAGGTAGAGGCCGTCGCCCGGCGGGTCTACGGCGCCAAGGATGTGTACTGGTATCCCGAGGCCGAGCAGAAGCTAACCCAGTTCACCCGGGAGGGACTGGCGGGCCTCCCGGTATGCATCGCCAAGACGCATCTGTCGCTGTCCGCGGACCCGTCGATGCTGAACGCGCCGGAGGGCTTCACGTTGCCGGTGCGCGATATCCGTGCGTACGCGGGCGCCGGCTGGCTTGTGCCGCTGTGTGGCGAGATCACCCAGATGCCGGGGCTCGGCAAGACACCGGGAGCGGCGGACGTGGACATCGACGCCGAGGGCCGCACCGTCGGCCTGTTCTAAGCCGCGAAGGCAACACTCGGTCCCGCGGGTAAACGCGATTGGGCACCGGAAGCTTCGACCTTCTTGCGCGCCGGCATCGTGCCGGTGCTAGGAGCCGCTCGCCGGGTCAGCGGCCTCTCCGCTCAGCCCGAATCGCTCCCGCGCCGCTTTGATCGCCGCCGGTGCGGTATCCCGATCGCCCCAGCCGTTTACTTCGGAGCACCGTGCCGGGTCGAGGTCCTTATAGACCGAGAAGAAGTGGCTGATCTCAGCCCGGAGCCGCGCGGGACCTCGGCGACGTCGCGTACTTCGTTCCACCCCGGGTCGTCGCAGGGAACGCAAACGACATGGTCGTCTCGCCCCTTCTCATCGCTCATCTCGAACAACCCGATCGGGTCGTTCGAGCACGGCGCAGCCGGGGAAGGTGCGCTCGGACACGCACACCAGCACATCCAGCGGGTCGCCGTCTAGGGCCAGCGTCTCGGCCACGTAGCCGTAGTCGGTCGGGTACACGACCGAGGCCGGAGATCAATCAATCCAGCTTGATCCCGTCGAGCCCTGGGTCGAACTCATACTTGTTGCGGCTTCCCTTAGGCATCTCGATCATGCGTGTGAGCGGGCATCTACCACCGCGGCTTCTTTCCTCGACCGAACGCACTCACGCGAGTGCCCGCTGTGCCTCCTCGCGGAGCATGAACGACTCGCTCTGGGCCAACTGCTCGAGCCAGCCGCGCAGCTCGTCGCGCCCGGCGATCGCGATCGCGCTGCGCAGGGCCGCCACCGCGAGGTACGGATCCCGATCCTCGTCGACGACCCTCCGCAGCGCTGGAAGCGCCGACCGGACGCCACGCACCCCCAGCGTCTGAGCCGCCATCACTGCGCGGTCACCGTCCGGATGCCCCAGTGCCCACACCAGTTGGTCGTCGAACGAGCGCCCGAGCGGACCCTCGACCGGCTGGCCACAGCGGATGCAAGGACCGCCGGCACGCGGATTCACCGCGTAGCAGTAGTGGCACCAGTGCACGGTCCGATCCTCGGCCTACGGTCGCAGCGTCGCCGAGAGCGCCTGCGGATCGAGCAGCAGATCGAGGGCGTCAGTGGCCGACGCGCAGACGACGTCGGCGGAGCGCAGCGCAGCTCCGCTCGCACCCTCCGGCCCGAGCACGGCGAGGCCGACCGCGGCGGCCTCCAGCACACGCGCGTCATTGGCGCCGTTGCCGATGACCGCGCAGTGCTCGCGGCCGAGCTCGTCAAGCAGCCGCACCTTGTCCTCCCCGCCGGACGCACGTACCGCGGCGACAACTAGGCGCTCGGCGATGGCCTCGAGGGTCCCAAACGTGTCGGCGGAGACGAGGCGGACCTCGAGCGTCTCGCGCAGGCGCTCGAGCCTCTCCGAAACACCATCGATCAGCACTCCCCGGTTCGTCAGCGTGCCGTTGACGTCCAGGAGCAGGTGCTCGAGGCTCAGGTCGGCGAGCCCCGGGATCGAGACAAATAAAGTCACGCGGAGGCCTCCCACCGGTCTGGGTAGAACGCGCTCAACCCGGCGAACGTGGCGTCGGATCCCAGCGTCTCCTCGATCCGGAGCAGCCGGTTGTACTTCGCGACACGCTCTCGGGACGGAGCGCCGGCCTTGATCTGCACTGAGCCGGTCGCCACCGCGAGGTCGCAGATGCTCGTGTCCTCGGTCTCACCCGAACGCTGCGCGATCACCGTGGTGTACCCGCTCGCCTGCGCCAGCGCGATCGTCTCGAGCGTCTCGGTGAGCGTACCCACCTGGTTCGGCTTGATCACGATCGCGTTGGCTACCCCCGCGGCGATCCCTTCCCCCAGCCGTGCCGCGCTGGTCACGAACACGTCGTCGCCGGCGAGCTCGAGGCGATCCCCGAGATGCGCGGTCAGCTCCCGCCATCCCTCCCAGTCGTCCTCGCCCATCCCGTCCTCGAGCAGCAGCACCGGATACCGATCGGCGAGCTCGTCGTAATACCCGGCGAGCTCATGCGCCGACAGCTGCCGACCCTCGTGCGCCAGCGCATAGCCGCCGTCCTGCTGCAACTGGCTGGCGGCGACGTCGACCCCGATCCACACGTCCCAGCCAGGCTCGTAACCCGCGCCTTGGATCGCTGCGACCAGGATCTCGAGCGCGCTCTCGTTCGACTCGAGGTCCGGCGCGAAGCCGCCGTCGGCTCCCATCAGCGCGCTGCGCCCACGCGCCAGCAGCGTGTACCGCAGCTCGTGAAAGACCTCGACGCCGATTCCCAAGGCGTCCGAGAACGTCTCGACCCCGGCGGGGACGATCATGAACTCCTCGAAGTCGAGCCTGTTGGTGGCGTGGACACCGCCGTTGAGCACGTCGAGCAGCGGCACGGGCAGCTGCACGGGCCGGTCGCCGGCCAGATACCGCCACAACGGCGCCCCGGCGTCGGCAGCCGCCGCGCGTGCCACCGCCAGCGAAGTCGCGAGCATCGCGTTGGCCCCCAAGCGCGATTTGTCACGGGTGCCGTCAAGCGCGAGAAGCGCCCGATCCACCCCCGTCTGATCGTGCGGATCGCACCCGCACAGGGTCTCGGCGATCTCACCGCGCACTGCCTCGACCGCCGCGCTGACGCCCATCGCTGACCATTTCTCGCCGCCGTCGCGAAGCTCGGCGGCTTCGAACCGGCCCGTCGAGGAGCCGGCGGGGACGGCGGCGCGACCCGCCTGGGCGGAATCGAGTGTCACCTCGACCTCCACAGTGGGGTATCCCGCGCTGTCGAGGATCTGCCGTGCGTGCGTCTGCGCGATCGCGCTCACTCGGAGACCAGCCTCAGATGCGCCGGCTGTGGCTCCTCGACGGGCCACGCGAACACGAGGCACAAGAGCGCGATCGCTGCGAGCTCAAAGCGCTGGCGACTGGCGAGCGCGAGCGGCAGCTGCGAGCAACTGTTACCGACTGGCTCCTCCGGAACTTTTGACCGGGGCTGCATGACGACCTCCACGTCGAACTCGTTCTAGAGGCCATCAGCGGGGTTGCCCGCATTCCGAGCGAGCCTCATCGCTCAGGTCAAAGCGTACCCGACGTGTGCTCCCAGCCGTGCGGCCTTCGTCCAATCCGTCCCCGGCGGTATCGTGGTTATAAGCGCGATGAGGCTCCGCGCGTAACCGCCTTTCGGCTGATGGCCTCTGGTACTTCCGAGGACGCCGACCGAGGATTTCGATGGAGCCGACAGAATCTCGCGCCTCCGATGACCTGACTGCCGACGGTCCGCGGCGGCCCCGCGGAACCGGGAGGTTTTCGCCGGCGGTCAAGTTCGTGCTGATGGTCGGCGTGATGAGCTTCTTCGCCGATTTCACCTACGAGGGCTCCCGGAGCATCATCGGTCAGTACCTGGGGCTGCTCGGAGCGGGGGCTTTGGCCATCAGCGTGGTCACCGGCTTCGGCGAACTGCTCGGGTATGGCCTGCGACTGTTCTCGGGACGCGGCGCTGACCGGACCGGCCGGTACTGGCCGATCACGATCGGCGGCTACATCCTGCAGATGTCGGTCGTGCCGCTGCTCGCGCTCGCCGGCAGCTGGCAGGTCGCGGCGCTGCTGATCATCCTCGAACGAGTGGGTAAGGCGACCCGCAACCCGCCCCGCGACGCGATGCTCTCACACGCCGCCAGGGAGATGGGTTACGGCTGGGGGTTCGGCGTCCACGAGGCCCTTGACCAGTTCGGAGCTCTGTTCGGGCCGCTGCTTGTCGCCCTGATCATCGCGACCAGCCACCACGACTACAAGACCGCATTCGCGGCGCTCGCGGTGCCCGCCGCGATCACCCTCTCGCTGCTCGCGGTCGCCCGATTCCTCTACCCCCGCCCACAAGATCTCGAGGCCGGACCGGCCCATGTCAGCGCCGAGGGGCTTCCAGCTGTGTTTTGGATCTACCTCGCGGGAGCGGCGCTCGTGGCCGTCGGGTTCGCCGACTTCCCGCTCATCGCCTACCACTTCCAGCGTTCCGGCACCGTCCACGCCGACCTCACCCCGGTCTTCTATGCCGCCGCGATGGCGGTCAGCGGCGTCGGCTCGCTGGTGTTCGGCCGTCTATTCGATCGGCACGGGATCGCCATGCTCGTCCCGCTGACGCTCGTCTCGGCCGCGTACGCGCCACTCGCCTTCCTTGGGGGGTTCTGGGCAAGCCTGATTGGCGTCTGCCTGTGGGGTCTTGGAATGGGCGTGCACGAGTCGATCATCCCCGCCGCCGTCGCGCCAATGGTCTCACCAGGCCGACGAGCGTCCGCCTACGGACTGTTCACCGGTGCATACGGAATCGCTTGGTTCCTCGGCAGCGTCGCGATCGGCGCCCTGTTCAACGTCTCCCTTGGAGCGGTCGTCGCGTTCGCGGTGGTAGCCGAGCTTGCAGCAATTCCGCTGATCTTGCTCGTCCGCCGACGGACAGCGGGTCGTACGGAGGCGGAGCACACCCAGTCTGAACCGAGGAAGGAACGATGACGACAGGCAGCTGGCCGTACTTCCCTGAGCAGTGCCCTCACTGCCGTTACGTCGAAGCGGCCTCACCGGCCTTCATCGACGACTCCGGCTATGAGATCCTCGGGTTTTGCCTTCACCCTCGAATCGCGATGGAGTTGTTCCGGTCAAAGAAGCTTGATCTCTCGAGGGCCGAGCGATGCCCGCTGTTCGTCCGCCAGGTCCCGCAAGCTCGCGAAGGGAGTGGACCGCGTGTCTAGCCTGGCGCGATGCTGAGGGCGAACTGCAAGGGCGCGCGGGCGGGGTGAAGCCCGGCGCTATGGGTGATGCCGGCGTCAGCGATCGTGCTCGCGCTCGCGCTTGGCGCGAGCCTGTCGCGCGTCCACGTCGCGCCCGGATCGCTGCTCGACCAGGTGGCGTTCAAGGGCAGCGAGGCGGACGCACGTCAGCTCCTGGCGGTCGTGACCGGGACGATGATCACCGTTAACAGTCTGGTGTTCGCGCTGACGATCGCGACCCTGCAAATCGCCTCGAATACTCCCCGCGCGTTCTGCGCTCGTTTCTGCGCGACCCCGGTACTCAGCTGGTGATGAGCGTGCTGGTTGGCACCGACGCATGCAGCCTCGCCGGGCTCCAGGGCGTTGGGAACTCGGGCCTGGACAGCGTCCCGCGGCTGGCGGTCAGCGGCGCGCTCGGGCTCGCGCTGCTGTCGGTGGCGATGCTGGTGTTCTACGTCGGCCACATGACCAACGCGATCCGGTTTGACACGATCATGCGGACCGTCGCGTGCAGATGCCGGACGGTGCTCGCGCGCGACCATCCATTGGTCGTCGAGGACGGCTCGGATCCGGACGCCGCTGACGCGACGGCGATCCCGGAGCGCGCCATGACGCTGGCGGCACCCGATGACCGCTACTTGCAGGACGTCGACGCCGGCAGATTGGCCTCGCTGCTTGCGCCAGGCGGTTTGCGCATGCGCCTGCTGCCGCCCGTCGGCACCACGTGGTCGAGGGGGAGCCGCTCGCAACGGTGTGGTGCGAGGATGGCGGAGCACCATCCGACGCCACCCTCAAAGCGGTCGCCGACGCGATCGTGCTGCTCCCGGAGCGTGTTTCAGAGCTCGACCTTGGTTTCGATATCCGGCATCTGATCGACATGGCGAACCGTGCGATCGGAACGACCCAGAACGATGCGTACACCGCGGTCCAGGTGGTCCACCATCTGACCGCCGTGCTCAGTGACGCGGCGAGGCGATCGTTCACGATGCGCCAGTTGCGGGACGACGGCGGCCAGGCGCTCGTTTCGATCCCGATCATGGACTTCCCCACCCATCTGAGGGTCGTGTGCAGCCATGTGCGCAAGGGAGGCTCCGAGCGGCATCCGTGGGTGACGCTCGAGCTGCTGCGGCCCCTGGGAGCAGTCGCTGTCTCGTCGATCGGCGAACCGCGGCGGTCAGCCGTTGACCGTGAGCTCAATGCGGTGGTGTCCGATGCTCGCCGCACGATGCCGCAGGGAGATGGCCTCTATGGAATGGAGCGCACCGCCGCTGAGGCTTGGGCGCGCCTCGAGCTGGCCCGGGTGGGCACGCGAGCGTCGAGCCGCTGTCCTGAGCGGCTGGGCACAGACGGCGTAGTCACAACGTCGAGCGCTCCCGACCATGAGGCGGCGGCTCCGACGCGACGGAGCACGTCGAGATGAGCGGCCATCCGTCGGCGCCCGGAGAGCGCTGGACAATCTGCGCGCTCGGTCACGTGCATTGGGGCGCCAACGGCGGTGCCGGCCTGCTCCTGCGGCACGTCCCGACCGACTCAGAGCCCCGTTACCTGTTGGCGCTGCGGTCGCGCTGGGTGGATGAACCAGCGCGCTGGGGCATTCCCGGCGGCGCGATCCGAGACGGCGAGTCCGCCGAGGCGGCCGCGCGTCGCGAGATGGTCGAGGAGATCGGTCAGGTGCCCAGATACCGCGTCGCGGCCGACCAGGTGCAGGACTGCGGGGGCGGCTGGCGCTTCCACATCTTCCTCGCCGACGTGGACGAGATGTTCGACGCCTATTCGGTGCTCGAGACCGACGCCACTGGGTGGTTCACGACGCAAGAGATGCGCAACCTCCCGCTCCACTCAGGGGTCCAGCGATGGCTCGACGAGCTCGGCACGGGCAGCCGGCGCGATAAGCGTCCTCAGACGTCCCAGTGAAGGAACGGACGGCGCGCTTGGGCCAGGTCGGCGGTGTCGAGCAGGATGATCGCGCGCGCGTTCTTCAGCCGCTCGGCCGCAGCGATGGCGGCAGTGCGAGTCCGCGGATGCTGAGCCCCAGCGAGACGGGCCAATCCCCTGGCTTCGATCAGCTCGACCGTCCCGCGGGCCCCGGCTGACACGAGGCTGTCGATCGCATCGCCCCGCAGATTGCGGATCGCCCACTCAGGCCCGCGACTTCGTTCGGGCGATCGGTCTCAGAGTCCGCGGGCTAGTGCCGTAACCGGCAACGTTTGCCGCGTCGCCGGCAGGAATCGTCGTTATGGCCACCGGGATGCGGCGACCCAGTACGTAGCGGATAGCTGATTGGCGGTCAATCAAGGATGATCGCGGCTCCCCGCGGGCGCAGACGTCGGGTCCCGGCGGCGAACCCGGGCTTCGCTGGTCACCCCGTGCCCGTCGGCCAGCTGCGACAGGATTCGCGGCACGTCGGCGTCACCGATCAGCACCTGGCGCGGCTTGGATCCTTCGTAGCCGGCGATCACGCCGCGGCGCTCGAGCATGTCGATCAGCCGGCCGGCGCGGGTGTATCCCAGCCGCAGCCGGCGCTGGAGCAGCGAGGTCGACGCAGTTCCCATCTGCGCGACGAGCGCGATCGCCTCCGGCAGCAAGGGATCTTCATTGGCAGAGGACTCGAGCTTCTCCGTTCCCGCTGACTCTTCGCTGTCGACATCCTCCAGGAACTCCTTCCGCAGGTCGGGCTCGCCCTGGCGCCGCCAGACGTCGGTTACACCCGCGATCTGCCGCTCGTCGATGAATGCGCCCTGGAGCCGCTGCATCTTGCCGCCGAGCGGGGAGAACAGCATGTCCCCTTGGCCGAGCAGCGGCTCGGCGCCGCCCTGATCGAGGATCACCCGCGAGTCGGTGTGGCTGGAGACCGCAAACGCGATCCGCGACGGCACGTTCGCCTTGATCATGCCGGTGATCACATCGGCACGCGGAGACTGGGTCGCCAGCAACAGATGGATCCCGACGGCTCGGGCCTTCTGCGCCAGACGGATGATCGCGTCCTCGACCTCGGCCGGCGAGACCATCATGAGGTCGGC
>Ga0116216_10003192_pt1 | contig 10693 bp, 10 predicted proteins | sample Sb_taG_11_FD_89696 | JGI IMG/M metagenome (GOLD analysis project Ga0116216, IMG submission 89696) | Peat soil microbial communities from Weissenstadt, Germany - Sb_50d_3_AS metaG | ecosystem: Environmental > Terrestrial > Soil > Wetlands > Peat | place: Germany: Weissenstadt | collected 2010-09-21
CAGTGTTCGCAAGGATCTGGGAGTAGATCACGAACGGCTCCTCCCAGAGCACGTGGGAGTCGAAGGTCCACACATAGGTGAACCCAGCCGCCTCGGCGGCTTTCGCGAGCTCCACGACGCGCGACGCAGGTGGATCGCATTGGAGGACCGTGCCGAACTCCATCAAGCCTCAGATCAGGTATTGGTTGGTGCCGCGCTCGAGGTACCGACCGTGGCCCTTCTCGCCGGCAAATTGGCCGTCCTCGATGATCACGACGCCACGGGACAAGACCGTCTCCGCCTTTCCCGTGATCGCCATCCCCTCGTAGATCGAATAGTCGACGTTCATGTGATGCGTCGAAGCGGAGATCGTCTGATGCGCCCCTGGGTCGTAAACGACGATGTCCGCGTCCGCCCCAGGGGCGATCACACCTTTTCTCGGGTAGAGCCCGAACATCCGTGCCGGGGTGGTGGCGATGAGCTCCACCCAACGCTCGACGGAGATGTCGCCTCGTACAACTCCCTGATAGATGAGGTCGACACGATTCTCCACGCCCGGAAGCCCATTCGGGATCTTGGTGAAGTCGCCGCGCCCGAGCTCCTTCTGCTCCTTGAAGCAGAACGGGCAATGGTCCGTCGACACCACGGACAAGTCGTTGGTCTTGAGCCCGCGCCACAACGCGCCGAGATGCCACTCGGGCCGCAGCGGTGGCGAGCAGACGTACTTGGCACCCTCGAACCCGGGCCGTTCCATCTCCGCGTCAGTGAGGAAGAGGTACTGCGGGCAGGTCTCGGCGAACACGTTCCGGCCGGCGTCACGGGCCTGCACCACGGCCTCGAGCGCCTCGGCGGCCGTGAGGTGGACGATGTAGAGCGGCGATCCTGCGACGCCGGCGAGCTGGATGGCGCGGTTCGTCGCCTCGCCCTCGAGCGCCGAGGGGCGGGTCCTCCCGTGAAAGCGCGGATCGGTCTCGCCGCGAGCGAGGGTCTCGGCGACGATCAGGTCGATGGCGATGCCGTTCTCCGCGTGCATCATGATCGTCGCCCCGTCGACCGAGGCTTGTTGCATGGCCCGGAGGATGTCGCCGTCGGTCGAGTAGAAGACGCCCGGGTAAGCCATGAAGAGCTTGAAGCTTGTCACGCCCTCGTCGACGAGGATGTCCATCTCCTTGAGCGACTGCTCGTTCACGTCCGACACGATCAGGTGGAAGGCGTAATCGATGGCGCAGTTGCCTGCGGCCTTCGCCAGCCACGCGTCGAGACCTTGGCGCAGCGCTTCGCCGCGACGTTGGACCGCGAAGTCGATGATGGTCGTCGTGCCCCCCCAAGCGGCCGCGCGGGTCCCGGTCTCAAACGTGTCGTTCGAGTACGTGCCGCCGAAAGGCAGCTCCATGTGCGTATGGACATCGAGGCCACCCGGGACGACAAGCCGCCCGGAAGCGTCGATGCGGCGGTCGGCGCCGGACGTGAACGACTCGGCGGTCTCCGAGCCAGGGGCCGCCAAGGCGACGATGCGCTCCCCGTCGATGAGCACGTCGGCCGCGACCGAACCCGTGGCGCTCACGACGGTGCCTCCGCCGATCACCGTGCGGCTCATGGCGCCACGAGGTCGCCGTAAGCCTCCGGCCTCCGGTCCCGGTAGAAGGCCCAGGTGCTGCGGACCTGTTCGATGATGGACATGTCGAGGTCGCGCACGAGCAGGTCGGTGGCAGTATCGGACGCGGCCTCACCGATGAGCTTGCCGCGGGGGTCGACGACGTACGAGGTCCCGTAGAAGTCGTCGTCGCCGAGCGGTTCCACCCCCACGCGGTTGATCGCTGCCACGAAATACTGGTTCGCGACCGCGGCCGCCGGCTGCTCGAGCTGCCACAGGTACTGCGAGAGGCTCCGGCTCGTGGCCGAGGGATTGAAGACGATCCGTGCCCCGTTCAGGCCGAGCGCTCGCCAGCCCTCCGGGAAATGGCGGTCGTAGCAGATGTAGACGCCGATCGGGCCGACCGCGGTTCGGAACACCGGGAAGCCCAGGTTGCCGGGACGAAAGTAGAATTTCTCCCAGAAACCCTGCACTTGGGGGATGTGGTGCTTGCGGTACTTGCCGAGGTAGCTGCCGTCAGCGTCGACGACGAAGGCCGTGTTGTAGAGGAGACCGGGTTGCTCCTGCTCGTAGACGGGCACCACGAGCACCATGTGAAGCTCCCGAGCCAGCTCGCACATCAGCTGGGCCGTGGGCCCCCCGGGCACCGCCTCCGCGTAGGAGAAGTACTTGGAGTCCTGAACCTGGCAGAAATAGGGCCCGTAGAAGAGCTCCTGGAAGCAGAGCACCTGCGCTCCTTGGGCTGCAGCCTCGCGGGCCCACTTGACGCTCGCGTCAATCATCGACCCCTTGTCGCCCGTCCACTGACTCTGGACGAGCGCGACACGCACCACATCAGGCATCGGCACCTCGCTCGGTCGCTCTTGGTGCCTACCGTAGCTCGCTCAGATTCCCGTTTCCTCGGTGCATGCATGGTCCGTGACGGGCTTGCGCGGCTCGACCTCGTGCCAGTGGGGTGCTCACCGGCGGGAACGCCCGCGCACAACGAGATCGTCCCGCCAATGACGAGATCGTGCCGCCAATGACGAGATCGTCCCGCCAATGACGAGATCGTGCCCGCCAATGTGAAGGATGCCTGACCTGCTTGCCGTAGCGTGCGGTCATGGGGTGCTTCCTGGCGCTGCTGGCGGTGCTCTCCCCACGCCTGTCGATCTTCTTCGTGTGGCTGCTCACCAACCGGATGAGCATCGCGTTCACCTCCGGCTGGATCGCGGTTCTGGGATTCCTCTTCCTCCCCTGGACCACGCTGGCCTGGGCCGTCGCGTACCAGCCTGTGCACGGAGTACGGGGATTCGGATGGTTCGTCGTCGGCCTCGCGTTCGTCGTGGACATCAGCAGCGATCTGAACGGAGCGCGGCGGCGGCGGTCCATCCCGCAGAGGCGCCAGAGATGACGGACAGTCAGCTTCGCTGGCGATGAGCCGCCGTGGGCGCTACTCCGCGGTCAGAGGGAAGTCAGCCGGGATGTGCTTGTCCCGTGGGTAAGGCTCGCCCAATGAAGTCCGCCGACGCCGCCCTGGATCCGCATGGCAGGAGCAGTCGTCCGGGACGTTTTCTCCGAACCTGCCATACTGAGGCGCTTCCAATCGGTCAGACGCTCCGAACAGTCAGGCTTGCTTGAGGTCCCTCCGGGGTCGCTGGTAACGTTACGAATACGTGAATACAAAGGGGTGTTCTATGAGAAAATTGTTCAGGACGGCCGCAATTCTGGGAATGGCCGCGATCGCGTTGGCCGCTTGTGGGAGCAGCACGTCGAGTACAACCACGACTACCGCGGCGCCGAGCAGCTCGACGACCTCGACGACGGCGGCGCCAGCAGCGAAGTTTCTCGCCTGCATGGTGACCGACACCGGCGGCATCGACGACCGGTCGTTCAACGCGTCCTCGTGGCAGGGCGTGCAGGAAGCCGAGTCGAGCACGATCACCGGCAAGTACCTGCAGTCGACGAGCCAGAGCGACTACGTCCCGAACATTGACGCCTTCATCGGCCAGAAGTGCGGGATCATCGTCACGGTCGGCTTCCTCATGGGTGACGCCACCCAAGCCGCCGCCAAGGCGCATGCGAGCCAGAAGTTCGCCATCGTCGACTACACCTACTCGCCGTCGATCAAGAACATCGACGCGCTTGTGTTCAACACGGTCCAGGACGGCTTCGAAGGCGGGTACCTCGCCGCCGGCATGAGCAAGACGCATGTGGTGGCGACGTTCGGTGGACTCAAGCTGCCAACCGTCACCATCTACATGGACGGCTTCTGGGACGGCGTGCAGTACTACAACCAGAAGCACGGGACCGATGTCAAGGTTCTCGGCTGGAATGAGCAGACGCAGAACGGGTCGTTCACCGGCGACTTCACGAACCAGGGCAACGGGCAGCGCCTCACCAACACCTTCATTTCCGAGGGCGCCGACATCATCTTCCCAGTAGCCGGGAACGTCGGACTTGGCGCCGCAAAGGCCGTGCAAACAGCGGACGCGGCGGGTGGCGCCGTCAACATGGAGTGGGTCGACACCGACGGATGCATCAGCGCCCCGCAGTACTGCAAGTACTTCATCACGAGCGTGGAGAAGGGCATCCAGGCGGCCGTCAAGAACGCCATCGTCACCGCGGCAGCCGGCAGCTTCACGGGTGGCAACTACATCGGCACGCTCGCCAACGGCGGCGTCCAGCTCGCTCCCTATCACATGTTCGCCAGCAAGGTGCCGGCGGCGCTGCAAGCGGAGCTCACTCAGATCAAGGCCGGCATCGAGAACGGCTCGATTCCGACACCCACCAAGAGCCCGGTGTAATCGAAGCCCGATCCGGGGTGGTGCCCCTTGCGGCACTGCCCCGGGTCGTGGCACGTCCGGGAGGAGGCCGCGCTGCAACTCGTCTTGCGTGGGATCACCAAACGTTTCGGCAGCCTCGTCGCCAACGACCACATTGACCTCACGGTCGAGCCGGGGGAGATTCATGGGCTGCTCGGTGAGAACGGAGCCGGCAAGTCGACGTTGATGAACGTTCTCTACGGTTTGCTCCAGGCCGACGAGGGCGAGATTCTGATCGACGGCAAGGCCGTCAAGTTCCACAACCCCCGCCAGGCGCTCGCTGCGGGGATCGGCATGGTGCACCAGCACTTCATGCTGGTACCGGTGTTCACCGTCGCCGAGAATGTCATGCTCGGCGTGGAGCGGACGCATTTCCTCGGTTTCCTCGACCGAAAACGCGCGCGCAACGACGTTCTCGAGCTGTCACGCCGGTATGGCCTCGCCGTCGACCCGGACGCGCTCGTGGAGAACCTTCCGGTCGGGACCCAGCAGCGCGTCGAGATCGTGAAGGCGCTCCTCCGGGAGGCGAACGTGCTTATCCTCGACGAGCCGACGGCCGTCCTCACCCCAGGCGAAACCGACGAGCTCTTCCGGATCATGCGGGAGCTCAAAGACTCGGGGAGATCGATCATCTTCATCAGCCACAAGCTGAAAGAGGTGCAGGAGATCGCGGACCGGATCACGGTCATCCGCCGCGGCAAGGTCGTGGGCTCGCCGCCTCCGACTGCGACCGACGCCGAGCTGGCCTCGCTCATGGTCGGGCGTGCCGTCGAGCTGAAGGTGCACAAGGAGCCGGCCCGGCCCGGCGACGTCACTCTCGATGTGAAGGATCTGCACGTCGAAGACATGACCGGGCGCTCCGTCGTCAACGGCGTCTCGCTGGAAGTCCGAAGTGGTGAGATCGTCGGCGTGGCAGGGGTCCAGGGCAACGGCCAGACGGAGCTCTGCGAGGCGATTATGGGCCTCCTGCCGGTGGCGGCAGGATCGATACACCTTTCCGGCCACGACCTCACGGGCGCCCGGACTCGCGCCATCCTCGAATCCGGTGTGAGCTACATCCCCGAGGACCGGCAGGAGGACGGCCTTGTCGAGCGCTTCTCGCTCGCCGACAATCTCGTCCTCGATGTCTTCGACCGCCCGCCCTACGCATCCGGCCTTTCACTCCACCTCGACGCGATCCGCGACAGCGCCACGAAACACATGGCGGAGTACGACATCCGAGCAACGTCGATCGACACGCCCGTCGGGACGCTTTCGGGTGGCAACCAGCAGAAGGTCATCGTGGCACGCGAGCTCGGCCGCGAGGTCCGGCTCCTCGTCGCCAATCAACCCACTCGGGGCCTGGACGTCGGCTCGATCGAGTTCGTGCACCACCGACTTGTTGCCGCCCGGGACGAAGGGGCGGCCGTGCTGATCTGCTCGACCGAGCTCGACGAGATCTTCGCGCTGGCCGATCGAATCGCCGTCATGTACGAGGGCAGGATTGCCGGTATTCGGCCGCCCACCACTTCAATCGAGGAGATCGGCCTGCTAATGGCAGGTGCTGCAACACGCGACCACACTCCGGAGGCCCAGCCGGCATGAGTGAACACTCAGAGGGCCCGGGCGGGCCAGCGGGGTCTGGAGGCCCGGGGGGGCCTGGGGGGCCTGAGGGCCCGGAGGGGCCGGGCGGGCCGGGCGGGCCGGGCGGCCCGGAGGGGCCAGGGGGGCCTGAGGGCCCGGAGGGGCCGGGCGGGCCGGGCGGCCCGGAGGGGCCAGGGGGGCGTGACGAACCGGATCACCGCGGGACCACGGCTGGCGACGCCGATGCGGCGGCGAGCGACACCGAGACAGCATCGAGCCACCCCGAAGAGGACTCAGCCAGCGCGGCTCGCTCGAAGGGCGAGGAGGTAGCCCGGTCGCTCCTCCACGCAGTGCTGGAAGGCAACTCGGCTGTCGTGACGTTTCTCGCGATCGTCGCGGCCATCGTCATCGGAGGGCTGCTCATCGCGTTCACGAGCCCGACTGTGCTTCACGCCTGGAGCCACTTGTTCTCGGCCCCAGGCGCGGCGTTCTCGCAGGCCTGGGATGTTGCCGCCTCCGCCTACTCGGCCATGTTCGAGGGAGCCATCCTCAACCCGCATGCGATCACGGCAGCCTTCCACGGGGGCTCGATCGCGGCAATCTTCAACCCGCTGTCGGAGACGGCAGTCAGGGCGACTCCCCTCATCCTCTCCGGGCTGGCGGTCGCGCTCGCCTTCCGGGCGGGCCTGTTCAACATTGGGGCCACGGGGCAGTTCCTGGGCGGCACAATGATCGCGGGTTGGATCGGTTTCGCCGTGCACCTGCCCGTGGTCCTCCATGTCGTCGTCGCCGTAATCGGAGGGTTCATCGGCGGGGCACTCATCGGATCATTCGTCGGGTTCCTGAAGGCCCGCACGGGCGCCCATGAGGTGATCGTCACCATCATGCTCAACTACGTGATGGAGTACCTCATTCTCTACCTGCTCGGCCTGACGGTCTTCCGCCAGCACGGCCGGCCGGACCCGATCAGCCCGCCTGTCGCCTCCAACGCAATGCTGCCGCACCTCGCCGGCGCGACCCTGCGCATCAATGCCGGGTTTCTTCTCGCGCTTGCGGCGGCGGCCGCCGTGGCGTGGCTCCTCAACCGGACGACGGTGGGATTCGAGCTCCGCACGGTCGGCGCCAACCCGAGCGCCGCCCGAAGCGCCGGAATGAGCCCGGAGCGAACCTGGGTGATCGTGATGCTCATCGCCGGCGGTATCGCGGGCCTCTCCGGAGCGGCTGTGGTCCTCGGGACGGATTTCTCGCTGACCCCGCAGATCTACGGGACTTACGGCATCGACGCCATCACCGTCGCCCTGCTCGGGCGTGCCACGCCGACTGGCACCGTACTCGCTGCGCTCCTGTACGGGGCACTTCGCGCGGGCGGTGTGGAGATGCAGGCCGTGACACAAATCCCCGTGGACATCGTGACGGTCATCCAGTCCCTGATCGTGCTGTTTGTGGCGGCGCCACCCCTGGTCCGAGAGATCTTCCGCCTTCACAGGCGAGGCGCTGGTGAAGGTGGCCAACTGCTCGCGAAGGGGTGGGGATGATCACTGCCGTCGCGGCGCGCCCGCAAAGAGCAACAATCGAGCGGCGACAAGCCGTAGCCGGGATCTTCGTCGCACTCGGCCTCATCGACATCTTCATCTTCGGTTTCCTTGCCAGCAAGGGCAACGCCGTGTTCACCTTCACGCTCACCGGCGCCAAGGTCAACGTCCCGAACCTGACCCTGCCGCCCGGTCCCGTCGCTGAGGGCGCCGGCGCCCTCTCGATCGCCCTTGGCTTCGCCTATGCCGGGCTCCAGCTGGCAAGGATTCCCCGCCGCCTCGTAGCAGGGACGGTGATGCTCGCCTTTGTCGTCGCATTCCTCTGCTGGTCCGACGCAGGTCGGGTCCCGCTGCCGTTCGTGTCGCTCATGCAGAGCACCATGCTGGCTTCGATCCCGTTGATCCTCGGCGCGCTCTCGGGATGTTTGTGCGAACGGTCGGGCGTCATCAATATCGCCATCGAGGGCCAGCTGCTCCTCGGCGCCTTCGCTGGGGCGGTCATTGCGAGCGCATTCGGCTCGCTTTGGCTCGGCCTCGCTACTGGGTCGCTCGCCGGCGGGCTGCTCGGCGCGTTGCTGGCTGTCTTCGCCATCCGTTACATGGTCGACCAGATCATCCTCGGCGTCGTTCTCAATGTCTTCGCCTCGGGGCTGACTGGCTACCTCTACGACCAGGCGCTCGTCCCATACGAGAACAGGCTGAACTCGCCGTCCACCTTCAACGCCATCAAGATTCCGCTCCTCGGCGATATCCCGATCCTCGGGCCGATCCTCTTTGACTCGACCATCTTCCTCTACCTCACATACGCCGCTCTCGCTCTCGTACACATCGGCTTGTTCAAGACGCGCTGGGGGCTCCGCGTCCGGGCGGTCGGTGAGCACCCGACTGCGGCCGACACGGTGGGGATCAGGGTCCTTTGGACGAGGTACCGAAACGTCATCCTCGGCGGCCTCGTCGCGGGCATCGGCGGTGCTTCTCTCACCATCGGCTCGGTCGGGTCGTTCGGCAAAGACATCTCATCGGGGCAGGGCTACATCGCCCTGGCGGCGATGATCTTCGGCCGCTGGACGCCCCTCGGGGCCGCGGGAGCCGCCCTGCTGTTCGGCTTCGCGGGGGCGCTCGCAAACGTTCTCGGCACGATCGGGGCGCCTATCCCATCGGACTTTCTTCTTATGCTCCCCTACATCGCGACGATCTTTGCCGTCGCTGGTCTCGTGGGGAGAGGGCGCCCGCCGAAGGCCGACGGTCAACCGTACGTGAAGGCGTAACTGCGAGCCCGTCGTCGTAGGTGCGCAGCACCGGGCTTCCTGAGCGGCCTCCAGTCAGCAGTTTGCGTCGTCCCTTCGGACCTGCAGCGTCGACAGGAACTCCTCGAAGGTGACCCGACCGACGGCCCGGTCTGGCGTGAGGTTGTCGCCTCTGCGCAGGGACGCACCTGTGGCGCCTGGCAGCCGGACCTTCATGACGGGGCGGCGACGACGACTTGTTGCGAGGTAGCTCCGGGCGAGATCGCCGGCTTCCCGCACCTCCGGACCGCCCATCTCGGGCACTCGTCCGGCTGGCGCTGCACTTGCGAGCTCGACAAGTCGGTGGGCGACCTCGCGGACCTCGATCGGTTGGAAGCGCGTCCCCGACGGCACGGCCATCACCGGTAGGCGAGCTAGAGCCGTGCAGCCTCGCAGGATCAGATCGTGAAACTGCGTCGTTCGCAAGATGGTCCATGGCAACCCAGAGATCTCGATGAGCCGCTCAGTCGCCAGCTTGGATCGATAGTAACCGAGCGGAACCTTGTCGACGCCCACGATGGAGATGTAGACGAGGTGCGGGCTGCCAGTCTGCGGCACGCGTCGATCAGGTTGCGGCCCGAGTCCACGTCACCCCGCTGGCCGCTTGCGCAGTGGACGATGATGCCTACGTCGGCGACCGCCGCGTCCAGCCCTTGCCCATGTCGGAGGTCACCTATCGACCACGTCGGCTGGGGGTTGCCGGCCCGGGGCGCAGCGGGCGCAGCGGGCGCAGCGGGCGCAGCGGGCGCAGCCGGGCGGCGACTTAGCACCCGAACTTGCTCGCCAGCGGCCACGAGCTCCGCCACGAGGATCCGCCCGAGCGTGCCGGTACCACCGGTCACCAAGATCGGCTCCATGGGTCAGCTCGACCGCTCGACTCGAACAACGACTGCCTGCATCATGCGAGTGTCGCTCGGAATGTCCTCCTCCTGCATGTCGCAGATCCGCCACCAGGCGAGCAGCGACGTGAGCCCAGCGATCGTGAGGTCGTTGGATTGGCCGGCCGAGCGCAGGCATGCGCGCAGTAGCAACCGCCCCCCCGGTCGAAGCACCCGCTCGAGCTCGAGGAGATAGGACGTGCGATCGGCTTCACGAAGATAATGAAGGCAGCCGCGGTCGAGCGCGACGTCAAAGACTCCAGCGCGCAGCGGCAAACGGAGGGCGTCGGCCCGGACGAACCTCACCGCGGGGTGAGCCACGGCGGCTCGCCGAAGTGCGCCAACCGACAGATCCACGCCGATGGCGGTCCAGCCGAGAGACGCGAGGTGAGCCGCCTCGGTGCCGAGGCCGCAACCGACGTCGAGAACTCGCCCTCCAGGGGGGAGCCATCCGTCTTCGATCGATCGCAGCAGCTCGGGAGAGGGAGTGGAAAGGTGCCACCACTCGAACGTGTCGTCCTCGTACTCGTCGGTCATGCTTCAGATCCCAGCATGGCGTCAGCTCCTGACGTCGTCGGACTTGCGGCCTCGGCGCGGTTTACCGTTGCCCATGGACAACGCGACTGCTGCGAAGGCATGGATCGACGCCTGGTCCCGGGGATGGGCCGCCCGCAACGCTGAGCTCGTTGCCGAGCGTTATACAGCTGGCGCGCGCGTCCGCACACTTCCGTTTCGTGAGCCAGAGCCGATTCTCGAGTACGCCCGCAGGAACTTCGAGGCCGAGGACGAGCTCGAGTTCATGTTCGGCGAGCCTGTGGTCGGCTCGGACCATCGGGCTGCCGTTGAGTACTGGGCGTCCTGGCGTGAGAACGGTGAAGACGTCACGATCGCCGGAGCCTCCTTGCTGCGATTCAACGCGGAAGGCCTCGTCGAGGAGCATTGGGACTACTGGGTGGCAAGCAGCGGCCGGATCTCCGTCCCCGAAGGCTGGGGACGCTGAACGAAGCTGACGAGGGCCCGGACCGCTGCCAAACCGAGAGCCAGAGCCCGGGACTCA
>Ga0116216_10003194_pt1 | contig 10692 bp, 14 predicted proteins | sample Sb_taG_11_FD_89696 | JGI IMG/M metagenome (GOLD analysis project Ga0116216, IMG submission 89696) | Peat soil microbial communities from Weissenstadt, Germany - Sb_50d_3_AS metaG | ecosystem: Environmental > Terrestrial > Soil > Wetlands > Peat | place: Germany: Weissenstadt | collected 2010-09-21
CACCTTGCACTCCCACGGCTTGATCACGCCCTTCAGCACCTCGCCGCACTGGCACGCCTTCGGGTCTGCGACGCGCACGCCGGGTACCTCGAAACGCTCCTCGGCGTCGAACTCGCGGTAGGCATCCGACAGCTTCAGCGCGCTCTGCGAGATGAACCCGAGCCCCCGCCACTCGAAGTGCGGGCGCAGCTCGAACACCTCTGACATCACCTCGAGCGCCCGCAGATTGCCCTCCCTCGGCACGACCCGCGTGTACTGGTTCTCGACCTCGCAGCGACCGTGCGAGAGCTGGCGCACGATCATCAGGATCGATTGGAGGATGTCGAGCGGCTCGAATCCGGAGATCACCACCGGCCGCCCGTAGTCGGCCGGGATGAACTCGAACGGGCGCGCGCCAACGACCGTGCACACGTGGCCCGGGCCGACGAACCCGTCGAGGCGCAAGTCGGGAGATTCGAGCAGCGCCCGCAAGGGCGGCACGATCGTGACGTGGTTACAGACGCAGGAGAAGTTCGTCATCCCCTCTGCCTTCGCGCGCTTGAGCGTGAGCGCGGTGGACGGGGCGGTCGTCTCGAACCCGATCGCGAAGAACACGACCTGACGCTCGGGGTTCTCGCGCGCGATCCGCAGCGCATCGAGCGGCGAATAGACCATCCGGATGTCGGCGCCCTGGGCCTTGGCGTCGAGCAGCGTGTACTCCGAGCCGGGCACCCTCAGCATGTCGCCGAAGCAGGTGAAGATCACGCCCTCGTTCCGGGCCACGGTGATCCCGTCGTCGACCCGGCCCATCGGGATCACACACACCGGGCAGCCCGGGCCGTGCACGAGCTCGACGTTCGCGGGGAGGATGTCGTCGATGCCGTACTTGTAGATGGAATGCGTATGGCCGCCGCAGACCTCCATCACCTTGTAGTGGCGGTCGGGCTGGAGCTCGGCGAGGATCTCGCCCGCGAGCACCCGCCCGAGCTCGGGGTTGCGGAACTCGTCGACGAACTTCACGCGCCGACCTCCGTGCCAAGGCGCCGGATCGCAACCCCTGCGTGCACCAGCAGCTCATCCCCGACGGAGACTGAGTCGACGAGGTCGATGGCGATCCGATGCCGGGTGCGCTGCTGATCGGCACAGACCGCGCTGCCGTCACGGAGCTCGATCACACGCATCACGATCCCCTCGTCCCCGCAGGTGATGCAGTGCCCGTCGGTCGTCCAGCATTGGTCGCCGGTCGGCTCAGCCATCATTCGATCACGCTCGCTTTCAGCTCCTCGAGCTCTGCCTCGTATTCGGCACCCATCTGCTCGAGCAGGCGCAACGTGGCGTGGGCCTCCTGCTCGTCGACCTTCGAGAGCGCGAACCCGACGTGGATTAGGATCCAGTCACCCGCCCGTGCCCCGCCGTCGTCGTCGCCGGCAAGCAAGCTGACGTTGACGTTGCGCTTGACTCCGACCACGTCGACCCTGGCGATCTGGTTAGCGGGATCGACGATCTCGATGATCTGTCCGGGTATCGCCAAGCACATCTGCCGCTGCATCTCCTGTCTTTCAGAGGGCGCCGGTGCGGGCCGGGTCAGGCTGACCGGTCATGCGGCGGTATATCACTGGGCTCGAGGCCCATGTCGACGGGGGTAATCGAGGTGACGGTAAGCGTGATTACAACACTTTGGCGCGCTCCCAACGGCTTGTGAGGAAACGTTGCGGCGGCGTAGACTGGCGGCGGCCGGTCGTGATGCCGAAAACCGGAGGGTTCCCGCGGCGATGATCTGGACGGGCTACGCGAGGTGAGTGCAGGCGACGCACACGGCGTCCCCTCGCGCTGGGAACGGAGGGCGCAGCAGCGCCGGCGGCCGAGCTCGTACCAGTACCTGCTCGACCTCGACGTCGACCTCGCCGACGAGTTCGACCTCCGGATGCGGATGGTGGCGCGTACTGCGGTCGCGGCCGTCACCTTCGATGTCGACGCCGGCGAGTTGCCAGTCTCGGAGTGGCTCGCGGCAGCGTCGCCCGGACCCGGGGTGCTCGTGCTCGATGGGGTGCTGGCGGTCAACGTTCGCGTCGGCGACCGGATCGCCGCGGAGCTGGTCGGCGGCGGCGACCTGTTGCAGCCCCACTCCGAGGCCGAGGACGAGCTGCTCGGGTCCGATGTCGAGTGGCGTGCACTGGTGCCCTCGCGGTTCGCGATCCTCGACGAGCCGTTCGCGCAACGGGTGCAGCCCTGGCCGCAAATCACGAGCGCGCTCCTCCGGCGCGCCGGCAAGCGCGCCCACAACCTCGACGTGCAGCGAGCGATCGCCTCGCAGCCGCGGCTGGAGCTTCGCCTGGCGCTGCTGCTGTGGCATCTGGCAGCTCGCTGGGGCAGGGTCGAGCCCGGCGGCATCCGGCTGCCGGTGCCGCTCACCCACCAGCTGCTGGGAAGGCTCGTCGGCGCCGAACGGCCGTCCGTGTCGCACGCGCTGGCACGCCTGGCGCAGGCGGAGCTGGTGACCGGCCACGGCGACGAGTGGCACCTGCACGGCAGCCTCGAGGACCAGCTGGCGGCGATGGTCGAACCCGTCGGCACGCGGATCGACGCGCTTGTGGCTCGGGTCGGCGCAGGACGACCCCGCTGATGCGCACGGTCGAGTTCGCCCCCGGGCACGAGCAAGCCGAGCGCCAGCTGATCCACGTGCTGTGGCTGACGAGCGGTCTCGGCTGCGACGGCGACTCGGTCGCGATGACGGCCGCGACGAGTCCGAGCCTCGAGGACCTGATGCGGGGAGTCCTGCCTGGGACGCCGCGGCTCGCGATCTACAACCCGTTGCTGGCGTACGAGAGCGGCGAGGAGTTCATGGCCGCTTTCTGGCACGCGGCGGCAGGCCGGTTGAGCCCGTTCATGCTCGTCCTCGAAGGCTCGGTGCCCAACGAACGGCTCAGCGGCGAGGGGCACTGGGCAGCTCTCGGCGTCGACCCGGACAGCGGGCAGCCGATCACGACCTGCACCTGGATCGACCGGTTGGCGCCCGAGGCGGCCGCCGTGCTGGCCCTCGGCACGTGCGCCGCTTACGGCGGCATTCCGGCGATGCGCGGCAATCCGACCGGAGCGATGGGCCTTCGCGACTACCTCGGCGCCGGCTGGAGATCACGCCGCGGCGTCCCGCTTGTGAACCTCCCCGGCTGTCCGGTTCAGCCCGACACCATCACCGAGACGCTGCTTCATCTTGCGCTCCACGTCGCCGGCGTCGAGGAGATGTTCGAGCTGGACGAGCAGGGGCGGCCGAGGCGACTGTTCGAGCGGACCGTCCAGGAGAGCTGTGGCCGTGCCGGATTCGCCGAGCAGGGCGAGTTTGCGCAGACGCCCGCCGATCATCGTGGCTGCCTCGTCAAGCTCGGCTGCATGGGACCGGTCGTCAAGTGCAACGTGCCGATCCGCGGCTGGGTGGGTGGTATCGGCGGCTGCCCGAACGTCGGTGGGATCTGCCACGCGTGCACGATGCCCGGCTTTCCCGACAAGTTCATGCCGTTCATGGAGCCGGCCCGCTTGGGCCTGCTCGCGGCGACCGGCGCACGGTTCACCTACGGGCCGCTGATGCGAGGGCTCCGTAAGCGCGCGATGCGCCGCCAGTTCGACGTCGAGCCGAGCTGGCGGCGTCCGGGAGAGAAGCTGGCGACCGGATACGAACTGCGCTGGTGAGCGCCTCGTGCCGGTCCGGGTCATCTTCCGCTGCGAGTTCTGCGAGGCGGTCCCTGATCCCGAGACGCAGCGCACGCTCGAGCAGCAGCTGCGGGAGCTGATCTTCGGCGAGTACCTCGAGGCCCCACCGGGGCGCTGGCTCTCCTGGCACGGAGGCGGCCCGCTCGGGCCACGCCGCTACGCCTGCGCCGAGCACCGCGGTGAGCTGAAAGCCTTCCTACGCGAGCACTACGGCTCGGTCGCCCCGCACCCGTGGAAGATGCCGCCTTACCCGAGCACCCGGCGCTCCCGCGACACCGACCGAGCGATCCGGCACGGCGGGCTCTCGTCGATGCCGAAGTGGGGCCTGGCATGAGTGACGTCGCCGACGTTCTGCGCCGCCCCGTGTACACGGGCGAGGCCTACAAGCCGTTCGGCGAGTTCACACTGGCCGATGCCGAGGGCCGCGCCGCCGAACTCGCCGCCGCCACCGGCTTCGGTCCGACCGCCAGGGTCGCGTCGGTCGCCCGCGCCTGGTCGGAACTGGCGCGCGCGATGCGCTCGGCCGGCGCTGCGACGGTCGTGGAGCTGGGAGAGTCGGCGGCCGCCGAGTTCGCCAGGCGGGCGTGGGTCGTGCCTCCGGGCGGCAGCCTGCTGTGAGAGCTACCCGCCGCTGAAGGCCGGTGGGCGCTTCTCGACGAACGCCGCCACGCCCTCCATGAAGTCCTTCGAGCGACCGAGCGCGTGCTGCAGCTCGGCCTCGAGCTCGAGCTGCGCGTCCAGATCGCCGTAGATGAAGCGACCCAGCGCCTGCTTGGAGCCGGCGTAGGAACGCGTCGGACCCGCGGCCAGCCGCTCCACGAGGGCGCCCGCCTCATCCATCAGCGTGTCGTCCGGGTGCACCCAGTTGACGAGTCCCCATTCGAGCGCCTGCGCCGCCGGCACGCGCTCCCCGAGCAGCGCCATCTGATAAGCCCGGGCCTTGCCGACCGCCGGCGGCACGAGCGCCGTCGACCCGCCGTCGGGCATCAGGCCGATGTTGACGAACGCAAGCCCGAAGAACGCCGACTCCGCCGCCATCAGCAGGTCGCACGCGAGCGCCAGCGAGCAGCCGATCCCGACCGCGGCGCCGTTGACGGCAGCGACCACCGGCTTCGGTAGCCGCCTGATCCCCGCGATCGCGGGGTGGTAGATGCCGTGAAGCTCCTTGTAGATGTCGGGCATGCCGTCCTCCGCGGGGTCGAAGCCGGCCTTCAGGTCGGCGCCCGATGAGAACGCCCGGCCGGCGCCCGTGACCAGCACCGCGCGAACCGACTCGTCCGCGGCCTCGCCCTCCACCACCTGCCGCAGCTCGCGCCCGAACTCCGCCGTCCAGGCGTTGAGCGTCTGCGGTCGGTTCAGCGTCAGCCGGCCGACCGCGCCCGACTGCTCCCAGATGATGGTTTCGTAGCTCATGCAGTGCTCCTTGCTGTGATCGGTTGACTCTGTTCAGTCTTCGGCCGGCACGAGCGGCGCCGTCGCCTCGCCGTGAGCGAGCACGCCACCGTCCTCCGACACCAGCTCGATTGTCATCCGCCCGACGCGAGCCGGGACGCCGCGCGCCGCGCGCCCCGGTCCCGAGCCCGGCACCGGCGCCGGCCGCCCCCGCAGCCCGGCAGCGGCGGCGTCGGCGAGCTCGTCGACCAGCTCAGTCGGCTTGCGTCCGAGCTGGCCCGCAAGCCAGCGCTGCGCGATCGAGTGCGCCGGGCCGCTGACGATGGCGGTGATCACCAGCATCGACATCGGCCGCACCTCGCCGGACTGCATGAGCGGCGTCAGCCACTCCCTGAACGCCGCGGCAAGGTCACGATTGCGCGCGACGAGGATCGATCCAGCCGGCGACTCCCAGTCGAGATGCCCGCGCATGTACACGAACCGCGCCAGATCGGGGTTGCGCTCGGTCCACCGCAGCTGATGGTCGATCGTCCCCCACACGGCGGCGCGCAGCGATCGCGGCCGCTTGCCCAGCAGCTCCCACAGCCCGTCCTGGAAGGACGTGATCGCATCGATATACAACGCATCGGCAATCGCTTCCTTGGAGCGGAAATGGTGAAACAGCGCGCCGTTCGAGACCCCGCTGCGGACTCGGATGCGCGCGATCGTCGTCCGCTCGTAGCCCTCCTCCAGAAAGCAGCAGAGTGCCGCGGCCATGACGCGGCGTCGCGTGTCGGTCGGGGCCATCCCGGCAGAGTATCACTCTGGAGTGTTACTCTGTGGGCTGGCGGCGTTCTGCATCCGTGATTCGAACACGGTGTAGCGATCCTTGCCCGTGCCCTTCGCCGCGTACACCGCGACGTGTCTACGCTCGCGCGTGCTCGTCTATGCATACGGCCACGCCCGAGTTGACTTGAGTCCGCGGATCCGCGGAGCACCCTACGCGTGCCCGGCGTCCTCGCGCTCTTCGAGCAGCTGCTCGTAGATCCGGAAGCGCTTGACGACCCGTCCCCCCATCGCCTCCATCCCTCGGTTCATCGCGCGGTTGCTCTCGAGGATCCAGCCCATCTCACCGCCCGTGCGGCGGGTGCGCGCGGCGATGTCGAAGTGCTCCATGTACAGCGCGGCGGCGACGCCCGTGTGCTGATACTCGGGCAGCACGCCCAGGAACCCGACTCGCACGCGGTCGATGATCGTGCCCTTGTTCAAGAAGTACCACCATCCGAGCGGCAGCAGCCGGCCGCGCATCTTCTTGAGGACCTGGTTCATGTCGGGGACCGTGATCGCGATCGCGACGACTTCGGTGTCGTTCTCGGCGACCATGAACCAGTCCTTGTCGAACACCAGCTGCAGGTCGAGCGCGTACGCGTCGAGATCCTGCTTGGAGTACGGAACGAAGCCCCAGTTGTTCGACCAGGCGGCGTTGTAGACCTTCGCGAACTCGTCGAGGTCGCGGCGCAGATGGCGTCGTGTCATCTTGCGGATCCGGATCCCGTGCTTGGTCCGGGACTGCTCGGCGATCTCCGGCAGGATCGGGAGCACTTTCTCGCGGTCGGCGATGTACAGCTCCCACATCAGCAGGTCCATCGCCTTCGTCAGGCCCGCCGCCTCGCAGCGCTGCTGGTAGTAGGGAGGGTGCCACGGCTGCTTGATCATCGGCTCGCGCTCGAATCCCTCGATCAGCACGCCGCTCTCGTCGTTCAACTGGAAGTCCATCGGCCCGACCATCCGCTCGCAGCCCCGGCTCCGCAACCAGCCGGCGGCCGCCTCGAGCAGGGCGTCCAGCACCTGCTGGTCATCCTCGAACTCCAGGAATCCGAACATCCCCCAGCGGCTGTCGTGAAACTCGTTGAACGCGCGATCGACTTGCGCCGTGACCCGCCCCACGACGCGTCCACTGCGACGGGCGAGAAAGTACTCGGCCTCGCCGTGCTTGAAATACGCATTCAGTCCGCGGCTGAGGAAGATGTAGCGCTCCAGCTTCAGCGGCGGGATCCAGGGTGTGCCGGCGTGCAGGCGGAACGGCAGATCGACGAACGCGCGCAGGTCGCGTGCACCGCGAGCCGGTGAGATCTCGACTGCCATCGGCGCGAGACCGTAGCGGACGCGAGGCCCTGATGGACCGCCGCTGCAAGAGCAGTGCTCCGCTCGTCTCCTAGACGCGGCCAGTGTCGCGGAGGTAGGCCCCCGCCGCGAGCACCGACAGCACAACGGTCCACGCCGCAACCACGGCCCACGCCATCGCCCCCCAGCCGTGGCCGTGCAGCGAGATCCGCCCGGCCTGCACGAGCCAGTAGGACGGCAGGAACTGACCGATGGCGTGCAGGAAGCCGTGGGTGACCGGGAACCAGGTACCGCTCACGAATGCCAGCAGCGACACCGTCCCGCCGATCGCGGGACCGACCGAGTCCACGTTCAGGACATGGCCCAGCAGGATCCCCAGCGCCGCGAACGGCAGCAGCGCGACGACGATCAGCGCGGTCATCTCGAGCCATGTGCGGGCGGCGAGGCTGACGCCGAGGGACGCGCCGGAGACGTATAGGACCGCGATGCTCAGACCCGCCATCAAGTATGCCGTCAGCACCTTCGCGCGCAGGTATGCACGCGGCGACAGTGGTGTGATCCGCAGCTGCCTCGTCCAGCCTGCCTGCCGCTCGCCGGCGATCCGTCCGCCGGTCGAGACCATCGACATCATCGTGCCGAACGAGGCGAGCCCGACCATGTAATACAGGGGGCACTCACGCCGCTGCCCGCGAAGTCGTGGACACTGCGGTTCGGTGCGGCGATCACGAAGTACAGGACCAGCGGGAACCCGAGCGAGAACATGAAGAAACGCCGGTTGCGAAACGCCCGCAGCACTTCATAACGGGTGTAGGTGACGCCGTTCAACGAGCCACCTGCGCAGGCCCCCGCTCGTCCGAGGTGGAGGCCTCCGAAGCGCCGGTGAGTTCGACGAACGCGTCCTCGAGCCCCGCGCCGGTGATCTCGATGTCACGCGCCACCGGATAGCGCTCGAGCAGGGCTCGGATCGCATGATCGGAATCCGTGCAGATCAGAACGATCGCGTCGCCGCGGCGATCGGCCGTGGTCACGCCGGGGAGCGTGCCGAGCTCCGCGACGCGCACGTCCGGCAGGGTCGCGCGGATCGTGCGAGTGCCGACGCGCGCCTTGATCTCGGTCGTCGGCCCGTCGGCGACCACGGTGCCGTGAGCCATCAGCACCGCCCGGTCGGCGTTGACGTCGGCCTCCTCGAGGTAGTGCGTGGCGAACAGCACCGTCTTGCCGCGCGCGGCGAACGCGCGCATCGCGCTCCAGAACGAGCGCCGAGCCTCGACGTCCATCGCCACCGTCGGCTCATCGAGAATCAACAGGTCGGGATCGCTGACGATCGCCACGGCGAACCGGGCCCGCTGCGTCTGGCCGCCCGACAGCTTCTGCGTACGGTTCCCGGCAGCGTCCTGCAGGCCCGTCAGCTCGATCACGTCTCCCACATCCATCGGGCTCGGGTACAGCGAGGCGGTCATCGCGATCAGCTCGCGGACCGACAGGTCGCGGATCAGCGCGCCGGTCTGAAGCATCGCCCCGACGAGACCGCGCCTGACGGCCTCGCGGGGCGCGTGACCGAGCACCGACACGGTGCCGCTGTCCGGATGGGCCAGCCCGAGAACCATGTCGATCGTCGTCGACTTGCCCGCGCCGTTCGGGCCCAGCAGCGCGACCGTCTCGCCGCGCGCGATCGAGACGTCGACTCCGCGCACCGCGTGGATCGGACCGGCTGGACCCTTCCAGGTCTTGACGAGGCCGCTCAGCCGTACGGCGCTCGCAGGTCCCGAGAGCTCGCCCGGATCGCTCACTCCCGCCGAGCATAGTGGCACGGGTGACGCGGGGCGCGGTGCGCCGCGCCACCTGGCAACTGCTGGCAGGGAGCCGGCGAGGCAGTCGTCACCTGCGCCGCCCCTGCCACGGCCGTCGCCTCGCGGACCGCCACTGATCGACCCGGATCGCCCACCGCTCGTGGTCGCGCCAGCGCCCACCGATCTTCAGATATCGGGCGGAGAAGCCCTCGCGCTCGAAGCCGCACCGACGAGCGAGCGCGATCGATGCTGCGTTACCAGGCTGGATGTTCGCCTCCAGCCGGTGCAGCTTCAACTCGACGAACGCATACCTCAGCATCTGCTGCATCCCCTCGGTCATGTAGCCGCGGCCGGCGTACGCGGTGACACCGCCGTAGCCGAGGAACGCGGACTCAAGCGGGCCGCGGATGATGTTGCTGATGTTGATGAAGCCGACGATCGCCCCGTCTTCGTCGCGGCACACGAGCAGCGGCTTGAACCCCTCCCCTTCCCGCGCGCGCGCAAGCAGCGCTTCGAACGCCTCGGCGGTGGTCGGCGGCGACAGCCACGGACGATGCATCTTCTCGCTCGCTCGCATCGCCGCGATGAACTCGTCGCGATCGCTCGCGCGAGGTGGCCGCACGTGCACACGCGCTCGATCTCCCGGCGACATCGGGCCGAGCTTACGAGGATCGGCGCTATGCGGCTCCGATGTCCTGCAGCAACCGCGCCGCGGTGTGAGCGTTGGCTGGGTAGAACGCCTCGATCGCGAGCTCGGCGAGCGTGATGTCGATCGGCGTGCCGAACGTCGAGATCGTGCTGAAGAACGCGAGCTCCTGGTCACGATCGCGGATCCGCAGCGGCAGCAGGATCTCGGCGCCGATCAGGCCCTCGGGCGCGGGCTCGACGAGACTCACTCCGGGATAGCCGGCCAGCTCACCGTACAGCTGCTCGAGCACGGGATCCCCGGTGATCGAGCCCTGCCGGTGCAGCTGCGCGAGCAGATGCCCGCTCCATTCCTCGAGGTTGGCGATTCGCGGCGCCATCCCCTCGGGGTGAAGCGTCACCCGCAGCGTGTTGGCCGGGGGCTCGAGCAGCTCGGCTGATACGCCCTCCGTCAACAGGTTGACTGCGTCGTTGGCGGCCAGCAGGTTGTAGTGCCGGTCGATGACCACGGCGGGGTAGGGCTCGTGCGCGCGCAGGAACCGGTCAAGCGCCTGACGGACTGGCTCCATCTCCGGACTCTCGAGCGAGCGCTCCGCGAACTGCGGAGCATAGCCCGCCGCGAGCAGCAGCCCGTTGCGCTCGCGCAACGGCACCTCGAGCTGCTCGGCGAGATGGAGCAGCATCTCCCGGCTCGGCCGGGCGCGCCCCGTCTCGACGAAGCTGACGTGACGCGCGGACACGTCGGCATTCAGCGCCAGCTCGAGCTGGCTGAGGCTGCGCCGGCGGCGCCATGCTCTGAGCAGCTCGCCGACGGCCAGCCAGGACCCGCTCCTCTCGATCCCTGCGGTGCTGACGGCCACGCGCCAAAGCTAGCGCGCGTCGGTGCGGGCCGCGATTACCCCGGAGGTAATCGCGGCCCGTCGGCAGTCACCGTGTCGCCCGGGGTGACGCGGCCCCGGCGCGCTCACCCAGCCGGCTTGTTCGCGGGGAGCAGCCGCGTCAGCGCAGCGACCGCCACCAGCAGCGCGGCGAGCTGAGCGAGGCTGAGCTCGAGCGCGTGGGCATAGCCGTCGTGCAG
>Ga0116216_10003195_pt1 | contig 10689 bp, 10 predicted proteins | sample Sb_taG_11_FD_89696 | JGI IMG/M metagenome (GOLD analysis project Ga0116216, IMG submission 89696) | Peat soil microbial communities from Weissenstadt, Germany - Sb_50d_3_AS metaG | ecosystem: Environmental > Terrestrial > Soil > Wetlands > Peat | place: Germany: Weissenstadt | collected 2010-09-21
CGATCCTCCTCCACGGCCCGGCCCGGCCCGCAGGCCCCTCGGTGAGCCGCGCGTATTCCTTGGAGCGCAGCACACCTTGCCGGTTGGCGTCACTCATAGGCATCCATTGTGGCTGAAGTTCCGTGCGAGCGTTATGGAAGATTTCCTCCACGCTAGCCAAACGGAGCGATTCGAAGTCCGCTGCATACGAGCGCTATCAGAGACGCGGCTCCTAGGAAGGCGCGCCTGCGATGGCTGACAGACTCTCAGAAAATCACGCTGTGCGAGTGGAGCACCGAGTGTACGGACCGCGAGCGGCTGTTGACGCAAAGGGTGTCGAGATCGCGGGGACCCTCTGCGTTTCCGTCATCGCTCGTGGGAGCTTTGGGCGGCGGCTTCCGCGTCTGCCAGGATTACCGCTCGGTCGCTGCGAACTCGCCCCGCCGGGATGGATCGATCCCCCGCCTGGAGGCGCAGGAGCATCCCGGCCTTCTCTCTACCGGTCACCACCCAGAGAATGCGCCGCGCGCGGTCCAGCACCGGGAATGTGAGCGTCATCCGTTGATGCCCCTGGTAGGTCCCGGTAAGGGCGACGTTCGTCTCCTTCACTTCCAGGACCGGGTCCCCAGGAACCAGTGAGGCGGTGTGGCCGTCCGGACCTAGGCCCAGGTGCACAAGGTCCAGTACCGGCGGTGCGCCAGCCACTTGCTCGAGCTCGCGGGCATAGCGGGCGGCAGCGCCGGGCAAGTCTTTGTCCTCTACGGGCATGGCGTGTAGGTGACCCGGCGACAAGGTCACACGCGAGAGCAGGGTCTCAGTAATGTGCGTAAGGTTCCGATCGGGATCTCCGGCGGGAGCTACCCGCTCGTCCACCTGGAAGAGGTGCACGGCGTCCCAAGGGACCTTTTCGTCTGCGAGGGCGCGCAGCATTTGCCACGGCGTGTGGCCGCCGCTCACGGCGATCGAGAAGCGGCCGCGGGCAGCCGCTGCGGCGCGCGCCTCGCTGGCGACAAGCTCCGCTGCGCGACGGGCGACCCATCCGGCGTCGGACAGCACCTCGAGCTTCATGCTCTCTCCAGCAGGCCCTCTGTTGGGTGGGGCAGCCCGTGTACGCGATTCCCCATCCGAAGGCCACGGGTCACGCGGGTCGGGACCTTCCTTTCCGCGAGTAACTCCCCTAGCGCCTTAGGATGTCACCCGACCGCCTGACACCAAGCCACACGACCAAAGAGTAAGCCCCGCCTGGAACCCCACGGGGAACCTCGCCTAGTCTGTCACCGTGGGATTGTCCCATCCACCAGGAGGCGAATTTTGCTCGGCCTCCTTCGGTCCCCACGTTCCCGGCTCGTATTCGTAGACTGGAGTGCCCGCCTTCAACACCGGGTCCACGATTCGCCACGCTTCTTCCACATAGTCTTCCCGGGCAAACAGGGTGGCGTCTCCCGCCATCGCGTCTCCCAGTACCCGTTCGTACGCGTCCATCTCTCCTGCGCAGGGATGACTGGAGGCAAGCATTTCCGTGGCTTGCCCGAGCATCTCCTCCCCTGGAGCGACCACCATCATCCCGAGCGCGATCGTGACATCAGGACTGATCCGCAACCGCATGTGGTTCGGCGTGAGAGGACTCGCGGGAAACACCTCGGGGGGCCGACGCAGTCGCACCAATACCTCCGTGCAGGTCACCGGCAAGCACTTGCCGGCGCGGATGTAGAAGGGAACTCCTTGCCAGCGCCAGGAATCGACCTCCAGCCGCAGCGCCGCAAAGGTTTCCGTCTTCGAGCTCGGCGCCACGCCCTTCTCCGCCCGGTAGCCGCGGAACTGCCCGCGGACCACGCTCTTCTCATCCAGCGCCGGGATCGCCTTTAGGACCTTGGCCTTTTCATCCCGGACCGATTCGCTGTCCGTTCGGACGGGGGGCTCCATCACCAGGTTGGTCAGGACTTGGAACAGATGATTCTGCATCACGTCGCGGATGGTGCCGGTCTCATCATAGAAGGCACCCCTGCCCTGGACTCCAAAATTCTCCGCCATCGTGATCTGCACGCTCTCGACATGTTGACGATTCCAGAACGGATCCAGGAACGCATTTGCGAAGCGGAAGAACACCATATTGTGGACTGGCCGCTTGCCGAGGTAGTGGTCGATGCGGAAGATCGCCCTCTCATCGAAGGTCCCCAACAAGATCCGATTGAGCTTCCGCGCTGAGGCGAGGTCGGTGCCGAAGGGCTTCTCGACGATAACACGGGCGTCCTTGGCACTGCCCGATTTGCCGAGCTGCTCCACGACCAGCCCGAACAGGATGGGCGGAATGGCGAGATAGTGCGCCGGGCGCTGCGTCGAGCCGAGCTCCTTGCGAAGCGTCTCATAGGTCGTGAAGTCGTTGTAGTCCCCGTCCACATACCGCAGCAATCCGCACAGCTTGTCAAACGCTCCGGGGTCCACTCCGCCGTGCTTTTCGAGGCTGTCGCGCGCCCTCGCCCGCAGCTGCTCGAGGTTCCAGCCGGCTTTGGCAACGCCGATCACCGGAGCGTTCAGGTGGCCGCGCTTCACCATCGCCTGAAGCGCCGGGAAGATCTTCTTGTACGCGAGATCCCCCGTCGCCCCGAAGAAGACCAAAGCATCGCTCCGAAAATCGCTCATGCTGCCCTCTCTCTCTCTCTCTCTCTCTCTCTCTCAGGCGATCACTTGCCGGGTGATTTCTCCAAGTGCCCTCCGAACCCGTAGCGCATCGCCGACAGGAGTTTGTCCTGGAAGTCTGCCTCGCCACGTGAGCTGAAGCGCTCATAGAGTGCCGCCGAGAGAACCGGCACCGGAATGGCCTCGTCGATGGCGGCCTTGATCGTCCACCGTCCCTCGCCCGAGTCGGAGACCTGGCCCGCAAATCCCGCGAGAGCGGGATCCTTGACCAAGGCGGAGGCCGTCAGGTCCAGCAACCACGATGCGATCACGCTGCCGCGCCGCCAGACCTCCGCGATGTCCCGCAGGTTGAGGTCGTACTGGTAGTGCTCCGGGTCGCGAAGGGGCGTCGTTTCGGCGTCGACTGCGTTTTCCCGCTTACCGACGTTGGCATTGCGCAAGATCCCGAGCCCCTCGGCGTAGGCGGCCATGATGCCGTACTCGATCCCGTTGTGGACCATCTTTACGAAGTGCCCAGCCCCGTTTGGACCGCAGTGCAAATACCCCTGCTCGGCCGTGCCGCCGATCTTTTCGCGCCCCGGGGTGCGCGCTACGTCGCCCGCGCCCGGTGCCAGCGTCTTAAAGATGGGGTCGAGGCGCCGCACGGCTTGGTCGGGGCCGCCGATCATCATGCAGTAGCCGCGCTCGAGGCCCCAGACACCGCCGCTCGTCCCGACGTCCACGTAGTCGAGCTGTTTCGCAGCGAGTTCCTTTGCGCGCCGAATGTCGTCCACGTAGTAAGAGTTTCCACCGTCGATCAGGACATCGCCGGGCTCAAGGAAATGCAAAAGATCCGCGATGGACTGGTCCACGACCGCAGCCGGAACCATCAGCCAAACCGCCCGAGGTTTGTCCAGGTTCTTTACGAGATCGGCGAGCGAGGAGGCGCCAACCGCCTTTTCTTGCTCGAGCTCCTTCACGCTGTTCGGCGACCTGTCGAAGACAACGCACCGATGACCTCCCTTGAGAAGCCGGCGTACCATGTTTGCGCCCATCCGGCCGAGTCCGATCATTCCGAGTTGCATCATGTGCTCCTTGTTCTGGACTGAGGTTCACAAATCGTCGTTCTTGCGGGCGCGCCTTTCTCGCTATGATGAATGATTTTCGGCGGGAGTGGAAGGTTCGCGGCCAGCCGCTTCCTCCCTCTGGGGCACGCCTTCCGGAACTGCATTCGGGGCGTCCTCCTTCGTTCCAGAAGTGATAGCTCCCGTTCTCGATTCCGAAAGCCAGGTTCATCTGAAGAGACCTCGAAGGTTCAGCCCCCGGCCGGCGATCCGGGGAATACAGCATGGGAATGGTCGCGAACTTGGCGATCTGCGGGGTTCCCCGGCAGTCTTTGCTCGAGTCACAAAGGCTGTGCGCTGGCAGCAAAAGACCTGTTGGACGCGGGGGAAGGATCACGATGCGCGATCTGCTCTCTCAGGCGAACAGGGACATCCCCACTTTGCCTCCAGCCCAGAAATCGAGGACGCTCAGCCGACGAGTCCCCGGTCGATTACAGGCCGCAGGTGCGTTTGATTTCGGCGATCTTCTTGTCGATCGCCTCGTTGTATTCGCCGGTCGCTACCTGGTACTTCGTGCCCTCGACTCCGGTGAGGATGCTGAGCACCGCGCTTGCGGGATAGATCATCGTCACACCCATCGCAATCTGTTGGACGACGTTGGCCTTCTCACTCTGCAGCACTCGCAGATCACCCTGCGCGGTGTTGCAGTTGATCGGCGCTGTCTTCGCTGACTGCTCTTCCTGCTTGAACTGCGCGGCACAGCTCGTCATGCACAGAGCGACGCCCACACCGAAGACAACTGCGGTCCGGAAGTTCTTGTCCATGTGGAGTTCCCCCTCAAAGGGATCGAGTCTAACGGGCTTCATCTCGGATGTCGCCTTTTTTTCGCAGGTATGCAGCGGCCGAAGCCTGGCGCTACCCACGGTGTGCCGAACTCGACCAGGTACGCCTGGTGGCCGTGGCATATCCAGGATGTCGGAAGGTCGACAACGCACGAAGACGCACGATGCGCGGTCGAGCTTTCTCCAAGCATGTCCGACTCGACCGATCGTGGCGGAGTGCCCACGAGCTTACGCCCGTGACCCGCGATATACGATTCGAAGCGGGTGGCCCCCAGGATACGCGATGCTCCCGGGGAGACGCCCTGCGCCGACCGCAGCAAAGCGTCTCGCCGCCGTCACTATCGCGCTCCGCGTCCCAAAAAATGCAGTACGTCGCAATTGAATTGCTCGGGATCTTGAAGGAGTGAGAAGTGACTCACCCACGGCTGCAGCAGCAATCCGGCGCCGGGAATCTGCTTCGCCATGAACTCGGTATTCTCTCGCCTAATCGCCTCGTCGTGGTCGGCGTCGACGATCCAGGTTGGCACACGGATGCTGCTCAATTGCTCCGCGCTGAAGTTCGGCTGCGTTGCCCACATCTCCCGAATCTGATCGAGAAATGCCTTGTACTGCTCCGGCGTCGACGACAGCTCCTCATACTCCTTTTGACTTCTCGCGATAAAAGCACTGAAGACAAGGCTCTGATCGACATCCTGCACCCCACTCGGGTCGGAGTTTGCAGCGAATGCGAAAAGCTTCGTCAGGCGCTCGGGGTGATGAATCGCGATCTCCAGGCCCAGGATAGCTCCGTCACTCCAGCCGACAATTGCAGCCTTCGGGATCTTCAGAAAATCCATGAGGCCGAGAACGTCGGACGCCATCAGCTCATAACTAAAGGGTTGCTGCCCGCGCGTCGAGCGCCCATGACCTCGACTGTCCATCACAATCACCCGATAGTGCCTTGCCAGAACCGGCACCTGGTTGCCCCAGTAGTTCGCGTTGGCGAGGCCCCCGTGCAGGAGAATGACGGGCTTACCATGCCCGAAGACGGCGTACCAGAGCTGAATCCCGTTTACCGGCGCATAGCCGCTCGCGGCTGCTTTCGGCAAGCTCGGCGTCGGTGGGAGCGTTTGCCACTGCGCCTCCCCGCCCGCGGGCAAGGCGACGCTCAGGACGCTGAAGAGGCACGCAAAATGAGCGAGGCGATGCTTGCGCATACTCTCCCCAAGCTCTCGACGATCGTGATCTCGAGATGTTGGAATTTCGAGGCGTCCAAGCACCGGACGCTGGGCGAGGCTCGGCGCGGACGGCAACGGTCGGTCAGTCGTTTACCGTTGCAACGATCTCCCGGAATAATTGACTGACCGTGCGGGCGATATCGGGCTGGTTGTAGGCCCCTGCCGTGACCACCACGGTCAGATCGAGCTCGGGTACGACGATGAGGCGCTGTCCGCCATTCCCAAAGCCCGCGCTCCATGCCAGGGGTCTCCCGTGCCATTCGACGGTGCCAGTCCACCATTGGTAGCCGTAGTGCAATCCATCGCCGGTCGCGAATATGCGGTCGAAGGGACTCTGCCACCCAGTCCGCGGGCACCACCTGCCGACCCCGCCACTGCCCATGGTCGAGGAGCATGCGCCCGATCTTGGCGAGATCGCGCGGCGATCGCGCGCTCGTAGGTCGTATCTACATTGTCCACGTACACATAAATCGAGGCGCAGGTCACCTCCCCCTAAGGAGGCTCCATTGCGGACAACACCACAACGGAGTCGCCAATCTGTGCTTGGATATGAAGACCGTTGTCGATTTTGTTACGCTTGAACTCCACTGAGCCGAAGACTTGCTTGCCGAGGTCGAGCAGATCCGGGCGACCGTAAATAAAGAGCCTGACAGCGCCTATCCCGTTGCGGATATGTTTGGTTCCTTCGTTCATCGGCGTGTCTCCTTATACGCTAAACTGCCCCACTACCGACCAAGCCGCGGTAACCGGATGATTTGGTCAGCCGGCGGGTCGGCACTCCGTTCGTCAGTACTCATGCGGGCATAGATGCCGCTCACTCGATCATCTCCGTCGACGACGAGTTGCCTCTTGACCAAGTCGGCGATGGGGTCGTGAAGTACGAGAGCGCGCATCTTGACGGCGTCGCATCCGAACTGATCGTGCGAAGCCCTTCCTCCGGGATGCAGACTGCGCCGGAAACCGTCGAGGAGGAATGGCGCATCCTCCTCGAGCACTCGGTCGCTTCCACTACCGGCCAATTGACCGTTCCAGTCGCGGAGCCGTGATCCGTCGCTATCGGAGGATGAAGGGAACCTCTGGAAATGGGCGCCAATATCTCTTGCGAATGATCGATTATCGCATAAAGATTGATCTTTGTTGGGTCGGGTGAGGCGCCATTTCAGGGAGGATGAATCCTCTCTGTGTCGATGCTGCGGGAGGGAGTGCGGTGGACGGGTCACACATAGGGTCCTTCGGTGGGCCCGCTGAGCGACTCCGTCACCGGCTCACATTGCTACTTCTTGACAGCGATCTTCACGCCTCCCGCATCGAGTGAAAGCTTAAGACCTTGGGTAGTGGAGACGCTATCGATCACAACACCGTTTTGATTCTTCATTGTGACGATACTGGCGCCGCCACCGACAGTTGCTCCGGTTCCCGCCGCTGTGTAATTGCCGTCGAAGTCTTCGATTTTAGCGAGGTTGTAGACGGATCCTGACGCCGTGATGGCCGTTGCCCCCGCCGAAGCGCCGGCGGAAAGACCGCTCACCGTGATTGGATACTTTACCCCCTTGTAGGTGAGCGTCCCGCTTCCCCAGGAGTAACCGATACCGGCCGCAACGGAGCCACCGCTGAATTCCACGCTTCCATCGGGCGCCTTGTCTCCATACGCGCTCGCGACGAACAACGCCAGTGCTCCAGCGACAGCGATGCCCTTGATTCCAAGTCGAATTCGCATTTTTCTCCCTCGCTTTGCGGAGCCGTCAAGGCTCCTGACTGTACGCGCCAATGTGGCGACAACCAGGGGTTGATGCATCAACCGTGCCTTAGGTCTCCGCGATCTGTCGCAGCGTTTTTCGACCGGGATGACGCCCACTTCGGGTACGCACTATGCGCTCGAGTTCGTCCTGGAGTGCGGCAGGAAGCGGCAGTGAGGCAAACTGCCTCGAAGTGCTCGCGAAGGTATACAGTTTCCGACCACTGGGCCTCTTGGGCGGTCCGCAACAACTCGATCGGTAAAACAACCCGCGGAAGGGGGCGAAGCTTCGCGGTCAATCTTCGCTTCTCCACGCCTTCGGATGGCTGCCCACGTGCGTCCTGCGTCCAAGAAGTGGTATCGCCGTGCTGCTGCCCGGCAGCGCTGGTTGACACCGAGGTGGCTCTGGCTCAAGACTTGGCGGGGCAGCGGCTGGCGCGGCGTTGAGTGAAACGCCGATTTAACACAGGGTGGAGGAGAAACTATGACAAAACGGATGCGAAACCGGCTGACCGTTCTGCTGCTTGCGGCGATCGTAGCGTCGGTGAGTGCGCCGCTCGCCCTGGCGGCTAGTCGACGGGAGCTCGAGCGCGACGCCAACCGCGCGCTCAAGAAGCTTTACGCGAGCAACTCCGCGGCGCGGCTGCTCGGGGAGAAGGCCAAGGCCGTCCTCGTCTTCCCGAGCATGGTCAAGGCCGGCTTCATGTTCGGCGGGCAGATGGGCGACGGGGTCCTCCTGAAAAATGGCAGAGCGGCCGGATACTACAACTCCATCGCGGCCTCCTACGGCTTCCAGGCGGGCATACAGGAATTCGGCTACGCGCTCTTCTTCGTGAACGAGAGTGCGCTCTCCTATCTCAACAAGAGCGACGGTTGGGAGATCGGTGTCGGTCCGAGCATCGTCGTGGTCGACGAAGGCATCGGCAAGTCGCTCACCAGTACGACGATCACCCAGGATGTGTACGCCTTCATCTTCTCTCAGAGGGGACTAATGGCCGGGATGGGCATTCAGGGCTCGAAGATCACGAAGATCGCGAAGTAGAATGCGGCACCGCGCGAGCGCCGCCGACGCAGAAAGGAATCAACACCATGTCGAAAACACGCCTCTCACTCGCGGCTGCTCTGATCCTCGGCTTGTCCGCCGCGGCCCTGTACGCTGCGCAGCCTCCCACGAGCCAGGGAGGGGAGACCAACCTGGACGTCCTGGTCGACTCCATTCGGGCCAATCGCCAGGCCCTGGTGGCGGCGAACCTCAAGCTCACTGAGCAGGAGGCCACCCAATTCTGGCCGGTCTACGACCGCTATCAGAGGGAGATCAACGCGACCAGCGATCGCCTTGTCGAGGTGATCCAGGACTACACCACGCATTTCAGCGACCTTTCCAATGACAAGGCCATGAAGCTCGTCGACGACTATCTCGCCGTCGAAGCGGACCGCGTGAAGGTGCGACGCGCTTACGTCGACGAGTTCGCCAAGGCTCTGCCCGGACGCAAGGTCGCTCGCTTTTACCAGATCGAGAACAAGATGGACGCCGTGATTCGTTACGATCTCGCTGCCACGATCCCAGTGGTGGAGGAGGAGAGGGGCGGCCCGCCAAAGTAAGGCGTTCCTCAGGGAGCCAAAGGGGCGCATCGTGGCAGCATGCGTTTGCAGCCCACCTGGGGGGCCTTGTCGTGCTTCGATGCCAGCCGCGCTAGAACAAAGCGGCACCGATCTGTTCTCCAAAAACGACGTCAAGCCGTACTTGAAGACGCAGACGGTGCCCATTGCCATCCAGGACATGTCGCCGAGCCATCCCTTCATTCGTACGATCTCGGAGATTCCGTTGGCACCCGGCCCATGCGCACTCGATCCTCGCACTGGATGTGGAAGGTGCGCTGGAGAACGGCAGAGACGGCGTGGTGAGTATGTCAGTGCCCACATCGGCAGCGTCGAGTCGGAGCGCGTGATCCGTTCGCCCCGCTCTTGTAAGTCCAATGCCGATACCATCGACGAGGTGGGCCGGCTTCTACGCTTGCGAGCTGCTGATGTCGTGTGAGGATCTGGCAATGAGCGCAGTCGGCGCCGTGGGCCCATGAGACGCACCCTGGCGAAGGTTGCCAGGCCTGCCCTCCTGGTGATCGTCTTCCTGGGCCTCCTAGCCTGGGGGGCTCTGGCTCTCTACTTGGGAGGTTTGCAATCCACGCTTTGGGCAGCCGCGCTTGCTGCTGCAGGGCTGGTCGCCGCTGTCGCCGCAGTCCTGCCAATGCATTCCTGCGTGGGAAGGAAACTGGACGGCGGATTCTTTTTTGGTCTTCGCTTGGCAAGGCCGGGAGGGCAAGCGGCTGCTGTTGACGGTGAATTATGCCCGCCACCAGAGCCAGTGCTACGTCCTGCTCCCCTCCGCAGACCTCCGTGGCAAATGGCGGCTCCAGGATCAATTGGAGAGTGCAATTTACGATCGGGATGGGGGCTTTGCAATCCCGAGGGCTGTACCTGGATGCACGACCATGGCAGAGCTCGGTCTTTGCGTTATCTAGAAGTGCTTGACGACCTGCGTCGCACGAACGGTCTAAGCGCATGACGATATTGCAGAACCGCAAGTACCTCATTCTGATCCTCGTCATAATCGGCGCCCTAATTGCGAAGTCTTTTACCCATCGAGTCTTCGTTTCCGACGCACTCAGTACTCTGACGGTGGTCGCGGTCCTCTCGGTGGTCTTCCGAGGGTGGCGTGAGCGGACAGTGGCGTTCGCGATGGCGGCTGCGTCGATCGCGGTCGAGTGGTCCCAATACCTGTACCTTCCGGATGAGCATCAGCTCCTGCGCGCTGTTGCCTACCACGGTCTGCTGGTCTTGTTCTTTGGCTTCACCGTCGCGGTGATCCTGCGCAACATCTTCGCGGACACAGCGATCACCGGGGACAAGGTGTTCGGCGTGGCGTGCGGTTATCTCCTTGCGGCCGGTATGTGGGCGGACGTCTATGCCCTTACAGAGCTTTTGCTGCCGGAATCGTTCGGAACGAGACCCGAACTGGCGCAAGAGCTTTCGAGTTGGCATGGCCGCACAGCGTTGTTTGACTACTTCAGCCTCGTGACGCTGACGACGATGGGGTACGGCGACGTCACCCCGTTGCAGCCACCCGCCACGGTCCTTGCCACGCTTGAGGCCGTGTTCGGCCAGTTCTACATCGCAGTGGTCGTCGCAGCGCTGGTCGGCCTGCGGCTGACGCAGGCAATTCGGCCGAAAGATCCACC
>Ga0116216_10003197_pt1 | contig 10686 bp, 9 predicted proteins | sample Sb_taG_11_FD_89696 | JGI IMG/M metagenome (GOLD analysis project Ga0116216, IMG submission 89696) | Peat soil microbial communities from Weissenstadt, Germany - Sb_50d_3_AS metaG | ecosystem: Environmental > Terrestrial > Soil > Wetlands > Peat | place: Germany: Weissenstadt | collected 2010-09-21
AACGCGTACACCGCTACTCGTGATCTCCGCTTCCGGCGGAGCGCGGATGCAGGAAGGCTGTGTGTCGCTGATGCAGATGGCCAAGACCAGCCAGGCTGTGGCGCGGTTGTCCGAGGAGGGTGTGCTGTTCATCTCATTGCTGACCGACCCCACCTACGGGGGCGTCAGCGCGTCATACGCGACTCTCGGCGATGTCCTGATCTCCGAGCCCGGCGCCCACATCGGCTTCGCCGGTCCGTCGGTGATCGAGCAGACGATCCACCAGAAGCTGCCGGATGGCTTCCAGACCGCCGAGTTCCTGATCGAGCGCGGGATGCTTGACCGCGTCGAGCCCCGGGAGAACCTGCGGCGGACGATCCGCAATCTGCTCGAGTTGCATGCCGGCGCCGAGGCAGCCCGCGGCGAGGCGGACGGTTCCCGCGCCGAGCGCCTGCCCTCCGTGGAAGCCGAGCCGCCGGTCACAGACCCCGCGCAGCTGCCACCTCGCGATCCGTGGGAAGTCGTGCAGCTGGCGCGTCACATCGATCGTCCACGGATGCTCGATCTGGTGGGCTCGGCACTGGACGGCTTCGAGGAGCTCTACGGCGATCGCCTATTCCGGGAGGACGCGGCAATCATCGGCGGTATCGGGCGTCTGGGCGACCTGACCGTGATGGTGATCGGACAGCAGAAAGGTCACACGACGGGCGAGATGATGGAGCACAACTTCGGAATGCCCGAGCCCGAGGGGTACCGGAAGGGCATGCGCCTGATGCGCTATGCGGCCCGCTTCGGCCTACCGCTCGTGACCCTGGTCGATACGCCTGGCGCGTATCCCGGCATCGGCGCCGAGGAACACGGGCAGTCCAACGCGATCGCCGAGTCGATCATGTTGATGTCACGGCTCCCGGTGCCAATCGTCACCATCGTCACCGGTGAAGGCGGCAGCGGCGGCGCGTTGGCCCTGGCCACCAGCGATCGCGTGCTGATGATGGAGAACGCCTATTACTCCGTGATCAGCCCTGAGGGGTGCTCGACGATCCTGTTCAAGGACGCCTCGGCCGCCCCGCGCGCCGCTAACGCGCTGCGCATCACGAGCCCTGATCTGCTTGCCCTGGGGGTGATGGATGCCGTCGTCCCCGAGCCCGACGGAGGTGCCCAGAACGATCCCCAAGCCGCGGGACTCAACGTACGAGCGGCGATCGTCGCCAGCCTGCAGGAGCTTCTGCCGCTCGCTACCGATGACTTGCTGGCGCAGCGGTACGAACGCTTCCGCAAGTTCGGCGTACGCGGCCGGCAACCCGTACTTCCGCCAATCACAGAGGAGACATGAGCGCAACCGACAAACCAGACACGACCCCGGACCGGGCCATGATCGAGTCGGTCTGGGCCGAGGCTCGCCAGCTGATCAGCCGGCTCGAGGGAAGCACTGTGCAGCGCTTCGCAGTCGCGGCGGGCGACTACAAGATCGAGATCGAGCGAGGCGCGCCGGCGCCGATGGGACCGCTGCCGACAGGCGCCGAGCCAGGCTTGCCGGGCGGACAGCCGACGGCCACCGGCGCGGGACCTGGTCTCGGTGTCTCACCAGGCGCTCGGGTGGCTTCCGGGGTGTTCACGCTCGAACCGATGCAGGACAACCGGATTCCGGTCCTGGCGCCGCTGGTGGGAACCTTCTACAGCGCTGCGAAGCCCGGCGAGAAGGCTTTCGTCGAGATCGGCGACACCGTGGACGCCGGACAGCCGGTATGCATCGTCGAAGCGATGAAGATGATGAACGAGGTCGTCGCCTCCGAAGCCGGCAAGGTGGCCGAGATCGCGGTCGCCAACGGCGAGTGGGTCGAATTCGAGCAGGTGTTGATGTACCTCGAGCCCCCCGAAGCCTAGGGGGCGGGCTTGTTCGAGAAGGTGCTGATCGCCAACCGGGGGGAGATCGCCCTCCGCGTTGCCCGGGCGTGTCGTGAACTTGGGATCAAGTCCGTCGCTGTGTACTCGACCGCTGACGCCGAGTCCGCCGTCGTCCGCTTCGCCGATGAGGCGGTGCACGTCGGTCCTTCCCATCCGGGCAAGAGCTACCTGCACATCCCAAACTTGATCGGCGCCGCGCTGAAGACCGGGGCCGATGCGATCCATCCGGGCTACGGCTTCCTCTCCGAGGATCCGTTCTTCGCCGAGATCTGCTCCAACAGCGAGATCACCTTCATCGGCCCCAAGCCCGATGTGATGGAGAAGGTCGGCGACAAGGCGATCGCCCGCGACCTGATGCAGAAGGCCGGACTGCCGCTCTTGCCCGGAACGATCGAGCCGGTGGGCACGGTCGACGAGGCACACGACGTTGCCGCGTCGATCGGCTATCCGCTGATCATCAAAGCCGTCGCCGGTGGTGGCGGGCGCGGGATGAACGTGGTCCGGCGCGAGGAGGACCTTGCCCGGCTGTACGCGACCACCCGGGCCACCGCGCAGGCGGTGTTCAAGGACAGCGCGGTGTACATGGAGCGCTACCTCGAGGCGCCGCGTCACACCGAGATCCAGCTCGTCTGCGACGGGTACGGCAACGGCGTGTACTTCTTCGAGCGCGACTGCTCGGTCCAGCGCCGCCACCAGAAGTTGATCGAGGAGGCACCGTCGATCCACCTCACCGACGAGCAGCGGCAGGACATCGGCGAACGCGCCGTCCGCGGCGCTCTGTCGGTCGGCTACACGGGTGCCGGGACGATGGAGTTCCTGCTCGACCACAACGGCAACCTCAGCTTCATGGAGATGAACGCCCGCATCCAGGTCGAGCATCCGGTTAGCGAGATGATCACTGGGATCGATCTGATCCAGGAGCAGATCCGGGTCGCCGCCGGCGAGCCGCTGTCGGTGTCGCAGGGTGATCTTCGCGTTGTCGGACACGCGATGGAGTGTCGGGTCAACGCCGAGGACCCGGACCGAGACTTCGCTCCTGCGGCGGGCCGACTCGACGTCTACGTTCCCCCGGGCGGTCCCTGGACCCGGGTCGATTCGCACTGCTATGCGGGCTGGTCGATCGCGCCGTTCTACGACTCGCTGATCGCGAAGCTGATCGTCTGGGCGCCTGCGCGCGACCAGGCAATCGAGCGCATGGACAGGGCGCTGGGCGAGTTCCAGATCGAAGGGCGCGGCGTGAAGACGACGATCCCGTTCCATCGACGGGTGCTCGCCGACGAGCAGTTCCGGTCAGGGGATGTCTCGACCGACTTCGTCGAGCACTTCATGGCCAGGGAGGCTCCCGCGGCTGCGTCGGTGTGAGAGACGGGACTCTCGACCGATGAGCTTGCGTTCGATCGTTGCAATCGCCGTTCGTCCGAGCGCCGTGGCGGTTTGCGTCCTGGTGTTGGCGGGATGCGGTAGTGCCCACTCGGCAACCACGAGCGGTTCCGATTCGGCCGCGAGTAACTCCTCGACGGTCTTCTCGGACTCGGCTTCGCCTGTCTCCACTGTGGGGAAGCAGCCGGCGGTGGACGAGCTGACATCGGCGCAGGATCCACGCGCAACCGAATTCCCCGCGGTCGACGGCAGATCTTTGAATCAGCTGGAGCAGCTGGCGAGTTCGGCCGCCATCCTCTCCCCCGCGACGGCAACATTTACGCCGGGTACGCGTCGCCTTGCGTTTGCGTTGACCGACACCGCGCAGCGTTTTGTCTACGCGCCGACGGCCGTGTACATGGCGTCCACGCAGACCTCGCCCGCGAAGGGCCCGTTTTTGGCGCCCGCGGACCTGATCGGCGTGGCACCGCAATACCGCAGCGTGCAGAACGCGGGACCAGGCGCGATCCAGGCGATCTACTGGACCGAGGTGCCGATTTCGCATTCCGGCGTCTTTGATGTGCTCACGCTGACCCGGGCGGGGGGCAAGCTGATCGCCTCGCTCGGCGAGATTGCGGCCGCCTCGAGCACGCCGATCCCGGGCGTAGGCCAGCGGCCGCCGGACGTCAGCACCGACACGCTGGCATCGGTTCACGGCAACGTCAGCCTGCTGACCACCAGGCTTCCCCCCGAGGAGATGCACTCGGCCTCTCTAAATCAGGTGCTCGGCAAGCGCCCGATCGCACTGCTGTTCTCAACCCCCGAGCTGTGCACCTCGCGGGTGTGCGGGCCGGTCACCGACATCATGGTCTCGCTCCAGAGGCAGTTCGCCAGCCGGATCACGTTCATCCATCAGGAGATCTACGTCGACAACGATCCCAGCAAGGGCGAGCGCCCGCCAGAGCACGCCTTTCACATCGAGACCGAGCCGTGGCTGTTCACGATCAACCGCCAGGGGATCATCACCGCACGACTGGAAGGCGCCTTTGGGGTGAACGAGGCCCGCCAAGCGCTCCAGGCTGCGTTGCGGTGAAGCTCATGGGGGTCAGCACAGCGTGAGAGCCGAGTAATGACGACGGGCGGGACCGCAAATTCGGACGAGCTGCGCCTCGAAGTCGTGGCGGGCAAAGCTTCCGGGTTCAGCTTCGCGGTCGAGGACCGGCTCGTCATCGGCCGCAGTGAGGAAGGTCCCGGCCGACTCGCCGACGATCCCGAAATCTCCCGCCACCACGCCGAGCTCGTGCGGTCGCCGAGCGGTGAGTTCACGATCAAGGACCTGTCGTCGACAAACGGCACATCTGTCAACGGAACCCGGTTGAGCGCGCCCGCGGTGCTGAGGATCGGCGATGAGATCGAGGTTGGCACGACCAAGCTGATCGTCCGGTCAGCTCCCATCGCGCCGGCGCCGGCCAACGTCGACGTGCGCACGGCGACGCTGATCGTGGACCTGTCAGAGGCAACGCCCCGCCCGGCCGACGAGGCGCAGGTGCAGACTGAGCCCCAAGCTCCTGCCGGAGGTGAGCCGTTGACCGCCCGCCTGACGGTCGACTTCCAGCAGGCGACCGCTCAGCTCTCGGTCCACGGGACGGGCGAATTGGTGCGGCTCGTGCTCGAGCGCGGCCAGTGGCGCATCGACGGCAGAGGATCTTGATGCCCAGCCCAGGCGAGTCGTCTGCGCCCCGAAGCCAGGTCCACACCCCACCGCCGAGACCCGACCCTTCGCTGACGTACGCCCCACCCGGGGCCGAGGGTGAACTGCGGATCGTGACCGGCCCGGGAGCAGGCACCGCCGTCCCGGTCAAGGGCAGCGCCACGATCGGGCGCGAGCCCGAGTGCGAGTTGCAGCTGCTGGACAGCGAGGTCTCGCGCCGCCACGCAAAGGTGACGATCCGTGACGCAGCGGCGGTGATTGACGATCTCCACTCGGCCAACGGCACGTACGTCAACGGCGATCGGATCCTCGAGGCGCGCGGCCTCGGTCCCGGTGACCGGATTCAGATCGGCGAGGCAACAATCGTCCTGAGCTCCCCCGTGCTCACCGGCGTCGCGGTTCATCCAGCTGGGGCCCAGGTGACCGGGCTGCCGGAGCTCCTCTCGAGGTCACCGGAGCTCCTGGGAGCTGAATCCGGGACGCGGAAGTGGTGGGCGCTGGCGATCGTCCTGGTGTCGGCGTTCATGCTGCTGCTCGATGTGACGATCGTCGGCGTTGCGCTGCCCTCCATCGCGGATGCTCTGCATCCGAGCTTCTCCTCTCTTCAATGGATCGTGGACGCATATTCGCTGATGCTCACCGTGATGCTGCTGACCGCCGGCTCACTGGCCGACATCTACGGACGCAAGCGGCTTCTGACGATCGGACTCATCATCTTCACGACCTCCTCGGTGATCTGCGCGCAGGCACCGAACGCGACGGCACTAGCGCTCGCGCGGGGCCTCGAGGGGATCGGCGGCGCCACGATGTACGGCTGCCTGCTCGCGCTGATCGTCCAAGAGTTTCCGGCTCGTGAGCGCGCAGTTGCGTTCGGCATGTACGGAGCGGTCAGCGCGGTCGCGGTCGCGCTGGGTCCGATCGTGGGGGGCGTTCTCGTGCAGGCTTTGGGCTGGCAGTCGATCTTCTATCTAAACGTACCGATCGGGATCGCGACCCTGATCATCTTGCAGCGGAAGGTGGTAAACCTCCCCGGCCCTGAGACCAGGGTGGATGGGCCTGGTTTTGTCACCTTCTGCGGTGCTGTGTTCCTCGGCGTCTTCGCGACGATCCGGGGCAACGACATCGGCTGGGGGAGCACGACGATCCTCGCCTGTTATGTCGGGTCGGTCGTCCTGTTCGGCTTGTTCGTAATGGTCGAGCTGCGTAGCACCACACCGATGTTCGACCTGCGCCTGTTCAGGAATCCGACGTTCGTCGGCTCGTCCATCTCGGCATTCACGCTTTGTTTCTCAGTGATCGCGCTGATCTTCTTCTTCACTACGTGGTTCCAGTCGGTCCTCGGCTACTCGGCGATCGGAACCGGAGCCCGGATGCTCGTGTTCGCGGGGATTGGGGTGGTGGTCGGGCCTCTTGCCGGAAAGTGGACAAGAACCGTTGACCCACGCTTCGTGCTGACAGCCAGTCTGCTCCTGGCCGCGGGCGGGGCGTTTTCGATGATCGGAGTAAACGCCGGATCACAATGGACGGCGGTCTTGCCGGGTCTTGTGCTCGCGGGAACCGGACTCGCGCTGATTGGCCCGACACTCGCCTCGACCGCCACCGGAGTCGTGCCCCCGTGGCGAGGAGGCATGGCCGGCGGGATGAACAGCACGATGCGTCAGCTCGGGACCACCGCCGGCATCGCCGTGCTCGGCACGCTGCTCGAACACCAGGTGCTGACGCACGTCAATCGTGCGCTCCAAGGGACGTTCCTCGCGAGCGGCTCAAAGGGAATCGCGAACGGGATTGCCGCCGGTGGTACGCCGAGGGTGATCGCTGCAATGCCGTCGTTCGTCCGGCCCGGGCTGCTTCACGTCGCGCGGGTCAGCTATAGCGCCGGGCTCTCGACGATCTTCCTCGTCGCCGGCGGCGTGGCGACGGTCGGCGCAATCGCCGCGTTCTCGCTCGTTCGTCGGCGGCACATGCTTGCCGGTCCGCCACCCCAGATGGCGGGGGCACCTCAGGCCCCTCCGGGACCACCGGTGAAGGCCCTCACGGGGTCATGAAGTCTCACTGCCCTTGACGCGCGGGCCTGGTCAGATCCCGCCGTCGACGTTGATGGTCTGGCCAGACACAAACGACGACAGGTCGCTCGTGAGGAAGAACACCGCGTTCGCGATCTCCTTCGGGTCGCCGAGACGATTGAGGGCTGCGAGCCCGGCATAGCGCTGCCGCCCCGCCTCATCCAGTCCGGCCGTCTGGTCAGTCTCGATGATTCCCGGCGCGATGGCGTTGACACGGATACCTCGCCGACCCAGCTCCTTGCAGAGGGCACGTGTCAAACCGATCATCCCCGCCTTCGACGAAATGTAATGCGCACGAGCCGGCATTCCGCGCAACGCGACGCCTGAGGTGATGTTGATGATCGAACCGCCGGCGCCCATCGCCGGCAACGCTGCTTTCACCACCAGATAGGCCGCGGTCAGGTTCGTGTCGATAACGCGCCGCCACTCGTCGAGATCGAGGTCCTCGATCAGCTTGTGGCTTACGATTCCGGCGTTGTTGACGACACAGTCCAATCGCCCGAACCGCTCTGTGGCTCCGTCGACGAACGCCTGCACCGATTCCGAGCTGCTGACATCGGCCTGCTCGAGATAGCTCGGGCCGCCGATCTCCGCGAGATCGCTCCGGAGCTTCGCGACATCATCGCTCTCACGGTTGAAGCAGGCGGCGACGGAGGCTCCGGAGCTGGCCAGGCCGAGCACGATCTCGCGCCCGATGCCTCGCGACCCACCTGTCACGAGCACGAGCTTGCCGTCGAGTCCAAGATCCATCGCCGCTCCTCTCAGTCGTCGTGTTGCGTGGCGCGACTCTAGCCGAACCGCAGCAGCAGATCTGACCGGCTCAGTACGGTGTCCTCAGCGTCCACGGCGCGGTAAACCCACCTCTCTGCGAAGCCAGACGTGCAACAGCACCACGGCCCACATGCGATAGGGCCTCCATTTCTCGGCGATGCGCAGGACCTCAGCCTGATCGGGGCGCTCCGCCAGGCCATAGGCGACCCGCACTGCGTACTTCGTGAGATCATCATCGGTGACGTCGTCGACCAGCCCCGCCCCGCGGTTCACGATGCCAGACGCGAAGAAGGGACCGATCCCGTCGATCTTCATGATCATCCGCATCGCGTCCTCGGCCGGAAGTTGGCGCAGGTACGACCGATCGAGAGTACCGGCCAGGGCGGCCTCGGCCACACCGTGCAGGCGCTCGATCTTCGTGCTGTTCAGTCCCTGGAATTCCGAAAAGGTCAACAGGGTGGAGGGGTCCGGGAAGGCTGCGAACGTCTCCCCCTGCACGTCGATCTTGGTCCCGAGTTCCTCCGCCATCCGCGCTCTGATCGCGCGGCCCTGCTTCATCGAAATACGGTGACCGATGATGAAGTGCGCAGCTGACTCATAGGGCGAGCAGAAGAGCACGGGTCGGAGGAAGCCGTACTTGGCCTGCAGCTTGCCGATCTGCTCATCGCTACGGCCGACATCGGGCCAGGTGTCCGCGTTCACGTCCAGCGATAAGGTCGCCAGGACTTGGGCGACGGCCTGATCCGCCTGGCCGGCAGCCGCCCCGAAGACGTCAAGACTCAGCGCTTCAGGGGAATCCTGTCTGACGACGACCGCTGCCGATCCCTGCCAGCCCTCGATCGGGAACGCAACCACAATCGCACCGTCCTCGTCAAGCGCCGGCCAGCCACCAAAGAACTCGCTCTGGCGGGCCAGGTCATACGGTCCTGTGGGGCGGAACGACCGCGGAGCCATCTCCTACTCACCGACCGCTGCGAGCAGGGTTTCACAGTAGAGCAGGTACGCCGCAGCGCTCGCATCGTGCGCTTGCGCCACCAACTGGTTCCCGGTCGGCGGAACCATGTACAGGACGCGATCGCTGTTCACCTGGGTGGGCGACGGGTGCTCAACCACCTGAACTGTCGCCATCATCCCCTCGTCCTCGTGGAACAGGACGTGGCAGTGGAACACGAACTTCCCGGTGAAGTCGATCGGGTGTATGAGGATCTTGATCGTCTCACCGGGAGCGAGCGAGACGTTGTCCTGCCAGTCGATGTAGTTGACGGGCCGCCCGTTGATGCTGATCACCTGGAAGGGGTTCTGATGGATGTGGAAGGTGTGCCATTCGAGCGCCGCGCCGTTTGACGGGTTCGACAGTGTCCATTCCTCAACCGAGTTGAGCTTCATCGTGATGTCGGTTCGGTTGGGGTTGAACGCCCGGTCGTTGATGTCGAACTGGGGCGCTTGGACGCTGCTGATCGGGCGCTGTGTGAACAGGATCGTCCGATGGACGTCCACTTTCAGCTTGCGAAGGTCAGGCGGGTTGCCGATCGGTCCGGCCGGCAGTTGATCGTGCGTGACCGGACCATTGGAGTTCACCGTGATCAGGCTCTCCTTCGCGCTGGTGGTTCCTGTGACCGGTCCCGCGAACGGGTTGCAGCCCTTGTAGCATTGGCGGAACGGCAACGCGCTCATCGTGTAGACACCGTTTGGAGCACCGCGGACGAGCACCTCGACCCGGGATCCCGGGCTGATCAAGATCTGTTTCATGGGCCGCATGTTCCGCAAGGTGACCCCGTCCTGAGCAAGGACGTCGAACGTCACGCCTGGCAGCTCGAGGTCGAGTAGTCGGTCCGACGTGGCATTCAGGATCCGCCAGCGCTGGAGCTGTCCGGGCTGGATCTTCAGGGTCGGATCTGGCACGCCGTTGACGAGCAGATCCGGCACGCCGATCGGCGGTGGCACACCTTTGCCGTTGAACGTCGTCGACGCTGGACTGGCGGCTGTGCCGAGCGCCTGGCCCTTGAAGCGCTCGTTGCCACCGCTGATCTCGATCAGCCGCTCGGGCACGTTCGGAAGAAGATTGTCGAGACTGCCCTCGACAACGATCGCTCCCAGCGCGCCACCCGCCTCCTCCGGCTCCACGTAGGGGTGGTAGTGCGGGTGGTACCAATAGAAGCCTGGGAACTGGTCGGTCGGGATGACGTAGTCGTAGGTGTGCTCGGTCAGCGGCGGCACGTCGATGAACACGTCGTCACCGTTTCCGTTCGGATTGACATGGAGCCCGTGCACGTGCAGGTTCGTCGGCAGGGGCGAACCGTTATAGAGGTGCAGGATCAGCTTGTCGCCAGGACAGATGAACAACGTCGGACCTGGGAGCTGCTGGTTGTACTCGAAGCCAGTGGTGTAGGTGGTGCCGTGGACCGTGATGTCGGCCGTCGACATGTGCAGCGATGTATCGAGCACGCCGTTACGGGTGAAGATCATCTTCGGCTCGGGGAACCCGTCGTGGATGATGGGCGGCAGGTGCGCCGGGCAATCCGGCTTCACCGTCGAGGAGCACGCCGCGGTCCAGCACCCGGCCGCCGTCGAGGCCACAACCCCTGGTGAGGTCTTCTTCGAGGACCCGCCAAGCAGCAGGATCAGCGCGACCGCCAGTGCGGCGGCGAGTAGGAACCCTACGGCGGCAAAGGCAACGTCGCGCCGCATAGTGGGCCATTTGCTGGAGTGCGAGGGGGACGGCGGGGGTCCGGGGGGCCCGGACTGCGGTGGTCCCGGCGGCCCTCCCGGCGGCCCGGACGGCGGCTCTCCCGGCGGTCCGGACGGCGGCCCTCCCGGCGGACCGGACGGCGGCCCTCCCGGCGGGCCGGACGGCGGTCCGGACTGTGGGGGTCCGGGCGGTCCGGACTGTGGGGGTCC
>Ga0116216_10003200_pt1 | contig 10681 bp, 10 predicted proteins | sample Sb_taG_11_FD_89696 | JGI IMG/M metagenome (GOLD analysis project Ga0116216, IMG submission 89696) | Peat soil microbial communities from Weissenstadt, Germany - Sb_50d_3_AS metaG | ecosystem: Environmental > Terrestrial > Soil > Wetlands > Peat | place: Germany: Weissenstadt | collected 2010-09-21
CCTTGGCGCGAGCAGGGGCGCAATCGCCGTCGGCGCGGCCAAGGTCAACGCGACCTCGACGAAGATCAGCGGCTCGTCGACAAGCCGGGGGTGAAAGAACGCGTAGCATCGACGGTCGGCCGGATCGATGCGCCGCCTCAACTCGTCCCAGTCGCCGATTTCGTGCACCGCTTCATAGCGGATGATCTTCTCCAGCACCGTCGCCGGCGAGGACCAGTCGATGCGGCGCAGAACCAGAAAGCCGCGATTGAACCACGAACCGAACAGGTGCATAAAATCGCGATCGACGACGGCGAGCGACGGGTTCTGGTTGATGAGCGCGAGCATATCCGCGCGCATCTCGACGAGCGCCGCAGTGCCGCCTGGCGCGCGATTGAGCCGCCTGAACAGCTCATGGCGGCGGGGCTCCGACGCGAAATGGATTTCGCTTGCCGCGGCTTCGTCGCTGTCCGAACCAAAGTTCGCTATGGCCTCGCGCACCCGCTCGCGATCGGGCCCGAACTCGTCTGCGAGCGTTTGGAAGAACGCCGCCTGCTCGGACACGTCCAGCGCGCGGTATCGGCGCAGGATCTCGGCGGCGAGAGCGACGCCTGACGCCTCGCCCCGCCCGGTGAACAGCGCCCGGCACATCTCGATGAGCGACTCGGTGCGGTTTCCCGCGTCCTTCGGCCACGGCTTGACCTTGAGGACGGAGCGCCCGCGATCGGCGATCGACGCGAGAAGATCGGAGAAAAAGGCGTTGGTCATGATCTCCGTCGGCGGCGGGCGCCCGAAGCGTTCGGACGAGCCAGGATTGTCAGGCGCCGCCTCAAGGGAATCAAGCCCGCGCGCATATTTCAAATCGGCGGCGCGCCGATCCAGTGGGCCCAGAGCCCACGCAAGCGTGTCATCCAGGCAATGTAGACGCCAAGGCCGATCAGGAGCGCGAGCGTGATTGACCCCAGCAACATCAGGAAGAGACCCAGCGCGTCGCCGAGCCGCTGAGCGAAGCGCCGCCGGCGCGGTGCCGCTAGCGCGGCTGCGACCTCTTTCGCCTCGCTCTCGTGGATGGGCGGCGCGGGCGAATCGCCCGAGGAGGGGTTTGCGAGCGGCCAGGCGCGCGGCGCCTCGCCGTCGGCTTTCGGCGCGTCGGCGTCGCGCCAGTCGGAGGCCAGCGCCCGCTCGCGCTCGACGAGGCGGCGCGCGACATAATTGGCGACGGCGGCTGCAATCTTGTCGATCGACTGGCTTTCGGCGATCAGCACGCGGCCGTGGCGCGTGTCCTGATAGAAGCGATAGGTGCGCCGGTCGTGCGCCAGGTCGACGAAGGCGATCATGTCGAGGAAAAGACGCGGATGGTCGCCCTTCGCCAACGCCAGATCGAAAAGGTCGACGCCCGGCGGCGCCTGTCCGACAACGGGCCTGAGCGCGCTCTCGAGCAGCGTGAGACGCCCCATTTCCAGCTCGCGCAAATCCGCGATCGCCTCGGCGCGCTCGGCGTTTTCGACTCGCGCCTGCCGGATCGCGGCTGCGAGGTCCGGCTGGGCCGATGCGTTCTCGGGCTTGTCGTTCATCGACTCGGGATTTCGTCGGCGCTTTCGGCGTGAGGGTAGCGCCGATTCGGCGCACCGCAAGCCCTTCGAGAAGCGGAGCCTTTGTGACGCTGCGTCAGCGATCGGGCGCCCGGGGCTTGGCCAGCGCCAAGCTCCGCCATTGATCGCGGCCGGAGATTGCCGATAATCCGGCGCCGATAATCGCGTCCGTCCGCGAAGGAAGAGATGAGCGATGAGCGCCGCCGATCTTTTGGATTTGTCCCCTGAAGTCGCGGGGGCGCGCGCCGGGAAAAAGCCGATCGTCGCGCTCGAATCGACGATCGTCACCCACGGCATGCCCTACCCGCACAACGTCGAAACGGCGCGCTCGGTCGAGGACGCCGTGCGCGGGGCGGGCGCCGTTCCGGCGACGATCGCGGTCATCGGCGGGCGCTTCAGAGTCGGCCTGAACGCGGAGGAGATCGAGCGGCTCGGCCAGCTCACCGGCGGCGTGGTGAAGGCCTCGCGGCGCGATCTCGCCGCGGTCGCCGCGCGCAAGGGCTCGGCGGGCACCACGGTCGCGGCGACCATGTTCATCGCCGATGCGGCCGGGCTCGAGATCTTCGCCACCGGCGGCATCGGCGGCGTGCACCGCGGCGCCGAACAGACCTTCGACATTTCCGCCGATCTCGTCGAGCTCGCGCGCACCCGCGTCGCCGTCGTCTGCGCAGGCGCCAAATCGATCCTCGACATCGAGAAGACGCTTGAATTTCTCGAGACGCAGGGCGTCGCGATCGTCGGCTACCGCTGCGACCAATTTCCAGCCTTCTACGCCCGCTCGTCCGGCTTCAAGCTCGAACACCGCTGCGACGGCTTGCATGATCTCGCCCGCATGATCCGCCTGCAGCGCGACATCGGCCCGGGCGGCCTCCTGATCGCCAACCCGATCCCGGACGCGCACGCGCTCGAAGAGGCCGCGATCGAGGAGCGCATCGCGGAAGCGGTGGCGGAGGCGAAGGCGCAAGGGGTGGGCAAGAAGGAGGCGACGCCGTTCCTCTTGAAGCGCGTCGTCGAATTGACCGGGGGCAGGAGCCTCGAGGCCAACATCGCGCTCATCAAGAACAACGCCATTCTCGCCGCGCAGGCGGCGGCGGAATTGGCGAAGCTGTGAGCTGCAAGAAATGTCCGGGGAACGCAAAGGCCATGGAATGCATGCTCACTTCGTCCTCGCGCACCCCGAACCGCAGTCGTTCAACGCGCATCTCGCGCGCTCCGGAGCGACGGCGCTTGAAGCCGCGGGCTGGACAGTCTCAGTGTCCGACCTTTACGCGATGGGCTTTGACCCCTGCGAGCGCCCTGAGCATTTCGCCGACCGCGCCCTCCCCGCGCGTTTCGACGTGCAGTTCGAGCAACGGCACGCCTCGGAAAACGGCAGTCTGCCGAAGGCGGTGACGGCCGAGTTGGCGCTGATGGACCGCGCGGACCTGCTGATCTTGCAATATCCGATGTGGTGGCACCTGCCGCCCGCAATGCTGAAAGGGAGGTTCGACCGGGTGCTCGTTTATGGTGCAGCCTATACGAGCAAGAAGCGCTTCGAGAACGGCCGTTTTGTCGGCAAGCGCGCGATGCTCTCGGTAACGGTAGGCACCAGCCGCAGCACTTATGAATATGACGGCCGAAGCGGGGACATCGATCTCATGCTTTGGCCGGTGAACTTCACTCTGGCCTATGTGGGGTATGAGGTGCTCGCGCCCTTTGTGGCCTATGGCGTCGAAGCCGGACTCCGCTATTCCGACGCTTCGACCGTTGAGAACCGGCTGAGGGCGGTTGTCGCCGACTTCCGTAACACCCTCCCACGTCTCGCCGAGCGCGAGACGGTTCCGTTCAACCGCATGGAGGAGTGGGGAGCGGATGGCCGAATCGCGGCGGGCGCCCCGGTCCACTCGCCGTTCATACGCCGAAAGCAGCGCCTCGATCTGGAGTAACCAAGGGCGGACGTCATCAATCGGCGGGCGTGAGCCCACGAAATCAGAACTTCATATCGACTCTCAATTCCGTCTTGAAGTCGTACACCGGATATTGATTGATGATCGGAACGCCGACCTCGAGCGAGACGGTCAGCTGTTTGGTGAACTTGCGCCCGACGCGGGCGTCGAAGGGCAGAAAGAGACGCCCGGTCTGACCGGTGACAGCCGGGCCGAAATTCCAGCGAATGTCAGGCTCCGGATAGAGCGCCAAGAACCAGCCGCCGGGGAAGGAGAAGTTGACCATCGGAGCAAATTGAAGATTGCTGATGGATCTCCTCGTCGGATCGCCGGCGAAGCTGACATCATAGCGCAGCAGAGGTTCGACATACATTCCGTAGCCAACGTCAGGCATCGAGTAGCGCATGCCGGCGAGCGGCATGATCTGCCACTTGCCCGATCCCAGATTGTCGTCTCCAGTCGGCATGATGAGGCGGGCCCCAAAGCCTGCTTTCCAGCGCGCGTCGATCTCATGAATGAGCGCCGCCTGGACGTCTGCGTCGCCGACGCCATAGAGAGTGTCGGCATTTGGATTGCTTGAGTTGAGCGGGTTCTTGGCGAGAAACGGCAGATCGCCCCGCAGCGCGAGGCGCCAATCCGGAGTTAGGTCGACGCGCGTGTCAGCGCGCAGTTTGAAAGTGTCCGTGGTGACAGTGCGGATTGCGCCGTTTGGGCCGCTGCCCGGCGCAGTTTTGACGCCGAAGTAGAGCTGGAACAGGCTCTTTGGGGCGAGGACGTCGCCCTCCGGAGCTGGGCGCTGATCTTGCATGAGCTGGTCAGGTGCGCTGTCAGCGGTTGAACTCTGCGCTTGCTGCGCAACAGCGACGGCTGGAATCGCCGCGCAAGCGAAGCCAGCCAGCGAGCTAGCGAAGCGCGACAATGGATGGGGCCTCATTCGGAAGATCACTTCCCCTCGCCCGACGACATCGGCTCTTAGCGCTTCCAACGAGGCTCGCTTGATCTTCACTACCGCCGAAAGACGGGCCGGCTGTCACGCCGTTGTCAACAACAAAGGCGATGTCGCGGACGCTCGCGAAAAATCAGGGTCTGCGATTCAAGATTGGCAGTCCCATTGTAGAGATCGAGCTAGGCGCGGCTGTTCTGGCGCCAACGAATCGCGTCCTCGACGCGGTCGTCTCCCCAAAACACTTCACCGTCGACGACGAAGGTCGGCGAGCCGAACACGCCGAGCGACTTGGCCTCTTCGGTCGCGACCTTGTAACGTTGGCCGACCGCCTCGCTCTTGGCCGATTCAACGACGCGGGCGGGGCTCTGACCGATCTCCCGCAGGGCGTCGGAAAGACCGGGCTCCGAACCCGGTTCGTGGCTGGAGTGGAACCAATGCCGATAGGCGGCGCGACGTAGTCCGCGCACCAGCCCTCGCCCTCGCCGACGATTGCGATGCGATTGGCGAGATCGAATTCCGCGAGCGGACACGGCGCAGGCAGTCGCGGCTCGAGGCCGCGCGATCGCGCTCGCCGCTCGATATCCCGCCACATGTAAGCCAGCTTGACGGGCTTGCCCACGAGGGGAATGTTTTTCTGTTCGATCATGATCGCGCGAACCGAGAACGGGCGCCAGCGAAACGCGACGCCGCTCTCATCTTCGACCCCGCGGAGTCTCATGGCCGAAAGGTACGAATAGGTGCTGCCGATCGAAATCCAGAAATCAATCATGGCGCGGCCTCCTCAGACACGCGATCCTGGATAGGAAGCGGTAGCGGAGGCGCAATGGGTGGGCAAGATGGAGGCGACGCCGTTCCTCTTGAAGCGCGTCGTCGAACTGACCGGGGGCAGGAGCCTCGAGGCCAACATCGCGCCCACTCTCGCCGCGCAGGCGGCGGCGGAGCTCATGAGGCTCTGAAGCCGAAGGGCGAAACTCAATACGACCGGACCGGCGCTATCCGCTGGATCAAGATTGTCGATTGAGACCCGAGGCCGTCGGGTCGCGAGCCTCAACGATTGAGACATGACACAGAATCTTGAATTTCAATCGCGTTCGCCTGTTTCGGCGCGCACACCCGATGCGAATAGAGACGATGCATGCTTGACCCTTGACTTTCCTACGGCTAAGCCGTAGTTTGATGGATGATGGAATATTCCAGTGGGATGACGCGAAAGCCATTGCGAATGTGGAGCGCCACGGTGTCACATTCGAAGCGGCGCGCGAAGCGTTCAAGGATCCCTTCGCTCTCGATTGGCTCAACGAGAGCGAGGACTACGGCGACGACCGCTTAGCGAGGACTACGGCGACGACCGCTTCGCCTTCATTGGCATGGCCGAGAACCGTCTGCTGTTTGTCGCCTACACAATGAGAGGCGAGTCCATTCGAATGATCTCGGCGCGGCTGGCGGAGCCGTTCGAACGAAGGCGATATCATGAAGAAAACAAGGAATGACTGGGGGCGCGCGGACGCGATGTCGGAAGATGATGTCCATGCCGCCGCGCTTGCCGACCGCGACGCCCAGCCCCTAACGCCGGAACGACTGGCGCATATGAAGCGGACGCCTCAGGTCAAGGTCATCCGCCGCGCGCTCGGCTTGTCGCAGGAAGAATTCGCGGCGCGTTTTCGGATCCCGCTCGGCACATTGCGGGACTGGGAACAGGGACGCAAAGACCCCGACGCCGCCGCCCGCGCGTACCTTATCGTAATCGGCCGTAACCCCTCCGCGGTAAGCGAAGCGCTCCGCCGAACGCCGTGACCTTGCGCGAGAAACAGAGGCTTTCGCCACGAGCGGCTCCGCGTCGCCGACCACTGCGCGTAATGATTGCGGAGTCAAGTTATCCTGAGGACTTTTATGGTCGTAGACTTGGCGGAGATTCTATGGCGGCTCCTTAATACAATGGGGATAAAGAGTACTCTTAGTTACGTGCTCGACCTCGATCATTTGAGGCGGGCGATAGCGGAGTGTATCGATGGGAAATATCAAATATTACATCTTTCGTGTCATGGAGATGAAAAGGGCATCGCGCTAGCCGACAATCATCAACCTACATGGGTTGAATTCGCAGGCGCGTTTCAGGATATGTCCGCTTCACCGATAGCTTTAGTGATGTCTTCATGCTGTGGCGCGTCCTCAGGAATTGGAAGAGCCTTTGAAGACCAAGCGAGACATCCAAGAATCATATTCGGGTCGACGGAGAAGCTCGGCTTCAGTCAGTACGCCGCCGCTTGGGCAGTATTATACTATCGATTCAGAACTGACGGTTTTAAAATTTCCGCGGCAAAAACTGCACTTGAGCAGATCGCTGACGTCGTACATTCCTCATTCGTTTACCGTAGATGGGACGAACGCACGAAAAGATGCCTCAGATATCCATAGCTTTGTGATGCTGACGTCTAAGGTCAATACGCGGAGCGGCGACAAGTCCCGCATCCTCGTCATCGGCGACGTGATGACGGACGTCATCGTTCGGCCGGAGGGGCCGCTCGCGCGCGGCTCGGATCGGCGGGCGTCGATTGCTGTTCTGCCCGGCGGGTCGGCGGCCAATCAGGCGGTGTGGCTGGCGTCCTTCGGGGTTGAGGTCGATTTCGTCGCCCGCGTCGGCCTCGCCGATGTCGCGAGCGAGACGGCGCGGCTCAAAGCCATGGGCGTGACGCCATGGCTCGTCGGCGACGCCGAGCGGCCGACCGGCCGGCTGGTCGCGCTCATCGATCCAAGCGGCGAACGCAGCTTCTTGACCGATCGCGGCGCGAACGAGGCGCTTGAGGCGGGCGACATCCCCGATCAGCTTGTCGCCGGAGCGGCGATGATCCACCTTTCCGGCTATTCGTTCTTCGCGCCCTCGCCGCGCGTGGCCGTGCTCGATGTGATGCGGCGCGCGGGACTGAAGCCGATCAGCGTCGATCCGGCCTCAGCGGAATTTTTGCGCGAGGTCGGGCCTGAGAATTTTCTCGGCCTTACGCGGAGCGCGGCGATCCTGTTTCCCAATGCCGAGGAAGCCGCGATCCTCGCCGGCTCGGACGACCCCGAAACCCAATGCGCTCGGCTTGCGGCGCTCTATCCGCTGGTCGTCATCAAGCGCGGCGCAGAGGGCTGCGAGGTCGCCGAAGGTTCGCGGCGCTGGCGCGTCGCGGCGCCGAAGGTTGAGGCGATCGACACCACAGGCGCGGGCGACGCCTTCGTCGCCGCCTTTCTCGCCGCGCACTTTAAGGGCGCGCACGTTGAGGCCGCGCTGGAGCGCGCCGCCGCCGCCGGCGCGGCCGCTTCGACGACCGTCGGGGGAAGGCCTATTCCGGCGAGCGTTCGCCCAAAGTGATGGAAACGTTCGCTCCCACTGATAGACTTGCGGCGACGATCGCCTATTCCTATCTGCATCGCCAACACGGTTTCTGATCAAAGTTCTTTTCGTCGTTTTCAAGGTTGAAACGGCGGCAGTATTTCGGAGACCGCATCCATTTGTCTTCGACCAGGAGGGCATCATGTCCATTCGTCCCGTCAAGCGCGTCACCCAATCGAGACCGACCATGGAGGGCGCGGGCGTCCGCTTGCGCCGCGCCTTCGGCTTCGGCGATACATCCGACTTCGATCCGTTCCTGATGATGGACGATTTCCGCGGCGACCGTCCCGAGGATTATCAGGCCGGATTCCCCTGGCATCCGCATCGCGGCATCGAGACCATCACCTATGTGCTGGCGGGCAGCGTCGACCACGGCGACAGCCTCGGCAATCGCGGCAAATTGGGTGCCGGCGACGTGCAGTGGATGACGGCCGGCAGCGGCATCCTGCATCAGGAAATGCCGACAGGCGACGCCAAAGGCCGCATGCACGGCTTCCAGCTTTGGGCCAACTTGCCCTCGCAGCTCAAGATGACCAGGCCGCGCTACCAGGACGTTCCCGCGTCGGCGATCCCCGAAGTGATCGACGACGACGGCACGCGCGTGCGCGTCATCTGCGGCGATTTCTGGGGCAAGCCAGGCCCGGTCGACGGCGTCGCCGCCGAGCCCCGCTATCTTGACGTGACCGTGCCGGCGGGAAAACGCAAGCGCCTTAAGGTCGAGGATTTCCGCCAGGCCTTCGCCTACATCTTCGAGGGGTCCGGCGATTTTACCGACGCCTCGGCGCCGTTCGGGGCTCTGCGCGAAGCCCAGATCGACGGCGAGGAGGTTATCGTGCGCGACGCCGTCGGCAACCGCTCGCTCGTTGTGTTCGGCGCGGGCGACGAGATCAGCGTCCAGGCGGGCGAGGAGGGCGTGCGCTTCCTGTTGGTCTCCGGCCGCCCGTTGCGCGAGCCGGTCGCTTGGCACGGGCCGATCGTGATGAACACGCAAGACCAAATCCGCCAGGCGCTGACCGACCTCAGGACCGGCGCGTTCATCAAGGGCTAGCAGTTCGGCGGCCGCGCGACCGCGTTTCCCGGCGCGCGGCGCCGAAGCCTGTGGATAGGCTTGCGACCGAGCGTTGCGGCGGGTGGCGCCCATGGGTGAGCGGGTTAGGCTCGGTTTGTCCGATTCGCCTAACGTAAGAGATCCCATGAAGAAGCTTGCCACCAAGTGGCGCAAGCCGCCACGCCGGAAACGCCGCGCTGGACCGAAGGACACCCTCTTTCGCAACATCGACATTGACCTTCTGCGACGGCTCTTGGCCGACGAGTCGCCGTCCGCCGAAGACGACTTGGAGGATGTGATCGCCGATATTTTGTCCGCTGAGCCCGACGAGATCGACGACATGCCGAGTGCCGACACATTGTCCGAACTCGACGTGGCGCTGGATCAGACGCGGCTCGACGCCGCGGGCGGCGACGCCGAGGCGCGCCTGACGTTGAAGAACATCCATGCGATGATCGATGAGGCGGCGGCGCGCGACGCGATTCATCCGGCCATGCTGATGCTGCTCGGACGGTCGTTCGCCGCCGCTCAAATCGAAATCGGCGATGCAGCCCGCGAGGCAATGGGGCGGGCGCTGGATTTGGGGCGTTTCGCGGCCTCCGCGGAAGAAGCCTACCAGGCGTTTCTGCAACCCTTGCTGTCGGCCAGCCGATCCGGGCCGTTCGAGCTGAACGAGGAGATCGGCGCCGCAATCTCGATCTTCCCTCTCCACTACACGTCGGCGCTCGTCGAGCGCCTCGCCGCCGATACGAGTTCGCTGGCGCGCCGGACCGCAGTCGGTTTCCTCCTCCATCGCGAGGAGCCGCTCGCCGAGGCCGCCATGCGCGGGTTCGGCGCGGCGCCGGGCGAGATCGATGACCAATGCCGCCGCTGGATCGACGCGATTCGTCCCTGGCTGGCGCCGGCCAGGCGAGGCGCAATCGACGCGGCGCTCCCATCCGCGGGCGGCGTCGCTCCAAGACCAGCCGCGAACGTCATCAAGACGGTCGCCTCGGTCTGCGACGGGTCGGGCGCGAGTTTCCTGCTCGCAACCCTCAGGCGCAATTCCCGCTCCATGGTCGCTTCTGTCATGGTCAAGCCGAAAGGCGTGGCCGACTGCATGTCCTACGAAGACTTGTCGAAGAGCGAAGCCGCCGAGATCGAACGCGCGCTTCGGTCCTCGACTTTGACGTCCGAGGTCTCGCTCGCGTCCTGGGAGCAACTGCTCCGGCTTGCGCTTGGCCGCAATCTCGCCTGCGGGGAGCCGCCGCCCTTCGCGCTCGTGCAGATCGTCGAGGCGCTCGGCCTCGATTCGCTCGCGCCCGATCTCGCGACGCCGGCCGAGATCATCGGTTCGGCGCTGGCCGCTGTCCCCGACGGCGATCAAGCTGATACGATCCGCGCAGCGCATGAATTCATGGCGGGGGCCGAGTTGGCGGAGAATTGGTTTGAGGCTGGCGAGGACGTCGAGGCGCTGTTGAGAATAGTACCTTCGGCCGGTGAAGGCGCCAGCGCGCTGCTTGACAGCTATCTGCCGGCCCGCCGGGGCTTTTGGGCGGGCCAATGCGCGCGATCGTCGCTGGCGTTGATGGACGGCGCCGGCCCGCGCGACGAGACTTGGAAACGCCTCGCGCTGGTCGGCCGCGAAATTCTCAGCGACGTTCCGTTGAGCGGCATTCCGCTGATGCGACGGATCGCGGAGACGAGCGCGCTCGCCTATTTCATGCAGCGGGTCGGGCGGCCGGCTGCGGCATAGCTCAAGAATCGTCGACTGCGCGACGGCCTCCGGCCGCTGCGCGCCTCGGAAGGAAGATGCGCGCCATCACGTCGTCGCGCACG
>Ga0116216_10003208_pt1 | contig 10668 bp, 7 predicted proteins | sample Sb_taG_11_FD_89696 | JGI IMG/M metagenome (GOLD analysis project Ga0116216, IMG submission 89696) | Peat soil microbial communities from Weissenstadt, Germany - Sb_50d_3_AS metaG | ecosystem: Environmental > Terrestrial > Soil > Wetlands > Peat | place: Germany: Weissenstadt | collected 2010-09-21
ATGATCTCGCCGATCGCGGATGCAATCGCACAGCCCGCCTGTTCGTCGGTGCGCAGCCAGCGGATGACCGCGTCTGTGATGTCCTCCGGAGCTCGCACCGGCTCGCTCGCCGCGATGGCGCGATATTCTCGATACAGCTGGACGAGGATCGCCCCGATGTCTCGTTCGGCACGTCGCTGCACGGCGAGCGCATCCGCCGATACGCGGCAGGCGTCGCGACCGCGTGCGCTCGCGCGCTTGTGCACGACAGGATCCTGGAGCAGCACTACGGCGCGTTCCGTCTGCTCGCCGTAAAACGATGCGAGTCCGGCCGCGCAGCCTTCCTCGAATTCTTCCGGCGTCACACGCGAGCGCTGCAAGAGCGCGAACAACGCCGCGGCTTCGTCGAGGAACGCATCTGGCCGGCTCAAGTGCGGTAAGTCCAGATCGATGTCGGAGCGCGCGAAGAGCGGCCAGGACATATCGAGCAATCCTCGCGCTGCATGCGACAGGATCTCGCGCGCCGCCCCTCGCCCACCCACGATAGTGCCGCGCGCACTGGCCGAGGAAAGATAGGCCTGCGAGAGCCATTGCGCGGCGACCGCCGGAAGGGTCGCGGCGCGCCACTCTCCCCGCGCGCCGCCGAGGCTTTCGATCGCCTTCATGAAGGCGTTTGTCCCGGAGTCGTGCGAGCAGATGATCAGGGGCTCGACCCCAGACGCCCGGCGCGCGAGCGCTCGGGCAGCAAGCGCCGTGGTCTTGCCGCTGGCTGGTGGCCCTGTGACCACGACGGTCGTACCAGCAGCGCCGACCACACGCGCTTGCGCTGCGTTCAGGCTGAGTGCAGAGCGCACGTCGAGCCCTCGTGTGCCTTCACTAACGCGCAAAGATGCGTTCTCCGTCCGGGGGCCGTTCGCGACAGCTGCGCGCGTAGGCGCAGAAGTTGCACGGAGGATCGTCACCCACCGGGAAGTGCGTCAACCCCTGGGTGGTCAGGAAGTCGCAACGCTCGACAAGCGCGGCAAGCGAGGCCTCGAGATCCGCCCGCGAGCAGGTGGCGCGTAGTACGCCGTCGTGCGGCTCGCGTTCGATGACCGCCTTGCCCGCGTCGTCTTTGATATCGAGCGCCAGAATCCAGGCGGCATCGCGCGGATCCCGGATGGAGACGAGCGCGATGCGCGCCACTTCATCGCCGCTCGCGCGGCGCATCGCGTAATACAGCGCGAGCTGCGCTTCGTCGCCGCGCCGGACTTTGGCCAGGTATGCACGGGGGTCCGTATCGATACGACCGGTCTTATAATCCAAAATCGTCACCGGTCCGCCGCCGAGCGGTCGATCGATCCGGTCGATATAGCCGATGAAATCGTGACCGCCGAAGCGCTGTCGCGCCAAGAGCTCGACGTGCACGATCTCCATCGGAGCCCTTGACGCTTCTGCCGCCAGCCAACGCACGTAGTGCTCCGCCATCCGCCGCGCGCGCATCCGCGAAACCTCATATTCGAGCTGCGAGCTGAAATCGGCACGTGCTTTCCCAAAGGCCGTATCGAGCTCGCGCAGCAGACAGTCAAGGATGAACGGCGCGCTGTAATCGCTCGGCACGCGGATCCGGCGATGCAGCGCCTCAAGCGCATCGTGGACAACTCTGCCGTACGACGCGTACAGCGACGACGGATCATCCAGCGCCTCGCACAGATATTCGTAGAACCAGCGCCGCGGACACTTGACGTACGCGTTGAGCCGCGACGCGGAAAACGTCATGGCCGGGGCGGTCAGAAGCTCCGCTGCCTCCGCTGGCGGCCAAGCGTACCCCCGCGTAGACGACCCTGACGTCAGCGACGCGCGCGCATCGTCCATGAGATACGTGACGACAGCGCCCGAAAGCGGCGCCGAGACGACAACACCCAGTCCCGGCCGGGAGACCACCTCGCGCGCGCCGGCGTCGATGTCGAGCGCTGCCGCGAACGCGTCCCAGCCGATCGGCGCGCTCAAGTCACGAGCGAACGTCACGCTGGCTTCGGGTAGTGGCGCTGCGCCGTCATCGGCCACAAGCGTCATACTCTCTCCCATCGTCACGTTCGTCAGCGACTCGAGCAGGTCCGCGACGCGACGCGACGCCGGCGGCGCGGAGCTCGCACGCGCCCATATCATGTCTGCGGCCTGGGCGGCGGCGATCACGTCAGAGAGCTGCGCGTCGTCAAAAGCAGACCCGTTCGCACGCGCGTGCTCCTGCAGAGCCGCCGCGAGCGAGGCGGCGGCACGGGCAAGCGAGCTGTCGTTGCCCTGAGCTCGCGCCGCGTCGATGGCTGCAAGCGCCGCTAGCGCCGCATCCTTGGCCTGCGCACCCGGCAGCACGCCGACAGCAGACGCCAAGGCCTCCCTGGCTGATGCCGCTCCCTTCTCGCGCGCGCGAGCCAGCGCCATGCGCAGATGGGCCGGGTCGAGGAGATACGGCGAGCCGCACAGTGCGGGCAATAACGCTTCGGGATCGTCTGCGTACACCGCGACAAGCAGTCGACCCACGGCGCCGGTCGATTCTGGAGCACCGTTAGGCAGAGAGTCGAGCAAGGCACGCGGCGCGCGCACCCGCCTCACTCCCGCGCGGGCGAAGATTTCAAACGCCTGCGTCAGGCTGCCGACGATCTGTTCTGTCCCCGAACCTGCGGCATCAGGCGCATAGTGTTCTCGGGCAGGAGCGATCTGATCCGTGACGCTCGCCGCTTCGAAACCTGCCGACCGCAGCACGAGCCGCGCACTATAGATGATATGCGCGAGCCGGCTCGCCGCGTCATCCTCATCTGCAGCGGCACGCGCGAGCGCCACGTCGGGCACGCGCAATTCGTCTGCCAGCACGGCAAGGGTGCACAAGTCGTCGCAAGCGGCAGCTCCCGAGGCCGCCAGACGGCGCACCTGCTCGCCGCCGCGGATGTGCCACAGCGCCAGGCTGATCGCGGCGCGGCGCGCGGCTCTGGCCGCCACGGTCGCGCCGTGCTCGCTCGTCATGGCCGGGCAGCTCGTCGATGTTGGGGTGTGGCGGCGAATCTCATCGCACGCCATTTCTACGCCGTTGCGGAGGCGGCCTCGAGCGTGCTCAGACTCGACTCGATGCTTTCGATCATGAGCGTCAACAGGATCGACATGTCGCCGCCATCGGACTGGCGCAAACCGTCATAATAGCGCGTACTATCCTCCAGACGAATGATGGCTGACGGATAGTCGGCAGCATAGAGGATCAGATTGGACAACAGACGACCCACCCGGCCGTTGCCGTCCAGAAAAGGCGAGATGCTGAGGATCTTCGCCTGGGCGGCCGTCGCCCGGGCCACAGGGTCTGCGGGAGTCTCTTCCAACCACTCCGTGAATTCGCGCAATAACGCCGGCACGAGCACGCTCTCCGGCGGCAGATAATCGCGGCCCACCAGTCGCGTGTCGATCCGGCGGTAGATACCACCGTTCTCGTCATCGATAGATGCGAAGAGCAGCGCATGCAGCTCGCGGATGCCGTGCTCGGTGAGCGGTGCCGGCGAGAGCGCGAGGACTTCTGCTCGGTCGAGCGCCCGGTTGAGGTTGACGGCTTCTAAGTGCTCGCGAAGCGTCAGCTGTCCGACCGTGGTTCCGCGCAGGATCAGCTCTTCTGTCTGATCGCGGTTCAGGCGGTTGCCGCGCACGGCGTTTGAATGGTAAATCTCATCGATGCGCAAGGTATGACGGCAAGACGCGCGTGCCCGGGCGGCCGCAGGTGATGCGGCAAAGCGCATCGTCCGCTCGTGCAAACGCTCGAGACGCTCGTCGAGCTCAGGGTCGAAGCGCAATCCGGTCGCGTCTTCTTGTGCGCGGACCGGGCGGTCGAGCCCAAGCCTCCCGAGGTCCACGCCGTGCTCTCGCAGCCATTCGAGCGCGATCGCCTCGAGACGCCGGGCCCGATAGGCGATCCACGAACGGCGAGCGCGGGGAAAGGCGCTCAGCACTTGCCCGAACCTCGCGGTCGGCGTCGAGCCGGTCGCGGCCTCATGCAGCTTTTCGGCCAGGGACCCGTCGGTCAGCGTAGCGATGAAGTCGACGGCGATCTGATGGGCGTCGGCATGTGAGAGCGGGTGGATCTGGAGCGCATCTGTGCGCGCGGACACCATGACTGCTCCCGGATCGTCTGCGGCGTAGGGCTCGACCCGGCCGGACCCTGCTATAAAAAAGTAGCGGAATTGTCCGCTACGGTCATCGAGGGCATCGGTCAGCTCTTCAAGTATGAGATTGCGCACGTTTACACGCCATAAACCACGTAGCGGGGAGCTTGTAACGGCGGACCCTCAGGTCCGTTTCGGCCTTTTTGACGTCCTGGTCGTTCTCCGCCCGGCAGGCTATGCCTGGCGGGGGGCCGTAGCGTTCGTGCCCTGGCTCATATTCGTTCTGTACCGATAAGGTCCGGCCACGTGCAGCCCGATACCATAAGCGTCGACTCCCGTTCACAGCGCCGGTATTGCGTGACTTTGGGGCGCTCGTGGCAGCAGTCACAGGTACGGACAGCCTAGTGTTGGTGAGCTGAAAAGTCAATGTTCCCATTCTTTGTGGGTGTAACAATCGCAGGGGCGGTCAGGTCTTACCACCTAGAGCCGGTGTCGAACAACCTCGACGTCGAGCTCATGACCAAGGTCGCTAACGGGGACGGCGAAGCCTTTGCGGAGTTAGTCAAACGATACACCCGAATGCTCTACAATGTAGCATATCGCTACAACGCATCTGCGGCCGAGGATCTGGTCCAAGAGACCTTCCTGCGGGCCTTTCAGCATGCCAAGACCTTTTCGGGACGCAGCAAAGTCTCGTCCTGGCTGTATCGCATATGCGTGAACGTCTGTCTGACACATCAGAGCCGCGCCGGTGGTCAAACTACGGATATCGACGACGTGAACGAAGCGGAGCTGCTCGTTCGCGAAGACGAACGACCGGAGGTCATGGCACAGCGTGGCGAGACGTTCAGAGCATTGGAAGATGGCCTGCGCGCGCTGCCGAGCCAACAACGCATGGTCTTCATCTTGAGGGAGCTTCAGGGGCTGTCATACGGAGAGATCGCCGACGTCTTGGGCATGAACGAACAAGCCGCTCGAACCAATCTGTGCCGCGCCAAACGCCGGCTGCAGGTCTGGCTCGACCCGCTTTTGGTGTAAGAGGGTAGGACGCGACAATGGAATGTTCTGAAGCGCTCGATCTCCTCTACGAGTCTTTTGATGCCCAGATCACCCCTGCGCAGCAAGCGCTGCTCAACGGGCATCGTCGGACGTGTTTCGCGTGCGCCGGCACGCTCGCCAAGGCGCAGCGCTTCCAAGACCTGATCCGTCGCGTCCCGCAGCTCTCCGTGCCGCGCGGCCTCGAAGCGCGCATCCTGGAACGCGTGCTGCACAAATCGCCCGAAAGCTTGGCACGTCAGGCCAATGTCATCCGCCCCGCGTTCTCGTGGCGCGCGGCTCTGCGCCCCGCCTATGCGCTCGGTGGCGTCATGGTCGCGGGCCTCGCCGTCTTCTTCATCGCACATGGCGTGCTCGCCAACAGTTTCCATCGGCCCCCCGACGAGACGATCACCGCGTCCGTCCAGGGCACCTTGCAAGCGGTCACCCCCAACAACCAGACGCGCGAGGTCGCCGAAGCCGATACGCCCATCTCGACGGGCGAGGTCATCCGGCCCGAAGGTTCGCAGTCGGCGATCGTCGCCATCACACCACACCTCGCCTTGACGCTGCAAAGCGGCTCTGAGGTCCAGGTCAGCCGCTTGCATTACGATCAGGCCACCGGCGCCGCGGATGCCATCTTCCTCAAACTGCGGCATGGCACGATGCGCATCAACGAGATCTTGCACCGCGACGTGTCGCCCGTGCATGTGGCAACGGCTCAGGCCACCTTCGTTCCGACGGGCACGACGTTCTCCGTGACGGCCCGGACCGACTCGACCGACCTGGCTGTGACCGCCGGGAGCGTGGCCGTCCACATGCCCGGCCGTAGCTTCAGCGTCCTGGCCGGACACGGCGTCCACATCACGCAGGAAGCCGTCATACGCGAAACCTTGGCGGGCAAGAACGTAAAGGCGCACGTCAAGTAGCGCTTGTCCGCGAAAAGACACTACAAGAGGCCGGCCGAAAGCGCGGCCTCTAGTGTTTCTCGAGGCGCTGCGGCACACCGCCGCGTACGAGTTGGGTGCCGGAGAACACCTCGTGCGGCCAAAAGCCTGACACGAGACTGACGAGCAACGGCACGACTGTGATGACGCTGACGAGCGCAAGCAGGTAGCGCCAGACTATGCGCACTGCGTTCGCCGGGCGGAAGTCCTTGCGGACCACGCGCAGATCGAAGACGAGCATGCCGCACGTCCGCCCAACAATCGCCACCATGAGCGCGCTGTACACCATCACCCCTATCACGCCGAGCGGTGCAAGGCTGGAGCCGGTGGTCGTCACATGTGTGGCAAGCCAGTGGCCGAGCGAGGCGGTCTTTGAGTCTGCCTCGAGATCGCGGATGGTGTCCGCGAGGTCATTCTTGTTCGTCGTCACGTGGACGACGAACGCTCCCGATGCGCTGATCGCTCCGACCACGATCAGGTCGACGATAAAGGCCAGCGAGCGCAAATACAGACTCGCCTTGGTGGGCTTGTGCGCCGGCGCTTCCGCTCGCGCTCCGCTGGCCACATATTCGTCGACGCGCTCTTTCCAATACGCGTAGTCAGCAGAGGTCGCAAAGCGCTCGAGCTCCTTCATGCGATTGACCGCATAGGGGCTCTCGCTCAGCCATTCTCCCATAGCTAGCGACGGGTCGCTTTCGATGGCGAGACCCTGCTCCACAAACGCAGCGTGCCGCACTTGTCCTTTGAGTTCGCGAAACGATGTCGCATAGATGGCACGCACGGCCGCTTCGACCGAGCGGCAGCATACAAGGCCGACCCGGGATGCGGTGTATTCCGTGCGGCGCAGCCATGCGCCGAAGACCAGCGCGATAAGCGGGTTCTCTCTGCCCGACGCCGAGAACAGCGAACTGATGCGCGTCTGACCGGCGGCGATGTGGCCGAGCTCGCAGCCGATGAGAAACTCGAGCTCCTTCTCGTCGAAGTGCCGAAGCCACGAGCTCGAGATGACGATGGAATACGGTTCACCCAGCCCCAGCGCCGTGATCGGCACGATGGGGTCTTCGCGCAGGAAGACCTGCGGCGCGCGCATCCCGAGCTTGAGCGAGCAACGCTCGACGACCGCGAACAGCTCGGGAAATTGTCCCGCGTTCATGCGCACGCTTGTGCCCAGCAGACGCCCGCGCGATAGGGTGACGAAGACGACCGCCGCGACGAGAATGATGCCCAGCTCCGACATGCGGAACGGTGAATGCAGGATCGAGCCGACGATGCCGACCGTGGCCGGCGCGAAGAGCAGATCGATCCACAACCACGCGCGTTCCCCGCGGAAACGCAGCGAGTGCGGCCCGCGGAACATCTCCTTGGCTGGCGCCAGCGCTGCCATCAGACGCCGAGCGCCGCGCCGTCACCACGAGGATCTGCGGCGCCGGTCACGAGTCCCTGCGCGCGATCGATCGCGATCGCGCCAGCATGCCCCATGGACTCATCCCAATCGTCGACGACCTCCACGATATGGCCGCGCGCCCGCAGTCCTGTGACGCATGCCGCGCCGAGACGTGCCTCGACCCGCACGCGCGCGCACTCGTCTGTCGGGTCTTTGCCGTAGCGCCAGCGTGGCGCTTCGACCGCCCCCTGCAGGTCCATCTCGTCGCAGGCAACGCGCGTGGAGATCTGCAACGCCGTCTGCGGCTGCCCCTCGCCCCCCATCGACCCGTAGACGAGCCACGGCCGTTTCTCGCGCAGCAACATGCACGGCATGAGCGTGTGAAAGGGGCGTTTGCCGGGAGCGAGCGAGCGCAGCCGCCCTAGCGAAAGCTCGAATGCGGTGCCGCGATTCTGCAGAGGGAAGCCGAGCTCGGGCACGACCACCCCTGCCCCGAACGAATGGAAGAGCGACTGGATGAACGACACGGCGTTGCCCGCAGCGTCGACACAGGCGAAGTATGAGGTGTCACCGCGGTCGACTCCACTTTCCGACTGCACGAATGAGGCGTTCGGGTCTATCCGCTGCGCGAGTGCGCGAGCATGCTCGCCCGCGAGCAGCCGTTCCCAGGATAGCGGTTCCCGCGGATCGCCGACGCATGCGTCGCGGTCTGCGAAGGCGAGACATATCGCCTCGATGCCCGCGTGCGCACGAGCCGCGCTGCCGTCGGCAAGCGATCCATGGATGGGGAGGCTCGCGTACGCCTCGTAGGTCTGCTGAGCGATGAGCGCAGCGATGCCTTGAGAGTTCGGAGGTGCTGTAATCGACGTCGACCCGTAAAACGTGCCGGCGGCCGGCGTCGTGAAGAAACCGCGGTGCTCGGCAAGGTCCGCGGCACGCAACGGGCTGCTCACGCGCTTGCAGTAACGCTCGATGTGCTGTGCCCCTTCACCTTCGTAGAGCCAGGCTCGACCGTGCTGCGCGATGGCACGCAGCGTTGCGGCGAGCTGTCGATTCACAAAGCGCTCACCCACGCGGCGCGGCCCGTGCTCGACGTACAGATCGGCTGCTCCTTCGTCAGCGGCGAGCAGGTCACGCAGACGGGCCACCGCGGCGACGAAGCTGCGCGCCGCGGGCGCTCCGTCGTGCGCAAAGGCGATCGCCGGCGCGAGGATGCGGGCCATATCGATCGAGCCGAAGCGTTCGTGCAGTGCAAACCACGAATCGACCGCTCCAGGCGCGGTGAGCACCGCCGCACCGCCACGCTCGGGGATCGCATCCAGTGTGCGCTCCTGGTAGTGCTCGATCGTCGCCGCTGCGGCGGCGGCGCCCGAACCGTTATAGCTCACGACCTCGCCGCGCCCGGCGTCGTAGTACAAGAAGAACACGTCGCCGCCGATGCCGGTCATGTGTGGGTACAGCACGGCGAGGCTGGCTGCGACTGCGATGATCGCGTCCGCCGCGTTTCCGCCATCCATGAGGACCCCAAGCCCGCTTTGCGCAGCGAGCGCATGCGGCGCGGTTAGCATGCCCCCATAGGCTCGTGCTGCCGGGCGTGAACCGTTCGGGGCGAGGTTCATGCTCTGGGCCTCGTCATAGCGGCTCGCTTGCGCGTCCGGCGTTCGATTTTCCCGCCCGCAGGTCCGATAATCCTTACGTGGACGCTGTTGCTCGATGGATGATCCTCGCGTGTTCGATTGCGATGTGCCAAGGCTCCGTTGCGGCCGGACGCGCGCAGCCCTCCGGTCTGACACCGATCGTGATGATCCCGCTGCACGAGGGCGACCGGATCAGCGCACACGCCTACCAAAACGACCACATAGACTGGAAGCTGCCCCACAAGCGGCTCGAGCACTTCGTGCAAGCCGGCGTCATCATCAACGAGGAACGCCACATCACGAGCGTCTTTCACGCAACGGTCGTCTCGGTCGATCGCTCCGGCGCGGTGCTGAAGGTCGACTCGCGCGTCACCGCCTTCGACGTGCCTCGCAACCAGCTGACCACAAGCTCGTCGACCTTCGATGTGGCCCTCGCGCCTGACAACGAGCCGCGCTCGAGCGACCAACTCAGCGTCGCCGACGCTGCGATGGTCGGCCTGCCGTTCACGCCCGCGATGCCCGGTCATGTCGGTCAGCGCTGGCGCACGACCGTCCACGTGGTGACGGCGCTCGGGAGCGGCGCCGTCTCATTCGACCACGAGGTGGTCGGGTTCACGAACGGCCTAGTGGAGATCGACGTCGTCGGTCGAGGCACGATCACCGGGGTGGAGTATCATCTGCCGAAGCTCTTGCCCGGCTCGATCGAGCTGCATGGCACGGCGTGGTACGACCCGTACTTCGGCTTCGTCTCGCAGGAGAGCTATGCGATACACAACAGACTGCTCAAACCTGCGGAGGGTGAAGAGATCGGGTTCGATGAGCGCCTGACCGCGGATGTCAGCACGCGCCGCATCTAAGGCGGTCCGGCGAAGAACAGCTGCAGATTGCGGAACCAGAGCGAGCCTTGCTCGTGCGTGTCCTTGGAGCGCTCGACGGCGTATAGTCTGGTGAAAACGACCGGCCAGGACGATTGCTCGGGGATCTCCACGCGGATCGTCTTCCAGCCCTGCCAGTCGACGTGCCGCGCGACGGTCAGACTCTCGTCGTTGCCGTCGGCGTTGCGATAGCCGGCGCGCAACCATTCGAAGTTCCGGTCGCCGTAGACGTCGACCGAGAGCGCGATCGGCTGGCCGGGAAGCGTCAGCTCTGTCTGCGCGTAGGCCGCTCGCGTCGCCTGCGTGCTCGAAAAATCGTAGGCGAGGCGAAGCGCGGGCGAACCGTCGGGCGCAGGCGTGCCATCCGCTCCCCCGGGCAAGCCGGCGGGGCGAGCGACATAATGCCAGGCGCCGGCCGACGCTCCGGCCTGCGGCACCGCCTGGAGCATGAAGGCATGATCGCCCGTCAGGACGGTGACGCTAGCCGAGGCGCCACCCGCTTGGGCCGTCACGATCGTTCGTGCCGGCACAGCTCCGGCCGCGAACAGTCCGTCAGGTTCGACGCGTCCTTCGTTTCCTGTCTGGCGCCACAGGATTGTCGCAGCGTCGACCGCGACCTTTGATCCATCCTTCGTCGTGGCGATTGCGGACAGCTCGACCTTGTCACCGGTGGCGACGGCCGGATTCGCGGGC
>Ga0116216_10003209_pt1 | contig 10667 bp, 8 predicted proteins | sample Sb_taG_11_FD_89696 | JGI IMG/M metagenome (GOLD analysis project Ga0116216, IMG submission 89696) | Peat soil microbial communities from Weissenstadt, Germany - Sb_50d_3_AS metaG | ecosystem: Environmental > Terrestrial > Soil > Wetlands > Peat | place: Germany: Weissenstadt | collected 2010-09-21
CTCCGCGATCGGTATGCCTAGTTCTGCCTGCTTCAGAATGGCCACGATCTGTTCCACCGCAAACCGTTTCTTCTTCACGGCAAATCCCCCCTTTTCAGGCCTAGATTTTGCCGGAAACTAACCTTCCGTTTGGATCAAAAAACTGAGGTCCCATCACGTTGACAAACTTGGTCCAAAGGGCAGCGGCTTGGAGCAGGAGTCAGTTGGGACTTGCTAATCGCGTGGTGATGGCCTGGAAAGGCGGCGGTTCAATCGCGTAGTTTTCGTACTCGATCGTCAGGGTAGCCCGGCCGTCTAATCGTGTGTTGGAGACCGACTTGTTCTCTGCAGGAAGCCAAAAATCACCTATCTTCAGAAAGGAATGATGAATCTCTGTTCTCTTGATCCACCATGATGGGTTCTTGGCTGGTTCCGCTTCGATTCGGCGCACCGCGAAATCCTTGACGTCCACCCAAATTCTCCCTCGAAAGAGAAACTTGTTCACGACCTTCGGCTGGACGCCTAAAACGTACGAGCAGCCGTCATCGGTATCCTGCGAATCGAGAAGCGTGAAATCATAATTCTCGCTCGTGATCTGGACACTTGCTCGATTCTCACCAGTGAGAGATTCCCGCTCGGTTTCCATAATTCGCTTGAGGACGCGATTGATCATCCACTTGGGCCCGCTCTGCCAAACCACCGTAAATTCTTCCCTTGCCGGTGCGTCGAACTTGACGTTGACCTTCATTTCGGCATGCATGTCAGAGGGAAAACCTTTGTAATCAAGCTGGTAGATCCGCCTTCCTTGATAATGCTCCAAGGCTTTGGCGCGTTGGACATTCTTCTCGGTCATTCTCTCCACGATTTCGGAGAGAGGCAGACGTGCCGGAGCAGGCAGTTGCCGCTGATACTGCGCAACTCCTTTGCCTGGCAAAAGCAAGGCCGACGCCAGAGCGGCAACGACAAGTGAAGAGCGCACGTGTCTACGGGTGGCCATAGAAGCCCTCGTCTCCTAAACATGATGGTGAGGTTGTTTTAAAAATTATCACGCCAACGCTGATCTGCGCACACATTCCGTTTAGGATGTGGCGATATCGAAAACGCTCTGGCTGACGGCTGCAGTTGGGCACAAATACCTATCGTAGGCCCCGTATATGCTCTCGAAGATCAGATCCCAAGAAGTTGTCGAGGCTTGCTGGCGGGCCGCCGTGCGCATCGCGGAGAGTAGGTCAGGCCGAGTCATCAGCGTCTCCGTAAAAGCAACGAACTCACCGAAGTTGTTGGCGACGTATCCGGTGCGGCCATGTTGCACTGTATATTTCGGTCCGCCCTTCCCAGTGACGACGGCAGGTACCCCAGAGGCAAAGGCTTCAAGAACCGCGAGGCCAAACGTATCCGTCTCTGACGGGAAAGCCAAGATGTCCATGTCGGCGAATGCGCGCGACAGCTCTTTGCCTCGGAGGACGCCCGTGAATTCAGCCTGCTTCAGATTGTTCCGGAGCCACTTTTCCTGCCGGCCTTGACCGACGACAACTATCCGAAAATCCCGGTGACCTTTGGCGAGCAATGCCTGCTCCAGCCGCGCCAACAAGCGCACGTTTTTCTCCGCCGTCAGCCGACCGACGTAGCCAATCTGAAACGGGCCTCCATCGCGCTTCCGGAACTCCGGGCTGAATACTGCCGTGTCCACGGCATGCGACATCAAAAAGCAAGGCTTGCCCGTCGTCTTCTGCAATTCCCGGATGATTTCTTGATTGGGGGCGAACAGCAGCCGAGGGATTTTGTAGAAGCGCGCGGTGGCTCGGAAACTCAAGCGCTCCATCGCGTCGAGCAACTTGGTGGTCACGGCTTTCGGAATTAACGATACCATCGCCGCCGCGCGGCTTCGTGCGTACTGATGCAAATTGGTCTGCCAAGAGGCTGCCAGTGGGATGCGGAGCCTGTGAGCGACGAGCGCTCCCAGTACGCCCACGTCGCTCGGCCCTGTGATCTGTATGAGATCGGGCTCAAAGGCGCGGACTAGGGGCTCCAGTTTCCGAAGATGTCTGAAGAACAACAGATCGTACTCGTGAGCGTGGTCAATCGGGAATTTCGCCGCGCTCCGCCGGAGCTGTATGTGGGTTACCGAGCCGGCGGTCGCAACCTCGTCGCGCGGTCCCGAGTGAACCATTAGGAATGGAAGCTGGCGGCGCCTTGCGAACCCCTCGAACTGCCGGCTCGTGCTGGCGACGCCATCGACCTCGTGGTAGACGCACGGGAAAAACGCGACTCTGATTCGTTCCTTTTTCACGCCGTGGCCTCAGACGAAAGCTCCGAGGGCAAATTCAAACCAATTGTGCCCCGGAAGAGACGTCGCAACGCGCGTTCGATAGTCGAATTCTCCAGCAGACAGATGCTGGCGAAAATATGCTCATTAAAAGTTGGAGGAGCTTTCCACATTGCGGAGACTGCTCGACCACTGCCAGCCGGCCTATCGTCTCGCATCAAGCTCAATAGCATTCTAATGGGTTGCATAAGTGCTCGCTATTCCAGAAGCCAAGCTCGTCGTCACCGGCTTAGAATCGTTCTGCTTTCCAGCGCTGTACCCGCTTGAGCGCCTGCGGCGAATTGCTCCGATCACCATACGGCTTGCATCATACGCGCCGTAGACGACGTTCTCACGCCAGATATCGCGAGCCGATAGCACTTGCGTTCGCAAGTAGCGCGCGAACTTCGTCGGAGGCCGTGAAGCTATCTCAGGGGCATCGGAATTGTTCTGGAAAACGGGATCCTCGCAATCCTTAAGCTTTACAAACGCGATAGCGGCATCCGTGTACAGATCGTCTCCCGTCGCATTCACAACCGCATGTGGCATCCGCGACCGGCGATCCACGTGCACTCTGTCTACGCATCCCGCAAGCCTCAGATCGCGCACCACCATCTCGCGTTCACTGTCGATATTAGGATCGACGTGGTGAACGAATTCTCTCTTTCGCAGCGACAAACTCGCCCCGATCTCCCGTGTCGCCGCGCTTAGCCAGATCGATTGCCCTTGAAACGTGTCTGGCGCACTCCAGATCCGCAAGTGATGTCGTTTGGCGAGGCTGTCAAGACCCTTTTCCCAGGTTGAGTCAGCGGCCTTTCCGTTCAGCAACTGTTTGGACATCGGGCCATGCGCATAGTTACCCACGACGAGGAAAGCGTGGATTTCGTGCAAGGCGGTTCTTCGGCGCATCGCGTCGCCCGTCTTCCATCCGGCAGCGTCGAAAGCTTTCTGGACCTGTTCCTGCGAACCGATAAACGCCAGGTTCACAACGTCGGCGTCCCGGCCCTTTGGGGTCGAAGTCCGCTCGGGAACCGACATCATCATCTCATCGAGAGAGTACGCGTCTAAGCCGTCGAATTCTTGATTCGGAGGTGCAACGGTGATTCCGCCCGTCACTTCCAAAGGCGTGGTTAGTTCCAGGATCAAGTCAGTTCCGCGCGGGAAATAGATTTCCGGCTCGGGGAAAACAGGGACCAGGGCCCTGTATGCCGGCAGTATCCAGAGTGAGTCGTCGGGATACAGCATCGCAAGGTACTCCAGCCTTCTGCTCAGACGATCCTGGGGGGTGTTCGTGCCGCGGATGCCGTGAATCACACCGCACTTCACCTTCTCCCTCGCGTTGTCCACTTCCAGCACCCGGGCGCGCATCGCGATCGGCGCTGCATTCTCCGGAAGGATCCGCTCGAACTCGATCTCCAGTGCAGCCGTTTCGTGGCGGAATCCCATCCCCACTTTATGTACGGATTTGATTTGTCCTTCGACCACCGTGCCTTCCGCAAATAGGAGTTCGCCATCGCACTGCGGAGACTCGATGAGTATTCCCTTCACCGCGTCTCCCGGTTTCGAACTGTAGGACGCAACTGGTTGCAAAAGTCGAATTCGGAAAGTCGCGCTGGCAGGAACTTGACTGCACGTTGCTAGAACCTGGGGGCAACGGGCACAGACGGTTGCCGCAAGCAATGCGATGCTAAGGACGTGGAAGTTCCTCTTCATAAATCGCAAGCTGCTCGTCAGATAGGGGTCCTTGATTGTCGAGTGAATCCAGGTACCCGTCGAGGCCGGAATTTCCGATGTAGATATGCGGCGTCTGTATCGTACGCTTCTCCTGCCCTGGACACAACGATTCTGCCAGCGGAGCAGATCCCAGCAAGATCAGCGAGGAACGCGGCCTCCAGCGGCCTAATCTCTGGGGGAAGGTGAACGCAGGGTCGAAACTCTAGCTTTCCACCCGTCTCACCTCACTCGCATTCCCGCTGAAGTCAAACAAGGATTCAAGAAGGCAGGTTCAAGAATCGAGCCGCGATCTCATTGGGTTACAAACAGCCGAAAACTCACCTTAGAGTTGGTACAAAAAAACCGGTCCGGTCAAAAGATGTAGACTCTCTCACTCGCTGTGGTACAAAAACTCGGTACGGTCAGTGGGGCTACGCCTATCTTAATTGGCTCCGGACCATTCGGATCTGGGGTAGGACTCTTGAAATGCCATGCTTACTTTGCCGGTCTGCCGTGGTCGAGGCATAAGGCCACCAGATCTGACACATTCGCTTCGCCCACGCACATGACCGTGTCTGCGCCCCCCCAATAGATCTTCACGGTTCCATCAGACTCCGCAACGGCACCACAGGTAAAGACCACGTTGTGGACATATCCGGTGATTTCCCAGGGATCTTCTGGCTGCAAAATCCAAGAGTCTCCCACGCCGATGACCTTTGCCGGGTTCAGCAGGTCATGCAGAGCAATCCCCAAACGATAGATCGATCCATCCATCGTTCGGAAAACTCCGTGATAGATGGAAAGCCATCCTTGGTCCGTTTTGATCGGCGGCGCGCCGGGACCGATCTTCATTTCATCCCAGTGATATAGCTCGGGCCTCATGATGAGCTGTGATTCGCCCCAAAAACGTAGATCCGGTGAATAGGAAATCCAGATTGACCACGGGGCGATTTCCGAATGGGGACGGTCAAGCCGGGCATAGAGTCCATCAAACTTCTCGGGAAAGATCACCACATTTCGATAATCCGCCTGCGTAATGAGGGAGACCCTTTCCACTTGACTGAAGTCCTTCGTCTTGGCCAGGGCGATCCGTACTCCATTTCGCGAGTAGGCGCTGTAGGTGATGATGTACTCCCCGTCCAGTCGGGTCACGCGTGGGTCCTCCACGCCGAACTCTTCATAGGCGGCAAAAGAACTGTCCCGCGCAGGAATCAGAAAGGGCTCTGGATCGGCGGTGAAGTGGAATCCGTCGGGACTGCGTGCCAAACCAATGATGGACCGTCCCGTACGGAGATGGGAGCGGAAAAGCATGATGTATTCGTCCTCATGCTTCACGACTGCCGCGTTGTGAACGGTTTCCACTGGGTAAGGGATATCGGCCTTGGTAAGGATAGGGTTGTGGCCATATCGTCTGACAATGTCCGGCTTCATGACTGTCTCTTTGCCTCCAAATCAAAAATCGTAGAGTAAACCCGTTCGTACGCCTCCACCATGATTTTGATAGAAAAGCATTGCTGGACCCGTTGGCGGCAGGCGGTGCGATCGATTTCAGGAAGGCGTTCCAGGGCCTGCACCGCGTCGTTGACGTTGTTGACCAGAAACCCCGTCTGCCCGTCTTTGATCACCTCCCGGCAGGAGCCCAGGTCCATGGCGATAACAGGCACGCCGGCTGCATTAGCTTCAGCCAGGACCAGTCCGAACCGCTCTGGGATGGTGTTCAGATGGATTAAAGTGCAGGCACTCGCGAACAAATTATTTTTCTCCGCTATGCCTACCGGCCCGATATAGGAGATGTTCTGATCATCCACATGCGGTTTGACCTGGTTCCGATAATAGACCTCGTCCTGGATGATTCCAGCGATGATCAAATGCCGCCCACTCAAGCGAGCGACCTCGATGGCTAAATGGACGCCCTTATCCGGATGAATCCGGCCAAGGAAGATCAGGTCATCACCGCCAGATTCCTGGAGCGGGTACAACGAGAGGTCGATCCCGTTGTAGACTGTCGCCAGGTAATTCAGCTCCGGCGCGCGATCGGAGTCGCTGATGGAAACAAAATATCCGTCACGATACTTCTGATAAACGGGCATGATTTTGGGCGACGAGAATCCGTGGATGGTGGTGAGGACCGGTGTCTTGGCCAGCCTGGTGTAGGTCAACGCCATGAAGTCGTAGTGACTATGGATGAGGTCAAACTCAGCAGCACGCTCGAACACTTCGGAGATGTGAAGGTATTCGGCTACTTTGGGATCGACGGTGGAATCCTCTTCATATCCTTTGTCAACCACGGCGTGCAGGTGAGCGCGGGTCACAGAATCCCTACTGGCGAACAACGTCACATCCCAACCACGGGCGACGAGTCCTTCGGTGATGTTGCTAGCCACCGTTTCCCAGGCGCCATATTGTCGGGGAGGCGTTCGCCAAGCTACCGGCGACAGCACAGCCACTCTCTTGTTGGGAATTGTCATGCTGTTCAACGATCTTCGTAATTCATGGCAGCCAGCACTTCATCGAGTGGGACGGTCGCGAAACCGGTGGCGTGATCGGCCACACCATAAGGAATGATCAGTTCGCCGTCGTGGAGAAGAGCGCCGCACGTATAAACGACGTTGGGCACATAGCCTTTCCGTTCGGTTTGGTTTGGTTTAAGCAATGGCTCGCGGAGGCGGCCGATCACTTTGGAAGGATCATCGCGATCGAGGAGGAACGCACCGATGCAGTACCTTCGCATAGGGCCGACACCGTGGCTGAGGACCAGCCACCCTGCATCGGTCTCGATGGGGGATCCACAGTTCCCAAGCTGGACCAGTTCCCACGGAAAAGTAGGTCTTAGGAGCAGCCTGCGTTCATTCCAGAAGTGGACGTTGTCGGAAAACATGAGGTAGATGTTCTCGTTGTCCTGGCGAGAGAGCATGGCATAGAGGCCTTTGATTTTCCGGGGGAAGATGGCCATGCCTTTGTTTTCGGCGGCCGGACCATTCAAGGTGGTGAATCGAAAGCGGAGGAAGTCAGAAGTCTCCACCAGCTCTGGCACCACGACCTTGCCATCGTAAGCGGTGAAGGTCGCGTAGTAGATGTGAGTGCCGTCATCGTTTTGAAAACAGGCGAACCGGGCGTATTCGATGCCGTTGCGTTGCGAGGGAGTGGCCGGGAAAATGATGCGTTCGGATAGTCCTTGTTCGGGTTCGAACTGAACTTCGTAGTTGGACCGGGCCAGCATCCAAACTCCCTGTGCGGCGTCCTGGTCTTCCTCCAGCAATCCATCCGACAAGGGGGACTCCTTCACTCCAGCTTCGAGATTGGCGCGAAGCTCTTCCAGTGCGAACGACTCCCCAAGCTTGTACATGACCCGGCGCGTGAATTCGCTGTTCAATCCCAGTTCAAATAGTTTTCGCGCGAACAGCGCCTTCTCGTACCTCGGGTTTGGGATTTGACGCGGCTCCGTGAGGAAGCCGGTTGGGGTTAGGACCTCGATCCGATGGTCGACGTGGATGATACCCGTCCGAAAAGTGATGGAGGAAATGTGTCCTTCCCCGGTGGCGCGCAAGCTGAGGATAAAACGCAGAGCGCCGAGAGGCAGGTTAGACTGGTCAGGGTGCGGGACGATGGAGGGATTGAACAGCGCAGCGGATTCTAAAGAGTATTCGGCCAGGAAATAAGAACCGATCAACATTCGTCTTTGTTCGGAAACTCCCTCATCCGTCAACAGCAGGTCGCGGACTTGTTCAAAGCGTTCCAAAAAGAGTTTGCGGATCTGATGGTGTCGCTGGGAGAAATCAGCGGAGACTTCGTCCAGGAGGGGGCCGACCAGGTTTTCCGGGAGCGACAGGATCCTAAAGATGATCCTGCGCACCCGTGGAGGATCCCCCGGACTGAATGGTCGCAGAAGAACGCGTGACTGGTCGGGCTTGAGAATCGTGGCTGTGCGTTTGACGTGTATTGACATGGGCTGGTGTTCCAGGGAAACGAGACAGGAATCAGTTATTAGGCTCCGACGGCGATGGGTTCCTTAAAACTCGTCAGCATATTTTGCCCTAAACGCATTTCCGCCAACGAAAGCAAGAAAGCCAGGGTGGATTCCGCCCCCTGGTTCCGGTTGACCCGATCCACGTGCAACCCATCGCGGCAGCCGCCTGTCTTGGGAGAGTAGAGTTCCAACCCGAGATCGTTCCAGCCGATGAACCAGTCGAAGCCACGTTGCGCCTGTTCGTACCACCAGACATCCGATGTGGCGCGATAGGCTTCAAGACAGGCTGAGGTCATTGCTTGCGCCTCGACGGGCTGCTGGTCAAAGTTGGCGCGCAAACCGCCACGGCGATAGAACCCGTTGGTGCCAATGGATCGAAAGTGACCCTTCTCGGAGATTTGTAATTCTGCCAGCCAGCGCAGGGCCTCCAGTCCTCGTTCGAACATCGCCTGTTGTCCGGTTGCACGTCCGCTCAGGATCAAGGCGTGTGCAAGCTTTGCGTTGTCGTACGTCAGATTCTCTTCGAACCAGCACCAGCCCGGCTGGGCGGTTTTTTCGAAAAGTTCCATGAGCCGGGAAGTGAGTGTCTCTCGGGTTTGGTTGACCAGGCTGTCACCGCGCAACCGGCGCAGGTATTCATGAATGCCCATGAGACCCAAGGCCCAGGCGCGCGGCGAAGTGAACTCCGTCAGTGCAGGCAGCGCCAGTGCGAAGAGCTGTCCAGCCATGAGCTGGAAGCTTCGATAAGGGGAACGCCCAACTCCCACGCCCAGCGCCCAGAGCGCTCGCGCTTGACAATCCTCTGACCCTTGTTCATCGAGCCAGCGTCGATCAAAACTCAGATGGTTGTGGAAGCGTTTTGTTTTGGGATCGAACGCGTGATGGAGAAAGGCCGCGTAAGTGGTGGCCAGTGTCCGCACGCGCTCCGGGTCCTCTCCCAACTCACTGAGCAGCACTGTGAGGATATACGCACGCGCATTATCGTCGGTGCAATAGCCCTCGGAAAAATTTGGAACGCTAAAAATGGCATGTTGGAAGATTCCGGTCGAATCGGTCATCCGCGAGAGATGACTCAACTTCAACTCCGGCAGTTCCCGCGGTTTTAGGTCGAGCGTCTTCGTGGCAAGAGATTTTCGAGACCGCGCCGCCCCCTCGATCCGTGACAACTCGAAGGAACGCATATACAGCTGTGCCACGTTGCTCCAGACCATCTCACGGCCGAGCCTGTAGGCGTTCTTACGAATGGCATGACGGCGTGTGTCGTCGCGCAGCAAGCCAATAACCTCGCGCGCTATGGCCGCGGCGTCGCCGAACGGCACCAGCACTCCGTGGTCTTCCGCCAACAATTCAACAGCGTGCCAATACGGTGTCGAAATTACTGCTTTGCCGGCACCGAACGTATAGGCGAGCGTGCCCGACGTGATCTGCGCTTCGTTGAGGTAAGGCGTGATGTAAAGGTCCGCGGCGCCGATGAACTCCTTCAGATTTTCAGGGTCTACGAACCGGTTGTAGAAGATGACGTTCTTCTCAAGTTTGTTCTTTTTGGCGAGAATTTCGAGGCTGAGCCGATAAGCTTCGCCATTCTCTCGCAGTTCGTTGGGATGAGTGGCGCCCAGCACAATGTAAACAACAGCGGGAAACTCCTCCAGAATATGCGGCAGAGCGTTGAGCACATATTCGATCCCCTTGTTCGGCGAGAGTAGCCCAAACGTGAGTAGCACCACCCTGCCTTCTACTCCGAACTGGTCCTTGAAATAAGTCGGATCGACGAACCCTACGTCGGGAATGCCATGCGGGATCAGATCGATCTTGGCCGGAGGTGCCTGGTAAATCTCCTGTAGCATCTGTCGTCCCCGCTCAGCCATAACCACGAGCCGGGTCGAGAGCGAGACTAACTCCTGCATTACGCGCCGTTGGTCGCCTTTCGACTCACGCAAAACGGTATGTAGCGTTGTGACAACAGGCATTCTCAATTCCCGCAGGAACGCCAGGATGTGACCGCCGGCGGGCCCACCGAAAATGCCGAACTCGTGCTGTAAGCAGACGATGTCCACGTTGTTAATGTTGAGGAAGTCCGCTGCACGTAGATAGGACGGCAAGTCCTGCTCCTCAATCTCGAAGCGAACTACGTCTGGGTACTCGTAGCCACCTTTAATGTCATTCACCGCCACTGAGAAACACTCGCTTTGAGGATGCGCAGTTGCCACGGCGGCAAGCAGGTCAGACGTAAACGTCGCAATGCCGCACTTGCGCGGCAAGTGGTCGCCGACAAACGCGATCTTGCGAACTTTGGGACCTTCTTTCATGGGTAGGCTGTCATTCCTCGCGCCCGGCACTGCTAGGCACAGGAGTCTGCGTGCCAACTACAAATGTACCGCCTCAGCGTGAAGTGGGAAGGAACGTTTTCCGGTAGTGTAGATTCCGTCCTTCGGGCGGTGGTTTTCAGGGCACGCGGTCTACCGATCCGATGCGGGTTGGCAGGCGCGCCGGAAGGATATTCGCACAGACGCAGTGATGGCCTCGATGAGCCCACCAAGCTATCCGTCGGTATGATTGCATCCCTGCAGAGTCCGCTGCTGTCTCACCTGGCAAAATCATTGTACCTCGCATCGTGGTTGGATGAGTGATTTTGTCATGGCTTACCTCCGCATTTGTCGATGGTGTTGAGCTTCCTCCCACACTGCTTGATGTTCACGAGCAGCC
>Ga0116216_10003211_pt1 | contig 10663 bp, 16 predicted proteins | sample Sb_taG_11_FD_89696 | JGI IMG/M metagenome (GOLD analysis project Ga0116216, IMG submission 89696) | Peat soil microbial communities from Weissenstadt, Germany - Sb_50d_3_AS metaG | ecosystem: Environmental > Terrestrial > Soil > Wetlands > Peat | place: Germany: Weissenstadt | collected 2010-09-21
GCCGCCACGGTGTTCACCTTCCACGGCTGCAAGCCGATCCCGGCTAGGTTGGCGCGGAAAGTGGGATCGTCGTCAATGCCGCCCAGGTAGAGAGCGGTGTACTCGGTCTCGAAGTCCTTGGCCTCTTGGATGAGCTGCTGGAGGTGGACGCGTGCCAAAATCAGAGAGTCTCGATCGTCGTTCGATTCGGCCGCGTCAACCTGTGCGGTTACATCCGAGTCAGCAAGTAGCCCTGCTACGGCTGCTGCGTCGATGGCAGCGTGTAGCGATGTGCGTTGCGGCGCTGTCGCCAGGTACGGAGCAGCGCGTAACATGCGCGCTTGCGACACCGGCCGCATGGCCGAAAAGGTCAGCTCGTCCGCGATCTCGGCGTCGGAGAAAAGACCGGTCTCGACAAGCCTGAGCATCTGGCGCGCGTTGAGTCCGCGATAGGCCGCCGCCTCCGTGGCCGTGACATAGTCGCGTCGGAGGCCGCCGTAGCCCTCGCACTCCGCGAGCTGCGCGGCCGTGATGAGTCCTTGCGCGTAGAGCCCCTGGGCGATGTTCCAGGCGGGATAGAGCCCGCGCGTGCTCGCGTTGACCTGGTACGCAGTCGGGCGCGCGAACGCGATGCCGTACACCGATCGGTGAATCGCCTGGGCGATCTCGTGGAAGCCGGCGGCGGTTGACACCTCGGCCGCCCATCCTGAGAACGCGGGACCGAAACCGTTGGGTACGATCCCTGAAATGATCGCGAGCATGTGCGCGAGCTCGCCCATCGCCCAGGCGCGGCCGAAGGTCTGTTGCGCGGCCGAGACCTGGTCGCCGGGCGTCACGTCGGCGAGCGCCTCGGCCGGCGCTCCGACAAACTTGAGCGCGGCGATCGCCGGCAATCCAGCCCAACTCGCGATCGATTCGCCCACGGACTCGATTTCGCCTAAGTAGAGTTGCGCCGGCGGCGTGGTCGCCGTGGTGAGCAGTCCTTGAAGCATCGCCTTGACCGCGGGCCACTGCTGCTGAAGCCATGCGACCACATAAGGGATCGCGCTAAAAATCGTCGCGCCAGGGACGTCGGCGCCGATGATGTGGAAGAGGCGGAGAATGTCGTGCAGCTCGGGGATCAGTACCTCGATTATCGCGAGCAGAGACGGCGATCCGCTCATCAATTGGGCGTCCTCGCCGGAGATCAATCCCTCCGCGACTAGCACATCACGGAACTGCTGCGCGATCGTGGTGTCTGAGCCGATCGAGTTCAGCGCGTTCACGACGCCCGTTAGATCGGTCGGGTTCGCCGCGATCGCGGCCGCGATGTTGCCGAGCTGCGTGCCGAGCGCCGCGGCGATCGCGTTCCAGACCGGCGGGTAAGATTGCGCCGCGGCCGCGAGCTCAAGGAGTGCGTTGACAACGGCTGTCAGATCGACGGGTGTGGTGCCGCCGCCGGCGGCCGCGGCGATCGCCTGAGCGATTTGGAAGAGCGAAACGTTGAGCGTGTAAAATAGCCCGGTGAGTTGACCGCAAGTGACTGGATCGAGCTGCTGTCCATTGCCGGTGATGGCGAGCTGGAGCTGCTGAATCTCTTGCTGGATCAGTACCAGGTTGGCGTTGGTCTGCACGCAGCATTGCCCGATCTCGTCGAGCTCGACGTCGCCTTGCGGCGGCGGCGGCGGGGTCGTGATCGGTTTGCACGTCTGCGTTATCGGGTCCCACTGCGTGCCAGGCGGGCAGGTCGGCGGCGGCGGGTTGGTTGGCTGACATGTTTCAGTTTGAGGGTTCCAGATGGTGCCAGGCGGACAGGTCGGCGGCGGAGGCGGAAGCGGATTTATAATTCCGATGATCGGCTGGCACGATTCGCTTTTCGGGTCGTACTGATAACCGGGCGGGCAGATCACGCCAGGCGGCACGACGTCGGAGCACGCGATCGCGAAGTCGTCCGCCGGGCCTTGCGCGACGGTGAAGTAGGTGAACGCGTTGTCGTAGTGCCACTGCGCGATCGCATAGAGCTGCGTGGTCGGCGTGTTCGGGTCGTATCCCGCGAGCGTGAGCGAGTCGGCCACGATGGCCATGTTTGGCTGCTGCGTGAGCGTCGGAAACCCGACCTGATCGAATGCGCCATTATCCGGCTGAGGAGTGCCGACGGATCCGAGCGTGGGTGAGTATGCGTTTTGCCAGATCGCGAGCGTAACGCCGGCGCACGCGCCAGTCAGCCCGAGCAGCCACGTGCCGCCGCTCGGGTTGTCGGGGGTTGGCGCGATAATCACGCCGCTTGAATCGCGCTCGTAGTGGAACCAAGCTCCACACTGCACGCACCCGCCTGGAGGTCCGCCGGCCATCGTCAAAATCTCATCACGACGTATTGAAACCACATGCTCACGACGTCGGCAAAGGTCCAACCCGCGAGCATGAATCCCGGACGGATCACTGCGAGCGGATGCTCCGACATGATCTTGTCGATCGGCGCGTCCGCGCTCGCCGTCGATTCGCCCAGTATGTAAAGCCCCTGCTGATTGATGACCGGCGGCGTTGCGGCCTGCGTGGCGGTGAGCCCGCGCCAGATTTGGCCGATCGGCTGGCCTTGGGTCGGGTCGATCGCATAGCAGGCGGCCGGGTCGGTGAGCTGAAAGCCGGGACCGTTGAAAAATGAGACGTTGAGGACTTCGTTGCCGGCGCCGTTGCCGCCGATGCCAAACACAAAAAGTGTGCGGCCGTCGGTCGCGTTGTTGTAGAGGCCGACCGCCGGCTCGCTACCAGGGCCAGGATTGCCGCAAAAGCCGAAGCCCGCCGCCGTGTCGGTGTAAAACCAATCCGGCGTGCTGCGCGTGTACGTGCCTAGCGGCTTGCGAAATATCGACACGCCGCGCGCCTCGAGCGACCTACGGGACCGGGATGATTTGGTAGTAGGTGACGATCTTGAGGGTGCCGTTGCCGGTGGCCACGGCGGTCACGTTCACGGTGAAGCCGACGCCGATGCCAGGCTGCGCGCCGCCGGTTGCGGTGGCCTGGCCGGCGCCGGTTGCGTAAAGGGTGCCGGGCGCGGTGATCGAGTACGTGAGCACGGCGCCGCCGGCGCCAACCGTGAGCACAGTATAAGTCGCATCGCCGTTGCCGGTGGTGATCGTGCCGGTGTCATTGGCAGCGTAGCCGAGGCCGCCGGCGCCAAGCGTCGTAGTCGAGATCGGGCCGACGTTGTAAGTGGCGTTGGCCTGGAACGCGATCGCCGCGTTGGTATTGGCGGGCGCATTCGGGGCGTTTCCGGTGACGGCGCCGGAAATATACCCGTTGGCATCCGCCGCACCTGTCACAACGCCACTGATAGTATTCGACTGAACTTGGTTCTGAGTGGCGTTGTCGTAGAAGGCGAACAAAATATCGGAGGAGCATTGGTACTGCACCGAGCCAAAGAGCAGCACCACGGCATAGCCTAAGACGTTAATTAGTTTGCCTGGGCCGGGTGCGGGCACCACGTCAACAGGAGTTGCACTGAGCGCGAGGATTTGCGCGCGTGTCAGGACCACGGTCGAGACGAGCAGCGCGGCCGCGCCGGCGCCGATCGAGGGATTTTGAACGTGAGGCATCGCGGCTATGCCCCGGTAAGGAACCGCTCCAGCATGTGGAGCGTGCCGCCGGCCGCGGAACTGATGGCGAAGAGCGGCCGCTGAACTAGGTCGCCGTCGTAGTACCAGTCAGAAACAAATGTGCCTCCGGGTAGAAGCAGGATCCCGGTCGCGATCGTGACTGCCGGCAGGTAGGAGATCGCGAAACTTGTAGCGCCCGTGTTCGAGAGGAGGAGGCCAACACGCATCCCGTTGAGACTAGCGCCCAGGCCAACAGCAGCAGTGCTGATCGTGTAGTCGCTCTCCGCGGGCTCGGTGATGAACGCGCCGCCATAGAAGGCGGTGAGCAGGTCTTGCACGCTCCGATAGTTCTGAAAATCACCGTCAGGCAGCGGCATCGCTACTCGGGCTTTACGGTCGCCGCCTTAAATTCCGCCGCGAGCGCGCGCAAGTCCGGCCGGTTGCCCAGGCGCATCACGATCCCGTTCAAGAGGTCGCTCAGGACCAACTCGGTAGCGCGCGGGCCGGCGGATGCCGTGACGGCCGCATCGTGCGCGGCCTGTGCCTGCGCGTGTGCAGCCGCGGCGCTTTGCAACGTCGCGGCGGTCTCTTCAGTCGTAGGTGCCATCGCTCACGCTCCTATAGCGCACCGCTGGTCGTGATGTCGCTCAGCTTGATGAGGTCGAACCAAATATCTTCCTTGGTGTCGGCCGCCGTGCTCCAGACGTCGATGTTCGGGACCGTATTCTGGAAGAACGTGAGCCACACTCCCCAGTGACTGATCGCGCCGGTTAGCGGGTTGATGAAACGCTGACCCGGTGCTTCGAGCTGATCGGCGGTCTGAGTTCCGACGCCGCCGGGACGCCACAGCGGCTCGTTGATCGGCTTGATTCGAAACGCCATGCACTTCGCGGACTGCACGCGCGCGCCGACCAGGGCATACATGCCCGCGGGCAGAGGCAGATCGAGGATGGGAGTGACCTGCGTGAAGGCATTGGCGGTGAGCGTGGCGGTCGCGGTCGCGTGAACCGTCGTCAACATCCCGTTGCCGTTGATGGCCGGGCCGGCCGCGAGCGGCGGCGCTTGCGTGGTGAGGCCGTCGGTGAACTGAACAAATACGAGCTCGTTCTCCGCGCCGCCCGAGGTCTGCGAGGCGAACACGTTGAATGTCTCGGTGGGTCGCAGAGGCTTGGGGTTGCGCGACCAGTCCCAGAACTTGACCGGGGACTCCATCGCGGTTCCGATATTGTTGGGTGCGAGATTCGGGTAAGGCAGCGGGAGCATGGAGGCCGCTTGCGGCGAGATGTTCTCCATCGTGACGCCGACGCCGAAGATCGAATGCAGCTTGGAGAGCGCCGCGGATACCTGGAGGCCGCTGGCCGAGGGCGCAAGGATCGCGCTGGCGCTGATGTAGGTGACTTGCTGCAGAACGTCGGTCGCGCCCGACGCTAGCGACGATCTAAAAGCCTCAAGAGTCCACGCCATGTTAGCGCTCCTTCACAGAAAGTTAAGCGATGCCGGCGCTGCTAAATTTTTCCCTTGTAAGCGGCCATCCCGCGCGACCACGCGAGCATCCGGCCCTCGTTGTTGGCGCCGACACCCTTGGGCATCGTGAGCACCTGGCCGAGAACCGTGGTCTCGGCAGCGGCCAGGGCGGTGGTCTTGGCGGCGTATTTCGCGGCCTTATTTGTGCCGGAGGCGGCAAAATTGGTTGTGCCGTAAGTGGCGATCCCGTTGGCCATCGCGGTCAGATCGACGGCTGCGATCTTCGCCGCATACGTCCCGAGCGAAGCCGCGCGATTCACCCCGGTGGTCCAGTTCGCTTGATTCTGCGTGGGGTTGGCGTTGAAGAGGACTTTAGGAGCTAGAGTTTTCTTCTGCCACTTCTGAGCGTTGTTGATGACGCCCGGTCCCCAGTTCGCGGCCATCGTCGCGGGGTTGATCTGATTGGTGGGTGTAATGGTGGCCATGCGGCTCTCCTCGATTGAAAGGCCGCACGGCCAAGGTAGATCAGCAACGCCGACACGCTCCGAGCTATCCCTGGCCGTGTCGGCGGACCTAGTGACGATGGACGTTTACTACTATTGGAGAGTAAGGTCAACACTCGTGGGGTGAGCCGGATGGTGAATGCGCTGTCTTACGGCGGGCGTCCGTGTCCCGGGACAATTGAAGCGCAGTTCTGCCGGCAAGCCCCTATATACTTGAGCTCGACACCCACATTCACGCCGGGCGGCGTCCCTGACGGGCCGCGCCGGCGCACACAAGCATCTACGATGCTCTTGCATCAATGGTCGGAGTTGCAGCCCTGGGACGCTCCACCTATCTACGAGCTCCGGCTCGGGCCGACGCCGCTATCGGTGAACGCGCCGGTTTTGACACCCGCGGTCGAGGCGATGCTGCGCGTGTTCAATCGCTACGCCGACATGATCGGAATCACGCCCACCGAAATCCAGGTAATCGAGGCGAAGGTCGTGGCCGACCCCGGCGCGATCTCGCAACTTCAGCACTACGTCGATCTCGTGCACACCACGCCGCTGGTGAGGCAGTATGCGCCGCGCGCGGTTCAAGGCGTGCTGCTCTTTGCAGTCAATGATCCAATCGTCGCACAGAGGGCGAACAGTGTGGGCCTTAGAGTCGAGATTTTCACGCCGCCTTGGGTTCAGGATTACTTGAACACCAAATATTTTCGGAGGCAGAGAGTCATCCCGCCTGCCACCTAGCCTGGTTCAGAACGCCTCCGCGGCCACGGCAATCCACAGTGTAGATAACTGGAGCACTGCTGAAGTCAGGAAGGGTCGCCGAGCAATCGCGGCGAGAATCCGATCCTACCCTACCCCAGAAAACAGTCATAATTTGCAAATCAAGAAAATCATTTCAAAATTGCGGAGCTAGTCCGAGCTACATAGCTTGACTTACGCTCCCATCACGGCGTAATGGTGTCGGCGTGGTGTCGTCAAAACATGGGGCGCGCATTTCTGTACGGGACCTACAGGAGCTCGATAGCGCGTCAAACCGCCTCGCGGCCGTCGCCGCCCAGGTGAAGCGCGCCAACCCGGCCTGGGCGCCGGCCGTGATTGAGCTGCTCATCGAGGCGAATGACGTGATCCTCCGCATCCAGGCGAAGGGCGCCGGGACGTTCGCTCGCTACCTGGAGAAACGTGGGCTACAGAGCACCCAGGACGCGCCGGAGACCGCGGCCGCGGCCGGGATCCCGGCCAGCTCGCCCGACGCAACGCCTGGCGAGGAGGAGACTTAGCAAGTGGCAAGAATCATCGCTCTGTCGTGTCCGTTATGCCTTTCCGTAAACGATCCCGTCGACATGCTCCCCGCGACGATGCCTCACAGCTCGCCGCCACAGTCGGCGCCGCTCTACCTGTGCATGCGATGCGTGCTTGTGATCATGAAATCAGCTATCAGGAGCGAGTTAATCGATCCCGCGGAGGTTTTCCCCGATGCTCAAACTGGCGATCTACTCCGTCCTGGCCCTGATGCTGCTGATCGGGGCGGCGAGGGAGTTCATGGTGTGGTATCTGAAGATCAACCTAATGATCCAGCTCCTACAGTCGATCGACGCGAGTCTGAAATGCCTGCCGGCGGTGCGGACCGAGGCGGCAAGGTTGCGTAGGGCAGGGTGATGCACTGGTCGTTGTGGATAGGATCGGCGATCGCGGGTTGCCGCGCGCCGGCGGCGGATCAATCGTCGGAGTCGAGGTGCGGTGATGGCGGTGGAAGAGGCATCCGGGCGAGCATTCGCCGCGACGTGGAGAGACGAGCAGGGCGCCGTGGTCGGCACGACCTTCGGCGGCACGATGTGTATGTGGCCGACGAAGCCCTGGCGGATTCGATTTTCTGGGGACGGGTTCGAGGGCGTTATCCGCTGCGGCGAATGTCCCGGTTGCCTGGAGTTCGATCGGCGTCGCCTGGCCGAACGATTGAAGGAGCGTTATCACAAATATGTGATACCGCTGTTCGTCGTGCGGATCTGGGCGCCGATCGAGCTGCACGCCTCCATCTCTCACAAACTGCACCGTCGCCGCGGGCTCGAGCTAGAGCCTGGGATGTGGCGGCTAGGTGCGACAAGCTTTGCGTTGCTCAGTCGCGAGACAGAAACCCTCCGCCTCGTGCTGAAAGCGTGCAACGTGCGGCATCGCATCGAGCCACTACGTCTCAGTCGTGGCCGGCGCGCGTTCCGCGTGCTGACAGCGGGCCTGCTGGTCGCGCGCGAAATTTACGGCGAGCAGCTTAACCGATGGTACGCGCGAGGGTTGCCGCCAGCTGATCGGCAAAAGTGGGAGGTGAAAAAAATTGGCGCATACCAGTCCTACTCGCGCTCCAGGTCGCCTCGGGCATGGACCGGACGAAAACTCGTGCTCGTGCCTCCCGAGGTGTGGCAACTGCGGCGTGCTGATCGACGTTCTTTACGCGGCCTCCTTACTCGGGCTTCCGACCCTGAGGGAGTCAAACGAGTCATGCAACTCGTCGCAGGTGTGCTCGCCGGAGGAGCTGGAACCTATGGATCAGGTCAAATTGGCAGTCGGGAAATGAGAGCGCTAGCGGCTCAGGGGCTCAATTCTGGGCGAATGTCCGACGTAGATCGCATAAGAAGTAAAAAGGAAAGTGGCACTCGCCACGATCGAGCGCCATTTGATGCTAGTGCCCCGCCGAAGGCGGTCCGATCGATAGAGCATACCCGTCGAACATATCAGGAAGTTGCGCGCCGGGTCGAGGCACGTACCGCGTTGTCTGGCTCCGATCTGATCATTACCCCCACTTCTGAGGTGGGGGGTTACGTAAGTTCTGAACATGAGCAAGGCGAGTTGATGCCGCGTGAGCTTGCTCGGGCGCGCGAAAAAGCATGGGCCGACGCGCGCAAGGCGCGCGCGATTAAAGAGTCGATGGAGATCATCGAGCGGATGCGAAAGAAATCGGAGGGCTGGTAGGACACCTATGGCTCACACAATGGAAGGTGAACACACGCAGCAGGTTTGGCTGACGGACGCCGAGCTCGAGACGGTGACAAAGGCAGTGCGCCTGTACCGGAACCAGCTTCTTTATTGGATGTTGCCAGAGACGCGCGCGCGCGCGGAGGCGCTACAGAAACGCCTCGAGGAGCTTCAGTGATGGCGCCTAACTCTACAGGTGGGCGCAACACGCCCAATTCATCACCGCGGCTGAGCGCTGCGGTGGTCGAGGTGATGCACAAGTACCAGGAGGTCGGGCACGACATCGAGCTGCTGCGGGACTTCCTGGCGGCGCCCTCTCCGCGCGCGGGGATCAATCTGTGGATCGCCGCGTGCCTGCTGTCGGTGTCGCAGCTCAACCAAGAACTGGCGCGGATGCAGATCGCCGCGCTCAATGAGGGGTGCGTGCCGTGACGTGCGATAAGTGCAGCGCGGCGGTGAAGGCGATTTTTCACGGCCCTGGAGTACCCGACGATCAGGCGTGGTGTGAGGAGTGCTGCCTCGGGGCAAGCGTCGCGATTCCGTTCGCGCTCTTGAGCGACGGCCGCGACCTGGATCGCCCGGTGTACGAGCGCGCGATGGCCGCGAAGAAGGCGATGAGCCTCGCGCGGCTGCTCTTTAGAAAAGCTGAGGGCCGCTGGCCCAAGCGTGGTGAGCTGAGAAAATCGGAGGACTGACCTAATGACAACCGTTGACCAGTTCCTGAAAGCGCTCGCTGTGGTGGAGAGCTCCGACGATCCCGAGGCGTGGGGTGACGGCGGCCATGCGATGGGTCGATGGCAGATACATCCGTCTCGTTTGTGGTCGGAGCTCCACGGTTACACGATCACGCCGACGATCTCGGAGACCTGGGATCAGCTCGTCGCGCGAATCTTGATCGCAACCTTCAATAAGTTCTCCGCTACAAGTTCACCCGCGCGGATCGCGATGTACTGGCACCTCGGCCATTGGACGAGCTCCGATGAGCCGGACTGGGATGCGAAGTACGCGGCGCGATTCGGCGCGGCGCTGCTCAACGCCCAGGAAGATTTGCTGTGAGTACCGACGACGGGAAGCGGTCGACGTTCCGCATCGTGCACGCGCACGCCGCCGGCGCCGAGAAGATCGCGAACGACCTGGCCGAGGACTTCGTGCTGAGCAACATAAATTTCTACGTGCTCGGGGGCGATGAAAAAGTCGCGATGCTCTTCGTCCGCAAGGTAGCCGGGCCACTAGCGATCAGCCGCGGATCGCTCATAGGCCACTGAAATCGTGGTATCAAAGGCATTGCGGCGACGTCGCCTTCAAAACCTCGTCGAGGACGTGGTCGCTATAATCGCGTGCGTGGCGGCTGCGTGCGCGTTGTGGTGGGTAGTGGCTCACGTCGGGTGAGCTCGGATAACGGGTCTTATGTCAACTAGGTTTCGCCTATGAGGGGGTGGATGAATGCTGATCTTGATAATCCTGCTCGTGCTGCTGCTTTGCGGCGGCGGCGGCTACTACGGCTATAACAACTACGGCCTGGGCGGCGGCATCGTGCCGATCCTGCTGGTCGTGCTCGTGGTGTGGATTACTCTGGGCGCCGGGGGCCCATACTGGCCGCGCCATCCCTAGTTGGTTTTGACCGGGATGGGGAACGCCGACGTTTTAGGTGAGATCATCGCGTCGGCCGCGGCATCGAGCGCGTTCACGTACCTGTCGCCGATGCCGAGCGCCTGAAGCTGAGCAACGTATGTCGGGTCATCGATCTGGAGCCTCTTGCGCTGGTCTGTTAGCGCCGTCACCCGGTTACGAAGCAGCGTGGCTTCTGCTGCTGGAAGCTGGAGGCCGAATATCCATTTCAGTCCGCCTCCCTTCTGTAGCACCGCTAGGTCGGTCCACGCCGCTACCTGTGTCGCGGTTAGGCCGGTGCCGAGCAGCGCTACTCCGAGCCCTGCTGCGTCGATATTTCCGGTGACAAAATTCTTGACAGCGTCGGCGCGTTCTTTCGCCTCGGTCGCCTTCGTGAGCGCGGCGGCGTCGGCGATCGTTTTGCGGCGCAACGTAGAGTTCGCGCGCGCCTCGGCCTTGGCCGCCACGGTGTTCACCTTCCACGGCTGCAAGCCGATCCCGGCTAGGTTGGCGCGGAAAGTGGGATCGTCGTCAATGCCGCCCAGGTAGAGAGCGGTGTACTCGGTCTCGAAGTCCTTGGCC
>Ga0116216_10003216_pt1 | contig 10659 bp, 8 predicted proteins | sample Sb_taG_11_FD_89696 | JGI IMG/M metagenome (GOLD analysis project Ga0116216, IMG submission 89696) | Peat soil microbial communities from Weissenstadt, Germany - Sb_50d_3_AS metaG | ecosystem: Environmental > Terrestrial > Soil > Wetlands > Peat | place: Germany: Weissenstadt | collected 2010-09-21
GAGGTTCCTGCTCTACGACGTCGACATGACGCCGGGCCAGATGTACCACCTCGCCCACGGGACGTACCCGTTCGCCCCGGTCGACCGGGACTCGGGCGCCTTCGTCGCGACGATGCCGGCGGAGGCGACGGACGTGCCGGCACCGCCGCTCGTCGTCGCTCCGTTCGCGGTCGAGCTCGTCGGCCACCGCCGCGGCGCCGTCGTCCCTGCGGACCCGCGCCTCTCGGCCGTGCGGCTCGGCGACGCGCGGATCGAGGGGGAGGAGCCCGAGCTGTTGCGGGCGCTCTCGACCGAGCTCGACCGGCTCGACCCGGACGTCCTCCTCTCCGACGACGGCGACGGGTTCGACCTCCCGTGGCTGTACGAGCGCGCGCGCGCGAACGGGCTCACGCCCCGGACGTTCTCCTTGGGCCGGCTCCCCGCGCCGCTCGTCGCGACGAGCGGGGCGCGGACGTTCGTCAGCTACGGGCGGATCTACCACCGCCCCGCCGCGTTCCCGCTCCCCGGCCGATTCCACGTCGACCGGGAGAGCTCGTTCGTCTACGACGACGCCGGCATCGACGGGCTCGTCGACGCGGCGCGTCTCTCGCGGATCTCGCTGCAGACCGTCGCCCGGCAGTCGCCGGGGACGGCGTTCACCGCGATGGAGATCGCGCAGGCGCTGCGCCTCGGCGTCCACGTGCCGTGGAAGAAGAACCGGCCGGAGTCGTTCAAGTCGGCGCGCCGGCTCGTCGACGCCGACCGAGGTGGGGTGATCCTCGTGCCGCCCCCCGGCGTCTTCGACCTCGTCGACGAGTTCGATTTCGCGAGCCTCTACCCGCACATCATGGTCCGGCACAACCTCTCCGCCGAGACGCTCGAGTGCGCCTGCTGCCCGGACAGCCCCGAGCGCGCCCCGGGACTCGGCTACCGGTCGTGCCAGAAGCGCGTCGGGCTAATCCCTCGGACCCTCGGGCCGCTCCTGGCCCGCCGCCTCGCCTGGAAGCGGGACGCCGCCAACGCCGACCTCCCCGAGGTCGAGCGCCGGAAGGCGTCGCAGCGGGCGAAGATGCTGAAGTGGGTGCTCGTGACCGCCTTCGGCTACCAGGGGTACCGCAACGCGCGGTTCGGCCGCATCGAGTGCCACGAGGCGATCAACGCCTACGCGCGCGACCTGATCGCCCGGCTCGTCCCGGTCGCCGAGGCGGCGGGGTACCGGGTCCGCCACGGCCTCGTCGACTCGCTCTGGCTCACGCCGGTCGACCGGGACCATCCGCCGGACGGGCCCGCGTTCGCCGAGTCGGTCAGCCGGACGTTCGACCTGCCGCTGAACTACGAGGGCCGGTACCGCTGGATCGTCTTCCTCCCGACGGTCGAGGGGGACGTCGGGGTGCCGAACCGGTACTACGGCCGGTACGAGTCTGGCGAGTTCAAGCTCCGCGGCATCGGGCTCCGGCGGCACGACACCCCCGAACTCGTCCGGCGGTTCGAGACCGAGCTGCTCGCGATGCTCGGCCGGGCGACCTCGGCCGACGAGGTGCGGGCGCTCGTTCCCCGCCTCCTCGCGCGCGCCGACGCCTTTGCCGACGCGGTGCGGACCGGCACGTGGCCGCGCGAGGAGCTCCTGATCGCCCACCGGGTCGCCCGCCGGGCCGAGGAGTTTGTCGCGTTCACCGACACGACGGCGGCGCTCCGGCAGCTGCAGGACGTAGGGGTCGAGCGCGGACCGGGGGAGACCGTCCGCTACCTCGTCGCCGACCGGCGGTCGCGCTCCTGGCGCGACCGGGTCCGCGTCGCCGAGCGCCTGACGGGCGACGAGCGGTACGACTCGGACGCCTACCTCGAGCTCCTCGCGCGGTCGGCGGAGACGCTGTTCGTCCCGCTCGGCATCGACCGGGCGCTCCTCGCCGAGCGCTGGCAACTGCCCGAGGCGCCGGCCCGGGACCGGTACCGCTCGGTCGAGTCCGGCGCCCAGCGCCGGCTCGGCGAGAGCTCGGCGCGACCCCCGCGCCCTAATGAACGACCGCGGGTTCGGACCGCTTCGTGGGAACGCGGGCACGCCGCCCGAAAAACGTCGTTGAGCCGTTGGGTGCGGGAGAACGCGCGGGCCTCGAAGCCCGTCTCGCCCAGCTGAAAGCGATCTCGGAGAATCCGGCGACGCCGAGCGCCTTCGACACGACGGCGCTCGCGCTCGGCGACTCCGATGCCCGGATCCGCCGGGCCGCCGCATGGACGCTCGGCGCGATCCGCGACGTCCGCGGCCGCGCGCTCCTCGAGGCGGCGCTGCGCGACCCGGACGCGCCGGTCCGCGGGACCGCGGCGGAGTCGCTCGGCGCCCTCGCACTGCCGAGAAGCCGGGAACCGCTCGAGGCGGCGCTCCGGGACTCCGAGCCCCGGGTCCGCACGCAGGCGTGCTGGGCGCTCTGGGCGATCCACGACCCGGCGTCCCGGGCCGCGCTCGTCCCGCTCCTCGACGACGCCAACCCGTCGGTCCGGTGGAGCGCGGTGTCGGCGATCGGTCGGTTCCCGACCGAGGCGGCGTTCCCCGCGCTCGCCGAAGCGCTCCGCGACGCCCACGACCGCGTCCGCCGGGAGGCGATCCTCGGGCTCGGCCGGCTCGTCGACCCATCGATTCCGACGCTCGTTCGGCCGTTCCTCTCCGACCCGGCGCGGCGCGTGCGCGTCGCCGCGGCCGTGACGCTCGGCCGCCGGAAGGACCGCGACAGCGTCCCGGCGCTGCTCGACCGGCTCCAACGCGACGAGTCGTGGGTCCTCCCCGGCGTGCTCGTCGCGCTCGGCCGGATCGGCGACCCGTCGGTCGCGCCCCAGCTCGTCGGCGCCGCCACCCGCGCCGAGGCGTGGGTGCGCGTCTGCGCGATCCACGCGCTCGGCCTGCTCGCCGTGCCCGAGGCGCTTCCCGTCGCCCGCGAGGCGCTCACCGACCCGGCCTGGGCGGTGCGCGGGGCGGCGGCGGACTGCCTCGCTCGCGTCGGCGGGGCCGACGACCTGAACCGGCTTCTCGAGCGGCTCGAGGACGAGCACCCGTGGCCGCGCCGCGGCGCGCTCCACGCCATCGGCCAGCTCGGCCTCACCGCCGCCGCGCCCCGCGTCCGCGAGGAGTTGAAGCACCCCGTCCCCGAAGTCCGCCTCGCGGCGGTCTGGGCGCTCGGCTGCCTGCGGGACGACGGCGCGAAGGAGGCGCTCGTGCAGATGCTCCGCTCCCTCGGGCCCACGCCCGGTGATGCCCACACGATCACCGAGGGGGACGGCGGCGTGAAGCTCCTCTCCGACGCCGAGGGTCGGCTGTTCGACGCGACGGTCCAGGCGCTCTCGCGACTCTCGCAGGGCGAGGGGGACCCGGTCGTCCTCCGGGCCGTCGCGGACGCCCGTGCCCGGGTCCGCGACGACGAGCTCGACCGCCCGGTGCGGCTCCCGACGTTCGAGGAGACCCGACCGGCCGGGTTGACGCTCCGCCAGCTGTTCGACGGCGTGCTCGCCGCCGCCGACGACGACGAGCTCGGATGCTGAGGCAGGTCGAACGGGGGGACATCCCCGTCTTCTTCGAGCTGATGAGCCGGGAGTTCCCGGAGGAGAACGCCGTCTACGGCTGGCACGCCGAGCCGTTCTACCGGATCGTCCGGAAGTTCTGGCGGCCGTCCTACCGACTCATCCTCGGGCTGACGAACGCGGTCGGACGCCCGCTGTTCCGGTTCTTCGTCCTCGACGTGGACGGGACGTACGCCGCCTCGGCGATCGAGACGTTCAGCTCCCGCCTCGCGTACGTCAGCAGCGTCGTGGTCGCGCCGGAGTACCGACGCCGGGGGTACGCGAAGCGCGTCCTCGGCGCGTGCCACGACGCAGCGGTGCGACGAAAGGCCCGGTTCGTCGCCCTCGACGTCCTCGACCCGAACACCGGCGCGGCCGCGCTGTACGACTCCCTCGGGTATCGGACGGTCAGCCACGCCTCCCATTTCGTCCGGGGGACGCTCGGGGACGTCGGCCCGGCGCCGGTAGCCCCGTCGGTCCGGCCGTACGCGAAGCACGATGCCGAAGCGCTCGCCGAGATCGCCCGGGTCTACACGCCGGCCGCTCGTCAGGAGGTGCAACCCGTCGGGCCCTGGCAGTTCAGCGTTCCCGGGGCGGTGGTGAACGCCTTCGACTCGGAGACGATGGCCTGGGTGATCGACCATGGCTCGGGACCGGTCGGCTGGACGAGGGCCAGCGCGAGCCCCGTGATGGACGCGGGCCACCTGACGGCCCCGGTGATCGCGCCGGACGCCCCGACGGCGGAGGTCGCCGAGCTCCTCGGCACGGCGCTGGCCTGGGCGAAGGCCCACGGTTCGACCCGAGTCGTCGCCGAGGTGCTCGACGAGAACGTCCGGGCCGCGGCGGCGCTGCGGGCCGCACGGTTCGAGGTGGCGTACGGCTCGCGAACGCTCGCGCGCCCAACCGGCGTCGCGTGAGCCCCGGTCGGATCGACCGGGCCTCGACGTCTACCTGTTGCCCGCGGTCGTCGGCGGCGGGCTCGGCGACATCGCCGAGGTCCTCGACGCCGGGCGGGTCCTCCGTACCGCCGGCTTTCCGACCCTGCTCTACCGGGCGGCGGGCCGTGCGATGCCGCGCGACGTCGACGGACCGTGGGACGTTCGAGGGATTCGGAGGTCGACGGCGCTCGCCCCCCGGGCGCCGCGGGCGCTGACGGTGGCCCCGAACTGGGGGGTCAGCGCCGCCCCGGACCGGAGGGGGCCGCTCGGGCGCGGAGGTCCGTGGGCGGTGGAGGCCGACGAGATCGAGCGGGCGTACGGACGGGAGCGGACGATTCACGTCAGCCTGGAGGAGTTCGCGCGGACCCTCACGAGCGTCGAGGAGAACGCGGAGCGGTGGCGCGAGGGGGGACGGACGGCCCGCGAGGTCGCCCGGCGGCGCCGGACGGCCCGGTTCCGCAGCGACTCGGCCCGCTTTCACCGGGAGTTCCGGCGGTTCCGGGGGTTCGACCGCCCGAACGTCCTCCACCTGTTCCAAACGTTCCGTCCTCGGAACGCCTTCTCCCGGGAGTTCCCCGAAGCCGTCCAGGTCGGACCGATCTGGCCGGACCTCGGCGCGCGGCGGGGACGGCGCGCACGCGCGCCCGAGCAGTGGGTGTGGTACGCCAGCCCCTCGTCGTCGACGAAGTTCGTCGAGGCGATCGACCAGGGGCTCCGAGGCACCCCGGTCCGCCGGGTGCGGGTACGCTCCCCGCGCGAGCTGGCGGTGCCCGCGAATTCGGCCGTGCGATGGTCGGTCGAGCCGGCCCAATCCCCCGCCCAGTGGCGGGCGGGCTTTGCCTCGGCGTCGGTGCGGATCGTCACGGGGAGCCGGACGCTCCTGGAGGCGCTCGCCCTCGGCGGTCCGTTCCTCTACTCCAACGGGGTGCTCGGGGACGGCCGGCGGAGACACCGCCATCGGCCGGAGAAGATCCGGGCGCTCCTCGACGGTTGGCGGGCGAGAGGCGCCGCGACGTCCGTGCTGCGCGACCTCGAAAGTTTCTCGCGCGGGCGCCGGATCGCCTCGGTCGTCCGAGCCGCGGCGACGGAATCCCGGTGGACCCGCCGATTCCCCCGGACCCCGCCCGTCGACGGCTTTCCGGCGTCCCGTCGGGACGGGGGCGTCTACCTGACCCACGTTGGCCAGGCGTTCGCGGGCGGGTCGGAGAGCTCGTCGGAGCTGGTCCGGCGGCTCCGGGCCGAATCCGCGGTTCCGGGTTGACGTCAGGTCTATGACCGAGGAGTCCCATCCTCGGCCGATGGCCACAGACGGTACGGCCACCACGGCCCTTGCCCGAGCCCTGATCACGGGCGCCTTGCGGGTCCGCCCCGGCGAAAACGTGGTGATCGAGACGTGGAACCACACGCTCGAGTACGCCCGCGCCTGCGTCGTGGAGGCGCGCCGGATCGGCGCGCGCCCCCTCCTGTGGTTCGAGGACGAGCCAGCGTACTGGCGGAGCATCGAGGAGGCGCCCTCCGTCAAGGGGTGGGCGAAGCCCGGCGAGCACGAGTGGGCGGCCCTCGAGAAGACCCAGGCCTACGTGTTCTTCCCGGGCCCGGCGGACCGGCCCCGCCTCAACCAGCAGCCGCCGAAGCGCAACGAGGAGCTCCTCGCCTACAATTCCGACTGGTACCGCCGGGCGAAACGCGCCCGCCTTCGCGGCGTCCGTTCCGTCCTCGGCTACGCCTCCGACGCCCAGGCCGAGCGGTGGGGGGTGTCGGGCGTCGCCTGGCGCGACCAGCTCCTCCGCGCGGCGACCCAGGCCGACCTCGAGGCGATCCACGCCGACGCCAAGCGGGCGGCCCAGAAGCTGAAGGCGGGCACGACGCTCCGGCTCACGGCGCCGAACGGCACGGACCTCACCCTCAAGCTCCGGCATCGGACCCCGTGGGTCGACGACGGCTCGGTGACGGCGGAGGACCTCGCCATCGGGGCGAACATGACGGTCTCGCCGCCGGGAACCGTGCTCGTCGCCGTCGACGAGAAGAGCGCCGACGGGATCGCGATTGCCAACCGGCCGAGCTACCTCCGTCCCGGTCGCGTGGAGGGGGGGCAGTGGGAGGCGAAGTCGGGCAAGGTGTCGAACATCTGGTACACCGAGGGCCAGAGCGAGTTCGATGCCGCCTTCCAGGCGGCCCCGAAGGGGAAGGACGTCCTATCGATCTTCTCGATCGGCCTCAACCCCGCGCTCGATCCGGGCGTCCCGCAGGTGGAGGACCAGGAGGCCGGCGCCGTGACCCTCGGGATCGGGGGGAACGCCGCGTACGGGGGCGCGAACAAGTGCCCGTTCCTCTCCTGGATCGTGATCGGCGAGGCGACGGTCGCGGTCGACGGGAAGCCGCTGTGCGACCGCGGGAAGCTCCTCTAGCGACCTCGGCGAAGCTCGCCGAGCGGTTCGCCGGCCCCCTCCCTTCCAGGTTCTACGCCCGCCCGACGGCCACTGTCGCCCAGGGGCTCCTCGGCGCCTGGCTCGTCGTGCGCGGAGAGGACGGATACCGGGCCGGGCGAATCGTCGAGACCGAGGCGTACGTCGCTCACGACCCGGCGAACCACGCCGCTCGGGGGCCGACGGAGCGAAACCGGTCGATGTTCGGCGCGCCCGGGACCCTCTACGTCTACCGGATCCACCAGGTCCACTGCGCGAACACCGTCACCCGTCGGGGGGAGGCGGTTCTGCTCCGCGCGGCCGAGCCGCTCGGCGGGCTCGTCGCCGATCTGGCGGGTCCGGGGCGGCTCTGCCGAGGGATGGGGATCGGGACGACCGACGACGGGAGCTCCCTGATCTCGGGTCGGGTCCGTCTGGTGGCGGGGGATCTACGGCCGCGGCGCGTCGTCCGGGCCCCTCGGGTGGGGGTGACCAAGGCGGCCGACCGGCCGCTCCGATTCCTCTGGGACCAACACCCCGCGACGTCGGCGCCGCGACCGTGGCGGCGCCGTCGGCTCACTTGAGCTTCGCCCAGTGGTAGCGACGCCACGTCGCCGTGGCCCCGAACCCGCAGGAGGAGCAGACGCCCTTCTGGCGGTGGTAGGAGTGGGAGCCGCAGCGTCGGCAGCGGATGTGGACGATCTTGCCGCCGCGGCGGGACGGAGTTCCCTTGCCCATCGTTGCCTCCCGCCGCGCTACGCGGACGCGACCACCATGGGGGACCGGTTCGGGCCGGAGTTCGAGAACGTCGTCATCGGCGGGGAGGCCGGCGAGACGAGGCTCGGTTCTTAACGGTTACCTTTCGGGGTACCGGCGGGACCCGGCCGGCGGTTTGCAGGGCGCCTAGGAGGGCCCCCACGCCGAGCGGACGCCCGGGCCGGACGAGCGCCTTCGCCACCCGCCGGGCCGCGGAGGGCATCGGCGCGCCCAAGGAAATCATCCGGTCCGCGTCCGGGCGTTCGCTCGCGAGGACCCCCCAGAACTCCCGCTCGTACCGGGCCACGGCCCAGTGCCGCGCCAGGAGGTCCGCGGGATGGGTGGAGGGAACGCCGGCCGCCCGTCGCCGGAGGGTGGCCGGGCTCGCGTCGAGATGGAGGACCCGGTCGGGGGCGGAAATTCGACCGGATTCGAGGTCATGCCGGACCGCGGCCACGATACGCTCGGCGACGGGGCGGTATTCGGGGTGGAGGCGGGCCACCCCGAGCGAGTACGTCGCGGGGCCGACCGGGGCGGTGTCGAGGAGAACGTCGACGCCGTCCGCTCGAAGCCGCTCCGCCGCCCGCGAGCGGCGTCGCTCGACCGCCATCAGCCGGGCTTCGATCGCCGCCAGCTGCGCCGGAGTCCCGAATTCGAGGCTCGGCAAGGGGTCGCCGACCGCGGCCGGCTCCGGGAGAAAGACGAACCCCGCCGCGGCAGCCACGGCGCGACCGACGGTCGTCTTCCCGACCGCGGAGGGACCGACCAAGGCGACGAGACGACCCCGGGAGCTCGACCTCACGCGGCGCCGACCGGCCGAGGGGTCAAGACGGCGGCGGTCGTCGACGTTTTCCCGTCGGCGTCGTCTCGAGGACGTGGCCGGTCCGGATCCGGCGGGCACGCGGTCCGCCGTCGCGCGGTTTCGCGTCCGCGTTCTCCAGACCGACGACCTGGCGGAGGTCGCGCGCGAGCTCGAGCGCACGGAATCCGACCCGGAGGCAGTCGGCCTGATCGCCCGGAAGGGTCGGACCCTACTTGTCCGGCTGGACGACGTTTCGCTGAAGGCGTCGCCGCTGCTCAAGCAGGAGCTCCTCGCGCTCGGTGGAGACGCGGCCCAGGCCCGCGGCGTGGCGGACCATTCCGTCGCGCGCTCGGTGGTGGTTCTCGCCGCGACCGTCGGTCAGTATCAACGGCTTCCCGCGAAACTCGACCGTCAGCCGTTCCACCTCCGGGAGATCGGCCGGGCCGTGGAGTCGGCGATCGCGAACTACTCGCATCGCGCGTCCCGTACCATCGAGGGTCTCCACCGGTCGGCCGTCCTCGGAGGCTACCCGAAAGTGATGGGGGTCGTCAACGTCACCCCGGACTCGTTCTCGGACGGGGGCCAGTACCTCGAACCAGATCGCGCGGTGGCCCGGGCCGTGGAGCTCGCGGGCGAGGGGGCGGCGGTGATCGACGTCGGGGCCGAATCGACGCGCCCGGGGGCCATCGCCGTGAGCCCGGAGGCGGAGTGGAAGCGGCTCGCGCCGGTCCTCGCGAGCCTCCACGGACGGCTCGAGGTGCCGATCTCCGTCGACACCCGGCATGCCGAGGTCGCCGCCCGGGCGCTCGACGCCGGAGCGGACTGGGTGAACGACGTCGGCGGGCTCCGGGACCCTGAGATGCGGAGGCTCATCGCCCGAACCGGCGCGCCGGCGGTCGTCCTCCACATGCGCGGGGACCCGGCGACCATGCAGTCGAACACCGTCTACACTGACGTCCGGGACGAGGTGTACGGCGCCCTCGCCGAGGCGACCGAGCAGGCGATCGCCGACGGTGTGGCGCCCACGAAGCTCCTCGTCGATCCGGGGATTGGCTTCGGCAAGTCGGCGGAGCAGAGCCTCGAACTGCTCGACCACGTCGGGGAGTTCCGGTCGCTCGGGTACCCGGTCGTCGTCGGCGCCTCGCGGAAATCGTTCCTCGGGGCCGTCACGGGGAAACGCCCCGTGGACGACCGGGTCGACGCGAGCCTGGCCGCCGCCGTGATCGCGGCGATGCGCGGGGCCGAGCTGATCCGGGCGCACGATGTCCAGGCGACCGTCCGGGCCCTCGCGGTCGTCGCGGCCGCGCGGCGGGCCCACGGGGAGGGGGGTCTCGTTCCCCCGTCCCCCGACCCCTAAGGGGGAGCGGGCCTCCCGTTACGCCGGGCTGTTCCCCTCGACACGGGCGCGCTGGATCGTCGGACCCTGCGGCGGGGACGCGAAAAACTTCCCGCCCAGACTGCCCGGCGGCGCGACGTTGCCGGTCACCTCGAGGTCGGCGACCGTGATCGCGTGGCCGGGAAACCCGACGCGGACGAACGCTCCGATGAGGCGGCCGGACGCGAGGGGCGGCACGCCGTCCGGCGGCGTCCCCGAGACCAGCCGGTTGTCCCGAACGACCACCGAACCAATCCCGAACCCGGGCTTCGGCGACGCGTGGTTGAGGACGATCAGAGGTCCGGGGTTCGCCGGCGGCGACGTGAATCCGAACACGTTCTCCGAGATCTCGAGCCGCTCGATGTTGATGCCCGGGTTCGCTTCCGGCTTCAGGTGGACCCCGATCACGCCGCCCGGGACCGGCGGGGCGCCGGCACCGTTCACCACGAACGTGTTCCCCTTCAGGACGAGCTCGCGGATGTGGACCTGCGGCTGGACGAACACCGCCTGCGCCTTCACGGTCGGCAGCGCGGTCGGCTCCTGCACGTAGACGTTCCGTTCGACGTGGACGGAGCCGAGCGCGGAGGCGCCCGTCGCGATGACGTAGAGCATCGACGACTGCGTCTGCTTCTCGCCCGCGCTCGTCTTCGTGATCCGCCAGCGATTGTCGGTGATCCAGACGTTGTCGCCGGTGTTGCAGTCGATCTTGCCGTTGTAGCAGACGTTCCGCTCGACCCAGATGTCGTGCATCGAGCCGCGGCCGGCCTCGAGGTCGACGATCGTGTCGAGGGTGTAGCCGGGCTGGTCCGCGTCGAGGAACCGGTTGTCGGAGATGTGCCAATTCGAGAACTCCTGGCC
>Ga0116216_10003217_pt1 | contig 10657 bp, 9 predicted proteins | sample Sb_taG_11_FD_89696 | JGI IMG/M metagenome (GOLD analysis project Ga0116216, IMG submission 89696) | Peat soil microbial communities from Weissenstadt, Germany - Sb_50d_3_AS metaG | ecosystem: Environmental > Terrestrial > Soil > Wetlands > Peat | place: Germany: Weissenstadt | collected 2010-09-21
CAGACGGTCAACCTCATTCTCCAAGCGATCAATTTCTGCCTGCTCGCGGCCGTTGTCGTAAGCCGTCGAATAATCGTAAGCTGGATAGCTCTGGTACGAATCGGCGGAGTAAGAATCGTCCCCGTAATATCCGGGATAGCCATAGTACGGATACCCGTAATATCCGGCGTAGGGCCCCGACCGAAAGAAGTAACGACGTCCGCGGAAGAAAAACCGCGGCGAGCCCGGGTGGCCAAAACCAGTAACGAAGTGCACGCCGCCCCGTTGAACGCCGGCAAAGCCGCCGGAGCCGATCATCGGACCATGGCCGCCAACCATAGAGTGACCGCCGGAAAATCCGGCATGTCCGCCGAAGCCTCGTGAGGCTCCGCCGCGGCGTTGCGCCCACGCCGGCAGCGTGAGCAAAGCCGCGCCCAAGGCCGAAACTACCAGCCAGCGACGCATGCACATAGTATAGCGCGACACCGACCGGTCCGGACACAAATCCTTTACGGTTGTCGAGGCAAGACAATAACAACCGCATCGGGTTGGCCGGCCCTGATCAGATGCGGCATATTCGCGCCGGCGGGTGGCGAACCGATATCTTTATCAGTCGCGTACGGGGCATAAAACATCAGGTGAGGAGGAAGTTGCACCAGTCGATTGCTCCCCGGAACCAGCAAGTAGCCGCGGTCGGACAACATATACACGATGCCGGGTTTTTGTGGCGCCCGAAACTTTCCTGACTTGTAGCCCGCTTCGATTTCTGTTTTGATTTGATCTTCGGGTTTGCCCTTGGCGCGTTGCTCCTCCGCATAGAGTCTGCTTGGGAACGTGGTGGCGCTTCCCTCCGCATCGAAGCACGTGGGTTCCAGGTTAAGGGGGTTTTGTCGATCCACGAAGCAGGTAAAACCGTTCGTACCGTCGCGCACTTTCACATACCCGGTGCGCTCGAGCAGATAGACAGTGGCTTTCCCTGAGATCTCAGGAGGAGCGGCGCTCTCGGCCAGTTTTATTCGTTCCTCGCGAGGCAATGAAAAATCGTATGCCGGTTTGGGCATGTCCGTTTGATCGAGCGCATAGAGATTGCTTCCCAAAAGGTTTGCACCGAGTAGAAGACCTGCCCACAATATTCTGCACATAGATCACCTCCGCCAGAATTCGGATATCTCACTTTCGATCAGGATAGACGCGAGCATTTTCCTTCGGTTAGCGGCGCGTGATTAAAGGCGCATGAGATCGCAGGTAGCGGCTCTAGTTCTGATCTCCACCACCGTGCTTCTGCCGGCAGAGTTTGCAAAAGGTCGGCGGCTGGGTGTTATCCACGCGATGTTTCACGGGCTTCACGGTTCGTAAGTATGCAAAGATGGCCTTGAGATCGTCATCGGTGAGATTCTTGAATGCTCCGAAGGGCATGATCGGGTTCAGCTTTCTCGCCTTTACGTAGCCGCTGCGCATTACTTGCAGGAACAGCTCTTCGTCGTAGTAGCTAATGCCCGACGGATCAGGCGTAATGTTGGCGGTGGCGGCTTCTCCCCAGGGACCACTCATCACCATTCCACCGGCATACTCGAACCCGGCCACCGGCTGGCCCCGCTCTTGCGGCGTATGGCAATCTGCGCAGCCACCTAGAGTCGCCAGGTATTGGCCGTACTTCACTCGGTCGGCGATATCTGGACTCGGCACCGGCATGGTCACAGGCTCGGGCGCACTGCGCATCAGATACTTCACCGGGAAAACAATTTCGGTTTTTGCCAGCTGATTGTGGACTGCGGTTAACGATCGCAAGTAGACGACAACGGAGGCTACGTCCTCATCCGACATCTTGCGGAACGATTGGTAAGGCATCATGGGAAACAGCGTACGACCGTCGTGCCCAATGCCTTCGCGTATCGCTCGGGCCAGTTGATCGTCGGTCCAAGAGCCCGCGCCGGCTTCCACATCAGGCGTCAAGTTCGGCGCAACGACGCGCCCCGGCAAATCAGGCATGTTCAACCATTGCCCGCCGCCTTCGGTACCGGGAGTTACCGGCGCTCCATGCGCATTCCAGTCATGTTGCGAATGGCATTCCGAGCATCCGGCCAATCCGACCGCAAGGTATCGTCCACGCGCCAGCCGATGGGGCGTTGCTTCAAATTTCCCGGAGGTCAGAGGCCGCGCCTTCGGGCCAAAGAAAGGGCGCCACCCGATAGTCACGGAGATGACGGCGATCAAACCTAGTGCTCCCGCCATTCCTGCAGCCAGCAATACCGTCCTGAGTTTTTTCATGGCATGCTCCTCTTCCTTTTCGCGATTGAGCCGGGCAACTGAGTGGCCAAGGACGCAACAAGAAAAGTTGACACGTGGTCCGCCGAGCCTATTGGCACCTGAACCAGAGAATCCTCAGAGCGTAACGTTAACGCTTTTTCTTCCCTTTTGCTTTCTTCTTCTCGGTGGGTTTCTTTCTCACGGACTTCGCAGCTTTCTTCGACGATTTGTGTTTTTCGGCTTTGGGCGGATTGGGGACCTTCGCAACCTCGACTTTCGCCGCCGGCGCAGGCACCGGCACCGCAACTGCCGGGGTTTTGCCTTTCTTCTTGCCTGCAACGGGCCCAGCAACTGCAGCCAATTGAGGCGCACCGGCTGCCGCCTTGGCCGCTCGTCCGCGTTTGGGCGGAGGTGGCGGCGGAGGCGGAGGCGGAGGCGCCAGAGGTTTCAGAAACTTTAGAATCTCGGTCCGCGAGCGTAGTTTTCCGTCCAGCAACAACATGAATACATCGTGAGCAATTTTGGGATACTCCGGCATTTGCGGAGTAATACGCAGCTCCGTCATCTCGAGCAACGGAAGCTTCTGCTGCACCTGCCGCCACTTGCCAAAGAAGTTCTTGATTTTCTGCGCCACCGCTTGCTGCTTCGCCGTGACCTCAAGGAATAGAACCATCTCCGGCCGCGCTTCCGAGAGCAGCTTCCAGGTGCGTGAAGGCGTTGCGGCCTCCTTGCCGGCCAGGCGCTTGGCGAGATCCTTGGCATTGTCCTCAAGGTCCTTCCACGCAGCTACCAGATCTTTGCGCGGAATCAGCTTGCGCATGTCGGCAATATCTTTATCGCCCAAGCGAGCGGTCAGGAAATACAACACGGCCGGCGATGGATCCGGCGTGTAGCCCAGCTGATTCATCTGCTGCCGGGTTTTCATCAATTGCCCCAGCCCGGACGCATCCACCTTTGCCGTGGACCAGTGGGCGTTCAGCACCTTGAGCCAATCTTCCTTCTCCAGCACGCGGACGATGTGCAGCGGGTCGTCCTCGTAGGCCAACTGCTCGATCTCCTGCCCGATGGCGCGGTCGGTAATGTAATCGATGTAGTTGTTCTCCTTCGCGGACGCGATCCTAGCCAGCGTGCGCTCCTCGATCGGCCAATGAAAGCGCGCCGCAAAGCGGGCTGCGCGAATCAGGCGCGAGGGATCTTCGACGAAGGCGTAATTGTGCAAAACGCGAATCAGCTTGGCTTCAATATCCGCCGCTCCGTTGAATGGGTCCATCAGCAAACCACGCGACCCCGGATTCAGCGACAGGGCCATGGCGTTGACGGTGAAGTCCCGCCGGCGCAGGTCTTCGATGATTGTGCCCGGAGCGACGATCGGAGGCTTCCCCGTCTTCTCGTAGCGCTCGGTCCTGGCGGTGCTGATTTCCGCACGGACATTGCCCGGCAGCACCAGGTAGACGGTTTTCAGATCATCGTCGGTCGACGCCACCAGCGCGCCGGCGTGTTCGAGTTGTTTTTGCAGTTTGAGGGGATTGCCCTGGACCGTGAAATCCAGATCGCGAATGGGGAACCCGCTGATGATGTCGCGGACAGCGCCACCAGTCAGGTAGATGTTCATGCCCGCGTCGCGGGCAATATCTTGCACCAGCGTGACCCCCCGCTGCTGGTCGGGAGTCAACCGGATTTCCATGGTGTAAATGTAGTCGGCCATGCCTTATTCAGAATTCAGAGCTACTCGTCTGCGATCTCCTCGGCTCGGAACGCACAGGATTTCCACAGGCCCCGAACCTCTCTCGCCAGAGGTCCGAGCGCCCTCTACGTAAACTGCTCTGTAGACTAGACTTAGACGATCTAAAATGGATGGCAGCAAACTACAGAAAATAACACAATGTTAACAATTTGGCTACTGCGAATGAGATGACTCACTATGTTCGAGGTAAAAGTGTGAGAATCTGAATCAGTCCCCGTTCGCGGAAAGCCGCCGCCGGGGGGCACTTCGGCCAATCCTCTATGCCTTCCACGCACAAGAAAGTCGTAATCCGGAAAATGGACCGCGATTCCATCAACGGTTACGTTGCCCCCGCGAATTTTGTGCACGAAGGCAAACTGGAATTGCTCAATACCGCCGGCAACGTGGTCACAATCGACCTGAAAGATATCAAGGTCGTCTACTTCGTTCGTGAATTTGGAGACGCCGACTCGCCCACCCGAAAAACCTTCACCACCCGGCCGCGCACCGAGGGCCTGTGGGTCCGGCTGCGCTTCAAAGACAACGAAGTCCTCGAAGGCATGATGCCAAACGACCTCTCGCTGACCTCCGCCGAGGGTTTTCTGATCAATCCGCCAGACCTGCGCTCGAACACGCAGCGTATCTTTGTGCCGCGCAGCGCACTCGACTCTTTAACGGTGCTGGCGGTGATCGGGGCAACTCACCGTCAACGCCGTGGCGTCACGGTCGATACTGGACAGGTACCGATGTTCGGGGAGTAAAGTTCGCATGAAGCTCCTGCATGCCTCTGCCCTGTTCGCGATTCTTGCGATCGTAACCGCATGTGGCTCGGGCTCTAAGGTTGACCAGACCCAGACCACCACGCAGACCACGATTCCGCCAGCGAGCGTTGCCCTCACGCAACTCAGCACCGACACTTTCACCAACGCCGGCAGTCAGCACGCCACTGAGGTCGAGGCCAGCGCGTTCACCTCGGGCTCCACAATTGTCAGCGCATTTCAGGTGGGCCGCATTTTCAGCGGAGGCGCGTCGGACATCGGCTTCGCCACCACTTCCAATAACGGCGCTACTTGGGCCAGCGGATTCCTGCCCGGCATCACTATCTACGAGCAGGGCACATTCAGTGCAGCCAGCGATCCCGTGGTTGCATTCGACGCCGCCCACGCCACCTGGATCATCTCTTCCCTCACCATCGCCAACGAGGACCAGGTCGCCGTAAGCCGGTCGGCTAACGGCATCGTCTGGGAAGATCCGATCATCGTCAGCGCCACGCCGGATTCCGACAAGAACTGGATTACTTGCGACAACACTTCCAGCAGTCCGTTCTTCGGCCATTGCTACGTCGAGTGGGACGATCCCAGCAATCAGGACCTGATCTGGATGAGCACTTCGACCGATGGCGGTCTGACGTGGTCCGCGGCTCGCAATTCGGCCGACCTCGCGACGGGGATCGGAGGCCAGCCCGTCGTCCAACCGAGCGGCACGGTCATTGTGCCCATCGAGAGCGTCACTGGAGAGGAAATGCTGGTTTTCACGTCGAGCAATGGCGGCGCCAGTTGGAGCGCGGCCACAACCATCTCTTCGATCACCGACCATTTGGTCGCCGCGAACCTGCGCACCTCCGCGCTACCTTCCGCCGCCGTTGACGCGGCAGGGACGGTTTACGCGATCTGGCAGGACTGCCGCTTCCGCAGCGCCTGCTTTTCCAACGACCTCGTGATGAGCACTTCAACCGATGGCACAACCTGGACCGATCCCGTTCGCATTCCCATCGACCCGCTCAACAGCACCGTGGATCATTTCATCCCAGGTTTGGCGGTTGAGCCAACCACGGCGGGCAGCACTGCTCATCTTGCACTCACGTATTACTTCTATGCGTCGGCGAACTGCGACGCGTCTACCTGCGCCTTGTATGCCGGGTTCATTTCCTCGCCCGATGGTGGCAACACCTGGACGACGCCCACGACTTTAGCTGGGCCTATGTCACTAGCTTGGCTGCCCAACACTTTCTCTGGGTTGATGGTCGGCGATTACGTTGCGACGGCGTTCTCCAGAGGCGAGGCCTTCCCTGTTTTCGCTGCGGCAACGGCAAATTCAGGAACGGTATTCGATGAGCCCATCTACACGACAACCACGGGACTCGCGGCGGCCCGGAACACCGCTATCTTCACTTCCGCTGGAGAGCAACCGGTTCCCGATGCTCACTCCGACCATCCGCGCCGCGAGTTCTACGACCAGGAACATCGACACCGGATCATCCCCGACAACCAGCCGAACATCCAACGCTGAAATTCACGTTTCTAAGGACCGAACACGTAGGCCGCGCCGGGCCCAGTGCTGTCACCCTGCGGATGATTGATCGATCCGACTGCGATCGCGTTGCCGCTGATGGATACGCTGAATCCAAAAGCATCGCCAGCGCGCCCATCAGATGCCCTCAGCCTCGCGGTGTACTTGGACGTCGTCTTCCAGCCGGTTTTCGGCTTGGCGAAGACATACGCCTCGCCGATTGCATTGTCGCCAGCGACCGCTCCGATTGCAGCGTTAGCGCTATTGATGGCGACTGACCATCCGAACGCATCGCCCGTTTGTCCAGTCGAAGCAGTCAGCTCGGCGTCGAACGTCGAGGTCGTTTTCCACCCGCCGGCAGGTTTCACGAAAATATATGCCTTGCCGGGGCCCGTAGCCGTTCCGGTCGAAAAATTCAGCTGAGGCGCACCTACCAACACCGTAGACCCATCGCCGGTGATACAAGTTGATCCCGCCTGGCAGAAACCGAAATCGTCATAGGCTGCGCCATCCTTAGCCGAGAGCTTGGCGGTGAATTGCGAAGTTGTCTTCCAGCCCCCAGCCGGCTTCTCGTAGATAAAGGCGACTCCCTGGGCCGGGTTTCCGTTCACAGCGATACCTGGCGCGCCGACAAATACCGTGGAGCCACTTCCAGTGACCGACACTTCACCGGCAAAATTGTTGGGAGCACCTTTGGACTGGGTAAGCTTGGCGCTTTGGGTCGCCGTCTTCCATCCCGCGGTTGGTTTGACGAAGACGTACGCTGCGCCTTGGCCCGCTCTGCCGCCAATGGTAGCGCCAGCGGCTCCGACAACGACGGTGTTGCCATCGGCATTGAGCGCCAACTCGTTACTGAATCCGTCCGTGGCGGTTCCATCGGAGGCAGTCAGTTCGGCCTGGAATGTCGAGGTCGTCTTCCAACCAGCGCTTGGCTTGAGGAAGACGTATACTTTGCCCGGACCGTTGCATATTCCGCTTTGCGGACAAGCTCCGACGACAATGGTGCCTCCTACGATGTAGACTGCGCCCCCGAAGCCGTCGCCTGCTTGCCCGTCCGAGGATGTGAGCTTGGCCGTCTGCTTCATATTCTTCCACCCACTTGATGGTTTGACGAAGACGTAAGCCGCGCCTTGACCGGCGTTACCCTTCACGGTGGCATTCACGGAGCCGGCCACTAGCGTGTTTCCGCTGACGCCGACGGAGATGCCCAACATGTCATTATCCTGTCCATCGGAAGCAGTCAGTTCCGCCACTTGTACCCACGGATCAACCACCACCGGGTAGCGTGCGCCTGTGTCGTCCGCTCGCAGAAGTAATTCGCTGCCCACCATCTCAAGCCGCGTGCGCAGGGTTTTTCCTTCGGCATCGCGAGCGCTCAATCCGGAGTAGCGCAGCACGGCGTTTCCATCACGTCCGCTAAGGCTCAAGCCCTCGCCGCTCTGGTCCACAGCCGCCTGCAAATTTCCGGACAGTGCCATTGCAACCGTGAGGAGCCCAGTTCTGACCTTGCTGGGGGGTTCGCTGATCGTGAATCCCTGCTCCAATCCAATGGGCCCATTGACATACCATTCCGTGAGACCACGGCGCCGATAGTCCACCCGGTTCTGATTCGCGCTCGGAGCTGCGGCGCTCACGTTCTGGATGGCTTCGCCGTACCCATAGCCGCGCACAGCCATTTGCCAGTGAGCCGTTCCGCTGCGCACTTCCACGCCCTCAGCATTGAAGTGAAAGGCCAGATCCTGCCGCGGATTTGCGGCGTCCAGACCGTCACCCGCAGCCTGCGCATGATAACTAGAAGTATCTTTCCCTAAAGCAGCCGAAAGACCCGATCGCATCTCCGCCGGCAGGTTCGATCGTCGCACGATAGCATGTTGGGCGGGCACGCTGGTCTGAGTTTGGGCGTATGGGGCGGCAACAACAGCCGCCGCCAGCGCGATCCTGGCGGTCATCGAGAACGCGTAAACTGGCAGTTTCCTCATCGGAATTCTCCTGACGCAGGATTTTGAACAACCATCTTGGACCGCCGGTGGGGGAAACTGGGGTCTTGCTCAGCGCGATCCAGCTACGCGGCAATGGGATTCTGGCTTTGCTGAACCTAACAAGTGTCGTCGGGCATGAGTTCAGTGTCAAGGAAAACCCGCTTGGCAAAGGTCTTACGCCGAATGAACTAAGTGCGAAACTACACGTCACTTTCAAAATCGCGGGAATGGCGCGGAACGGACTTGAAGTTAGGATAATTTCTGCATGCAGAATGTGACTCCCGCAGCGATCGCAGCCTTGATTTTGGAGATCGCTCCCGTTGTGGCGTTCGGACTTGCTGCCGAACGTCTCACCCGAGCGGTCCAGCGCTGGGCGGTCATTGCACGCATCGGTTTTCCTGCGCTTTCTGTTGTGCCTTACGTCCTGGTTTCGGTGTCCCTGCATATCTTCCTATGGCAATGGTTCGCGCTCTATGCCGCGATGCCGGTGGCAATCACGTGGTTGTTGCTGCAGGCGGCCGTTCGCGATCCGGGGCAACGCGGCAACTGGCGCGATGCTCTGATTCTGCTGACGCTGGGGCTGGCCGTCGATCTCCGGTGGTTCGACGGAGCATGGCCAAGCGGACTGCGGGCCCTCAACGAGTTGCTGTTTGTGGATGTCGGCTTGTACGGCTTTGTGGCCATTCGCCAGCTCAGTGGAACGGGTTTCGACTTTCACCTGCGCTGGAGCGACTGGAAAAGCGGATTGCGTGAACTGCTGTTCTTCACACCTGTGGTTTTGACATTGGGATTGGCGCTCGGATTCATCCATCCCCACGCCAACCAGCCGGGCGTGGGTCCCGCCGTGCTGCGTTGGGTGGCCATTTTCTTTTTCACCGCTTTGCCGGAAGAGCTATTCTTTCGCTCCTGGATGCAAAACCTGCTGGAACGCCGCGTGAGCCGGCGGACGGCGCTGGTGATCGCTTCGGCGCTGTTCGGACTGTCCCACTTCAACAAGCGTTCGGCGCATTTCAATTGGCGCTACGTATTGCTCGCCAGCATCGCTGGGATATTCTACGGTCGAGCCTGGCGCGAACAGCGGCGCGTGCCGGCTTCAACCATCACGCACGCCAGCGTAGATTGGATCTGGGGGCTTTGGTTTTAGAAAGTGTCGATCAAGCGAACCGATGGTTTCTAAACATGCAAAATTTTTCTTGTTCTCCGTGAGGCTTTTTCTCCCGGTTTGGCGCTTTAGACAATAGGGGGAGTATTTCCATCCGGGATGCGCGCCGAGGCCCTGACGCTGCGAATGGTTGGGGGATCATTTTCGGTTAGCGGGCCGTTGCGGCTCGCATCCCAGGAGTGGTTTGTGATCCTTTTTCCGCTTGGTCCGCCGGTCAATTACAATCAGCATCTTGTCCTTGCGGACACTCGAATGAAACTTGCACAGATTGCGGCGGCTCTGGGCGCACGCCTGGAAAACGGCTCGTCCGAGATCGAGATCACGGGCGTCGCGGGAATTGAAGGAGCTGGACCCGGCCAGCTTACTTTCGTGGCCAACCCGAAGTATGCGGCGGCGGCCCGGAAGACAAAAGCATCGGCAGTCATCGTCGCCGAAGACTTCCCTGCTCTTGCGACCGGGATGTTGCGCAGCAAGAATCCGTATCTGGCTTTCGCGCGGGCCATCGCTTTATTCCATCCGGCCCAGAAATATGCACCGGGAATTCATCCTACGGCAGTGATTCATGCTTCGGCCAGGATCGGTGAAGGTGCACACATCGGACCGTATGTCGTGATAGGCGAGAACGTTGAGATTGGAAAGAACGCCGTTCTGCTGTCGCACGTGGTCGTTTATCGGGGAGTGAAAATCGGCGACACCTTTCTGGCTCATGCTCACGCCGTTGTGCGCGAATACTGCCGTTTGGGGAATAACGTGCTGCTGCAGAACGGCGTCGTCATTGGCGCGGACGGCTTCGGATTCGCCAAAGATGATCTCGGCCACTGGAACAAGATCCCGCAGCCGATGCCGGTTGTCATAGAGGACGACGTGGAAATCCAGTCCAATTCCTGTATCGACCGCGCCAGCGTTGGCGAAACCCATATCGCCCGTGGCACCAAGATCGATAATCTGGTGCAGGTTGGTCACGGCTCGCGCATTGGCGAGCATTCGCTGCTAGCGTCGCAGGTCGGCCTCGCGGGCTCAACTGAGATCGGAAATAACGTGATTTTGACCGGGCAAGTCGGAGTAGTTGGCCATTGCAAGATCGGCGATGGCGCCATCGTCACCCCGCAAAGTGGTGTCGCTGGCGACATTCCAGCTGGGGCGATTGTCAGCGGCGCTCCCGCCATCGAACATAAACTGTGGCAAAAAGTCTCAGCAATCCTAAGCCGTTTGCCAGAGATTGCAAAGGCAGTCAGGACGAAACCAAAAGCCTGAACCACAAGCCTGAGCCACAAAAGA
>Ga0116216_10003218_pt1 | contig 10656 bp, 6 predicted proteins | sample Sb_taG_11_FD_89696 | JGI IMG/M metagenome (GOLD analysis project Ga0116216, IMG submission 89696) | Peat soil microbial communities from Weissenstadt, Germany - Sb_50d_3_AS metaG | ecosystem: Environmental > Terrestrial > Soil > Wetlands > Peat | place: Germany: Weissenstadt | collected 2010-09-21
CCATTCTTCCACAACCAGCGGCCCTCGACCGGAGACTTGACCGCATGGGCCTCGACGCGCTCGACATTGGCCGGGCGTGCCAGCGGGATACGACGTTCGCCGAGGTCGACCTCGGCGTCGATCTGGAGCGTCCCCTTGCGGAATTCCTTGGGCAGATCGAAAGCGACGAAGAAGTCGTTGAGCGGCTCTTTACTCCGCTCCAGGCTATAGTTCGCCTTGAGGTCGCGGTCGAGCACTGCCTTTCCGGCGCCGTCCTTCACGCCGATGCGCCCCCGCTTCAGCGTCAGCGGCCTGCCCGAGGTGTTGACGATCTGGCCGACGATCGGCAGCCAGACCTCGCCCGTCGATAGCGTTAGGACCTCGATCGGCTCCTGGAGCCCGATAAACACCGGAGCCGAGGCGTGCAAAGGCTTCGGCGCCACGAATCCAGGGCGAACGAACGGGACCTGGAGCAGATAGTCATGCGGCGGCCGGCCCTGCCGGCTCAACTGGAGGGCCAGAATGTAATGCGAGACGGGGATCGAGTAAGTGTAGTTGTACTCGTAATAATATTCGCCGGGGTCGATCACGGTACCGTTGCCGAAAAGGTTGCTGTCGTTCGCGATGGTCTCGCCGAGCGAGACCGACCATCCGCCCTGGCAAACCAGGAACGTCTCAGCCCGGTTGACCCGGACGGGACCGGTCGTGTTGGCCACGCGGAGCGCGAGGGCAAGCTTTTCCCCCTCGGTCGGGCTGATCGACTTGAGCACACCCTGGCCGAACACAGAAATCGGGCTCGGCGGCTGCGCGTAGGCCGTCGCAGTCGCAGCGCACATCAGGACATCGACCAGAGCTGTCCTGGCCCGTCGAGATAGCATACGACTGATCATGGGCTCGCGCGACCTTGAGCGATGGTTAAGAAACTGCGGAAGCATGGCTACCTGCCAGTTGATCATGAGCGGCGCGCCGGCCCGCGTCCAGGACAAAATGCCAGGCGACCATCACCGCGGGCCGACGCCTGGACGCCCACCCGTACCATACGATAGGTTTTGGGGATGCGACCGCTTCATAACCAATAGAGCGAAACGAATGTGCCCCGCGATGGGGCGAGACGCGGTATGAATCCTCCTTGTGGTGCGCCTTCCGCACGAACGCACACTGGGGCATTCGTGCGGTTCAGGCGCCGACGGGCCCGACGTCGACGATTTCTCGGAAAAAGCCCCTGTCTTGCTCCCAAGCCGTCATCGAGGGCGTGTCCAGGACGGATCTCCTTGGTCGGTAACGATTGGCAAGCGTTCGCGCCCGGCCGCCGACTTCTGCCTCGCGAGGTCGCCCTATCACGGTGCGGGTGGCGGGCCCGCGGCGCGACCGACAACTGGGTGACTGTGGCCGACTCGACCTCCCACCGGCCGTCTTTCTGGTCTGAAGCTCGGGTATTGCGGGACGCTCATGACAAGTGTAAGATGTACCGCGACTCGCGTGTTCAACGCTGTCCAGGCGCCCGCCGGGTCTTCATCCGCAGGAGTAGACTGATGATCCGCTTTCGGCGCGGGGCGGTTGTGGGCTTGATCCTCCTCCTTGGCGGCCGGTCGATCGCGGGCGAGCCGGACGACGCCGACGGCCTGATCGCGAAGCTGAAGGCGTCTCTCGGCGCCATCAAGACGGTCCAGGGTACCTATCGCACGTATTTCTCAGCCAAGACACCGGGCGGCACAAACTCAATCGAGCCCGACGGTCATCCGGTGCCCGGCGCGATTGCCGGCCCTAACGTCCAGGTTCTTTATTCCGAATATGACTGGGCCTGGCAAGCGGCTCCGTACCGCGAGGCGATCGACGGCAGATGGGGCTACGTCGATCAGGACCAGATGCACTACCAGACGCACGCCATCTTCTTCGACGGCGCTACCCTGCGCACGTTTGTCCCCGTCAGCAAAAGCGGACTGATCAAGCCGCTTGGTCAGACCTTCACGGTCTGGCGGAATCCGCTCCATCTGATCGGCGTCGGGTTCGGGATCGAGCCACGACGTGATCTTGACAGGCTTTTGAGCGGCGCCAAGCTTATCTCGCCTCCCGGCACCCCGCCCAACCTCAAGGTGCTCAAGAGTGAGTTCCGGGATTACGGTCAAGACCTCGAGATGACGGCCTGGATCGACACCGAGCGTGGTTACCTGCCGCGCCGCATCGAGGTCTTCGAGAAGGCGCGCCGTTTTACCACATGGCGGATTGTCAACGACGAAATCGCCGAGGTCGCCCCGGGGGTCTGGATGGCGCTTTCGGGATCCGAGGCCGGTTACTACGTGGCCGACTTCTCGCTCCCGGACGGCATGACGAAAGACAAACTCAAAGCACTCGACCGCAAGGCGGTCGCCGCGATTATGGCGAAGGCCATCCCGATCACCAAGCGACTTGGTTTAGGAACGCAGACCTACATCGTCGATCCTCAAACGCTCCGTCTTAACCGAACGATTCCCCGCGAGCGGTTCATACTCGACTTCCCCGAAGGCGCTCGCGTGTATGACACGACTCACGACCCACCCCTGCAATACGCGTTCAAGGCCCGCCGGACGCCCGAGGAGTGGCGTGAGATTGTTGCCAAGGGTGAACAGCGGGCGAAGGCTGATAAGAACCGCCGGGCTGCGCAGCAGGCCTTGATCGGCAAGCCCGCGGTAGAATTCCCCGCGGGCTCCGTCTGGATCAACAGCGGCCCGCTCCAGTCCGCCGATCTGGCCGGCAAAGTGGTCCTCCTCGATTTCTGGGCGGAGTGGTGTGGCCCCTGCCGCGATGCCCTGCCGGGGCTGTCGGAGTTGGATAAGAGGCGCAAGGAATTCGGCATTACCGTCATCGGCATCCACCCGACCGGCAGCGATCGGGCAGCGATCAACAAAGTGATCGACGAGTTTCATCGTGGGTACCCAATCCTGGTCGACACCCCGGCCCCAGATGGCGTCGGCGGTTGGGGGACGCTCTACGATCGTTACGCCGTGAGCGCCATCCCTCACGCGATCCTGATCGATCGTCGGGGTAAGATCGTCGCGTCCGGTGTTCCAGGCGAAGTGTTCGCCAGGGCACGCGAAATCGCCGCCGAATCGACCGTCGAGACTTTGTCACGATAGATATCACGTTCGGGGGGAAGCGGTTTCTGCCGAGATGGGCAGGAACAAGACAAACACGTTGGGGCATACGACAGGTTTGCTCATGAGCGCTGAACTTGACCACGTTTTCGTTTGCTGCGATGTCGGGGCCCCCGAAGCGGCCCTCCTCGCCGAGCGAGGTCTGCGAGAGGGTTCCTCGAACACTCATCCGGGTCAGGGCACGGCCAATCGCCGGTTCTCCTTCGCCAATGCCTATCTCGAACTACTCTGGGTGAGCGATCCGGCCGAGGCACAAACCGCAGCCGTTCTTCCCACTGGGCTCTGGGAACACTGGAGCCGTCGGGCGTCGGGCGCCTGCCCCTTCGGGCTCGTCTTCCGGCCGCGGCCCGACTCGGTCGCCGAAGCCCCGTTTCCGACCTGGTCGTACGGGCCAGCGTACCTCCCGAGCGGCTTTTCGATCGAGGTCGGCCGCGACACTGCGCTGTCGGAGCCGCAACTCTTTTACCTCCCTTTCGCCAGGCGGCGCGACCACTCCGGTCGGGAACCGACAGCTCATGCGGCGGGCATCGACCGCATCACTCGCGTCTCCGTATCGACGCCGTCCGAACATGAGCCGTCCCAAACGCTCGCGCTGGCTCTCGCCGCTGGCCTTTTCGCGATTCGGAGAGGACCGGCGTACCTGCTGGAGCTCGGATTCGACGGCAAAGGAACTGCCCCTATCGATCTCCGCCCGGATCTGCCGCTGCTGTTCAATCCGCACCGTAAAGAGGGCTGACCACTGGTTGGCCGATCTGTCAGGACCCATAGACGAGCTGGCAGGTCATGCGGCGCTGGGTACGCTTACGGGGGAAAACTCCATCATGAGACGAACGACCAGTCACATCGCCGTGGTCGTCCGAGATTACGATGAAGCCATCGCCTTCTACACGAAGGCCCTCGGATTCGACCTGATCGAAGACACCGTTCTGGGCGGCGGCAAGAGATGGGTTCTCGTTGGGCCGCGGGGATGCGGGGGGACGTCGCTGCTGCTCGCCAGAGCCGTCACGCCCGAGCAGGAGAGTCGCGTCGGCAACCAGACGGGCGGTCGCGTGTTTCTATTCGTCCATACGGACGACTTCTGGCGCGACTATTATGACATGAGGTCGCGCGGCGTCGTGTTCACGACGGAGCCGCGAGCCGAAGAGTATGGCACTGTGGCGGTGTTTGTCGATCTCTATGGGAACAGGTGGGATCTCTTGGGAAGTGAAGATCGCTTAACGTCGTGAGTTCGGGCACTGCCGCGGACCGCTGTAAGCACCACTGGCAGCTTGACGAGCGACGGCCCTAACCAACGAGCTCCCGAATGGGCTTGCCATTCTCGATCAGATACGTCGGCCGACCGGTGCGATCCGCAAAGGCGATCGACCGGCCATCAATTCCCAGGTGGTGGTAGACCGTCGCGGCGACATCCTGGGGGCTGATCGGCCGATCGACGACATATTCACCCCGTGCACTGCTCCGGCCGATCACCTGGCCCATCTTCATCGACGCGCAGCCCACGAGCACACTGAAAGTCTTGCCCCAATGATCGCGGCCGGCGTCTCTGTTCATCCGCGGCGTGCGGCCAAACTCACCCATGGCCACCACAAGAGTTGACTCATACAACCCTCGTGCGATCAAATCATCGACCAAGGCACCGATCGCGCGGTCGAGTGGCGGGATCAGCTTTTGGGCGCCTTCCTGGGTCTTGAGCTGGGGAGGGGTCCCGTGATGGTCCCAAGGAACGCAGTTGACGGTGACGAAGGGGACGCCCGCCTCGACCAGTCGACGCGCCAATAGAGCGCTCTGGCCAAACGTGTGCCGGCCGTAGCGGTCGCGAACCAACGGCGGCTCCGCGGCGATGTCGAAGGCGCCGGCCACCTCCTTGCCCGTCAGCATTTCGAAGGCGCGTTGGTAATAAGCGTCGAGGTCGCGGATCGCCGGATCGGCGTCGCGACGGAGCCCGTCGATCGCTGCGAGAACGCGGCGGCGGTCATCGAGCCGGCTCAGCGAGAGGTTTCCCGGCAATTTCAGGTTCTTGACCCGGAAAGACGGGTCATTCGGATCTGAGTCGACGACAAACGGGTTGGAATAGCCGCCCAAGTATGCCGCATAGTGAAACAGGTTGTCGGTTCCACCGCGGAGATGTGGGACGGCAACGTAAGCGGGTAGCCCCGAACGCTCCGCTCCCGTGAGCCGGGCAACCGCGGAGCCCATCGCAGGCCGGCGCTGGACTTCGTTGTCGGGGGCGTTGAACGCGGGTCCCTCGTAGCCGGTGAGCATCCAGTGGTTGCCCTTGGTGTGGTCGCCCGTGCCATGGTTAACCGACCGCAGGATCGCCAGCCGATCCATCCGCGTCGCCTGTTCGGGCAAGAGATCACCGATAAAGGTTCCGGGGATGCTGGTGGCGATCGCGCCAAACGGGCCACGAAACTCGCGCTGGGCGTCGGGCTTTGGGTCCCAGGTCTCCATGTGCCCCGGCCCGCCACTGAGCCAGAACAGCACGACGCTCCTCCGCATGCTCTCCCCGGTCACAGCCGCCCGAGCGCGGATCTTGAGCAGATCGGGCAGGGTCAAGCCTCCGACCCCGAGAACGCCCGCTGCGAGGAAGCTTCGCCTCGTGACGCCGTCGCAATCACGGACACCGTTACCCAAGATTCTCAGCATCGCATCTCACCGGGCGCACTGGCGTGAATCGGACTTTTATCCAACCCCCAAAAGTGTACCACCTACGCCGGTACGCTGCAATTCACTTGCCAACGCACGTCCACCGGCGGGTGACTCGATTAATTCCTTCACAACACGGGCATGACTGACAGGCGAATCGGTCAGCGATTCCTCTCGGCCGTGATGCAGGTACTTGAGCCGATCGTGGTCCAGCCCCAACTGGTGCAGGATCGTGGCCAGGAGATCGGGGCAGCTTACCCGGCCGTCGACGGCGGCGTAACCGAGGTCGTCGGTGCGGCCGTGAACGTAGCCGGACTTGAAGCCGCCACCGGCGAGCACCAAGCTGAACGCGTTGCGGTTGTGGTCGCGGCCGTTCCCCTTCTGCGAAATCGGCAATCGGCCAAACTCGCCCGTCCAGAGCACGATGGTCGAATCGAGCAGACCTCGGTGCTTCAAGTCGAGGATCAGGGCGGCGGTGGGCTGGTCGACTTGCGGGCAAACGGCTTCCAGTCCGCTCTTGATCTTGTCGTGATGGTCCCAGGGCATGCCGCCCGACTTGACGGGCACCATCACCTGCACGAACCGTACGCCTGATTCGACCAGTCGCCGCGCCATCAGGCAGCGGGTGCCGAAATCGGCCGTGACCGGCTCGTCCAGTCCGTAGAGCCGTCGCGTCGGGGCCGTCTCGCGGCCGATATCAAGCACCACTTCGGCGCTAAGCTGCATGCGCGCAGCCAGCTCGTAATTGCGGATCCGCGCATCCAGCTCCGACTCGCGCGGGTAGAGCTTGCGCCTTTCTTCGTTGAGCCGCGCGAGTGCATCGAGGTTGTCGCGCTGGGTACCTTCGGCCAGTGCGACGGCGGGATGAAGGTTGAGAACGGCCGCTCCCCGCGACTGGATCTCTGTGCCCTGGTAAATGGCGGGTAGCCAGCCGCTTTCCCACAGCGTCGTGCCGCCGTTGGTGTATCCCTTGGGGTCGCGCAAGACGACATAAGCCGGCAGGTTCTGGTTCTTTGAGCCCAGGGCATAGCTGATCCACGAGCCCACCGACGGCCGACCCGGGAAGATCTTGCCTCCCAGCAAGCAGCGCGTGGCCTGGGGGTGATTGTTGTTGTCGCTGTGCATCGACCGGACGAGGCATATGTCGTCGGCTACCGAGCCGATCGCCGGAATCAATTCCGAGAGCTCCATACCGCACTGGCCATGGCGGTGAAACCGGAATGGGCTGCCCAAGAGCTTCTTGGTCTCGCTCCCGGGCTGAAGGGTCTCGAAGTTCTGGTTGTGTACTTGCCCGTCGCGCCTGAGCAGCTCCGGTTTGGGGTCGAAGAGATCGATCTGGCTCGGGCCTCCTACTTGCATCAGCAAGATGACCGACCGGGCATGGGCCGGAAAGTGGCCGGGACGAGGCCGTAGGTCCACGCGCTCTCTATGGCCCGCGGTATCGGCCCGAACGACCGATCGTTCCTGATCGAGCAAGTAAGCCAGTGCAAGAGCCCCAAACCCCAGGGACGCCTCGTGCAGGAAGGCGCGGCGGCCAACCGGAGATACCGGAAATCGGTTCGTTTCTGCCATGACGATCTCCCGAAGAAAAGGGTCGGGGAGGGTTCTCGTCGCGGTGCGATCGGACTGTATCAAAGCCCGTCATTCCGCGAATAAGAATTCGCTGGTGTTGAGCAGGGTCAAGCAAAGCTCTCGAGCGGCCTGGCGCGCGGCCTCGCCAGGGGGCTTGCCGGCCGAAAGGCCGCGGTCCGTCTGCCGGCGCAAGAGGTCGGAACAGGTCGCAATCTCGGGCGCGCTGGGAGAACGAGCCAGCGCCATGCGAAAAGCCCGCCTGACCCTGTCCTCGGCAGATGCCGCGCTCTCCAGGCACCGGCCGACCCGCCTGGCGAAGTGATCCGCCTGCTCAGCCAGAAATGCGTCGTTGATCATGAAGAGCGACTGCAGCGGCAGGGCCGAGGTACCGCGCGACAGGCAGTTGGTCGCGACCAAGGGCTGATCGAAGACCGTCAAGAGCGAGAGGTTGTACGCCCGGCGCGAGAGCAGGTAAACGCTGCGGCGATATTGAACCGCGGGGTCGGTCAGACGGTCGCGCGCGACGGTCACCATGCCGTCGGGCCGCGCGCTTAACATCACCGGTGGCCCGCCCAGAGCTTGATCGAGATCACCGCTGACGCTCAAGATCGAGTCGCGCACCACCTCGGCCTCGAGCCGGCGCAGCCGCATGCGCCAGAGCAGGTCGTTTTCGGGATCAACGTTCTCGGGCGAGACGGCCAGAGGTCCCTCGCTCGGATCGCGTCTCGACGCCTGCCGGTAGGCTGTCGAGGTCATCATGAGCTTGACCAGAGGCTTCACTCGCCAGCCGTTCGCGACAAACTCGGCGCTGAGCCATTCGAGCAGGTCGGGGTGCGTGGGGCGCTGCCCCTGAACGCCGAAGTTGTCTGGCGTGGGCACGATCCCCTTGCCGTAGAGCTGCTTCCAGATGCGGTTGACCATCACCCGAGAAACGAGAGCGCTCGCCGGCGAGTCGGTCCGCGTCAGCCAGCGCGCCAAGGCGCTGCGCCGTCCGCTGGTGCCGTCGAACGGAGCTGGGGAAGTCGCCTGTGCGTCCGAGTCGCAGCGCGAGAGCACCCGCAAGAAGCCCGGCGGCACTTCGTGACCCGGGCTCTGCTCATTGCCGCGCACCAAGAGGTAGGTCGGAGGAGGAGGTCCGACATCGTAGAGCGCTTGGATCTTGCCCCATTTCCGCCGACGGGCTGCCGTCGCGGCGATCTGGGCATCGAGGTTCGCGGCGGCGACCTTTTCTTCCGGGCTCAAGCTCGCGGTGACATCTTCGGGCTTGACGGCCAGAGCAGCCGCGAGTTTCTCGGCCAGATACTTCTGAATGACCGTGCGCGCGTCTGCCGCGGTGCGCAGCGCTGTCTTGGTATCCGACCGGATGACCTCCGGCAGCGTGCGCAGCTTGGCTTCGAAGAGCCGTTCCTCGCACGGCCGACGCAGGTCGGCCAACCGGCGGCGCAGTTCTGCCAGCCGCCCGTCGATCTCGGCGTTGGACCGATCGATCGCGGATTTTTCAACAGGTGAAACGTCGGGCAGTCCGCGGTCATTGGTCCTGGTCTCGGTCGGAATGACACTGAGCCAGGCCCGCGGGTTATAGGCCGGCGTGAAGACCGCCATCAGCCGATAATAGTCGTCCTGTGGGATCGGGTCGAACTTGTGGTCGTGGCAGCGAGCACAGTTGACCGTCAGGCCCAGCAGGCCCGTCCCCACGATCTCGATCGTATCGTGCATGATGCCGAAGAAGTTCTGCGGGATGACGCCGACATCTTCGTGCGTCATGTCGCGTGCGGTCCGCAGGTAGCCGGTAGCGATCAATGCTCCGCGCATCTCCGGCGTGAACCGAGGCGCCCGCCGCCAGTCGTAGAGCTCGTCGCCGGCGAGCTGCTCGGTGATGAACCGGTCGAAGGGCTTGTCGTCGTTGAAGGCGCGGATCACGTAGTCGCGATAGCGCCACTTCCCTTCGCTGGTGATGATGTTGGTGGCGTCGGTGTCGAAGCCGACGGTATCGACGTAGCCGGCGACATCCAGCCAGTGGCGGCCGAAACGCTCGCCGACATGTGGCGAGGCCAGCAGCCGGTCGACCATGCGGTCGAAGGCGCCGGGGCGGTCATCGCTCACGAAGGCGTCGACCTCCTCGGGCGACGGCGGTAGGCCGAGCAGGTCGAGGGAGGCGCGGCGGACCAACGTCGTCGCATCGGCGTCGGCCGAAAAGCTCAGTCCCTTTCTCTCCAGCCGTGCTTGCAGGAAAGCATCGATCGGCGTGCGCACACGATCAGCAGCGGCGACACGCGGTGGCACGGGCCTTTCTAGCGACTGAAACGACCAGAACCGCCGATCCTCCGCGCGGATCGACGAACCGAGCTGCGGGATGGCATCCGGTTGAACGGCGCGTGCCCCAGCACGAATCCAGTCGCGGACCAGCGCGACCTCTCGCTCGGTGAGTTTCCGAGCCTTGCCGGGCGGCATCTCGCGCCGGCCGATTCGTTCGAGCAGAAGGCTCGAGTCGGGGTTCGATTGATCGAGCGCAGGCCCACTTTCGCCGCCGCGCCGCATCCTGGAGACGGTTCGCAGGTCCAGCCCCGCCTTGGGTGCCTCTGCACCGTGACACTGCACGCAATTGGCCGCGATGATTGGCCAAACGTCCCGCTCAAAACCAACCGGCCCGTCGGGATTGGCGGCCGCGCCCCATGTACCGCCGGTCCAGAGTAAGCTCAGCCATAGAGTCGCAACCCGCCTGGTCGACTGCCGGTGCCTCAGGGTCAAGATTGGTCCCGCTTGGTATGGCATCACGGGGCCCTCCAGCCGGGAATCCCGAGGTTTAACATTTTACAAACAATAGCGTACTGCCGGCCAAATCGCAAGCATCGTCGCACCTTGCCCGGAAGAAAGGCTGGGTTTCCCGGATGGCGCTTTGTCTATAATCAAGTCAACTGTGAGTAACGATGTCCGGACCTTGATCGAAAGGTCTAGTCGACCGCAGAGAGGGCGTGTCGTGGATCGTGATGCATTTCGTCAGTTGCCGCCGGTCGGCGCCGTGCTCGAACACGACCTCCTCGCGGCATCCCTGCGCGCGCGGGGCCGCGTCGCCGTGCTCCACGCGGTTCGGGCGGCACTCGAGGAAGCACGATCGTCGCTCCGCGCGGGGGTAGCCGCCGCGGCCGATCCCGATAGCCTGGCGCTGCGGTCGCGCGCGATCCTCGAAAACCAGCGTCCGGCGCTCCGCTCGGTGATCAATGCGACCGGGATCTTGCTGCACACCGGTCTGGGCCGCGCTCCGCTCGCGGCGGAAGCCATCGCGGCCGTCGCCCTAGTGGCGCGAGGCTACTGCAACCTGGAGCTGGAC
>Ga0116216_10003220_pt1 | contig 10653 bp, 8 predicted proteins | sample Sb_taG_11_FD_89696 | JGI IMG/M metagenome (GOLD analysis project Ga0116216, IMG submission 89696) | Peat soil microbial communities from Weissenstadt, Germany - Sb_50d_3_AS metaG | ecosystem: Environmental > Terrestrial > Soil > Wetlands > Peat | place: Germany: Weissenstadt | collected 2010-09-21
ACTTCGGCGACCACAAGGGCGAGCCTGTCTGGCAAGACGTCCCCGGCGAGCATCGAGCGAATTTGCGGCGGATCATCGTCACGCAAGGCGATACCGAACCCGCCTCCGTCGAGCAGCAGCGCCATCTCGGCCTTACCTGCCCGTCGCTGTACGATCTGCGCAATCTGTTTCAGGTCAACGTCGAAGAGGGCCGGCATCTGTGGGCCATGGTCTATTTGTTGCACCGGTATTTCGGGCGCGACGGGCGCGAAGAAGCCGAGGCGCTGCTCGAGCGCCGTTCGGGCGATATCGACAATCCGCGCATTTTGGGGGCATTCAACGAAAGGACCCCGGATTGGCTGGCATTCTTCATGTTCACGTACTTCACCGATCGCGACGGAAAATTCCAACTCTGCGCTCTGGCCGAATCCGGTTTCGACCCCTTGGCGCGGACCACGCGCTTCATGTTGATGGAGGAAGCCCATCATATGTACGTCGGCGAGTCGGGCGTGGGCCGCGTCATCCAGCGTACCTGCGAAGTCATGGCCGAGCACGAGACGGACGATCCCGAGCGTCTGCGCGCGCTCGGCGTCATCGATCTGCCGACCGTGCAGCGCTACTTGAATTTTCATTACAGCGTGACCATCGATCTGTTCGGTGCCGATGTGTCGTCCAATGCCGCGACGTTCTACTCGAGCGGCCTCAAAGGGCGCTACGAGGAAACGAAATACCGCGATGACCACTTGTTGCGGGACGCGACGTATCCGGTGCTGCAGGTTGTCGGCGGCCGCCTGGTGACGGCGGAAGCGCCGACGCTCAACGCGCTCAACGAGAAGCTCCGGGACGACTACATCCGGGATTCCGTCGCCGGTGTGGGACGCTGGAATCGCATCATACGAAAGACCGGAATTGCATTCGAACTGACCGTTCCGCACAAGGCGTTCAACCGCAAAATAGGGCCTTTGGCGGGGCTCAAGATCGCTCCCGACGGGCGCGTCGTCAGCGAGACGGAATGGAGTGCAAAGCAGCGTGAATGGCTCGCCACCGATGAGGATCGGGCATTCGTCGCTTCGCTGATGGGCCGAATTGCCGTTCCGGGGGCGTATGCCAATTGGATCGCGCCGCCGGCACTCAGGATCAACAAGCAGCCCGCCGACTTCGAGTACGTGCGGTTCAACTGATTCCCCTATGCGCTTTGCGACGTTCCAGCCGGGCATGGTGATCGAGACCGGTCCTCGGCCGGTGAGCGCCGAGGAAATCGTCGAATTCGCTTCACGCTATGACCCGCAGTGGTTTCATACCGATCCGCAGCGCGCCGCGGGCAGCCGCTGGAAGGGCTTGATCGCGAGCGGCTGGCACTCCTGTGCGATTGCGATGGAACTGATGGTCGGGACCGTTCTCAAGGATTCCGAGTCCTTCGGTTCCCCCGGCATCGAGGAGCTCAAATGGCTGGAGCCGGTGCGGCCGGGGGATGCGCTGCGCTTGCGAGTCGAGGTGCTGGAATCGAGGCCATCGGCGTCCGGCCGTACGGGCATTGTGCGTTGGCGCTGGGAACTGTGGAACCAGGACCAGGCCAGAGTGCTGTCGCTGATCGGTACCAGCCTGTTCGATATGGCGACCGCCGGTCCGGCCGGGCGCTAGGAACGCGCTTCCGGTCCGCGATCCGCGATATCATGGGCTCGTGCCCGACATCAACGGCTTCGATCTGCGAAACCTGCCAGCGGATTTTTACGCGAATCCGTTTCCCTACTACGCGGCGCTGCAGGCCCAATCGGCGCTCAAGCGAATGCCGGACGGCTCGATCCTACTGACGCGCTACCGGGACGTGGAGTTCGTCTACAAGAACCCGAAGATATTCAGTTCCGACAAGAAGCGCGAATTCGGCGAAAAGTTCGGCTTGACGCCGCTGTTCGCGCACCACACGACCAGTTTGGTTTTCAACGATCCGCCGCTGCATACGCGAATCCGTCGGATGATCAACGGTGCCCTGACGCCGCGCGCCGTTGCGCAAATTCAACCGCACCTGGAGAACTGGGTCGATCGATTGCTTGACGCCATGGCGGTATAGAAGTCGGCCGACCTTATCGAGGATTTCGCCGCCGCGATTCCCGTTGAAGTGGTCGGTAATTTGCTCGGCGTGCCGCGCCACGAACGTGCGCCGCTTCGCGATTGGTCGTTGGCCATACTGGGCGCCTTGGAGCCGCGATTGACACCCGATGCGGCCCGACGAGGCAACGACGCGGTTCGGGAATTCGAGGCGTATCTCGAGGGACTGATCGACCAACGGTGCGCGCAGAGCGGGCAATCGGATTTGATTTCCCTGCTGCTGCACGGCGAATACGCGGGCCAGCGCCTGAGCGGGGCTGAGCTGGTCCACAATTGCATTTTCCTGCTCAATGCCGGGCACGAAACAACCACCAACCTGATCGGCAACGGGTTGGTTGCGCTGGTGGAGCACCCCGCCCAGCGCGAACGGCTGATCGCCGAACCGGACCTGATCAAATCCGCAATCGAAGAGTTCCTGCGCTTCGAAAGCCCCAACCAGCTCGGCAATCGCATCACCGCGGTGCCCGTGGAGCTCGGCGGGGTGGCGCTGCCCGCCGGGACTCAAATTACCGTGTGTATAGGCGCAGCCAATCGCGACTCCGAACAATTCTTGGAGCCCGATACACTCGATGTGGGGCGTTCGCCCAATCGTCATTTGGCGTTCGCGAGCGGCATTCACCAGTGCGCGGGTATGGGAGTGGCGAGGCTCGAAGCGGAGATCGCGATTGACCGGTTCCTCAGAAGATTTCCTTCGTACTCGCTTGCGGCTGCACCCACGCGCGGCGGCCGGGCGCGGTTTCGCGGATTCTTGCGGGTGCCCTGCAGATTGTGATCCGATGTCGGCATGCGCGTGCTGCTGATCGAAGATGATCCGATGATCGCCAGGGGGCTGCAGACAGCGTTGCAGCAGGACGGCTACGCGGTGGACGGCGTGAGCGACGGGCGCCACGCGGCCGAGGCGCTGCGTACCGAAAGCTTCGATATCGTGCTGCTCGACCTCGGGCTTCCCGGGCGAGGGGGGCTGGAGGTTCTGCGCGAGCTGCGCGGGCGGGGCGATTCGACCCCGGTCATCATCGTGACCGCCCGAGACGATATTCGCAATCGAATCGAAGGGCTCGATGCCGGTGCGGACGACTACATCATCAAACCGTTCGATCTCGACGAGATCGCGGCGCGCATGCGATCGGTGCTGCGCCGAGCGGCGGGCCGCGGCGACCCGTGCATCAGGCATGGCGGCATCGCCTTGAACCCGGTCACTCACACGGTGGAGCGCGACGGGGTGCCGATTCTCCTGTCGGCGCACGAATTCTCGGTGCTGGAAGCGCTGCTGCAGCGCCCGGGGGCGGTGCTGTCCCGGACTCAACTCGAGGACCGGTTGTACGGCTGGAGGGACTCGATCGAAAGCAATGCCGTTGAAGTCTACATCCACGCGCTGCGCCGCAAGTTAGGCAGCGACTCGATACGCACTTTGCGCGGTGTAGGCTATTTCATACCGAAATAATGGCTTCCATCCGCACACGATTGCTGATCGCATTGCTGGCGCTGGTGGCCGCGATTTCGCTGCTGGCCGGAACACTGACGTATCGGCGGGTGTTGGCGGAGACCTCGACTCTCTTTGATTATCAGCTGCGCCAGATGGCGTTGTCCTTGCGCAGCCAGGTATCCATGGCGCCCCGTCTCGAGCTGCCGCCCGATCAACTCGACGCGGACTTCGTGATCCAAATATGGGATCTATTCGGCACGCGCGTGTATCTGTCTCGGCCCGGTTTGCCCATGATCAACCAAACCGCGTTAGGTTACGCGGATGTTCGCGTGCGCGGCGAGCCTTGGCGCACCTACGGGCTGCAGACGGTCGATGGGGTGATTCAGATCGCGCAACCGGAGCGGGTTCGCGAGCAGTTGGCCGGCGGCGCGGCGTTGCGTGTGGTGATACCGCTGCTGCTGCTGCTGCCGGTGCTGGGAGCCGCCATCGTCGGCGTGGTGCGGAGCGGGCTGCTGCCGTTGCAGCGCGTTGCGATCGAAGTTCAGCGTCGCGACGTACACAGCCTGACGCCCATCGCCGTAACGAACCCGCCGCGGGAAGTGGCGCCTCTGGTCCTCGAGCTCAATCGCTTGTTGAACCGGTTGCATTCGGCATTTCAGGCTCAGCGCGCCTTCATCGCCGACGCCGCTCACGAATTGCGATCGCCCCTGACGGCGGTCCGCATGGATCTGCAACTGCTCGATCGAGCGCCGGACGCGGCCGCGCGCCTCGAAGCGCGCGCCAATCTCGGCGCGGCCGTCGAACGTGCCATCCACTTGGTGGAGCAACTGCTCACTTTGGCGCGCAACGAGCCGCGCGACGAGCGAGGAGATCCATTGCCGGTTTTGCTCGAGACCGCTGCCTCCGACGGCGTCGCCGATACCCACGCACTGGCGCTGGCGCGTGGCATCGACTTGGGGTTGGACGCTGAGCCCAATGTGCAGGTCATGGGCGACCGCGACGCGCTGCGCACGCTGGTGCGAAATCTGGTCGACAATGCGGTGCGCTATACGCCGGCGGGCGGACGTGTACAGGTGCGAACCGCCAACACGCCGCAAGGCGCGGTACTCGAGGTGACCGACTCGGGCCCGGGCATCGCGGCGGCGGATCGGGAACGCGTCTTCGACCGGTTCTATCGACGGGCCAGCGCACCGGAAGGCAGTGGCTTGGGCCTCGCCATTGTGAAGGCAATCGTCGACCGACACGGCGCTCGCGTCACGCTTGCGGATGCTCCCGGCGGGGGGCTTAAGGTGACGGTCGACTTTGCGCAGCGAATTTAAGATTCGCTTAAGCGGGCAGGGGGAGGATATCCCGAGGAGCTCGAACCAAGGGCCCTCTATCCGTTGCAAGGAGACATTCAATGAAAGCTCAGACTAATTTAATCGCCCTGGCGGCCGCAGCCGTGTTTGCGGTCGGTGCGTTCACGGGGTGGATGGCGCCGGCGGTGTTGCGAACGTCGCGGGCGGAGGCCGCGGGAACAACCCCGGACTCGTCCTTGACCGCCACTGCGAGGCCGACCGCGCCCGCTCTGATCCCGCTCGGGACGGCGCCGAATTATCGGGCGATCGTTGCGCAGAATCGCGACGCGGTGGTGGGCATCACCACGGCGGGCGAGATGAAGGTCGCGTCCGTTCAACCGTTCGGCCCGACTCCATTTGGCGATGACGACGACAAAGATCCGCTGTCGCAATTCTTCCGGCATTTGCCAAACCCGCGCGGCCATGTGCCCATGCACGCGCAAGGGTCCGGATTCATCGTGAGTTCGGACGGGATCGTGCTCACCAACGCCCACGTCGTCGAAGGCGCGAAGGAGGTGTTGGTCAAGCTGATCGATCATCGAGAATTCACGGCAAAGGTGTTGGGCACGGACAAGGCCAGCGACATTGCGGTGCTCAAGATCGAGGCGAAAGGGCTGCCGTTCGTGAGGATCGGCAATTCGGATCAGCTCAGCGTCGGCGATTACGTTCTGGCGATCGGTGCGCCGTTCGGCCTAGAGGAGACGGCCACCGCCGGCATCGTCAGCGCCACCGGCCGGTCGCTCCCCGGTGATGGCGCCGTGCCGTTCATCCAGACCGACGCAGCCGTGAACCCGGGAAATTCCGGCGGACCACTGTTCGATGCCGGCGGCGCCGTGGTCGGCATCAATTCGCAGATCTACACCAACTCGGGAGGTTATCAGGGCGTCTCGTTCGCCATTCCGATCAATTTGGCGCAAGGGGTGGAGCAGCAAATCCTCAAAACCGGCAAGGTCGAGCACGGGCGATTGGGGGTCGAAATTCAAAGCATCAATCAGTCGCTGGCCCAGTCCTTCAAATTGAGCACACCCACCGGCGCCCTGGTAGCCAAAGTCGAGCCCGGCAGTGCGGCTGCGCGCGCCGGACTCAAGGCCGGAGACGTGATCATGAAGTTTGACGGCAACGCCATTGCCGATGCCGGTCAGTTATCGGTGCGGGTCAGCAGCACGGCACCCGGCGATAAGGCAACGCTGGAAGTGATTCGCGATGGCAAGCCGCTGACCGTCAGCGCGATCATCGGCTCGGCGGCCAACGGCAGCATCGCAAAGAACGCCGAAGCCGCGCCGGAAGGAGCGCACCTCGGAATGAGATTGCGCCCGCTCACCCTGGAGGAGCGCGAGCAGACCGGCGTCTCGGCGGGTCTGGTCGTGGAGGAGGTGAGCGGCCGTGCGGCCGAAGCCGGCATTCAGCCGGGCGACGTGGTCTTGTCCGTCGACGGCACGCCGGTGCAAAGCGTCGAGCAGCTGCGCGCACTGGTGCGCGAGCATGACAAACAGGTTGCGCTGTTGATTCAACGCGGCGACAGCCGGATCTTCATCCCGGTGGGATTGGGATAGCAATAATCGCGAATGCCGCCGGCCCGCGCACAGGTGAGCGCGGGCCGGCGGCGCCTAGGAGCCCCACCGGACCGAGCGTTCGGCGCGCGAATAAGCTATAAAGCACACGATGAAGCAATCCGTCGTGGCTTTCGCGCTTGCGATTCTGTTTGTCTTTCCGGTAATCGCGGCGGACCCGGCGCCGATCCAGCCCCCACCCGCATCGGGTCCGGCGACGGGCTTGGCCGATTTGGCGGCGCTGCGCGCGACGGTGTTTGGCACTCCGCCGCAGGATATCGCGCCGCTGCCCGAGAAGGTGCCGCTCCTCGAGATGGACCTTGCGCTGCCGTGGGCGCGGCCGGTGCCGGCCGTCTTTTGGTTCGACCGCCGCTTACGCGTGTGGTTTTCGGCGCAAGATAAGCCGGCGCCGCTCGCCATCGTCATTGCCGGCACGGGCGGCGACGGCAATACGGCGAAATTGTCCGTGCTGCGTGCCGTGCTCTATGGTGCCGGTTATCACGTCCTGACCATGCCGTCGCCGACCTTCCCGGGCTTCATCGTCTCCGCGTCGAGCACCGGGGTCGCCGGCGATCTGGTGCAGGACGGGCGGGATCTGTACGCCGCCATCCAGCAAATCATTGCGCATCTGCCGCGCAAGGTGCGGGTCACCGATATCGACATTCTGGGCTACAGCCTGGGCGGCGCGAATGCGGCCATGGTCAAATCGATCGATGCCGCCGAGCGCAAGGTCAACATCCATCGCGCACTGATGATCAATCCGCCCGTCAGTCTATTTGCGTCCGTCGGTCGGCTCGACAAACTGTACGCCATTACGCTTGGGCTAGGGGATGCGGGCGTCGAGCGTTTTTATCAGCAATTGTACGCAGCGCTCGCAAATCTGTACCGGACCTCGGACCGGGTGGAACTGGACGAGGACTTCTTGCTCGGTGCGGCGGCGGCCATATTGAAGACGAACGCTGAGTTCTCGGCGGCGATTGCGCTGACCTTTCGAATCGCATTGATCAATATGTTCTTCGCCGGCGACCTGTATTCGGGATCGGGCATCGTCGTCGATCCTCGGCATCCGCCCAATGTCGGCGATTCGCTGGAGGAAACCTTCCGGATCTTGCGCGGCAAGCCGTTTTCCGAATATTTCTCCAAGGTCTTTGCGCCGTACTATTTGCGCCGCCGCCCGAACTCGACCGTGGATGAATTGAATGCCGAGAGCCGGCTCGAATTCATCGGTGCGGCGCTGCGTAGCGATCCGGACTATTACGCGCAGACCAACAGCGACGATCTGATCCTCGACGCGGCGGAACTCGATTGGCTGAAGCGTACCTTCGGCGCGCGCATCCAGATCTACGATCACGGCGGTCATTTGGGCAACTTGGGCGACCGGCAGCAGGTGGCCGACATGCTCGACATGCTTGGCGGGCGCTGGAAGGGCAGCGCGCAGTGAGAACTACCGCACCCGTGATCATGCTGCTCCTCGCCTTAGGAGGCTGCGCCTCGCAGGAGGTCCGGTATCGTTACTTGCCGCCCGACACGCCGGCGGCGGACAATGCCGTGAACTTGGAAAAGGCGCTCGGGCTGGCGGCCCAGGTCGCGAGCGCAGCCAAGAGCGCCATGCCGGAGACGACCGGCGAGTTCGCTCCGATAACTCCGGCCGACGCGCCGCCTCTGACGACTTACGACCCTTGGGCGCACTTCAACCGTTCGATGTATCGGTTCAACGCACGCTTTGACGAGGCGGTTTTTCTGCCGGTCGCGAACGGCTACCGGCGGTTGCCCTCGCCGATCCGCGCCGGCGTACATAATTTTTTCGGAAATTTGGCTGAAGTCGACAGCGTCGTCAATTACACGCTGCAAGGGCGTTTGGGCCGCGGTCTGCGAAGCCTGGGGCGATTCGCGATCAATAGCACGCTCGGCCTGGGCGGCCTATTCGATGTTGCGGAGAAGCTGAACATACCCAGGGCGCCGACCGGTTTTGGCACGACGCTCGCCAAATGGGGCATGCACCCCGGCCCGTATCTGGTGATTCCGTTTTACGGCCCCTCGACGCTGCGCGAGGGCATCGGGCTGGCCGGAGACTACGGCACCTCGTATGCGGTTAACGTCGCCAATCTGTATCGGGACGGTCAATCGTGGGGCCTCGGCGTTCTCAACGCGGTCGATCAGCGCGCGAATGTCGATTTCCGCTACTACGCCTCGGGCTCGCCCTTCGAATACGATACAATTCGCTTTCTGTATGTACGCAAGCTCCTGATCGAGGATGCGGGTCTGCACCGCAAGGAGCCGCCGAAGAGAGTCAACCCGGACGCGCCGGCGGGCGAATGACCGACACACCACCGCGCCAATCTCTGAGTGACCGTGCGGGCGGCATCGTCGCCACCGGGACGATACTGGCGATTCTGTATTTTGCGCGCGACGTGCTGGTACCCATCACGCTCGCGGTCATTCTGAGTTTGTTGGTCTCACCCGTGGTGCGTGCTCTGCGCCGCTTGGGCTTGGGTGCAACCTCCTCCGTGCTGGTCGCGGTGCTTGCGCTTGCCGTGATAGTCGGCTCGTTCGCCGCAGTGACCGGCGTACAGGTGGCGCGGTTGGCGGTAAGTCTTCCGCAATACGAACATACGATACGCGACAAATTGACGACGCTGAATACATTGACCGTCGGCCGGTTGAACGCGATAAATTTCCAGGCGGGGCGGATCATCGGCGAGCACGTGGAGCGGCCGGCGACCGTGGCGGCGAGCGCGGCGGCCGCGTCCACGGTGGCCGCTCCGATCCCAGTGGAAGTGCACGCCCCTCCGATGAGTCCCGCGCAGGCCGTGGAAAAGATACTGACTTCGGTGTGGGTGCCGCTCGAAACCACGGGCATCGTGCTGGTGGTTCTGGTGTTCGTGCTACTTGAGCACGAAGCCGTGCGCGATCGATTCATTCGCATCGCCGGCGAAACCGACCTGCGGGCAACGACGATTGCGCTCAACGATGCCGGCAAACGCCTGTCGCGGTTCTTCGTATCGCAGTTCACGGTGAATATGGGCGTGGGGGCCGCGCTGTGGATCGGCCTCGCGATCATCGGCTTACCGCATGCGATGCTGTGGGGAGCATTGGCCGCCGCTCTGCGATTTGTCCCCTACTTCGGCGTATGGATCGCGGCGCTATTCTCGGCGGTGCTGGCGGCGGCCGTCGATCCGGGGTGGTCGCTGGCGATCGGCACGCTGGCTCTGTTCGTGATCGTCGAGCTGATCGCCGGTCAGGTGGTTGAACCGGAGCTGTTCGGCCATACCACGGGCATGTCGCCGTTGTCGGTGGTGATCGCGGCGATCTTTTGGAGTTGGCTGTGGGGTCCGGTCGGACTCATCGTTTCCACTCCGTTGACCTTGTGTTTGGTGGTCGCGGGACGCCACATCAAGGCGCTGAGTTTGCTGGATATTCTGCTGACCGACAATCACGCGCTGACGATGCCGCAGCGGTTTTACCAGCGCGCACTCTCGGAGGATTCAGATGAGATCATCGCCAGTGCCCGCGCCTTTCTCAAGCAGGACTCGTTCGCCGGATATTGCGATTTGGTGTTGATGCCGGCGCTGCATTTGGCCGGTCTCGATGTTGCAAGCGGCGCGATCAGCAACGAGCAGCAGCTCAAGGTCCGCAACACCATCGTCGCGGTCATCGCAGCCATCGGCGGCGAGAGCCGCAGGCTCGCCCGGCGCCGCAAGCGGGTGTCGGTACTCGATCAGTCGAGCGCAGGTCGGCTGTTGCGGCAGCAGCGGGAACAGGTGTCGGGCCGTTGGCAGGGGCCGCTGGCCGTACCGCCGGGCTCGGTCGTGCTCTGCGTGGGCTTGGGATCGATTCCCGACGACCTTGCGACCGAGTTGTTGGTGCGCATTCTGCGGGATCAGAATGTGGATGCGCGGCATCTGTCGCTCGAGGATTTGCAACGCGCGCCGCCTCCCGACGCCTCCCCCGGCAGCATCTCGATGGTGTATCTGGTCAGCGCCTTTCCCAACCAGGAGCGCAGGCGCGCCGAGCCGGCCGCCGAACACATACGCCGCCGCTTTCCGGGCGCGAGCCTGGTCACGGTGTTTCTGCCCGGAATGCTATTGCAGCCGCAGTCCGCAGTCGACAGTATACGGGGCGCCGATAAAGCGGCGGCCTCCTTTAGCGAGGCGCTGCATATATGTCTCGATTGGCTTCAGCAACGGAATAGAACCTGACGCGTGACTCTGCGTGATTAAACCTCCCGCGGCGCCGCATTTCGTGCCGATTCGTTGGC
>Ga0116216_10003222_pt1 | contig 10647 bp, 8 predicted proteins | sample Sb_taG_11_FD_89696 | JGI IMG/M metagenome (GOLD analysis project Ga0116216, IMG submission 89696) | Peat soil microbial communities from Weissenstadt, Germany - Sb_50d_3_AS metaG | ecosystem: Environmental > Terrestrial > Soil > Wetlands > Peat | place: Germany: Weissenstadt | collected 2010-09-21
CGCGACGGCCCGGTCCTGGCTCAGCTTGGCGAACGCGTCCTGGTCCTCGCGGCTGACGTTGAACCTCTCGGCCACGTTCTCGGCGGTGAGCCCCATCGGGATGTAGACGAACGGGAAGGGGCTGTCGCGACCGAGGAGCTTGGGGTTGAGGCCACCCGGGCCGACGCCGCGGCCGCGGGGGGCCGCGGCCGGCTGCTCACCCTCGACCGCCGGTGGGCGCGAGCTCTTCTCCACGCCCGCCGCGATGTAGATGTCGCCCTCGCCGGCCGCGATGGCGTGCGCCGCGCTGCGGACCGACTGGAGGCTGGACGAGCAGAAGCGGTTGACCGTGAGCCCGGGGACGCTGTAGGGGAACCCGGCCAACAGACCCGAGGTCCGGGCGATGCTGAACCCGGTCTCCCCCTGCTGGGCGACGTTGCCGCAGATGATGTCGGTCACGTCGGCCTTGTCGACCTCTGGGACCTTGTCCATGAGGGCGTTGAGGATCGTGGCCATGAGCTCGTCGGCGCGCACGTCGACCAGCGAGCCCTTGTTGGCCCGACCGATCGGGCTGCGGGCGGTGGCGACGATGACTGCATCTTTCAACTCCGGCATGGAACTGCTCCTCCTCGGTGCAACGGTTGACGGCGCCGGGCGCCGGATGACCCGACCGCGAGCTGCGGCCGGCGGGGCGATCAGTTCTGCGCCGGCTCCTTGGGCAGGCCGAGGGCGCGCTCACCGATGATGTTGCGCTGGATCTGGCTGGTCCCCGAGAAGATGGTCCCGGCCCTGCTTCCGAGGAACGCCTGCTGCCAGGTGGTGGTCTTGTAGCCGTCGCCCTCGGGGCGGACCAGCCCGGCCGCGCCCTCGAGGTTGATCGCGATCTCGCCGAACCGCTTGTGGAACTCGGACCAGAACAGCTTGTTGATGCTGGCCTCGGGGCCGGGCTCCTTCTTGGCGGCCAGGGTGGCGAGCGTCCGCAGGCCGGAAAAGCGCATGATCTCGACCTGCGTGTAGGCCCAGGCCAGGTCCTGGCGGACGAGCGGGTCCTCGTGGCGCCCGCGCTTTCGGGCCGAGTCGACCAGGTCCCAGAACTCGCGCTCGTAGTGGAGGTGCTGGGTGGTGGCCCGCCCGCCGCGCTCGTTGCCGAGCGTCGTCATGGCGACGCGCCACCCGTTGTTGAGGCCACCGATGACGTTGAACAGCGGGGCGCGGGCGTCCTCGATGAACTCCTGACAGAAGCCACTGGCACCCGACATCTGGAGGAGCGGGCGCAGGTCGATCCCGTTGCTCTCCCCGTCGGCCCGCCTCATGGGTACGAGCACGTAGGAGAGACCCTGGTGCTTGGGGACGTCGGGGTCCGTCCGGCACAGGACGAACATCATGTCGGCCAGGTGGGCGCCCGAGGTCCAGACCTTCTGGCCGTTCACGACGATCTCCTCGCCGTCGACGGTCGCCCGGGTCTCGACCCCGCCCAGGTCCGACCCGTGGTCGGGCTCCGAGAAGCCCTGGCAGTAGCGGTCGAGGCCCTGGATGATCCGGGGCAGGAAGTGCGCCTTCTGCTCCTCTGTGCCGTGCACAATGATCGACGGGCCGACGAGTGACTCGCCCATCCCCCGGATGACGCGGGGCAGGCCGGTCCGGGCGAACTCCTCGTTCAAGATCGCCATGTGCACGCCCGAAAGTCCCCTGCCCCCGACCTCTTCTGGCCACTGCGGGCAGATGAGCCGCGCCTCGGCGAGGGCGGTCTCCCAGCGGTCCCAGGCGGCGGCGCGGGCTGGCGAACCCTGCTCGGCCGCCCCCATGAAGCCGGCTCGCTCGTCGAGCCCGTGCAGCTCGCCCTCGCGGTGGCGGTCGAGGAAGGTCGCAATCTCCTCGCGGAAAGCCTCGAGCTCGGGTCCCACGTCGAGTCGCATCTGGCCTCCCCGCCGCCGGCGCACGCCGGCTCGCCCCCAATTTACTGCGTTGGCACCCACCCGTGCCTAGGTGTCACGGAACGGGGTCGCTCAGGGATCCAGTCGGGCGGTGGCGGTGCCCGACAGCACCCGGTCGCCGGCCTGGTTGACCGTCTGGACCGAGAGCTGCACGACCGGGCCGTCCCCGCTCTCCTCGATGGTCTCCACGGTCGCCGTCGCGGTCAGCGTGTCGCCCGGCCAGACCTGGCGCTCGAAGCGCGACCCGAGGCTGAGCAGGCGCCCGTCGCCCACCCAGTCCGTGAGGAGGCGGGCGGTGAGCCCCATGGTCAGCATGCCGTGGGCGAAGACGGACGGGAAGCCGGCCACCTTGGTGGCGTAGATCTCGTCGGTGTGCAGCGGGTTGTAGTCGCCCGAGGCCCCCGCGTACTGGACGATCTGGGTCCGGCTCAGGTTGTCGACGACGACGGCGCTGTGGGTGTCGCCCACCTTGATCGAACTCGCGGACAGGCTCATTGTCCCTCTCCCTTCGCGTCGTCCTGAGGTGCCGGGCGGGTGGTGAGGACGCCCACGCTGCGGGCGGTGACGACCAGCTCGCCGTTGGCGTCGCGGTACTCGGTGATCGACTCGGAGAACTGCAGGAGCCCCGAACGACCGGTGCGCTCCCAGCTCTTGCCGGGGGCGGTGGTCGGCGTGAGCACGTCGCCGGGCCGGACCGGGCGGTGGTACTCGAAGTGCTGCTCGGCGTGGAGCCCGACCCCACCGCCACCGCGGCCACCGCCGCTCGAGGAGCCGCCGCTCGAGCTCGGGGCGGGCGGCACGAGGCCGGTGGGCTCGCGGCCCGAACCGAACCACGGGGCGCCGATGCGCGGCCGCAGCGGGTAGTCGGGATTGAACTGCGCGCTCGCCTGGACGAAGGTCGGGGGGGCGATGATGCCACCGACCTCGGTTCCCGCGGCGTACGCCGCGTCGGCGTAGATGGGGTTGGGGTCCCCGACGGATCGGGCGAAGAGCAGGATGTGCCCCGCCTCGACCGGGAATGGGTAGTCAGCCATGGGCGATCTCCTTGACCATCGGGCTTTCCGCGCTCGGGCCCGAGCGCTGGTGCCCGGTGCCGACGCGCCGAGAGTAGCCGGACTGGTCGGGTTCCTCCCAAGGTAGACACCCCATGGGCGTAAGACGTCAAGCAGCGTCGATCGCAGCGGTGGGCCACGCGATGTCTTCGCGGTATGGCGCCTGGGTCTCGAGGCACCCATGGAGGATCCCCACCCACCGATTGGCGAGCTGACGGGTCGCCTGGTGGTGGGTCTTGCCCCGCCCTCGGAGCTCGTCGTAGTAGCGCCGGGCCCCCGAGGAATGGGTGAGGGAGCAGAACGCCCATCGCTCGAGCGTCTCGGCCAGCCGGCGGTTCCGGGTATAGCGAGCCAGCACCACCCGGCTGCGTCCGGAGGCTTTGGTCACCGGTGACGTGCCGGCAAAGTTTTTGCGACACTTGGCGGTGGCAAAACGAGTTCGGTCATCACCGAACTCGCCCAGCACCCGAGCGCCGAGAACCGTCCCGATTCCTGGCAGGGAGTGGACGATCTTGGCGTCCGGGTGCTGTTCAAAATTCTCGGCCACCGCGAGCTCGAGCGCGGCGATCTCGGTCGTGAAGACCTCGATCAGGTGTAGCGCCGAGCGGGCGACGTTCCCATAGGCGGCGGCGATCACTGGCGGAGCCTCCAGGTGCTCGGCCCGCAGGACGTGTTGGATCTGCTCGGCCTTGCTCTCGACGTTGCGGCTCCGGCCCCCTCGGCGAAGGGCCGAGGCGATCTTGGATCTTGAGAGCTGACGGCCGAGCGCGGGAGTGGGGGCGACGGTGAGCACAGCGACAGCGTCGTGATGCGACAGGTCCGTCCCGAAGGCCTCCAAGGCGGCCGGGTAGTACTCCCGCAGCGCCGAGCGCAGGGCATTCACCTGGCGCTGGCGTCCCCACACCGCGCTCTGGTGGGCCCGGGCCAGCACCTTGATCCCGGCGGCCAGCTCGCTGTCGCCGGCCACCGGCCGATGGTTGTGCCGATCGGTGCGCACCAGGTCGGCCAACACCTTGGCGTCGCCCGAGTCCGACTTGGCACCCGAGACCGCGTGGCGGTCCCGATAGCGAGAACTGGCCATGGGGTTGATGGCAAAGACCTCATAGCCCGCTCCGAGGAGTCCGGCCACCAGCAAGCCGCGGTCGATCTCGATGCCGACGACCACCTCTTCGGGTTCGTCGGCATGAGCACCGATCAGTTGGTGCAGCTCGCCCAGGCCCCGCACTGAGTCGGGCACCCGGTGGCTTTCGAGCACCCGGCCCTCGGGATCCATCACACAGACGTCGTGATGGTCCTCCGCCCAATCCACTCCGACGAAAATCAACTCCGATCCTCCCTCTCTCGGTTCGCTCTGCCAACGAGCCTGGAGGAACACCGCGGCGCCCTAATGGACAGTGCTCGAGGCACGACACCCCATCAGCCGTCCGGCTCCTCACCGACCCACCGGGGCACGATCTACCGTTAGGGCTCAAAGCCCGGGGTCCGGCAGTGCTCACCGGCGGGCGGCTCAGAGACCAGCCTCACAGACGTGAACTGGTCGGGCCCCATTAGGGTAAGGAGCGCAAGGGGGTTCCACGTGGCCATCACCCAGATCGAGACAGACATCGAGCGAGTCGACCGCCTGATCGACGAGCTGCTGGCCGAGTTCCCGCCGGCCAAGACCGAGCCCGAGGTCTTCTTGGGCGAGCAGTTCGACCGTGGCCTGGCCTGGGTCGACTGGCCCGAGGGCGCGGGCGGCCTCGGCCTGTCCCCGCAGCTCCAGCGCCACACCGGCCAGCGCCTGCTGGCCGCCGGGGCGCCCCAGGCGTCCTACCGCAACGTCATCGGCTACGGCATGTGCGCGCCGACCATCGTCGTCCACGGGACGCCCTACCAGAAGGAACGCTACCTGCGCCCGCTCTTCACCGGCCAGGAGATCTGGTGCCAGCTCTTCAGCGAGCCGGGGGCGGGCTCGGACGTGGCCAGCCTGTCCACCCGGGCGCTACGCGATGGCGACGAGTGGGTGCTGAACGGCCAGAAGGTGTGGACGACCCTCGCCCACGTGGCCAGCTACGGCCTCCTCATCGCGCGCACCGACCCGGACCTGCCCAAGCACAAGGGCATGACCTGCTTCCTGGTCGACATGCACGCCCCGGGCGTCGACGTCCGCCCCCTCTACCAGATCACCGGCGAGGCGGAGTTCAACGAGATCTTCTTCACCGACGTGCACTTGGCGGACACCGAGCGCCTGGGCGACGTCGGCAACGGATGGGGCGTGGCGCTCACCACGCTCATGAACGAGCGCGTCTCCATCGGCGGCATGACGGGGGCCCGCAACACCGGTCCGATCGCCGAGGCCCTGCGGATCTGGAAGGAGCGCTGGCAGGACGACCGCTCTCCCCACGCCCTGGGGCTGCGCGACCGCCTGCTGTCGCTCTGGGTCCAGTCCGAGGTCAACCGCCACACCAACCAGCGGGCGGCCGACGCCCGGCGGGCCGGGACGCCGGGGCCCGAGGGCTCCGTGGGCAAGCTGGCCTTCGCCGAGCTGAACCAGAAGGTCTACGAGCTCTGCGTCGACCTGCTCGGCGCCGACGGCATGCTCTACCACTCGGCCTACCCCCGGATCCGGCCCCAGTACGTGTCCGTCGGGTCGCCCGACACGCAGAAGGCGTTCCTGCGGTCCCGGGCCAACTCGATCGAAGGCGGCACCTCCGAGGTCATGCGCAACATCCTGGGCGAGCGCGTGCTCGGCCTGCCGGGCGACGTGCGCACCGACAAGGAGCTGCCCTGGAAGGACGTCCCCCGCAGCTGATCCTCAGGTGGGCGCGCCGGCCAGCTGCCCGCAGGCCGCCGCGATGTCCGCGCCGCGCGTGACCCGCACGGTGGCCACCACGCCCCCCTCGGCCAGCCAGGCGCCGAACTCCCGGGCCGCCCGCCGCGGGGTGGCCGCCCCCGCGTAGCCGTCGGTGGCGTTGAGCGGGATCAGGTTCACGTGGGCGTCGAGCGGGCGGGCCAGCGCCGCCAGCTCCGCCGCGTCGCGCCGGGAGTCGTTCACGCCCTCGATGAGCGACCACTCGAAGGACAGCCGCCGGTTGGTCGAGGCCCGGTAGAGGCGGCAGGCCTCCATGAGCGCGGCCAGCGGGTAGCGGCGGTTGATGGGGATGAGGCGGTCGCGCAGCTCGTCGTTGGCCGCGTGCAGGGACACCGCGAGCGTCACCGGCAGGGGCTCGGCCGCCAGCCGGCGGATGCCCGGCACGATGCCCACGGTCGAGATGGTGAGCCGCCGCGCCGAGATGCCCATGTCGTCGTGCAGCCGGCGCACGGCCGCCCAGGTGCCGTCGTAGTTGGCCAGCGGCTCGCCCATGCCCATGAACACGACGTGGGTCACCCGCCGCGGCCGGTTGGCCCGCATGGCGACCGCCACCTGTTCCACGATCTCGCCGGGGCGGAGGTGGCGGGTGAAGCCGGCCTGGCCGGTGGCGCAGAAGGGGCAGCCCATGGCGCAGCCGGCCTGGGTGGAGACGCAGACGGTGGCGCGCCGCTCGTAGGCCATGAGCACGGTCTCGATCCGCGCACCGTCGGCCAACGCGAACGCCCACTTGGTGGTCGCGCCGTCGTCGCTCGAGGCCCGCCCCGTCTCGGTGAGCGACGGACCGAGCGGCTCGGCCAGCCGGGCGCGGAGCGCCTTGGGCAGGTCGGTCATCTCGGCCACCCGCTCGGCGCGCCGGTGGAGGCCCTCCCAGACCTGGTCGGCGCGGTAGCGCGGCTCGCCGGCCAGGAGCAGGTCGAGCTCGGCCCGGCTGACCCCGTAGGGGCCCGGGGGAGGGGTCGCGGCGGCGGCTAGGCGGACAGGTGTTGGTCGAACCACTCGAGGGTGCGCTGCCAGGCGTCGTGGGCGGCGGTCGGGTGGTAGACGGCCTCCCGGTCGTTGCAGTGGAAGCCGTGGTTGGCGTCGGCGTAGCGGACGATCTCGGTCGGCACGCCCGCCTGGGCCGTGGCGGTACGCAGGGCCTCGACGCCCTCGACCGGGATGCTCGGGTCGAGGTCGCCGAAGAAGCCGATCCAGGGCGACTGCAGCTCGGCCGCGAGCTCGACCAGCGGAGGCAGGCCGAAGCGGCCCTCGGTCACCCCGCCGCCGTAGAAGGTGGCCGCCGCGCCCAGGGGACGGAGCGTGCCGGCGTAGAAGGAGACCGTCCCGCCCATGCAGAACCCGACGACGCCGGTGCGCGAGGCGGCGAACCCGGCGGCGTCGAGGTACTCGAGCGAAGCCAGCAGGTCGGTGGTCAGCCCCTCCTTCGTCACCTGGCCCATGACCGGCATGACCTTGGCGAAGTCGTCGTAGGCGAGCACCGGCGACCCCTGCCGGTGGAAGAAGGCGGGCGCCACCGCCCGCCAGCCGTCGTCGGCCAGCCGCCGCGCGACGTCCTCGATGTGGGTGGTCACGCCGAAGGCCTCCTGCACCACGATGACCGCCCCCTTGGCGTCGGTGTCTGGGACGGCCTCGAAGGCGGGCATGGCGCCGTCGTCGGTGTCGATCGTGATTTCTGCGGTGGTGGGCACAGCTCAGTGTCGCCCCGCGCCCGCGGCCGCGCAACTCATAGGCCATTGCGCCCACCGGCGGGCGATCCCCGTGAGGTCGCAGCAACCCCACGTCGGCAGATCTCTTGGCAACGCGACTGGGCGCCGACGTGGGAGAGCCGTCGTCGGACGGTGTGTCCGTCAGTAACCCACGGTTGACTTGCTCGGAGCGGGTCACTCACGGCCACCTTCTCGGATCTTCGGAGCCACGGACAAGGAAAGTCCAGGTCAAACAGGAGAACTGTCAGACCCATCAAGTAGGGTTCGCCGCTGTGCCGTTCTCAGCAATCTTCGCTGGACACCCCAACTGGGCAGAGGCGCTTACGGGGGTTGGCTCGATCCTGCTGACTGGTGGCGTAGCGGTAGCGGCTCGCCAGGTCCGGGAGGACAGACGGGTTCGTGTGTCAACTCTGGTCAACGAGTTCTCTCGCCGTTGGGATGAACCTCGCCTGATGGACGTTCGGCGCTATATCTCACAATTGCAATTCGCCGATGCTGATGATCTACGTGTCGAAGTATTGGACTGCGAAAGCAACAACCCAACAATGTTTTGGTTCTATCTGCGGGAATTGAACTACTTCGAGGAATTGGGGCTCCTGCATCGGCGAAAGGTTGTCAACTCCAAGACCCTCGAATTGATGATTGGCGCAGTCATTCGGGGTCGATGGGAGATGTGGAGTCCAACGGTGCTCGCCATTCAAAAGCGAGACGATGACGACACGTACTACGAAAACTTCGCTCGACTAGGAAGGCTTCTGCAGAGAAGATATGACCGCGGCGAACGTCGCCGGCGGGCGCGTCACGCCGTCTGGCGTTGGCTAACCACCCCCCAGACTCCTCGCTAGGAGGATCGTCCGCCCTTGTCGTCCTTTGCTTGCTTCTTGCTGGGGAGGGGAAGCGGATAAGACTGCTTGGCCATCGCTCGGTCCCTTCTTCTGAGAGCCAGTGTATCTCTGAGAGTTACAGATGCGTCCCACCCTAGAAGATGCTGAACAGGACTTTCGCCAGATGCGGGCGTTGCCACCCGCATCCCGCAGACCGGGATGGAGAAGTTCTCAGTCGTCTCACTTCTCTCAGCTGGCGGCGCTCGTGGTGCTCATGTTGAAGTCGGGTACCCGCAGTGGGGGCATCTTGGTGCGGTTGACCCACTCCCCGAACTCCCGGCCGAGCGCCCGCACGCTGGCGCCCGCCTCCGCGACCCGACCCAGCAGGTCGACCGGGCTCTCGTTGAAGCGGAAGTTGTTGACCGCACCCGTAACCTCCCCCTCCTCGACGAGGTAGACGCCGTCGCGGGTGAGTCCCGTGAGGAGCAGCGTGGCGGGGTCGGCCTCGCGGATGTACCAGAGGCAGGTGAGCAGGAGCCCGTGCTTCGTCCCCGCCACCAGGTCCTCGACCGAGCCCGAGGCCCCGGGGAGCTCGAGCACGAGGTTGTCGATCGGGGCCGTGAACGCCTGGCCCGAGCGGGCGGCCCCGGCCCGGTGGTAGCGGAGGCGGGAGAGCCGGCCATCGCGCACCCAGGCCGTCCGGGCGAGCGGAGCGCCGTTGTCGAAGACGGACTCGTCGGGACCGGAGGAGGCCGCCGCGAGGAAGGGTTGGCACTCGAGGCCCGGCTCGGCCGGGTCGCTGCGCAGCTCGAAGGGGAGCGGCGACAGGGTGGCGCCGAGCTTGGTCCCCCCGCCCGGTGCCGAGAACACGGTGCGTCCCTCCTCTGACTCCCGGCCGCTCGCCGCCTCGGTCAGGTACACCATGAGGTCGGTGACCGCGCTGGGGGGGAGCACGACCTCGTAGCGTCCGGCCTCGAGCTCGACCGAGCGCGCCGCCCAGGCCAGCCGTTCGATCAGGTGCGCCTCCAGCTCCTCGAGCGACACCGATGCCAGATCGGGGGTGCCCGCGCCCACCCACGCCGAGCGCGTGCCGTCGCGGTCGCGGGCCACCATCTGGAAGGCTCCGGTCGGCTGGGCGTGCCGGCGCCGCAGTCCGGCCGACGTGCCGAGGTAGACGGTGTCGAACTCGTGCTCGGCGAACCCCGACAGCACCCGGTCCTCGCCCCGGGCGCGCCCCAAGACGGGCGCCAGCTGCTCGACCAGCGGGCGGAGGTCGCCGAGCGAGGTGGTGGTCGGTGCGTCGGTGAAGTCGGCGTCTTCCCTCTCCGAGAGGAGCGCCGCCTCGTCGGTGGCGGCCGGCGAGCCCTCGGCGTCGCGCCGGGCGGACTCGACGAGGTCGGCCACGTCGACGTCGCCGCTACTGCTGGCGACGCCGACGGCGGTGCCGCCGTCCTGGTCCGCGAACCGGACCACCGTGACGGACCGGTCGCGCCGTTCCCCGCTGGTGGTGGTCGTGTTGTTGGCGAACCGCACGTCGGCGTGGCTGCTGTCGTTCACGATGACGATGCATCGGTCACCGGCCAGCGAGAGGGCCCGCTCGACGACGTCCTGGGCGGCGGGCAGCCCGTCGCGGCTCATCGGCCGGACTCGGTCTTCGTGTTGAGCACCCGGACGTCGCGCACGAGGACCGAGGGCGCGCCGTGGCTGACCGGGGCCACCTGGCCGGGCTGCCCCTTCCCGCAGTTGAACGCGCCGCCGAGCAGGTAGGTGGCGCGGCCGCCCAGCGCGGCGAGGGAGCCCCAGAACTCGGTGGTGGTCGCCTGGTAGGCGACGTCGCGGAGCTGCCCGACCAGCTCGCCGCGCTCGATACGGAAGAAGCGCTGGCCGGTGAACTGGAAGTTGTAGCGCTGCATGTCGATCGACCAGCTCTTGTCGCCCAGGATGTAGATGCCGCGGTCGACCTGCGCGATCAGCGCGGCGGTATCTGGTCCCTGGCCGTCGGCCGGCTGCAGCGACACGTTGGCCATGCGTTGGATCGGCACGTGCAGCGGCGAGTCCGCGAACGCGCAGCCGTTCGAGGCGCCGGTGCCCGAGGAGCGGGCGATGGCCCGGTCCAGCTGGTAGCCGACGAGCACGCCGTCGCGGACGAGGTCGAAGGACTGGCCGGCCACGCCCTCGTCGTCGACGGCCACCGTGGCCAGGCCGTGGGGGACCGTGCGGTCGCCCGTGATCGTGAGCAGCGGTGACCCGTACTGGAGGCGGCCCAGCTGGTCCGGCGTGGCGAAGGAGGTGCCGGCGTAC
>Ga0116216_10003223_pt1 | contig 10638 bp, 10 predicted proteins | sample Sb_taG_11_FD_89696 | JGI IMG/M metagenome (GOLD analysis project Ga0116216, IMG submission 89696) | Peat soil microbial communities from Weissenstadt, Germany - Sb_50d_3_AS metaG | ecosystem: Environmental > Terrestrial > Soil > Wetlands > Peat | place: Germany: Weissenstadt | collected 2010-09-21
GGATGGCCATGTACTGCCTCAACCTGATGCGGATCGCACTCGAACTGGCCGTGAACGATCCGGTCTATCAAGACATCGCCACCAAGTTCTTTGAACATTTCTTGCAGATCGCTGAAACCATGAGCGGCCGGGAGACGTTCGGCGGCAAGTCGCTGGGATTGTGGGACTCCGAAGACGAGTTCTATTACGACGCGGTAAACTGCCCCGGCGAGCGGAGAATCTTTCTGAAGGTGCGTTCCCTGGTCGGACTGCTTCCGCTCCTGGCCGTGGAGACAATGGACGCAGAGTCGCTGCGACACGTGCCGGATTTCCGGCGACGCTTGCTGTGGTATCTGCAACACCGGCGCGACCTGTACCAGCTGGTTTCACACTGGGACGTGCCGGGAGTGGGCAAGCGCGGTCTGCTGTCGTTGCTGCGCGGCCACCGCATGAAATGCTTGTTACGGCGCATGCTGGACGAGACGGAATTCCTGTCCGACTACGGGGTGCGCTCCGTATCGCGCTACCACCAGGACCACCCTTACACTTTTGCCGTGGACGGCCAGCACTCCACGATCGACTACGCGCCCGCGGAATCGACCTCGGGCATGTTCGGCGGCAATTCCAACTGGCGAGGGCCGGTCTGGTTCCCGGCGAATTTCCTGATCATCGAATCGCTCCAGAAGTTCCACCACTACTACGGCGACGACTTCAAGATCGAGTGCCCGACCAGATCGGGCCGGCTGGTCACCATTCTCGAGGTCGCCGAGGAGCTGACGCGCCGGCTCTCCCGGATCTTCCTGCGGGACGCCAAGGGCCGCCGGGCCGTCTTCGGCCAGTACGAGAAATTCCAGACCGACCCGCATTTCCGCGATTACGTCCCGTTCCATGAATACTTCCACGGCGACACGGGGCGCGGCCTCGGCGCCTCGCACCAAACCGGCTGGACCGGGCTGATCGCCAAGTTGCTTCAGCCAAGAAAAGAAGCCCATTGAAACCGTCCTCTCATTTCCAAGGAGCACCAGGGATGAGCAAGCCTCTGCTGAAGATGCTTCAGGGTCAAAAGGCCCTCGTAACCGGCGCCAACTCCGGCATCGGTAAGGCCGTGGCGATCGGCCTGGGGAACGCCGGGGCCGACGTCGTGGTCAACTACGTCAGCCATCCGGAAGCCGCGCAGGAAGTGGTGCAGGAGATCCAGCGCGGCGGCGTGCGGTCCTACGCCCACCAGGCCGACGTGTCGAAGGAAGACCAGGTCATCGGCATGTACCAGAAGATGATCCAGGAGTTCGGCACCATCGACATCCTGGTGAGCAACGCCGGACTCCAGCGGGACGCGCCTCTCGTCGAAATGACCCTGGAGATGTGGAACACGGTCATCGGCGTGAACCTGACCGGGCAGTTCCTCTGCTGCCGGGAAGCCGTCAAGGAGTTCATCCGGCGCGGCGTGCGGCAGGAGGTTTCCTGCGCGGCCGGGAAGATCATCTGCATGAGTTCGGTGCATCAGGAGATCCCCTGGGCGGGCCACGTCGATTACGCCGCCTCCAAGGGCGGGATCATGATGATGATGAAGAGCATCGCCCAGGAAGTGGCCTCACACCGGATCCGCGTCAACAGCATCGCCCCGGGCGCGATCCGCACGCCGATCAACCGCTCGGCGTGGGATACGCCGGAGGCGCTGAACAAACTGCTGGAACTCGTGCCCTACAAGCGGATCGGCGAGCCCGAGGACATTGCCTGGGCGGCCGTCTGGCTGGCGTCCGACTATGCCGACTACGTCAGCGGGACGACCCTCTTCGTGGACGGCGGGATGACTCTCTACCCGGGCTTCACGGAGAACGGCTGACGATACCGTCGCGCGGCGGCACGGCTTCCCAACGGGTACACCATGAGCAAAACCATCGTAATTGTCGGCGGCGGCTTTGCCGGGGCTTACCTGGCCCGCGGCCTGGAGCGAAGCCTGCCCGCGGAGTGGGAACTGGTCCTGTTCAGCGAGGAGAACTTCCTGACGTTTACCCCGCTGCTGGCGGAGGTGGTCGGCTCCTCGATCAGCCCCCAGCACGTCGTCTGGCCGGTCCGACAGTTCCTGCGGCGCACCCTGTGCCGCACCGCCGAGGTGACCGGGCTCCGCCTGGAGGCCCGCGAGGTGGAGTACCGCCTTCCCGACGGGCGCACCGCGAGGCAGCCCTACGAGCACCTGGTGTTAGCCTGCGGCATGGTGGTGAATACGAACATCATGCCGGGGGTGGCGGCGCACGCCTTGCCGCTCAAGACTATGGGCGACGCGTTGGCCCTGCGCAACCACGTGCTAACGCAACTGGAGCGCGCGGAGGTCGAGACCGACCCGGAGCGTCGTCGCCACATCCTGGGCTTCGCGGTGATCGGCGGCGGCTTCAGCGGGGTCGAAGTGGCCGGCGAGATCTACGACCTGCTGATCGCCAGTCGCCGCTTCTACCCCTCGCTCCGAAACGAGCCGCCGCGCGTCGTGATCCTGCACGGCCCAAAGCGACTCCTGACCGAGTTGCCGGAATCCCTCGGCGACTACGCCCGCCGCCGCCTGGAGGCCCGCGGCCTCACCGTTCGGCTGGAGACGCACGCGCACGCCGTTAGCCCGGAGGGGGTGACGCTGGACGACGGCAGCCTGGTCCGAGTCGGGACGGTCGTCTGCACGATCGGCAACACGGTCAGTCCGCTCATGGCGGCATCGGTGCTGCCGCTGGAGCACGGCCGGCTGCGCACTGCGCCGGACATGCGGGTCCCCGGCCACGCCAACGTCTGGGCGCTCGGCGACTGCGCCCTGGTGCCGAACGCCCAGGACGGCGAGCCGTCGCCGACGCTGGCCCAGTTCGCGCTGCGGCAGGCCCGTCAACTGGCGGTCAACCTGAAGCGGGCCGTCGCGGGGGAGCCGACCAACCCCTTCTCCTTCCGCATGCTCGGGTCGTTCGCGGCGATCGGGCACCACAACGCGGTCGGACAGGTCCTCGGCCTGAAGGTCTCCGGCCTTTTCGCCTGGGTCATGTGGCGTGCCATCTACCTCGGGAAGATGCCGACTTTGGCGCGCAAGATCCAGGTCGCCTTCGACTGGCTGTGGGACATGTTCTTCCCGCGCGACCTTGTCCAGCTCAACCCGCGGACCACCCATCGGGTGCCGCGGGCACATTACGAACCCGGCGAGTACGTTTTCCACGAAGGCGACGCGGCGGAGGAGTTTTACATCATCGAGCGGGGCAAGGCGGGCATCTACGTCAAGGGCTTCGCGGAGCCGGTGGCGCTCCTCGGCCCGGGTGACCCCTTCGGGGCGGGGCCAATCCTGAGTTCCACCAGCGAACAGGTGTCGGTGCGGGCGGAGGAGCCCCTGGACGTCCTGGCCATGAGCCGGGAGCGGGTTCTCGACCTCGCCGACCACCTGCGCCTGCTGCGGACGGACCTGGAGCGCCGGGCGCAGCGCCTGAGCGGAGCGCGGACCCTGCGCGAGAAGGTCCACGAGGATCCGCGCCTGGGTCGGTTGCTGGTGCGCGACGTGATGACCGGGCCGGCGCCGACGCTGCCGGCCGAGATGACGTTCGCCGACGCCATCGCCCAGCTGCGCCGCGATGGGGCCAGGGTGCATGCGGTGGTGGACGCCCAGGGGAGGTTGCAAGGGGTCTGTACCGCGGACGACCTCAACGCCGCGGTGTACGGGCTGAAGCCGCCGACCACGCCGCTGGCCGAGATCATGTCGCGCCCGGCCCCGATCTTCGCCGAGTCGAAACCGTTGGGAGAAGCGATGCGGATCTTCGTCCTGCAGCAGCCCGTCAGGCCGTTCATCGTCGTCGCCGACGACGACGCGACGCGCCCGGTCGGTGTCCTCACGCCGTTCGACGCCGTGAGCCAGTACGCCTCCCTCCTCGGCCCGGGCGCCGCCGAGCCCGCGGTCGCGCCTGCCGGGGCCGCGGAGGGGTAAGAGGAATGACGACGACTGTACTGGCGTCGTTCTATTTCCGGTGGTTTAGCCGCGAGCACGCTCGTAGTGACCGCATTTATGCGGTCGTCTCACCAGAAGGACCCGATAAATCGGGTCACTACCAGCGCGCTCGTAGTGACCGCATTTATGCGGTCGTCTCACCAGAAGGACCCGATAAATCGGGTCACTACCAGCGCGCGCGCGCGGCTAAACGTCGGTTTTCCAATGGCGATGGTATATCGTCGGCGCCGCTGACGCGGACTGCGGGTTGCGCCGAACCAGGGGACCGGTACGCACGGCCCCGCCGCGGTCAGCGGCGTCACGGGTCGGCCAGCCACCACCATTGTCCGTGACTCTCCAGCGTGGAGATGTCCGGATCGTAGCGCTCGACCGTCGGCCAGCGCGTCAGCGCGCGCCCTTCAAGGATGCCGTCCCCCAGTCCCAGCGGCACCGCTGCGCGCGGCTCCCCCTCCGGGATGTCGTCCTCGCGAAACTGGGCGAGGACGGGGACCGCTCGCAAGCGCCGGCCGAAAAGGTCGGTGACAGCCACGGAAACGCGACCGAGGAAGTAGGTAAAGCGGCGGCCCCCCGCCGAGCCGGCGAGCGGCCGCTCGTCCGCGACCCGGAGGCGCGTGATTGCCGGCTCGAACCTCTGCCAGACGCGCTTGGGGAAGACGCTCAGCGGCGCACCGGTGTCGAGGATTGCCGGGAACTGGGGGCGACGGTCCTCGGCGGAGCGAGCCGGGTCCGTCCCGATCAGGATGTCCGCGCGCAACCGCAGGAGTGGCAACTCGTGCAGTTGCCCTGTTTCATCGAAGTAGCGGATGGGATTTTGCCGCGGTTCGTTCACCACAGGGATTCGGATGACGGCCACCTTGCCCTCCCGTCTCCGCTCACTCGCCGCCGACGTAGAACAGGGCGACGCGCTCCGGCGGGACACCGGTTTTGTTAGCCGCCTCGTCCCGAGCGCAACCGGGGTCGCCGACCGCCTCGACGGTCCTATTGACGATTGCCAGGTACTGGCCCAGGTAGGCGTTAAACGCCCCCCGCTCACACTGTTCGTAAGCCCAGCGGAGTTCGGCGATAACTTCGCGGTGCAGCGGACTCACCAGCAGAATGTCGGTGGGACTTACAAACGGCGGCAACTGCTCCCGGGTCAACCCGGTCGCGACCGTTCCGGGCGGCTCCGCGTCGCCATTGCGATGGGACTCGGAGGGAACCGCGTCGGCGGGGCGGGGGTCGATTTGTTCCGGCATGGCATGACTCCAGCAAGCGCCGCGGGTCTATGCGATAAGGGCTATTCTGACAGGGCGTGACGGCCCGTACAAGTCGGAACGACGAGTTCCTTGAACCGGACTGCGGAGGTGCGGAGGACGAGTCAGTCGGCGGTGCTGATGTCTTTGCGCGACGTCTCGGCCAGGAGCAGCACGCAGGTCAACGACACCGCGGAGATGAGGGCGACGTACAGCGCCAGCGGCCAGGTCCGCCCCGGGAAGGCGTGGACCAGCGCGGCGCCGATCATGGGCGCCAGCCCGCCCACGGGCGTGACCAGTTGATAGCCGAGCGAGGCGCCCGTGTAGCGCAGCCGGGTACCGAACAGCTCGGGGATCAGGGACGCCTGCACGCTGTACAACACCGCGTGGCCGCCCGTCATGGCCGCCAGCGTCGCCACGATGATCCAGATCGGCTCTCGCGTCTGGAGCAGGGCCCAGTAGGGCCAGGCGAACGCCAGCAGGAACAGGCACCCCGCGGCGTAGGCCCCCTTCCGCGACGTCCGGTCGGACAGGAGGCCGTACACGGGAATGGCGAACACTTCCACCGCGGCGGCCAGGTTGACGGCCAGCAGGAAGACCCCCTGCCCCACCTCCAGCACCTGCCGCCCGTAGTCGAGGACATAGACGGTGAACAGGTAGAAGCAGGAGTTCTCGGTCAGCCGGCAGCCCGCCGCCAGGAGAACGTCGCGCCAGTGGCGGCGCAAGGTCTCGCGGAGTGGGGCGTGCGCCACCCGATTCTCCTGCTGCACGCGCGCAAAGAGGGGCGTTTCCGCAAGGCGAGCGCGGATCACGAGGCCGACGACGATGAGCAGGCCGCTGAGGTAGAACGGCACCCGCCAGCCCCAGGCCAGAAAGTCCTCCTCGGACAGGATCGTCTGGAACAAGGCGAGTACGCCGGTCGAGGCGAGCAGGCCGAGCGGTACGCCCGCCTGAGGCCAACTGGCGAGGAAGCCGCGCCGACCGCGGTGGCCGTACTCCAGGGCCAGCAGCACGGCGCCGCCCCACTCTCCGCCGACGCCCAGGCCCTGGACGAACCGCAGCGCGGTCAACAGCAGCGGCGCCGTCGGCCCGACCTGGGCGTACGTCGGCACCAGGCCGATCAGCACGGTGCTGAGACCCATAAGGAGCAGGGTGGCGACCAGGGTCGATTTGCGGCCGACGCGGTCGCCGATGTAGCCGAAGACCACACCGCCCACCGGCCGGGCGATGAACCCGGCGCAGAAGGTGGCGTAGGAGAGAATCTGGGCGAGGAACGGGTCGAACTCCGAGAAGAACAGGCGGGGGAAGACGAGGGTGGCCGCGAACCCGTAAAGGAAGAAGTCATGCCACTCGATGGTCGTGCCGATGGTGCTGGCCACGACGGCGACGACCAATTCCCGGCGCAGCTTCCCTGGTTCGGCGGCTGTCATCGGCGGTGCGCTTGACCCTGGAACCGATCTCATTGACACGTGCGGCGATTCTACGCCCCGGCGACGACCGCCACAAGGATCAGGGCGCCGCAATCATCGCAAGAACTCCCGCACCGTGGTCACGCGGTGCTCCCGCGCCGCGGCCTGGACCGCCGCGCACAGCGCAATCGTTTCGAGGTTGTCGCGGCCGCTGATCTCCGGCTCGCTCCCGTCCTCCAGGGCGCACAGCAGCTGCGCCATCGTCCCCACGAAGGCGTCGGGGAACCACACCTCTTTCCAGCGCGGCGACAACCAGTAGCCGGGTTGCTTTTTCGTGGTGAAGTCGAGCGTGCTGGGCGTCTTCGCCGGGTAGCTCGGCCAGCCGATGGTGCCGCGCGCCAGGCCGTCGGTCCCCTCGACGCGCCAGCGGATGGCGATGTCCGACTCCGACCCCTCGCGCGCGGGGCCGGTCCAGACGTCGTCCCACGACGAGGCCCGGCAGCCGTTGTCGTACTCGAGGATGTACAGGTTGATGCCGTCCGTGTGGGGGAAGCGGGTGCGCGGATCGGGGCGCGTGCTCGCCAGGACGCGGTCGGGGGTGCCGAACCAGTAGCGGAACGTGTCGAGGTGATGGATGCTCATGATGAACGTGGACAGCGACGGCAGCCCCTCGCTCCACGGCATCCAGTGCGGGATGGCACGCATCTCAATTGTGCCCAGCACCGGCTCGCCCAAGTACCCCTTGCGCAGAATGTCCTTGAGCGCCCGCACCGACTGATCGTAGCGCATGTTCTGGTTGACCGCGAGGACGATGCCGGCGCCGGCGCAGAGATCGACGCACTCCTTGGCCTCGCGGTAGGCCAGGGCGAGTGGCACAAACATCTCTAATACGACTCCTATGAGACGCTAAAATCCGCAAGGGCAAGTGGATCAATGACTTTAGTAACCTATCCCCATTGGTTCTCATTGGGGCCATTGGTCCTACCTCTTTTCGATGATGAATTCGCCGTGCGGCGCACCGATCGAAGCCGAATCCTTTTCCGTGGAAAACTTGAGCACGTCCAGAAGATGAAGCGGTTGAAGGAGGTTTCGCGGGAGCTGTCCGCGCGGCGTGCCGGGTCGTGGCGGCACGTTCGGATCGCCGAGGAAGAAGCAGGGCGCGGCGTAAAGAGTCTGGTCCATCCCGTCGATCTGAAACGCCAACATCCCGGACCGGACCTCCAGGCCCGTCTGTTCGTGCGTGACGCTCGCGGGGTGTTGCGGCACGTACAGGCCGAGCTGCTTGGCCTCGTACGCCGGGAAGGTGGTGATGTCGGTGCCGCTGTCCACGCGGAAGTCCCGGGCGGCGAAATTCCCAGCCCCGTCCCGCAGGTTGAGGCGCACCCACACCGAGAGCATCACGTCGCCGGTGGCATGGAGGGTTCGGCCGTTGACCGGGATGGCCAGCCTCGACATCTTTCAGTCCTGGTAGGTCTGGAGTCCAGCCATCTTCTCGGGCTTCATGCCGTCCGTGAGCGAGCGGATCTCGTCAAAGCCCACGGCCAGCACCTCGGGGCCTTCCGGCGTGCGGCGGTAGAGGACCTCCTGCCCGAGCCCGTCAAAGTACCAGTGGACCGTCCAGTCGTTGAGGAATTTCCCCTCATTCGCCGCGAACACCTCCGGCCGGTGCTTGGCGCGTTCGACTTCGACCAGCTCCCGCACCTCGGCAGGGATGGTGAGCAGGCCGTGGGGCAGCTCGTCGGGGGGCTTGCCCTTGAGGTCCAGGGCGGCGTTGTGCAGCGGGAAGGTCAGCATGGCGGTGGTCCTCTTCGATCTCCAGCGTACTCGACCGTGCCACAACAGTGTCGAGCATGGCGGCACGGAAGCGGTCGTTGACGAGCTGTCATGGATTACTTGTCTGCCAGTCGCTTGATAGGAATGTCACGCACCTTTATATCTTGGTTGGGCCTGGTGAAGCCGAAATCCAGAATGGCGACTTTTTTCACGCCCTCCGGGACTTTTGAAAACTTGACAATCATTTCGCGGGGGGCATCTTTGTCCATGCTGACACCGGGATTCAACAAATCGGACCCCGTCAGACCGTCAAACATCATGCCCCCGGGGCTTTGCGGGATCTGCGCGTCGTTATCAAATGTGGCGCTTGCGCCGCGAACGTAATCAATTTTGAGACGAGGAGTGCCGCCATCCGACTTGCCATCCGACCTGCCACCCGGCTTGAATCCCGGGCCGAAGCCCCCCGGGTCGGCGCCGCCGAGGTTCGTGAACTTCAACTTGCAGGTCAGCTCGCGGCCTCGCAGCAAACACGACACGACCTCAATGCGATAACCTTTGATCTCGATCGGCTCGGGTTGGTTCTCCTTCTCAGGCCCAGGGTCGCCTTTAGCTTGAGGATCGGGGACCTTTGGATTGGCGTCCGCACTCGTGGCGGGGGAGGGTTGGCCTTTCGGCCAGAGTACGACCCCCAGCAGGGGCACCATACCGAGGACGACGCCCGCGGCCAGGACAAGCCAGAGCCGCTTTCGAGACCGCGGACCGGTTGACCTGCAAGTACAGTGGTCTGCTGTCCGATCGCTCGGGACGCCGGTGGTGGAGTGTTCACGAGCACCGTAGGTCCGGCCGACGCGGCTCGAGGATTGGCCGGGGCCGGCGCAGGGGTGACGCCAGAACCTGTCGTCAGCGTCCAGCCTCGCTCCGTCCCGCCAGCGGGTTGGTCAATCAATGACACGGGCGCGGCAGGCACCGGGCTGGGCGGCTGGCAGTACGGCGCCAGGTCGTCGGCAACGGCGGCGGGGGCCGAATAACGATCCTCCGGCCGCTTCGCCATCATCTTGCGGAGGATAGCGCCGACCTGCGGCGGTACGTCGGGACGGACCTGCTCGATGGGCTGTGGCTCGGCCTTCTGATGACAGACCAGCTTCTCCTCCCAGCGATCGGCCGAGCCGAACGGCGGCCAGCCCGTCAGCAGGAAATAGAACGTGCAGCCGAGGCTGTAGATGTCGGCCCGGCAGTCCACGTTCCGAGCATCCACGATCTGCTCCGGGGCGATGTAATCCGGCGTGCCCACCACCGAGTGGGCCTTCGTCATCCCGGCCGCTCCGTCGGGGCCGTCGGCCTGTAGCCGAGCCAGCCCCATGTCGAGAATCTTGACCACCTTGCCGTTGGCCGTCACTTGCAGGTTGGACGGTTTGATGTCCCGGTGAATCAACTTGTTCGCAGCGGCATGTTGCAAGCCCAGGGCCGCCTGACGGACGTACTCACACGCCTGGCCCACCGCCAGGGGGCCGGACTTCTTGACCAGTCGCTGGAGGTCGGTGCCCTCGACGTACTCGGTGACGAGGAACTGCGTCTTGCCAACCTGCCGGGCGTCGTGCGCGGCGACGATGTTGGGGTGCGACAGGCTGGCCACCGCCTGGACTTCGCGGCGGAAGCGCTGGACCAACTCCGGGCTGGTGAGGCACTCGGGGCGAATGACCTTCAAGGCGACGACGCGGTTCAAGCGTTGGTGGCGGGCCTTGAAGACCTGCCCCATGCCGCCCTCGCCGAGTTGCTCCAGCAGCAGGTAGTCCTCCAGCACCAGCTCCGCGCCGCGCCCCTGGATGAGGCGATTGACCTGGAACGCGGTGAGGTAGCCGCGCTTGACCAACTCCTTGGCCAGGGTGCGGGCATCGACGGAGCGTCCTTGCAGCGCCTGCGTGATCTTCTCCAGCTGGGCCGGTTGCAACACCCGGTAATCGCGCAAGGACTCGACGAGATCGGTGGCAGAGGCGATAGCCACGGCAGGGACTCCTGACAGGGAAGACCGAGGATAACGGTAGCCGACACGGCGGCATTGTAGCTGAACGATGAAGCCCGAGCCAACAGATTCTTCAACCCGGAGACGGCGATCAGGTGCCGGATATTACGACCTCAGGAACTCCCGCACCGTGGTGACGCGGTGCTCCTGCCCCGCCGCCCGCACCGCTTCGCAGAGCGCAATCGTCTCCAGGTTGTCGCGGCCGCTGATCTCCGGTTCCGTCCCGTCCTCCAGGGCGCACAGCAGCTGCGCCATCGTCCCCAC
>Ga0116216_10003225_pt1 | contig 10632 bp, 8 predicted proteins | sample Sb_taG_11_FD_89696 | JGI IMG/M metagenome (GOLD analysis project Ga0116216, IMG submission 89696) | Peat soil microbial communities from Weissenstadt, Germany - Sb_50d_3_AS metaG | ecosystem: Environmental > Terrestrial > Soil > Wetlands > Peat | place: Germany: Weissenstadt | collected 2010-09-21
CCGTCAAGAATGAATCCGGGGCCACGGGAGTGACGCACAAGTTTAAACGCAAGGGCATTCCAGAAAAACTGCGCATGAAATTGCTCGATGCCAGCCACAAACCGCGGGCTAACCTCGACTACATCATCGTGATTGATGGCGACTCTCGAAGAGGCAAGACCAACGCCGATGGTGAGCTGATTGAAAGGATTCCCCCTAACGCCAAGACGGGCAAGATCATTCTCGCAGGAGACAATACTCACCCCATCACGCTGAGCTTGGGCCAACTCGACCCTATCTCCGAAGTGAGCGGCATCCAATCCCGATTGCGCAATCTTGGATTTTACAAAGGCCCGATTGACGGAAAGCTCAATGAAGCCACCAAACGGGCAATTCGCGCTTTTCAGACGAAACAAGGCCTGCCAACGACGGGCGTCGCCGATGAGGCGACAAAGGCGCAGTTACAAAAACTTCATGGCCACTGAATCGCGGTTGGCCAAATGTTCCAAGACCACAAGAGCTCAAATTGCCAAACGAGAAACGCTGATCATCAAATCACGAGTTGAAAATCATGAGTAATGGCAATGATAGTCTGGATGGTGGCCTGCCGCCTGGCGGCACCGACCCCAGCAGCAACACCGACCCGAGCACCGATACCGACGGCAGCACTGGCAGCGGCGCCGATGATAACGCGAACGTGGACCCGGGTGTTGCATTCTCCCTCCCTGCAAGCGTGAATGGCTTCGCGGCGGCTCGTTCTGCGGCGGCCACCAATACTATCGGCGTGGCCAATTGCGAGCCCATCGTGGCTCCGCCGGTTTACATTTGGAAGGGCGTTTCTCAACCCTGGGAATCGGTTTGGATGCGTCCCCCAAATTGCCGCAACCAACCGACGCTTACTTGGAAGGACGACTGGTGCTCGAATGGTTGTCATCCGACGGGTCTCGCGATGATTTTACACTGGTGGTATGTGTCGAATCAGGAAACCAGCGGACAGTTGCTTTTTCCCTATAACCCTCCATATACCCTGGTGGATACACCCCAAGTTGTTGTCCCAGCTGGCGAACCCGACGGCATAACGCCCTTGGAACTGTGCCGGCGGTTATTCAACTCCGTTTACCCTCCGGCCATACAAGACGGCGAATGGAAGGTTGATCACATTACACTCACGAACGCTGTCAAAGGAATCAATGGCGGTCCATCAATGCAAATAGGTCCAGGAACGCCGATGACGTATGTTAAGTATGCCACGCAAGGCGGTGCACAGAATGACATCAAGTCGGCTATCACATATCTGCTTCAGCTCGGCCCAATTCTGATCGAATTATCTCAACCCGCGCATTTTGTCCTCGTGTGCGGCTACCGCAAGGACATCATGTATATTTGCGATTCTGGTGACATCATCAACAACACAGGTAAGGATGGCAACCCTCGTTGGAGCCAATCACCGGGGATGAAGTTCAATGACGTGAACAATCTGGGCGTGCCGTCCCAAAATCTGGTCACAGTGAATTGCAACAGGAGTGATTTCACCTATAACAATGGACCGAAGGTGACATGGTGGTCCAACATTAAAGCCATTGAAGCCTTCTACTTTGATCAAACGAACGTCCACACCGACTGGAGTCAGTCTCCAGATCCTGTCTTAAGCAATCCACCCTAGACCGCTCTTTGCCTGATCAAATTGATGCGTTCGTTAACCGCGCGCGATGCGCTGGCCAAGGCCGACAAGGTTTCCGACGCCACTAAGGACGTGAATGTCAGCACCAGCTTGAGCACCATCGAATGGACACGGCGGAGATTCGCGGATGCCGCCGCAGGCGCAGGCGAACGAGAAGTCGTCGAAGGCGGCCATGCCGCCTGACGCGGGATAAGGGCCCTGCCGAGAGAGCCAAAAAGGAGGGCCAGGCGCCGTCCATCCGGCGAAGAGGTGTGCCGAGCGCGCGCCACCGCGGCGCCTTGATCCATGCCCGCAGTCTCGCAGCCCCGCCCAGCCTCCCCGCGGCATTCGCAGCAGCTGCGTCGGTCGCAACGGAAAGCGCAGCCGGCAGATGGGCTGAGTGTCCGCTCCTGGCCTTCGGGTTTCAATCCGCGTTCTCGCCTGGCTTCATTCAGCGGAATTCCGAGGAACCCGTTCGATTTCGTTTGACACGTCCTTCGAAGCCGGCGTATCCCATGCAGCATTCAGGAGGAGGTCCAATGACCTTGGGAGCCATCCTGAAAGCGTTGACCCTGAGCGGTTCAGGAGTAACGCGCGGGAACCGGGCGGGTACCGTAACTCCGATGCCATGAGAAGCGCGGGAAATGGCTTCTCTGAATACAAGGTAACGTCTCATGCCGAATCCGATTTATGTGTGGTTCAAAGGAAAGAACCAAGGCGTCATTGCAGGCCACGGCTCGTGGCCGGGCGAGGACGACCAGAAGGGTAGAGAAAATTCGTGCATCGCTTATGAGTTCTCATACGGTGTCGAGATAGCCTTTGATGCCGACACGGGCCAAGCGAGCGGGCGCCGCCGACATAAGCCAATCCACATCACGAAGCGCATGGACAAGGCCTCCCCGAAGCTCCTGCAAGCGCTGACCCAAGGAGAGACGCTCACAGAAGTGAAGTTCGAGTTTTACCGCGTCGATAAGATGGGCGGACAGTCAAAATATTACACAATCGAACTCACGAATGCCCAACTCGTGAACATCACGCAGTGGTTTCCGATCACCCATGACAAGGAGAAGGCGCACTACCCACACTGCGAAAATGTCGAGCTGACCTTCCAAAAGATCACATATACTTGGGTGGATGGCGGGATCACGAGCCAAGACGACTGGCAAGCGGGCTAGGAACCAAAAACTCCTGCGCCATGGGCGCGGCTCCCTCGTGGCGAGTCCGCGCCCATGTCATTTGGCGCCCCATCCCGATGGATTCCCACATGTCCGCACATCGACTGGTGTTGGGATGTTCACCGAGCCCTGCGTTTCCTGATCCGGCGCCGGGGGTGGAGAAGCAACCCTCGGTGCCGCAGGGCAAAGGAAGCGGGAGCTTCTCTGCCGCGCGCGAAGAGCCTCGTGATGGGGAGTAGCGGAACGACCGTCCCGGTGCGATAAGGTTCGAGCAGACACAGCGGAGTGGTCCGAAATGCCCGAGTATCCGAGTATCACGCTCGAGCGCCTGCTCAAGCTTCGGCGCGCGACGCGCGCCTTGGCCGACTTCTTGGAGAGCGAACTTCGGGCGTACCTCGACACGGTGGCACCTCTTCTGCGCCCCAAAAGGTTGCTCGGGAACCTCATCCAAGGCGAGAGTACGGAGTCTTACTACGATTCCGATCGCGCGTTTGCGGAGCTCCAGCAGCTTTGGGCCAAGGTGAGTGAGAGGCCGTTCCGGCTGCGCGCGCATCTCACAAGCCCGATCCCCGCGATTCGTGTGAAGCTCGAGCTCTCGCGCTGGGAGGAGCTCTGGACTGCGCCCTCAGGCGGAAAGAAGCTCTGGGTGAGCTCGCCGCTCAGCTGGGTCGTGAGCTACCCCGGTGCGTGTCGCTTGGACAGCTTGAACAAGATGCTGGTAGGCGAGGAGCAGCGCAATGAAGCCGAAATGCATCAGTTCGTGTTGAATGCGTGCATTCTGAACCTCCTGCTCGAGCGGACGCCCGGCATCCCAAAGCTCCTGGCCGGATTGCGTTACGCGCTGGAGGTTCGGCGCGTCGCTGCGCTCGGCGATCTTCCCCTCGTGGTCGTACGCTCCGCGATTCCCTCGGTTCGGCCTTCGGCACAAGTGATGATCGACGCTGCCGAACTCGCGGGTCTCGGAACCTTCGAGGAGGTCCTGGACGCCAGCGCGGCACGCGCCCTCAAGGATCCGCTTCGTGCGCGGGTCGAAGAGCTGATGGCGGAGCACGCACCGCCGGAAATCAGCTAAAGCCGCAGCGAGAAATGGAGCAGCACGTTCACCGGTCGGCCGGCAATCGTGAGCTCAGGCCCGACGCGCAGCGCGACGTCGGTGGCGGTCGCGTCCTTCGGGTTCGGTTTCATCACGATCCCCACACGCTCTGGACCAAGCGGCGCCTCCGGCGTCGAAAGAAACCCGATGATCGCGGTACGCAGGGCCTCGCTTGCTGCGGCGCTTCCGCCTAGGCCGACCACGTCCGAGACCGTCCGCCCGAGAAATTTCGTAAGGCGCGACGCGAAGATCTGATAGGCGAGTGTGCACTGCTGCGCAGCGTCGGCCGTAGCCTCGGCGTCCGGGTAGCGCTCGGGCCTGCGAAAGCTGCGCACGCTGCCGAGGAACGCGACGTCGCGCTGGTAGAGCTGCACGACCGAGAGGCCGATCTTCTCGAGATCCTCGCGCCGTTCGTTGCCGAAAATACCCTCGACGGGGGACGGCTTCGCATCTTCGGGACCCGAGAGCAGCGGGAGATCGGGCACGAGCGCGTGGTGGGAGCCCGAGATCTGCAAGCACGCGCCGGTGCGCGCGAAGGAGCGCACCACCACACTCCCGAGCGCCCAAACCGCGCTCCCAAGAAGCCCCGGCTCCGCAACCTTCTCCTCGTAGGCGATGCCACGGGTCGGTTCGCCGGCTGCGCCATAGGGCATGCGCAGGGCGATCCGGTTGGCCAAAAGCACGAGCCAGCGCGCCTCGTCGCGCTGGCGCAGGGAACGCCATCCCGTGTAAGCCGGATCGTCAAAGGTCTGCTGGGGGAGGCGTGCCTTGGCCACCCCGCGCCACGAGGCGAGCCCGAGGAAGGCGGGCGCAACGCCCACCGCGATGGGGGTCTGGGCGCGCTCGCCTGCGCCCGCCAAGGCCTGGGCCCGTTCGAGGTCCTGCGCCCCCAAACCGAGCTCGAACGCCGCGAGCACGAGGTCGGCGTCTTCACCTTCGGCGAGGCCGTCGATCGCCTCCGCCGCCGCGTCCGCACCCGCACAGACCAAGTCGAGAGCGATGGGCTTTCGGAAGTCGGTCCGATCGACGAGGAGCTTCGCGCCGCGCCAGAGCGATTCAAGGCTCGAAAAGGCCGGGGCGTGGAAAATTTCATCGAGCTGCGCCGAGAGGAGCTCATCCAAGGCGGCCGCGGCGGCCGCCGCCCCGTTCCTCGCTCCCGGGCTCCGCCCCGTCGATGGCCGTGTGGTGAGGGCGTCAACCAAGCGACGGGCCGTCTCGCGCGCCGCGGGCGGGCTCGCGCCGGGGCTCTCCACGAGCCCGAGGATGGAATCGACGTCGCTGGCCTGCGGCGCCGTCGCGGCTCGGGTGGGCGCCGTGGGGGAAGTCGTCAAAGCCGACTCCATGAGACGGACCAACGGCTCCACGAGGGGCGGCGGTGCCAACTCAGAAGCCCGCAGGCGGAATGCGTTCCTTTCGAGTTCGCCCCGGCCCACGGCCTCCGCCGCCCGGCGCAGCTCCCGCAGCTTTGAGAGAGCGGGTACCGCCTCCGTGATCGCTTCGGGTCCAAGCTCGCGCAGGCTCGCCGGCGCAAGCGCGATCTCAAGCTGAGGGGCGGCCCCCCCGATTCGATTGAGCACGGTAAACTCGATCCGGGGAGAGATGCGCGCGAAGACTTCCTCGAAACGCTCCTTGTCCACAGGGATGCGCGAGGCTTTGGTCTCCGAGCGACCGCTAAAATCGCCCAAAGCGACGATGCGCAGCGTCGCGGTCGCGCTCGACATGGGCGCTCCTCCAGATTTGGAAAGGAGTCTGCGATTATCGCACGGCGGCTACTCCCTGCGGGTTGACTTCCGCGCGCGACTCGGGCGAAGGTATGGCCTCTTCGAGCGGCTGAAGCGTCGCCCTCGAAACCCGAAAGAGGCCGACGAGATGTCCGGGATCTTGCGGGTCGGTGGCCGAGAGCGAGCTGGCATCGCGCGTGGTTTTAAGGGGGGTCGCCCTCGCTTTGGCGCGTTCGCGCGCTGGGCGCTCCTCAGCGCGCTGGTGTGCTGCAGCCTGGCCTGTTCGAAGCCACCGCCCCCCACCGCTACGCAGGTTTGCTTTACGCTGAATGCGAGCCCGACTCTTAACTACTACGACGGCCAGTCCCACGTGGTCGTGCTCTACGTGTACCCGCTCGAGTCGGCACTGGCGTTCGATGCTGCGAACGTCGAGGACGTGCTGGGCGGCGGGGCGCTTGCGGGGGCCGTGGGCAAGCCGCGCGAGATCACGGTGGCACCCGGTCAGCAGGTGACCTTCGACGAGCAGTTCTCTTTGGCGACGACCCATGTGGGCCTGGTGGCCGACTACTACCGTGCGCCCGGCGATCCGCCGGGGACACGCAAGGCCTCGATCGCCGCCAAGTGCGCGAAGGAGAGCCGGCCGACGGTCGTGCTCTCCGCGCGCGACCTCTTGGTCAAGTGATCGGTCGCGCGACGCCATGACGACCCGCCCGCTCAATCCCGTGGCCTGGTCCGAGGGCATGTTCCTGCGGCCCCAGCACCTGCAACAGAGCGAGCTCTATGGCGACGCTCGCCTCAACTACCACCTACGCACGCTCAATCCCTTCCACTGGGGCGTGGCGAAGCTCGAGGTGGATGAGGAGGCGCTCAACGACCATCGCGTGACCCTTTTGGCCCTCGACGCCGTGCTGCCCGGTGGCACCATCGTGCGCTACCCCGGCAACGCCTTGGTCGAAACCCGAGAGTTCGATCCGACGGCGGAGCGGCTCTCGCTCTACCTCGGCCTGCGACACCTTTCACCGAGCGAGCCCAACGCCGCCCCCCTCGGCGACGGTGCGCGCGACGTACGCTGGCTGGTGCAGCCCGAGGAGCTGCCCGATCTCCAACGCGGCGGATACATGACGCCCGTCAACCTCGTGTATCCGAACCTCCGACTCTTCTTCGACGGCCAGGAACACGACCTCGAAATCCACGAGTCGATCAAGATCGCGGAGATCCGCGCAACGGGGGAGCTCAAGACACCGTTTGCGCTCTCCCCGACCTACTGCCCGCCGCTGCTTGCGATGCAGACCTTCCCGCCGCTTTTCGACGAGGTGACCCGCTGCGTGAGCCAGATTGCGGCACGGGTGCGCGTGGTGGCAGGACGCACCGCCACGATCGCGATCGCGGACCTGCCGCGCATGTGGATGCGCTACACCCTGGCGCGCATGACGCCGGTCTTGCGCCACCTGCTCTCCACCGGCGATACGCGCCCCTTTCACCTCTATACGGCCCTCGTGGAGACGGCGGGGTCCCTCGCGGCGTTCCACTCGATGGAGGCGGCCGAGCTTCCGCTCTACAACCACGAGGATCTCTACGGCTGCTTCCACGCCCTGATCGAATTCATCGATGCGCAGCTTGCGGAAGCCGTTCCCACCAACTTCTTCGAGCTGCCCATGCCGTTTGATCCGGCGAAGAAGTACTACGTGACGAACGACCTCAACCTGGAGCGCGTAGACCCGCGAAACGCCTTCTTCCTCGCCATCAAGGCGCCGATGGACTCGAAGCAGTTGGCCCAGCACGTGGCCGAGTACGGCAAGGCGAGCTCCTGCCGCGGGGTCCCGCCCCTCGTCATGTTGAACACGAAGGGCCTGCGGCTTGAGCCCATGCCGGCGGCGCCCACGGAGATCGCGGCGCGCGCGGGCTTCGAGTATTTCAAGGTGGATCCCCACGGACCCGCCTGGTCGAAGGTCAAGGACGAGTTCTGCTTCGCCCTCTCCCTCGGCAAGCTCGAGAACGCCGACGTGCGTTTGTACGTCGTGATTCCGAAGGGCTGAGCGATGGTGCGCTCGCTCGGACGCATCGCCGGCGACTTCTTCGACTCGCTCCTCCTGTTTCAACTCTCCCCGGAAGCCGCGTCCGTGCAGCCCAGCCGACTGAGGGCGCAGGTCCTGGCGTTGCTCGACGGGGTGCTGCGCGACCCAGACGCACGCAGCGTGCCGCCGGCGGATCTCGAAGAGGCCCGCTTCGCCCTTGTCGCGTGGGCGGATGAGATGGTGCTCAAGTCCGGCTGGCCCGGGCGAGAGGATTGGCAGCGCGAGCCCCTTCAGCTTCAGCTCTTCCGAACCAACCGCGCCGGCAACGAGTTCTATGACCACCTGGCCCACTTGCGCCCCGATCAAGTGGCCGCACGCGAGGTCTATTTCCTGTGCCTCCTGCTCGGCTTTGAGGGTCAGTACATGGGCCACGAGGGCGACCGGCGCGCGATCGTCCACCAGCAGTACGAGCTCTTGCGGGTTTGTGGACGCGCGACGGAACTTGGGCGCGAGCAGTGGCTCGCGCCGCCGGCCTATGACACGGCGATCCGCCTTCCGCCCGCCCGCGGAGGGCGTCTTTGGCCATGGCTCCTGGCGATCGCCCTCGCAGCCCTCGTCGTCTTCGGGACCTTCTGGAGCATCCTGGGCTCGGCTGCCGGACACGTCCCGCTGCCGCCGGTGTCATGAACCTCCCGAAGTGGCTGGAGGCCCTCTCGAGCCCGAAGGTCGTGATTCCGGCCGGGGGCACGGTGGTCTTCGTGGGGCTCGCCGCCGGCCTGCGCTTCGTTCTCGGCGGAGGCTGGCTCGTCCCGATCATCGTCGCGCTCGGCCTCGCGCTGATCGCGCTCGTGATTGTGCTGGTGGTGATGCTCTTCCGTCAGGAGCGCGAACAGCGCCGCGCGCGCGGCGTGGACGACCAAGCGCCCCCCGCGCGGCCCTCCGAGAGCGAAGCACGCGCCTTGCGGGACAAGCTGTCAGATCGCTTCCGCATGGTGATGGACGAACTGCGCGGTTCCCGGCTGGGGCGCGACGGCGTCTACGCACTGCCCTGGTATCTGGTGATTGGCGAGCCGGGAAGCGGCAAGAGTGCGCTGCTTCACGAATCGGGCCTCGAGCTCCCCGCCGAGTTCGCGCGGCTCCCGGCGCCGGGACCGACACGCGACTGCGACTTCTGGCTCGCCAACGAAGCCATCCTGCTCGACACCTCGGGCCGCTACTCGCGCTCCGAAGAGTCCGCTGACCGCAGCGAGTGGCGCTCGCTTCTGCGCCTTGTGCGCGGTGCGCGCCCGGGCATGCCCGTGAATGGCGTCGTCGTCGCCGTCCCGGCGACGAGCCTGCTCGGCCGAAGCGTGAGCGACGTGGAGGAGAACGCCCGACAGCTCCGCCGCACGCTCAATGAGATCATCGACGAGCTCGGCGTGGACGCGCCGATTTACATCGCCGTGACCAAAGTCGATTTGGTGGATGGGTTTATCGAGCTGGCGAGCGCCCTGCCTCCTGGCCGCCTGGTCGAGCTCTTCGGCTGGACGAACCCGGAGCGACGCTTCGCCGACGCCGGGGACGCCGCGCTGCGGGGCCTCGACGCCGTGCGAGAGCAACTCGAGGCGATCTTGCCCGAGCTCCTCTTGCGGGAAGCCGATCCGCAGCGCCGCCGCAAACTCTTCGTCTTCCCCCAGGAGCTCGACGAGCTCTCGCGTGTGCTCGCGCTCTTCTTGCGTCGTTCGTTCGCGCCGTCGCGCTACGAGGAAACCCCTTTCTTGCGCGGGGTCTACCTGACGAGCGCACGGCGTGAGGGCGAGACGCTCCCGGGCGTCTCTCAGCGGCTCGGTTTCCCCTGGGCGCGCTCCCGGGTCGACGGCCGAGGGCCGACCCAGGGAATCTTCGTGCGAACACTCTTTCGCGACATGATGCTCGAGGACCGCGAGCTCGCACTGCCCAGCCATCGCATCGGCCCGAGCACCCGGCGCGCGCTGCTCGTGGTGGGGGGTGGCTTCTTGCTCGCGGCGGCGCTGGCCTGGAGCATTCCCTTCTTCGGAAACTACGGAGCCATCGAGCACTTGACCGTGGATACGCAGTCCGTGCTGGCGGGAACCGGTGCGTCGGCCCTCGACCAGCTGCGACAGACGATCGAGCAGGAGCAAAAGGAGCGATCCCGGCTGCGTCGGCGGCTGGGCCTCGGCGGTGCACTCGAGACCGCGCTCGAGCGTGCGCGTGAGACCTACGTCTGGAGCTTCGGGCGCGACTACGAGGAGCCCACCAAGAGCGAGCTCCTGCGCAGCGCGAAGCGCCTGGACAGTGGCGCCTTCGAAGCGTTGGCGGAGCTTGCGCTCGACGTTGCATGGCTCGAGGGAAAGGGGGCGCTGCCCGGAGAGGCGCGGCCAGACCTCTCCCACTTCGTGAAGTCCGAGGCGGGACCGGCCGATCCCTCCCTGTTCGGTCCTGGCTACGACGCCTGGCTTGCCTGGGCGCCCGAAGAGCACGTCACACGACGCCTCCAGCAGGAGCGGGAGGTTTTCAACCAAACGGCGGCCACGCTGCTCGACCTCGATCGCCTCGAGCAGTGGAGCGCAAACAGCAGCGAGGGCCGCGGCCCGGTCCGCTACTCCGAAGTTGGCTTGCCCGCGGGCGAGAACGAGGCGTCTGTGCCGGGCACCTACACGCACCAGAGCTGGGATGGCTTCGTGAAGGGACTGATCGCCGCCGTCGAGCGCGCAGGAGGAGCCTCACCCGCAACTCTCGATGCCTTCAAACGCGCCTACGTGACGCGCTTTGACGGCAACTGGCGCCGTTATCTCATGGGCACGCCGCTCCCCGCGGTTTCCGATGCCGCGGTGCGGAACTCTCCTTACCTCCGCCTGGTGGACCAGATCGATTCCCAGACCCGCGCGGATCTGCCACGCAGCGGGCCCGAGCCGAGCTGGATGGGCTCCTTGCACAGCGCGCGTACGGAGCAGACCAAGGACCCGAAGGACACCCTCGCATGGCCACG
>Ga0116216_10003229_pt1 | contig 10627 bp, 3 predicted proteins | sample Sb_taG_11_FD_89696 | JGI IMG/M metagenome (GOLD analysis project Ga0116216, IMG submission 89696) | Peat soil microbial communities from Weissenstadt, Germany - Sb_50d_3_AS metaG | ecosystem: Environmental > Terrestrial > Soil > Wetlands > Peat | place: Germany: Weissenstadt | collected 2010-09-21
GGGGCTCTCTCGCAAGTCGATACGAGGCATCTGGGCTCGCGGCTTGAAACGCCTGAAACGCTCACTGGAAGGGCCGCCCGGCGGCCCACTGAGGTTTGACGATGGTTCAGCGCACTCACGATCCGCGCTCGAATGATGACATCCCGGTGGATCCCAGCGACGACGACGAGCGAGTGGGCGAGGCGGTCGAGGTCTACCTGGCGTTAGCCGAGCAGGGTCAAGCGCCGGCAATCGACGAGTTCGCCGCGCGGTTTCCCGAGTTGAAGGGTGATGTGCACGCGGCGCTGGAGGGCCTGGAGCTGGTCCACGGTCTCTTAGGGCTCGGTTCAGCCCCGGGGTCGGGGACGGGACGGGGGTCCGGGCTGGATCACCGGATCGAGTCAGGCCGGCGCATCGCCGGCTATCGGGTCGTGCGCGAGCTGGGTCGAGGGGGCATGGGGACGGTCTACGAGGCCGTGCACATGGGCCTCGATCGTCCGGTGGCGCTCAAGGTGCTGGGCATGCACGCGGCGCCCGACTCATCGGCGCGGCGGCGGTTTCTGAACGAGGCCCGCACGGCGGCCGGGCTTCACCATACTCACATCGTGCCGGTCTTCGACGTCGGCCAGGTCGGCGGCCTGTGTTACTACGCCATGCAGCGAATCGAAGGGAGCGGGCTGGACAGGGTGGTCCGCCATCTGCGGGGCAGCCGGCCGTCAACGGTGGGTGGAGGGGGCCCAGGCAGCGGCCGATTCTTGACCCAGGATGCACCGGGTGCCTCCGCTGCGTCGTCAAACAACTCCCGGCTGGGACAGCTTTGGATCCGGGTGTCTTCAGGATGGCTGCGGCGGCAGCAAGGGCAAGCCAGGTCGGGCCGCGACGGTGCCATCTCGGCAGCAGCCCCAATCGGAGTGCCGTCGTCACAGGCTGGTGCCGTCGGCGGCGATCGCGCTCGCCTTGGGCTGTGCGACTCGACGGCCTCATGGGCTACCGGTAGCCGGCAGACCCGTCTTCACGACCCCAGGGCCGGCAAGGATTCGCCGTCCTCAGCGATCGTCTTGGCGTCTCAGGGAGCACTCGCCGCGACTGATTCGGCGACACAAGGGCGCGATGACGAACCGCCTCCGTTCGATCCCCCGAGGGGATCGGCTTACTTTCGCTGGGTCGCCGAGGTCGGCCTCCAGTCGGCCGATGCGCTGGCGCATGCACACCACCGCGGGGTGATCCACCGCGACGTCAAACCCTCCAACTTGCTGATCGACGACAAGGGAAACATCTGGGTAACGGACTTCGGCCTGGCTCGCCGGCTGGCGGACCCGGGCTTGACCCACCATGACAGCCTGCTCGGCACGCCGCGCTACATGAGCCCCGAGCAGGCGCGAACCGGTGCGATCGACGGGCGGACCGACGTCTACAGCCTGGGAGCAACGCTCTATGAGCTCTTGACGTTGCGGCCGCCATTTGATGGCCGGTCCGCGGCCGAGCTGATCGAACAGATCGGCCAGAACGAGCCGGCGCCGCCCGGCGCCATCGACTCGCGAGTGCCGCGCGACCTGGAAACGATCGTGCTCAAGGCTTTGGCGAAGCGCCCCGGCGATCGCTATGCAACCGCCACCCTTCTTGCCGAAGACCTGGCGAGGTTTCTCAACCACGAACCTGTCAGAGCGCGGCGGATCAGCCCGGCCGGGCGGCTATGGCGCATCGCTCGTCGGCACCCGGGGATCACCACCGTCACCACCGCCGCCGCCCTGGCGATCCTGGCGATCGCCACTTATGCCTACGTTCGCGTCCGAGGCGAACGGGACCGGGCCATCGACTTCGGCAGCAAGCTCCAGGACGCCATGCACCAGCTCGAGGAAGCCGATCGCCAAAAGCAAGCCGACATGAAGAAGGGCTTGTTGCAGGCGGCCGTGATTGTGGGACAGACTCCTAATCCTAATCGCCGCACTGTTGGCCTCGAGCTGATCCGCAAGGCCGTGGCGCTCGAGCCCGAGCCCCAGCCCGAGCTGCGCCCCCAGTTGCGCGACGAGGCCGTAAAGTTCCTGGTGCTGCGCGATGTCGAGACCCGGCCTGAGTTGGCCACCTTGCGCGCGTCGGGGTTGGTCTTCGGGCGCAGCGGGCACCGGCTGGCCGTGCTATCCGAGGATGACGAAGAGCTCGCCTTCTGGAACGTAGCGCGCGCCCAGAAGCTGGCGACATACTCACTCCGCGGCGGTACGGGGGCGGTGCCTGGCCCTCCTGAGCTGAGCGTGACCGAGTCTTCTGGAGGCGACCGAGTCGAGCCTTCCCAGGGCGCCGGTCCGTTGTCCGTCGCGGGTTCCACTTCAGGCCGGACCGGGGCGACCGCCGGCGCCCATTCCGGCGGGCGGGGATTCGGAAGCCGCCGCTTGACTCTGGCGGGACACTACGTCGCCGCGGTTGCGGCCGATGACACGGGCGTTCGTCTCATCGATACATCATCGGGGGCCCCGTTCCGCACGCTCCCGCGGCAGGGCAGCTCGGTCGTGGGCGTGGTCGGAGACCCCAGCGGTGAGCGACTGCTGACCATCGAGCCGACCCCCGATGACGCCATGTCGGCCGCGATGGAGGGATTGCCGGATTGGGACCCTGCCGAGTTTCACGGCAAGTACCAGATCAACCTTTGGGACGCGGACCGCCTGGACCGCCCCATCGCCACTTTGCCTTGGTGGCCCCCTCCCCGCTCGGGCTCCAGCTCGGGCTCTGGGTCCGTGCCCCGCACGGTCTGGCCTCTGGTGGCCATCAGCCCCGACGGCAAAACGGTGGCCGTCGCCCCGTGGAACGGCACATGGGTGAGGCTGTTCTCGGGCGAGGACGGCAAGCCCAGGCAGCGGCGTTCCGGCTTAATCGCGAATCAGCCGCCACTGTCGGCCCTGGCACTTGGGCCCAACGGCATGCTGGCCACGGCCGGCAGCGGCACCGTACGGCTTTATGACCTGGACACTGCCGCGTTTCTGGCGAGCCTGCCGACCACGCAGAACGTCACGTGGCTGATGCGATTCAGCCCGCAGGGAAACTTGCTGGCGCTCGCCGGCCTGGGCCCCATCGAGCTCTGGGACCCGGTGGCGCGCAGCCTGGTGAACCGGTTGCCGAACTCCGAGCGGGCCACCGACGTGGCCTTCGCACCCGACGGCCGGACCTTGGCCGCGGTGGGCCGCGGGGGGGGGACGTCGGTCTGGACCGTCATTGACTCTGCGATGCGCACGCAATTGAGCGGGTTCGCCGCGCGGCCATCGTCGCTGGCCTTCAATGCCGACGGAGTCTTGGCCGGTGGAAGTTGGGATGGCGCCGTCTGGTTCTGGCGCAACGGCCGGTGTCTGGAACTCGGCGAGCCGTGGCAGGTCCCGGCGGCGACGAAGGACGAGAACCAGCATGGGGTCGACCGACCTGGGCCAGCGGGCCACGACGGCGCGGGGCGAAGGGGCTCGGCGGCGGAACGCGGCCGGGGCCCCTGGGGCTCGGATCCCAACCAAGATCGCGACCGCCCGACGGCGCTCGCGTTCGACGAAGAGGGCCGGCTGGTTGCCCACAATATACAAGGGCTGCGGGTCTGGCCTGCCACATCGATCTCGGCTCAAACACCACCGATTCACCAAGTTCCAATGCCCTTTGCGGCCGGGACGTGGTTTAACTTGACGCCGACGGCCAAGACACCAGACGGACGGACGATGGCGCTGGTCCGATCGTCGGCTGTCTTCCTCTGGCACGCCGGGACGCCCGATCGGCTGATCTCGGTGATCCCGCCGCCGCATACGGGAGCCGAGCCTGCGCTGGGAGTGACCAACGGTCCTCGGCGCGCCCTGACCGCCGGCGCCGAGATCCCCCCACTTCGCTTCCGCGCCGTTCAGCTCGGGCCGCACGGCGACCGGATCTACCTGATCGATCAAAGCGGCCTGCTCCACGCCTGGGAGATCGAGAGCACAGCGGAAGGGTCTGGGGCTCGAGTTCAGGCCCGTGCGCTCGACTTGGCCATGCCGCTTTTGGAGGGGGCCTCCAGCCTTGCACTGCGCCCTGACGGAGCGCTCCTGGCTCTGGGCGACAAAGCCGGAACTGTGACCCTGCTCGACACGGTCCGCATGAGAACCCTGGAGCGGATCAAGCCTGCAAGCGGCGAAGAGGAAAGCCTCCTGCTCGCCCTCGCCTTCTCGCCCGACGGCCACGACCTGGCCGTCGGGTCACAGCAAGGAACGATCTCCATCTGGTCGGTCGCCCAGCCGGCCCGCCCGCGGCTCCGCCTCCGCTTGCCCGGCCACCGCGGACTCGTCACCAACTTGGTCTTCGACCCCCAGGGCCAGCGGCTGGCGAGCGCGACCGGGATTGACCCGCTGGTCGAGGTCTGGGACTTGGAGCTCATCCAGCGCGAGTTAATCCGTCTGAAATTAGCCGAGTAAGTAGAGCGGCCAACCGTGCCGACTGCCCTTACCAGGACACGCCGACCATGGCTTTGGCTCTGGCAGCCGAGCTAGATCAAGGTCTCGAGCAAGAGCTTGAGCTTTCGGACCTCGACTTCACGGTCGAACGGGTTGTCGGGCCGGTCGATGATCGCCACGGTGAGCGAACGGTTGTAACCGTACCGCTGGAGCATCGTGACGATCCGGGCGTATTCGATCTGGCCTTGGCCGACGCGCACCTGAAACTCACCTGGCAGCAGGCCCGTGTCACGCAAGTGGACGTTTTGCGCATAGGGAAAGACCGCGTCAAAATCCACAGTGGGATTTTGGCCTTGCAGGAAGTGGCTGGGGTCGACAGTCAGACCCAAGCCGGGCATGAGCTGGCATAGCTCGACGGCGACCTGAGGATCCGCGGTCAGGGTCTCGGCGTGCGTCAGGAGGGCCAGTACCAAGCCGTCGCACATGGCGGACTTGACTAGAGGGGCAAGCCGTCTGACCTCCTCCGAAACCGGTGTGCCCAAGGGGGAGGCGTGCAGCGTGACCACTGCGACACTGAGCGACTTGGCCAAGCGGCAAAGCCCATCAAACCGCCTGCGGGTCACGGGATCGGACCAATCCACCGCACCGAAGTCGATGTGGAGGGACGAGGGGATCAGGGCTGGGCCCCGGCGGAGCCGTTGCAACGCCAGCTCGGGGTTGTCACCCGCCTCCGATGGCCGCAAGTGCTGCCCATTTTCGACGAGTGCCAGCTCGAACTTGTCGAATTCCAGCTCGGCGATCTGTCGCAGGGCCGTCTCCAGCGGCTCCCTCGCGAAGCAAAGCGTGCTACAAGCGACGAACATCCGACCCCTCCTCTTCGGCCCTCCCGGGGGCTCAACCAACCTGGCTGCTGCTTTCCTTCTTCCTTTCGCGGACGAAGACGACGTTTTCGCCGCGCCCGGGGCACTCGAACCCGATGGCCAGCCTCACGTTCCTTCGCTTCCGATCAATCGGCCAGCGGCCGACGATTTTACCTGAGCTTCCGTTCGGGCGGTAGGGCAGAAGACGAGGCGTCGGTCGACCGGCTAGCGCGAGCGGCTTCCTGGGGCGAAAGGTCGTTTGCACGTGCTAGCCGGCTGGCGCTAGCTGTGTTCGACTGGCGAATCCAGTGCGACCCGGCGAGACGCGCGAAATCGGCAAAACGTTGTTCGCGATAGGCCTGCAAGGCCGCCAGCAACGTTATCTGCGCATTGAGCCGCGCTGACCTTGAGGTCGTCTCGGCCCGGATTTGCAATTCATCGATCCAAAGGACGCCCGGAGTCAAGAGCTCAAATCGAAGCCGGGCTCTTTCGAGGCCGGCGGCGGGCATGTCCCTGGCGCGCACCACTCGCTTTTCCCATTCGGTTGAGACATTCAGCTCCGTGCGTCGGACGTACGGTTGTCCTGCTGATTCCCCTTCGATCCAGACGCGAACCTTGGAGCCGGCCGCGGACGCTCGAAAGAAAACCTGGATATCGAGGCTGGACGGGACGTCCGGCACAAATGGCTCGCTGACCACCGACACCGGAGCCACCCGCGCAGTCAGCCTCAGGCTTCCTCGCCCCTGATGCGGGTTCTCGCCGTCGATCGCGATTGTGGCGGAACCACCGGTGTTCGCCTCCAGTCGCCAGCCTCCCGGAGGCACCGGGGTGGCGGCATCCGGCGCGGTGGTGAGAGGCGCCGAACTCAACCCCTTCGTGACCGGCTGGACCGGTAAGGGTGCTGGAGGTCGAGGATCGGGCTCGAAACCAGGATTCGCGGGTTCGGCCGAGGTCAAGGCGAGACCGTGATTGAGACGTGCGAGTTGGGCCGAAAGCTCATTGAATCGTGCCTGCATCGTTGTCTGTACGGCCTGGGACGGATACGGCGTCATCGAAGTCAATGCAACCCGTGGCGCTCCGACCCGGATCGCCGCGATTCCGTAGGGTAGTAGGTCGAGAACCAAGTTGCGACCGCCCGCCTCCGGCACGGGCGCGAGGCGGAGGCCGCGGCCCAAGTCTTCGACGGGGGCCGACGCCGGTGCGTCGAGTATGCCGGCCAGTCGGATGGGATAGGGGGAATCGTTGGCGATCTCGAGAAACGTCTGCGATTCGTCGCTCATGCGCCGTACCGCGACACCGAACGGCCTGGGATTGGGATCGGACTGCGCTGCGAGACTGACCGCGGGCCAGGGGGGCAGAGCGCGCAGCACTGCGGCAAAGCGGCGAAGCCGTTCCTCTTGACCGGCGGCGGCCTTCCCGGCGAGGAAGACCCATCGCGCATCCAGGGCTGCAAGCGCATGGCCCAGCGGCTCGTCAGCGGCCGGTCCGTCGCCTAAGGGCAACGCCGTCAGCCAGAGCCTCTGGTCACGCGTTCGCGGGACGGTGTTGCGAGGCGGAGTGCTCGAATCGGAGCGCCCCGATCGAGACGCATCGGAGAATAGTGACGCAGAAAGCGCCGAGGATGAAGGGGGCTCCTCGGGTTGGTCTGCACGCAGGGGAGACGCGCCGGCGAGAAGAGAGGCCGTCGGCGGGTCGCCGTCGATGGTCAGGAGGAGGCCTCGTTGTGCTCGCCCGGCGACAAGCCCGTCCAAGTCAGGGCTGGTGGCCAGGTCGTGCGCCAGCGCATCCGTCGCGATCGAGACCCCTCGGAAGACCGGTGGAGCGCCCGGTAAACTCGGCCAGGCTTGGAGATCGAGCCCCACGCTGCGCCAAGCCTGGCTGGGGGCCAGTCCAGCCCGATCGACCCGGCGCGCCTCAGTGCCTGCCGGACCGCCGTCGAGACCGGGCGTGACCACAGCCAAGAGGGCGCCGGGCGCCGCCGTCCGCGCCACTTCGGCCAGCTCGGAGTAGAGCAACGCGATCGCACGGGAGCGCCAGGTAAGCCAGGGCATGCGTCCCACACCAGCCAGGTAGCGCGACCGCACGGCGAACCGATCCGGATCCGTGTCGCCCAACCCTGGAATGCCGCGCGCGGTCTCCGGGCTGAACGACTCGCGTACGAAGCGATCGAAGGTGGCGTCGTCCAATCCGGTGTCGGGCGTTCCCAGCAGAGTTGGCGCTGGTCCCAACCGGATCACCAAGCCCGCGGCGCCGCTGGTCTCGCCCGGGCCCGGAATGGTCCCTTTGAGTGCTTGGACCACGCGACCTTTCATGGCCTCGCGGACCTCGGGATTGAGGGGATGGTACACCGGCCCGTCAGGCCGGCCCTGGCGATCGACGCGCACTAATCCGCGCCGCGCCGCTTCGGGCGAATCGGCGCGCGGCAGCCCCGGCAACGCGGCTGAGCCCTCGAAGCTCAGCTCGAGCCAGAGCGAGAATCCTTGTCGTGCCAGGACGCGGCGCACGACCGCGAGACGATCGGGGCCGGTCGAGTCTTCGTCGGCCTGACCTCCCAACGCCCGGCGTGTCGACCGGTCGGCTAGCTCTTCCGGTAGAACCACGGCCGAAGCGCCGCAATAACCCAGGTATCTCGTCAGGTTGCGGGCAATCACCAGCGAGTCGCGGGAGGCCGGACCGCCGCCGAAGGGTTCCAGGGCATGCGATCCGCTCAGGTACAATCCGAGCGTCCGACCAGCGGTCGAACGCGGGTCGGACAGAAACCCAGCAAGGGGAAGGTCATCAAGTTCCGTGACGGTCACGGTCCCCAGTTGGACCTCCGCCTCGGAACTGCGGTTGAGCAAGATCAGCACCATCTCGGCGGCGGTTGGCCATACCAGCCAGGTAAACGTCGCGGGAGGGCCTTCCTGCAGGATCGGCGGCCCGGATGCGCATGCGTCCAAGAGCAGACGAGGGGGAGAACCCGGGCCACCGCTTGCCGGCTCGATCAGGGCCACTGCTAATGCTGCCGGCTCGCCCCCCTTCACTTTGAGTGTCAAACGATGAGGTCGTTCGGGATGTGCGACCCTGAGCCCCACGGCCGTCCAGGCCAGTCCGGAGGCATCAGCCGGATCGAGCCTGGCTGCCTCCGCTCCGGTGCGCATGATCCAGCCGCGGAGCCGATCGCGACGCGACGGCTCGATCAAGGCCTGTGGTGGAACCGCCCAGGCGAACCGGCCGGGCGGCGACGCCGGCGATCGACCGGCGGCCAGCGGCCGGTAGCTGCGCGACCGCGTCAGGTCGATCGAGTCAACTTCGGTTTCGCGTAAGTGTGCGTCGTGCCCAGCCCCTGACAAGGTGGCCCGAGGATCAACGACCGCAAACGTCACGCGCCGCACAGCCGAGCCGGTTACGGCCGATGCCCGATGGCGCCGGATCAAACGCCCCAGTCGAGAACCCTCGCGGTTACCGCTCGGCTCCCACGAAGCGCGCACTTCGAGCACGTAGGTCCCCTCGCCGCGCGGCGCTGTCACGCTCCAAGTTCGGACCGGTGGCTCGCGACGGTTGGTCACCACCACGTCGCGCTCCCGTGGCTCATAGCGCGCCAGCACGTCCCCCCCCCCGATCGAGCGGAGCACGGCCGTCGTGCGCACGGCGACCTCGGCGGATTCGGGCCAGAGGATGTTATACGAGACCGACACGGGTACCTCAGTTACGGGAGCGACAATCCCATCGTGAACCGGCTCTCCCAGGTCGACGGCCAGCGAATCCCACGCAAGGCGCTCGACACTGACCCACAGGGGCGATTGCTGGGGGGTATGCTGGGGCCGTTCCAGAATCGCTAGGAGCGGAACCGTCACCACCTGATCACCGCCGCGAACGACGATGCCGGCATCGAGAGGCGCCTCGATTCGAACACGCACTCGCCCCTCAGGGTCCTTCCCTAACCGCCAGCTCCCCTTGGGACCAGGACCTCGCCCGCTCTCGACCGCAGCGAAGGGCGAGCTCGATCCGGCTTGTGATTCCTCCGGCGGCCACGTTACCGCGTCGATTACGCGCCCTTCGCTCAGCTCCAGTACAAAGTCCGACTCGGTCTTGGACCCACCTCCGTCGGGCACAGTCCCTACGAGAATGGCCCCGCTTCGCGGCATTCCCCAACTTGCGTCTAATGTCAGGCGGACCAACTCTCCGCTCGAAACTGACGCGGCCTGCTCGGTCTCCTGCCGCGCAGCCGAGGTGCCTGTTCCCAGTGGGAACAAAATGAATGCCACCAGGACATTGCGCCATTCCCTGCGCATGAGTCCGGATCTGTCCCTTCGGCCAATGCCCCCTCAGTCCCCCTGGCTCACATCCATGCAAGGCCAAAGGACAGTGGGATTTCGGTCGCATCGTCCCTACCCGCGCAGCTTGACGCCCCGGGTCGGAATGGACCGTGTCTGAATCTTCCATCGGCCGAATTGCCGGCTGTCTGGACCTTATTTTCAGAAAAGCGACCAAAATCGATACAATTGCCAAAGTCGAGAGGCCGTGGAGGCGCTTACTTCCGCAACTTACGAAGGCCCGGCTACGTGATACGGATGGAGAAGGGTCACATTCGTCGATGGTATCGATCATCCGCTATTTCATGAATCCCGGTTGACCGCTCACGCTTCGACCGGGATTGACCGCAAAGGGCCGGTGACGTAAGGTGCGGCGGAGCGTCGGGTTGACTGTCGAGCGAGTCCCAGGGAAGGGACAGGATCACCATGCGGCGCCGGGCGTTTCACGCCGGGTGGGTGCCTTTGCTTGGCCTGCTTCTGGCTCAGGCTGGATGCAGTTGGCTCGGGCTGCGCCGCGATGCCAATCAGGGTGCATCCACTCCCGAGCAGGCCGCGCGGATCCAACAGATCAGCGAGCACGCTCAAGAGGCCGTCGATCGCGGCGACTACGAACAGGCGCGACTCGAGCTGCTGCGATTGGCGACTCACGTCCCTGCCTCGGCCGAGGCAAAACAGCGGTTGGGAATGGTCCTGCAGCTCGAAGGCAAACTTCCCGAGGCGGAAGCCTGCTTCCGCGCCGCACTCAAGCGCGACCCCGATTATGTCGAAGCCCTGATCGGCCTGGGACAGGTCGAAGCACTCAGGGGCGACAACCCAAACGCCCTCAAGCATTTCGAGACGGCCATCGAGATCGACCCGCACCGGCCGAGAGCGCACTTTTCCCTGGGCCGTCTGCTTGAATCTCAGGGAAAAACCGACGAGGCGCTGGCGGAATATTTCCGTGCCTTGGAATTCGAACCGAACAATGCTGAGGTCAGCCTATGCATCGCGGCCATCCAGTTGGGGCGAAACCGGCCGGATCAGGCATTGTCGCGACTCGACCAGGTGGTGGAGCTTGTGCCCGAGAACGGTGTGGCGCGCGACCTGCGCGGCCATGCTCATCTCA
>Ga0116216_10003230_pt1 | contig 10626 bp, 10 predicted proteins | sample Sb_taG_11_FD_89696 | JGI IMG/M metagenome (GOLD analysis project Ga0116216, IMG submission 89696) | Peat soil microbial communities from Weissenstadt, Germany - Sb_50d_3_AS metaG | ecosystem: Environmental > Terrestrial > Soil > Wetlands > Peat | place: Germany: Weissenstadt | collected 2010-09-21
CGCACAACCGCGCCCGCCAGACGCGCCGCGTGTGAGGGCGAAACGACCACCTGCAACCCCTGGCGAACGGCCGCCGAGCCGACCCGTCCGGCCCCGGTGAGCAACCGCCCCCCGAAGGCGGCGAGACCGGGCACCCCCACCTCGGCCGCCGGCGCTCGGTGCTGGGGCTCCGTCAGCTCGATGCCGGCGTCGGGCTCGGAATCGGTCAACGAGAGCATCACTCGGGCCAGCGACACGCCGTCGCCGATGCAGTGGTGGATCCGGCTGATCATCGCCGCGCCCTCGCCGAACCCGTCGACCATGTAGGTCTGCCACAGCGGGCGGCTGTGGGCGAGCGGCATCGTCATCAGATCGCTGAGCAACTCCTGCAACGCGCGCTCGTCGCCCGGCGCCGGCAGTGCCATGTGGTGCAGGTGGTGCTCGAGGGCGAAGTCCGGATCCTCCTCCCACTTCGGCACGCGCAGCGGCAGCCGGCTCTCCACCACGCGCTGATGGAAGCGCGGATAGCGGTCCAGCACCCGCTTTTCGTGGATCTGCTTGAACCGCTCCCAGTCGACCGGACGATCGAACAGCGACACCGAGGTGATCACCATCGGGTTCGTCAGACGGTCCATGTGCAGCCACGCGGCGTCCGCGGGGGCGAAACGATTGCTCATCACCGACTCTCCTCTCCCGCAGATATGTTGAGCCGGTCGAACACGTCGGCGTACTTGTCGTAGACGCGAGCGCGCACGCTCAGCACGATGCCGACGACGATCCAAGCTCCGGCCCAGGGACTGCGAATTGACAGTTTGGCCAGGAAAATCACACTCCAACCGGTAGTAGCGCCGGCGTTGAACGCGCTGCTTCTACACACTACTTCTACGCGCACCGTATATGCGCGCGGCCCGGCGCCACATCCGAGGACCGGCCCATCCTCGGTCAGTAGTTAGGCCCGATTCGGCGCGCGGTCGGCGCGTCTGCTCCGCGCGGAGACCGCATCTCGCCGGCGACTGCTTTGCGATCGGAGCGCTCCTGGATCGGACGAGTCCTTTGTGGACGGAGGAGCGGTCCGCCGGTGCTGGAGCCGACGATCGCAACGCCACGAAGGCAGTGGCGCGCAAGCCGACCGGCACGGACGAGTGCAACGGCGACGTTCTGATCACCAGGGATCAAGCTGCGGAGGTGACCGGCGGGGCCTTTGTGCCGGAGTGACCGAGGCGACTCTGCATAGGCAGCCGGGCGTTCTTGAACCCTGCCTGGCCCTGCATTCGGCGAGCGGCGGCGCGATCGCCGCGGCAGGAATGGATGAGTCCGGCGTGCCCGGTGCCGCGTGGCCGGTTTTGTCCGGAAGGGGTAGTCAGCCGGCCGGCTCGCTGGTGGCTGCTTTCGTGGCCGAGCAGAAGCGCGCCGACCACAGCGGCCAGCTTCTGCGATTCGTCCATTCCAGAAGCCAGGGACGCGTGCGCGCCGACGCCCCCTCTCCCGCGAGAGCGGAAGCGCGCACGTTTGCAGGCAGTCGCTGATCGAGCTAGCGACCGCGTCGCGGTGCATAGGCAGATCGTCGAAGACGATGCGCCCGGCCACGGTCTCGGCCACTGTCGCTTCTCAATCGCGGAGCAGCACGGCGGCACCGCGGGTCGGCAGGACACGCGCTCATCGTTCATCTGAACGGCGACGCGGGCGCCCGCCGGAGCGCCCGCTCGGCCGTGAGAGCGACAGCTCCGGGTGCTTGCTCAACTGCATGTCTCCGGCGATCGGCAAGCACCCTGCGCGACTTCCCATCCAGCGGAAGCGGGAGTCGATGCTCCAGGACGTCGCAACGTCCGCGGTTGTGCGCTGGTCACAAGTCAGCGAGCTTCAGGAGCCGGGTGCAGCGCGATCTGAAGCTCAGCGCCATGTTGGGAACCGGCGCGACGGAGGACCTCTCGCGTCCGTTGCGAGCGCACCAATAAGCGCATAGCAGGTCTACGACGAGCACCCATCGAGCGAGTGAGTGAGTGAGTGAGTGAGTGAGTGAGTGACCCCCGGGTCGAAGCCAGGTGCCTAGAGAGGCCGACGACGGCTGCCACAACGTCCTCAGGCCCAACGCAGCTCTCGATGTCGACCGCGGCTTCGGCGTTGATCGCCCCCGCTTGCTTTCAGCCGGTTGTTGGCGTGCAGAGCAAGCACTCGACAGGTCGGGATGGCGACTGCCGTTTGGCCGACGCGATGTGGCAGCGGACCGGATGTCGGGCCGCCGTGCTGGTCTCCGCTCCGCAGCAGAACAGCGGCCGCCTCCGCCGGCGACTACGCGTTGGTAGCAACGTGCTTGCAAGGGAACGAGGCCGCGCTGTGCTTGGAGTATCAATGGGCTCGGCGGCGAAGGAGAACGCGGATGGCTGTGGCGATGATCACAGAGATTCCCCTGGTAGACGCGAGCCATTACGTGGCCGCTCTTGCGCAGCAGCATGTGCGGCTTCGCTTCGGCCTCGTCCCTGGCTTGCTTCGCTGAACGGCCCATTTCGAGGCATTCCCCGTGACTGGGACACGCTCCTAGCCGACGCATTCGCCGTCGACGTAGTCGATCGGGTCGCCCCGGATAGACGGAGGAACGGCGTCCGGGGCAGCAGGGCCTCAAGCTCGGGCCTCTCGAAAAAGCTGAGCAGGAGCATCGAGCCCGCGATTTCGCAGCTGATCGCCTAGGCCAAAGTCCGGGGAGATCCGTCAACGGCGCGCAGGGCACACGCCGTGAAGCGGCTTTGTGGCGATGGTTGCGGAGCGCGGCGGGCGGTTACGGGGAAACGACGATCGTTCCGTTCATCCACGGGTGGATGGAGCAGTAGTAGCGGATCGTCCCTGCCTGGGTCACGTCGATCGAGAACGTGGCGCCCGTCCTCAGTGTGCCCGAGGAGCGGAACTTCGGTCCGCTGACGTAGGTGACGTTGTGCGGTGGAGCGTCCTCGTTGGTCCACTCGATCGTCTGCCCGAGCCTGACGTGAATGGTGCTGGGGATGAACGCGAAGTTCTTGATCGTCGCGTGAACAGCCGCGCTCGATGTCGACCTGACGCCTGAGCTCGAACCGCAGCCCCCGAGCCCCAGCAGGACAAACAGGAGGGCGAGAAGCGAGGAGCCTTTTATAAGCGAGGAGCCTTTCTTCATGGGCTTGAGCCTTTATCAGTCTTATCGCGTCCCGCTGCGGGGATTGCCTCGCTTCTCTCGTAACCGTTGCTGCGAGGATCCCAACAAAGCGTCTGCCTACGACTCACACCCGGCGATTTGCGTGCCTTGACGGTAGGGTATGAGCCGCCACGAGTGTGCTCGCCACAACGTTGGCCAACCCGCTGCTGGCAGATGATGCGCAAACGCACCTGATCGGCGGGCACCGTGATCGCGCAGCGATGGGGACAGTAGGCGCCGTGCACGAGTATTCGATAGCGACGGGCTTGGTGGAGGTGGCGCTGCGGCATGCTGGCGGCCGCCGGGTGACGGTGGTCAATCTGCGCGTCGGTCCGCTGCGGCAGGTCGTGCCCGACACGCTCGCGCTGGCGTTCGAGCTTGCGGCGCGCGGCACCGTGTGCGAGGGCGCGCGCCTCGAGCAGGAGCTCGTTCCGTGCCGCCTGCGATGCCCGTCGTGCGCGGTCGAGTGGATCGCGGCTGAGCCGGATTTTCGCTGCCGCACCTGTGGTGGGCCGGCGGTGGTGATGAGCGGGAACGAGCTGCTGATGGATTCGATCGAGGTCGAAGACGAGTAGCAAGCGTCCACGAGTTGAAGAAACAAGGTTGTCGCCAACGCCCGTAAACCGCAACGGGACCATCGCGGGCGCCAACCGCGCCGACTTTGACCGCGCAGGCGTGGAGGTCGAGCCGGCCGACGTGCTCGCCGCCGGCTCGACCCCCGGTTGCAGGGGGACGACGATCAGCGCGCATTCCGCCCTGTGCAGCAGCGGTCCCGCCGCCTCTCGTGGTGGTGTTCTCTGACCAGGAGGCGGTTGTCGTGCGCTGTGAGCGTACGCTCGGTCACGATCTGCAGTGTTTTTCCGTCTTGACCCCCGTGAGAAAGGGGTCCATGATGCGCCCTACGGCACGATCGACCTCGGAGGAGAGAGATGATCGACGCCAGAGGAGAGATGATCGACAGGCGCGCCCTGTTTGCGAGCAAGATGGGTCCCCACCCGGTGCCGACGATGACGGATGGTGACCGGGTGCTGCGACGCCGGGCCCGAAAGCGGCTTCGCGAGTTGGAGGCGGCGGAGCCGCTGAGCGGGCTCGATCTCCGCAGCTTGCTGGCCGAGCACGGGATCGGCCGCCGGACGTTCCTGCAGTGGGTGTCAGCCACGACCGCGATGCTGGCGCTGCCGCCGCTGTTCGAGCCCATGGTCGCGCGGGCGGCGGAAGTAATGAACCGCGTCCCGGTGATCTGGATCGAGGGCCAGAGCTGCCGCGGGAACTCAGAGGCGTTCCTGCGCGCCGATGCTCCGACTGTCGACGAGCTGCTGTTCGAAGTGATCTCGCTCGAGTACCACCAGCTGATCATGGCTGCGTCGGGGTTCCAGCTCGCGCAGCGCAAGGCCGAGGCGATCAAGGCGAACTACGGCAAGTACATCCTGGTCGTCGAGGGATCGACTCCGACTGGCTACAACGGCGGCTTTTCGACCACCGGCGCCGCCGGGACGCCGTTCATCGACGAGGTCAGGCAGGTGTCCGCGGGGGCCGCGGCGGTGATCGCGGTGGGCGCGTGTGCCACCTCGGCGGCGCTGCCGGCGGCTGATCCGAACCCGACGGGGGCGCTGAGCACGCAGGAGGTGATCACCGACAAACCGATCGTCAACATCCCGGCCTGCCCGATGAACCCGGTCAACTTCGTCGGCACGCTGCTGCACTTCACGCTCACCGGACAGCTGCCGGCGCTCGACTCGCAACTGCGGCCGACGTGGGCGTTCGGCAACCTGATCCACGACAACTGCAGCCGGCGCGCGCACTTCGACGCCGGCGAGTATGTGGAGCAGTGGGGGGACGCGGGCGCCCAGAACAACTTCTGCCTGTACAAGATGGGCTGCAAAGGCCCGATGACCTCCAACAACTGTGGGCTGGTCCTGTACAACGGGGAAACCAGCTGGCCGATCGGCGCTGGTCACGGCTGCATCGGGTGCTCCGAGGTCGACTTCTGGGACAGGTACGCGTACGAGCGGCCCTTGGCCGACGCCAACGTGAACGCTCCGGGCCTGTTCGGGTGGGGTGTGGAGAACAGCGTCGACAAGTTCGGGCTCGGCCTGCTGACGCTGGTTGGCGTGGGGATCACAGCCCACGCGGTCGGGTCCGTGGTGGCGCATCAGCGCAACCGGGCCACGCACCCGGCGATGGTGCCGGGAGGGCCGCCGCCGGGCACGGCGCCTGGGGCGCCCGCCGCAGAGTCGGCGTCCACCGAGGCGACGACGCCGAAACCCCGGACGACGGAGTCCGAGGCCAAGCCTTCGGGCGGAGACGCGTCATGAGCCAGCACATCGTCGTCGATCCGATCAGCCGGATCGAAGGGCAGCTGCGGATCGAGGCGGTCCTCGACGGCTCAGGCACGATCACGCAGGCCTGGTCGGCGGGCACGATGTTCAGGGGGATCGAGCTGATCCTCCAGGGCCGCGACCCGCGCGACGCGGGGCTCTTGGCGATGCGGATCTGCGGGGTGTGCACCGGCGTGCACTACTGGACCAGCATCCGCGCAGTCGAGAATGCGTTCGGCGTCGCCCTGACCAAGAACGCCCGGCTGGTGCGCAACCTGATCCAGGCGTCCCTGTTCATGCACGACCATCCGGTCCACTTTTACCAGCTGCACGCGCTGGACTTCGTCGACATCGTCTCGGCCCTGAAGGCGAACCCGAAGAAGGCCGAAGCGGTCGCCTTAACGTACACCGATAACCCCTACAACGCTGGCGAGGGCCAATACCGCGCGGTGCAGCAGAAGCTCACGAACTTCGTCAACGCGGGCAGCCTCGGGATCTTCGGCAACGGCTACTGGGGGAATCCCAGCTACTTGCTCACGCCGGAGGAGAACCTGGTGGCGGTCTCGCACTACCTCGACGCGCTCGGGGTCCAGCGCATGGCGGCCAAGATGATGGCGGTGCTGGGGGGCAAGAACCCGCACCCGCAGTCGATTGTCGTCGGCGGAGTGACGTGCGTCGAGGACATCCAGAATCCGGCGCGGCTGGCTCTGTTCGGCCAGTACCTGACCGAAGTGACGCAGTTCGTTCAGGGCGCCTACCTGCCCGATCTGCTGATGGCCGGCAAGGCGTATGCGAAGGAGGGCCTTGCCGGCATCGGCGCCGGCCTGCGCTCCTATCTCTGTTACGGCGACTTCCCGCTGACCGACACGCCGGACTCGGCGACCCTGTTCCCCGGCGGAATGGTCCTGAACGGCGACCTCTCGAAGGTTTATCCGTTCGACCAGGCAGGCGTTCGCGAGGACATCACGCACTCCTGGTATCAGGGCGACTGGTCGCGGCACCCTTACGTCGAGGAGACGGTTCCCGACTACACGGGTCTGCAGCCCCTACGCGGCGGAATCGCGTACCTAAAGACCGACGAAAAGTACAGCTGGCTGAAGGCCCCCACCTACGACGACCACCGGATCGAGATGGGGCCGCTGGCGAGGCTGATCGTCGGCTACGCGTCCGGTAACGGGACGATCCGCCAGCACGTGGACGCGCTGCTGAAGACAACGGGCTTCCCGGCAACGGTCCTGTTTTCGACGCTCGGGCGGACCGCGGCGCGGTGCGTCGAGACGATGATCATCGCCGATGCGATGGTCGGCTGGCTGGATGAACTGCAGCACAACACCGCAGCGGGCGATCTGAAGACGTGGACCCCCTTCGACTTCGACAGCGCCTCCGAGGACACCGAGGGGTACGGCCTGTCCGAGGCGCCGCGCGGCTCGCTGGCTCACTGGGTACGGATCAAGGGCGGCAGGATCGACAACTACCAGGTGGTCGTCCCCACCACCTGGAATGCGTCTCCGCGCGACGGCCGGGGCCGGCCTGGCGCGTACGAAGCGGCGCTGGTCGGGGTGAAGCTCGCCAAGACCGACGAGCCGTTGGAGATCCTGCGCACGATCCATAGTTTCGACCCCTGCCTCGCGTGCGCGGTCCACCTCGTCGACGCGCGCGGACATGAGATCGGCACCTACGAAGTGGTCCCGTCGGGCGGGATCCCGCAGGTGGAAGGCCGGTCGTGATGGCGGAAGAATCCGTGTACGCGGTCGAGCGTGTCTTCAGACGCAGCTTCATGTGGCGCGTGTTCCATTGGGGCAATGCGCTGTCAATCGTGCTGTGCACGATCACGGGGATCTACATCGCGCACCCGTTCTTCACCGCCAGCATCCCCTTCCTGATGGCGTGGATCCGGGCTTTCCACTTCTATGCCGCGGTCGTCCTCGACGTGAGCGTGCTTGCACTCATCTACCTGTACTTCTTTAGCCATGTCGATCCCGGCGTGAAGGAGATCCTCCCCAAGCGCTCGAATTTCGTGACCCTGCAAGAAGGGTTTCTAAACCTCGTCTTGCTGAACCGCCGGAAGCGGTTTGACAGTTCGAAGGCCGATTCCTGGAACGCGATGTGGTTCACGGTCCTGCATGTGCTGGTGCTGCTCCAGATGTTCACCGGGTTCCAGCTCTATGTCGAGGGCGAGGCGGGCGGGTGGAGCTCGATCGGGACATGGTGGCCGAGTCTGCTGCACACGACGACCGACTGGACCCTGTCGGTGTTCGGCAGCCCGGGCGGCGTGCGGACGGTGCACCTGATCACGATGTACTTCATTATCGGCTGGGCCTTCACCCACATCTACTACGAGGTCTGGCGAACGATCGTGTGGCGGGAGGGCGATATCGGGATCGTTTTCAGCGGCCACAAGTTCGCCCGCCGTCCCTTGCCTGTGCAGCCCGTAGCCTCAGCCTCCGCCATCGCGCCAGCCGCCACGGGATCGGCCGTAGGCGCCCCGGACCCGGGCTCTGGGCCTTGAGCAGCGAGCGTCATGGGCCGCCCGACGGCACCGCGCGGATCAGCGTCGTGGGTGTCGGAAACATCCTCTACCGGGACGAGGGCGTCGGCGTCTACGCCGCCCACTACCTGCAGCAGGCGTGCCGGTTCTCGCCGGAGATCGACGTGGCCGACGGAGCCGCGCTGGGGTTCTCGGTGATGGACTTCTTCGAGGACTCGTCGAGCGTGATCGTGCTGGACGCGCTGCTCGCCAACGCCGCACCGGGCACCGTCTACCGGCTACCGACGGAACGACTGCTTGAGCTGGGTCCCGACGTGACGCCTACGGCGCACGAGGTGGATCCGATCCACCTGCTCAAGCGGGCGCGCGCCCTCGGTCACGCCACGGACATGGTGCTCTTGGGCATCGTGCCCGAGGACGCCACGCGGATGGCCGTTGGCGTGACGCCCGCGCTCGCCGCCGCATTCCCGCGGTTCGTGGACGTGGCCCTGGATGAGATTCGTACCCACGGGGTGCGTGTCGAGCGCGTTCGTGCGATGTCGCTGGACGAGGTGATCGAAGGGCTGGTGACCAGCGCCGCATGACCGAGTTGCTCATGCCACTGGAGGCGAAGGTCGATATCGACACGCTGCTCGCGCGTCATGGCCTGAGCGGCACCGCCGCCGCTGTGGCGTTCTTCTCGTTCGAGAGCCCGCAGAGCTTCATCGCCGCGCGCGACTCCGACGGGCGGATCACGCCGCTGATCGGGTTTTTCCCGCTGCCCGTGCGCGGCGGCGAGCTGTTCGACGCGATCGCGCAAATCGACGAGCACGGCCCGCGGCTGATCGCCAACTACGCGCGCGCATTCCCTGAGCTGTTCGGCGCGATCCGGCTATTCGGGTCTGAGCTCGAGCCCGTGGGATCGGAGTCGCTTGGCTGGCTGCTGGCAGCGTGCAGCCTGATGCTGGGGATGCAGGAAGAGGACGTCGCCCGGGCGCTCGGGCCGATCCCGTCGCTGGTCAACGTCGACACGGTCGTGGTTGAACACGAGGGCCGCTATCTGCTCGACTCCAGGCGCCTGCTCCGAAGCCTGATGAGCTACCGGATCGGCGAGGTCGAGCGCCACGTGCTGGCGCGCTCGGTGTTCGAGTCGCTCGGCGACTACGCCGCGAGCGCGGTACGGCGGCTGCTGCGCGACTGGAAGGTCGACCACGTCGTCTGTGCCGGCGACCTGTTCGCGCGCAACCAGTTCATCGCAGACCGTGCTCGCCGGGGCCTCATGCGCCCCAACCTCGCAGTCCATTTCCCCGATGATGCGGAGCAGCCGGCGGTAACAGGGGTGGCGTGAATGTGCGTCAGCCTGCCAGGAACGGTTGTGTTACTCCGCGGGCCGCTGGCTCTGGTCGAGACGCTCGGGTCGCAGCGCTGGTGCAACGCGTTGGCATACCCTGAGCTCGAGCCTGGAGCCCGGGTCCTGCTCCATGCCGGACTGGTGGTGCAGGTCTTGACCGATCAGCAGGCGCGCGCGTCCGAGGCCGCGTTCGCTCAGCTCGGCGTGCTGCCAGACTTGCTCGCGGGACAGGCATCCACTGAGAGGGAGGGATGATGGCGAGCAAGTTCCTCGTGTTGTGGAAGCTCGAGCTGAGCCGGCTGTCGCCTGAGGCGATGCAGACCATTCTTCGCCAGCAGGACTACGGCGCGCGGCTGGAGCGAGAGGGCAAGGTCCATGCTCGCTACCACCTGGTCGGCTCGCACGGCGGCGCATGGATCTACGAAGTGCAGTCCAACGAGGAGCTCGACATGCTGCTGGCGCAGGCGCCGGTCTACAACCTCGCCAGCTACCAGGTGCATCCCCTGGCCGAGATGCGCGGCCCGACGCCGATCGGCACGCCGCAGCCCGAATAGTGGCGACGATGTATCTAGCGGTGGGCCGATCATCTTCGCCGGCCGCCGCCAGGAACGCCTGCTCGGGGGGGGGCGAGCCACTCGGAGACGAACGCTTCGCTGCGTGCTCGATCAGTGCGAGGTCACATCCGATGCCGGCGCCGCTCCACGCGCCCGCCGGCGCCAGTCCCGCGCGTTGGCTGAGCGACAGACTGACCTGCCCGTTCGCCACAGATCTGGACCTCGGGCGCCCTGGCGTCTGCTGGAGCGAGTTGATCGCTGCAGCTACGCGGTCGTTCGAGGTTCGTGCTGGCGCGCCACAACGACCGGCTCGCGGAGAGCGTTCAGCCGCGTCGTCGGTGAGCACGGCCCGGGACCGCGGCTCGTAATGTCCCGGCCGTTAGCGAGCACTTGCGCTCGCGTCGTGGAGGGGTCCGTAACCGGAACGATCGCGCCCGTTGAGAGAGCCGCTCTTCCGGTAGGAGGTTGAGCGATGGAACCAGGCGGGCGCCGGCGAGGCGCGCATGGGTGGCGAGGTCGGCGACGAGCAGCGCGCCGACGCTCCGCCGCATCCGCTCGGGCTCGACGAAGAGCCCGTTGAGCGCGATCTCGTTCGCGGAGATCGGTAGGACCGCGGAGAAGCCTACGCACCGCGACGCGGTCGCTAGCTCGATCAGCGACTGCCTGCAAACGTGTCCCCCGCACCCGGTTCCGTCCGGACACTCGATTAGACCGAGGAGGTCACGATGTCGAGAGTCATGGAGGCCGGGATGGAGAAGCGTTCGGGGTCGCGCTCCGGCGCGCCGGACGGTCGCCCG
>Ga0116216_10003235_pt1 | contig 10620 bp, 7 predicted proteins | sample Sb_taG_11_FD_89696 | JGI IMG/M metagenome (GOLD analysis project Ga0116216, IMG submission 89696) | Peat soil microbial communities from Weissenstadt, Germany - Sb_50d_3_AS metaG | ecosystem: Environmental > Terrestrial > Soil > Wetlands > Peat | place: Germany: Weissenstadt | collected 2010-09-21
CCGAGGAAGCCTTGAGGCAGATCGAGGTCCGCTACAACAGCCTGGTGGCGTCCACGGGAGTCATGGTCTGGGAGATCGATAAGGGCGGCGACTTGGCTTCGCTCAGTCCAGCGTTTCAGACCATCACCGGCTGGTCGCGCGGCGATTGGATAGGCCAGCCTTTCGACCGTCTGCTCGATCCCGATGACCGCGAGACGGCCCTGGAGATGCATCGCCGCGCCTGGCAGGGCGAAACGCTTCCGCGGTCCGATCTGCGGATCCGTACCCAGACCGGCGGTCTCCTGGATTGCCAGTTCCTGCTGGCCACCAAGCTGCGCGAGGGTCCCGCCGAGCGAATCCTGTGCATCATCCGCGATATCACCGAACACAAGCGGAATGAAGAGGCCCTCCGGCAGGCCGAGGCGATGCGCATGGCCAAGGAAGAAGCCGAACGAGCCAATCGAGCCAAGAGCGAGTTTCTCTCCAGCGTGAGCCACGAGATCCGAACCCCATTGACCGCGATCCTTGGCTTCAATGATCTGCTCAGCAATCATCCCTACGTGAAAGCAGGCCCCGGGGAAATCCACGAGCATTTCGCCACCATCCGCCAGAACGGTCAATTCCTGCTCGCCTTGATTGATGACCTGCTTGATATTTCCCGGATCGAGGCCGGGCAACTCCGCGTCGAGCGCGAGCCTTGTTCACCGCTCTTGATTGTCTCCGACGTCGTCGAATCGCTGCGGGCCAAGGCGGAAGCCAAACAATTGCGGATCGAAGTCGAGCCCAGCGGAACGGTTCCGGAGTCAATCGCCACCGACCGCTTGCGGCTCCGGCAGATACTTGTCAACCTGCTGGACAACGCGATCAAGTTCAGCGAGCGCGGGGCCATCCGGCTGACGACACGAACAATCGACCGCCCCGGTGCCCAGCCGGTCTTGCAGTTCGCGGTGACCGACACGGGCATCGGCATGACCTCGACGGAAATGGACGCCTTGTTCCAACCATTCTACCGGGCGCATGCCGGGGCCGCGGACGGGCCCGGCGGGACCGGGTTGGGTCTGGCGATCTGCAAGCGCATCGCCAAGCGATTGGGCGGCGACATCACAGTGCGAAGTGCACCCGGATCAGGCTCGACCTTCACTCTCGCGATCCCGGCCGCATCACCGCGGGAAATCGCGGGATTGCGCTTGGTCGCACAATCCCCGACGCCACCAGCGGCTGCCGCGGCCTCCGCGCCCGAGCCAAGGCTCCTCGCTCGTATCCTGGTGGCGGACGACAACGAGGCCAATCAGAAACTGATCACCCTGCTCTTGAGCCGGGCCGGCGCCCAAGTGGTGACCGCGGGCAACGGCAAGGAAGTTCTCGATCTAGCGGGCGCGGCCGCCACCGAGGGCCGCCCGTTCGACGCTGTGATCATGGACATGCAAATGCCGGTCTTGGACGGCTACGAGGCCGTCCGGCAGCTCCGCGCCGGCGGTTTCACCAGTCCGATCCTGGCGGTGACGGCGTTCGCGATGAGCCAAGACCGGGACGAGTGCCTGGCCGTGGGCTGCGACGACTTCGTCAGCAAACCCATCGAGTGGGATCGATTCCTGGCGAAATTAACTCGGCTGCTGGCGGCGAATAATGGCGTGTCGGGTTAAAATGGTCGAGGTCAGTTGGTCGCTGAGTCCGTTGAGCTTGCGGACGAGGGCATTCGCCGATCTCTGGCCGCTACGGCAGATCGCCGTGCCCATGGACCGATCCTGTTGGACCAGTTCCGCGAGGTTCGTGAACAGACCGTTGGGGATGTAGATCTTGTCGGTATTCGCCTGCTGATCTGCGATGCCACGGGCGACGTCGAGCCCCTGCTAGACAGCGGCGGCATACTCTCCACCCAGGTTGAGGATATGGTGATCCCGACGGATGGCAGCGGCAATCGCATCAGCCTGGCGCTGGCTCGTGACGTGGCTCAGGTCGGCGTTCAGTTCATGGATCGCGACGGCCGTCCGGCTGGCGAGCTGCGCATCGGCCGTCTGGGCCTCGCAATAGGAGTCGCCCAGCGATTGGAGCGTCGTGGTATGGATGGCCACGACCTGTTGATAAGCCGCCCCGAGTTCCTGCTGGTTCGGGGCCCCCGTAGGTTTGGGGTCGATGGGCACCGCGTTGGTCGGCGAGGAGCCGGCCAGCAGGAGTCGACCTTCGAGCGCTTCGACAACCGGCCCCATCTGCCGACGGCGCCGGTCGCGACGAAGACGCGGGCGAGGTACGAGCCAGGGTGCCGTCAGTGGCGCACGGGCCCCGGATCGAACGGCCATCACATCGGCTCCAAGAGGCGTGCGGTGGCGCAACGGCGTAATCGACCATCTGGTAGTCTATCATACTCCAAATCGAGCTGGGGGTAATGGTGAGAACTTACCATTGGTCTCTGCGATATGGGATCGCCGTGGCGGCCGTCGTCTGGTCTACGGCCTCCCTGCTTCTGGTCCCGGTGATCGGCCGGAGCGGGGCGACCATACCGTTCTTTGCCGTCCTGATCAGTACCTGGTTCGGCGGTCTCGGGCCGGGGGTGTTCACCATCGCCGCGGGCGCCGTTATCTATTTGATCGTCCTGGTCAATCGCGGCAGCAGTTTCCCGGCCTGGCAGATCCTTCAACTCGCTTTTTTCGTCGCGGGCGGGGCGATGATCACGGCACTCGTCGAGGTCCTCCACGCCGCGCGGCGGCGGGCCGAGGCGAACGAGCGGTGGCTCTCGGCGGTGCTTTCGAGCATCGGCGATGCCGTGATTGCCACCGACGGCCAAGGGCGCGTCTCCTTCACCAATCCGGTCGCCCGGTCCCTGACCGGGTGGGCCGAGGGCGAGGCGAAGGGCAAGCCCCTCCAGGACGTTTTCGCCATCGTCTCGGAAAAGGACCGCCGACAGGTTGAGGCCCCCGTCGCCCGGGTGATCCGCGAGGGCGTCGCGGTCGGCCTGGCCAATCACACCGCCCTGATCGCCCGCGACGGGACCGAGCGACCGATCGCCGATAGCGCCGCGCCGATCAAAGGCTATGAGGACAAGATCGTCGGCGTGGTCTTGGTCTTCCGGGATGTGACCGACGAGCGACGGCACGAACAGGAGCGGGAATGTCTGCTCGCCGCCGAACAGGAAGCCCGCTCGGAGGCCGAGTCGGCCAACCGGGCCAAGGACCGCTTCCTCGCTGTGCTCAGCCACGAACTGCGAACCCCCCTGACTCCTGTCCTGATTGCCGCAACTTCGCTCCTCGAACAGGGCGATCGTTCTCTCGACCCGAGCGTCCGCTCGGTCCTGGAAATGGTCCAGCGGAACGTCGAGCTTGAATCGCGACTGATCGACGACCTCCTGGACGTGTCGCGGATCGCCCGCGGCAAGTTGGTACTGGATTTCAAGACGGTCGACGTCCACCGGGCGATCCGCGATTGCGTGGAGATCTGCCGCGACGAGACGTCCGTCGCGGGACTCGACGTCGTACTCGACCTCGCCGCCCGCGACCACCACGTCAAGGGCGACCACGCGCGGCTGATGCAGGTCGTCTGGAACCTGGTCCGCAATGCGACCCGCTTCACCCCGGGGGGCGGCACGCTCTCGATCCGCACGAGCAACATTCCCCGCCCCGGCGACGATCACGGCACGGGCCCGGCCCCTGGTTTGATCGTGGAGTTCACCGACACAGGCATCGGTATCGACCCCGCGATCCGCGACCGCATCTTCGAGCCCTTTTATCAGGGGGACGCCGACTTTCGCCGGCGGCCCGAGGGACTCGGGCTCGGCCTCGCGATCGGCCGGTCGATCGCCGAGGCGCACGGCGGACGCCTGTCACTGCAAAGTCCCGGTCCCGGACAGGGCTCGACCTTCCGCCTCGAGCTCCGTACCGTGCCCGCCGCCGCGACGACTTCGCCCGAACCAATCAGGCCGCCGTCAAACCCGCCCGGCCGTTCCGGGCTGAATGTCCTCCTCGTCGAGGATAACCAGGAAACCCTCCGCTATCTCACGTTGATCCTTCAGAAACGGAACTACAACGTTGTGCCGGTCGACCGCCTCTCGGCCGCCCTGGCCGCCGCTGCGGAGGCCCAGTTCGACCTCCTGATCAGCGACATCGAGCTTCCCGACGGGACCGGCCTCGAGTTGATACTCGGTCTGGGCGGCGGCCGGACACTGCCCGGCATCGCCATCAGCGGGTTTGGCTCCGAGGAGGACCTGCAACAGAGCGCGGGTGCCGGATTCGCCGAACACCTGACCAAGCCCATCGACCTGAACCGCCTGGAGTCCGCCATCCGCCGCGTCACGTCCCCTGTAGCGACCCGCCGCGGCCCGGGCGATTCGGTCTCGCCCGCCGACAGCCCAAGCTGAGCCCCCAAGACGTTACTCTGTCCCAAGCCATCGACATCCTTGAGCCTGGGCCGGAGTCTTGAGTTCGTGCAGAAGAAAAGGCTAGCCGCGTATACGGCCGATAGAACGATCGAAGGTCGCCAGCGTGGCCAGCACCAGGCCGACGGCGAGGATCGCCGGGACGACGATCCATGCCGGAAACAAGGCGAAACTAGGACCAAAATGACGAGGACGTTCGATGCAACACGTCAGGTCGAAGCTCGCGTGAAAAGGGCTCACTATCGTGAGCCCCACCGCGAGGGGCCAATTATTCTGGAACAAGGTCTGAGCCAGGGTTGGCCAGCCCAGACTGACAAGGGCATAGAGAGCTGCGGCCGTTGAGATAGCCCGTCCCAGCCGCGGTACCGAGGTCGAAAGTGCAAGGCCGATACTCGTCCAGAACGCGGCGTTGGTCAGGATACACTGTGGACCAGTCCGAACGCTCCTGGCCGAACGTACGGGGCGAGGGCCAGTGCGTAAGGATTGGTCACGATCGTCCATGAGGGCAACGGTTGGTAACGCCACAGCCAGCAGAGGAGCTCTACGACGGGAACCGCGAGCATCCAGACCGCGAAGAACGCATACGTGGCCAGCAGCACCTCGTACGGCGTTGCCCCCCAGATTGAAAACGTCAGCGCGAGGGTACAGCCGATGACCGCCGCGCTGGCTGTGATCAGAAACACGCCCGTAAGGTCCCGGGGATCGATTCCGCCCAGCAGTGTCGCGAGTGCCAGCACTGGCAGTGAGCAGCACACCAGGCCAATGACCGGCACGAGCCGAGCCGCCAGCTTCCCCAGCACGATCTCGGCATCGGAGAGGTCGGTAAGCAGCATTTGCGCCAGTGTTCCACGCCCCTTGTCCTGGCAGATCGAGCCGGCGGTTGCAGCGGGAGCGGCCAGAAACACCACGGTGAGCTGGGTGAAGACAATCGTGTTGTAGAAACCCCGGCCGACCGCGGCCATGGCCTGGATTGGTGGCAGCGACTGCCCGTGGACCTGGCCCACCCAGACGCTCGCCAGTCCGAGTAGCAAAACGGCGACGAATGCGGTCCGGCCGGCATAGCTCTGCCAGTGGCGCGAAGTCGTCAGCCATTCGTTCGCGAAGACGGGCCCCAACCACCACCGCGACACCATGCCGTGCACTCCAGTTTCGCCCCAAAAGGTGATTCAACCCCCCCTATCGAACCTATTACCTTTGTAAGACTATAACATCAATAGTCGCTGCGCTCAACCGTCGGCGTCCCCGCAGATTACGGCCGCCCTGTCTCACCCACTCGTTTCCGCCGTAAGGTCGTCCTCTTTCACTGCTCACCCGCAACCGGTCCAATTGCCGCGCGGGAATTGAGGTGTTGACGCCAGACGTCCAATTCGTTGGCCGCTCAACCGGCCCAGGCGCCACTAGAGCCTAATACGGCTGGGTTGCCGCTGGTGCCCCTCGACCATGACGCGCTCGAACGCCTCAAAATCGGCCTCTTTGCGGAACATGTGAATCCTGCCGACCGATCGGTTAACGACGTGGGATGGAAACAAGGACGCAATTCGTTTATGAGCAAGGACAGAAATTGGGACGCGATTTGTTTATTAGTAGAGAGCCCGAACGCAAGTAAGCTTGCCAGGGGGTCAATACTGAGCGCGTCCCGGTTTCCGTCCAAGTGTCGCACCACAAACATAAATACGCCTGCCCGAATCGTGACGTCCCCGACGTTCGCGGCCGCCCGAAGTTCCCGAGGAGTGCGCATGGTGATGTCCTCCTGTACTGGAGTGGAATCACCATACGTGCTCTTCTGCCCGATCCTTCCCAAATCCTCCAGATTCATGTACAGACTGGCGACCGCCAGCAAAAATGTTTAACTTTCGTAGAACAAATGCTTGACACATGGTTCACTCCGGGTCAGACTCTCGTGATGCATTCCGGGAGTGATCCCACGGCCTCCGCCTCCGCTCGCAAGTCTGGACAGGCTTCGGTCGAGGCAGCCGTCTCTTCCCACCGATGTGAAATCTCCTTGCGGTTCGAGGTTTCGCCGAGCCGCAGACATTGTGGACACGGCTGTGGACGTCCGGACCCCCGGCGTGGACGAACCCACGCCCACCCTGGTCCCGCGGGTGCGACGGCCGATTACCCGAGAGGTCATCATGAGCAAGCGGTCAATCACAGGATGGGAGCCGCGCCGACATGCGCCGCGGTTCGGATTCACGCTCATCGAGCTTTTGGTGGTCATCGCGATCATCGCCGTGCTGATCGCCCTGCTCCTACCCGCCGTCCAGGCCGCGCGCGAGGCGGCCCGGCGGTTGCAATGCGCCAACAACCTGAAACAGCTCGCGCTCGCCTCCAGCAACTACGCCGGAGCCCTCGGTTGCTTCCCCCCCGGCTGCCAGGCGCGACAGCAGTTCAGTTGTTTCGTGCGGATGCTTCCCGATCTGGAGCAGGGCCCGGTCTACGACGGCTGCAACTTCAGCCAGAATGTCTTCATGCCCGCCAACAACACCCTCGCTGGAGTCGGCATCAGCGCGTTCATGTGCCCGAGCGACTATGCCGCCGCCAACAAGACGGTGAGCCAGTATTACGGCAATGACAACGATCCACTGGACGTGACGTCGCAGGGCGTAGTCTACTATCAGCAGTATACCAGCTACTGCGGCAACGCGGGCACGTATGACAATATCGTGATGAGTACGTCGCCCTACTACCAGCAGCAGTTGTCGTCGATGAACGGCGTGATCTACCAGGAAAGCGCCACCACGGTCGCCGCGATCACCGACGGCCTGAGCCAGACGATGATCTTCAGTGAACGGGCTCACAGCGTGCTCAAGATGCCCGCACTGGCCTCCCTGCTGTACAACCCGGGCTACGGTAATCTGCCGGCGGACGCATTCCAGTACTGGCAGTCGGGCATGCGGCTCGACACGCTGTACGAGACCTGGAACCCGCCGAACATCCAGGTCAATTCCGGCAACATCGGCGGGTCTTCCAACCCCGACAACGACGCGGACGACAGCCTGTTCTACAACGCGAACGCCTCGAGCATGCACCCCGGCGGGGTTAATGCCGCCTTCTGCGACGGCTCGGTCCACTTTATCAAGAACTCCATCAATTGCTGGCAGTTCGTGACCAACAACATACCGCTAAGCGTGTTCCAGGGCCCGCCGGACTTCTCCTGGCGCATCATTCCCGGCGCATACCTCGGGGTCTATCAGCGGCTCTCGACCCGGAACTTCAGCGAGGTGATCAGCAGTGACAGCTACTGAGTCGGTCCGCGACGCGTCGGCTGGGCCGCCGATCTGGACTCCGTTGCAGCAGCGCCGGGTGCAAATCACCATGCAACGACGCGGCCGCATCCTGCTCCCGCTAATCATGGCGGCGTTAGCCGCGGGCTGCGGCGGTGCGCCGAGACCCACGAACCCCGCCGTGACCGGCCCGCACGGCATCCCGGCCATCCCCATCCCGGGTGGCCTTGGCTATGGCGAGGCCCGATTCGAATCCTCCTCGGAGGCGACACCCGGCCGGAGAGAAAAACGGGACAAGAGAACGAGACCGACGCAGGCCACCGCGCGTCCCTCCCCCTCCTCGGGCGCTAGCCCCACCGACGTAAGAAAGGGGAGGTCGGCCCGGATCGTCGTCTATTTCCTGGAGCCCGATGGCAAGACGCCATTGATCCCACTCCCGGAGAAGGTCCAAGCCGTGATCGGACTGCCCGGCACCTATGCCAATAAATACACCAAAGCCTACGAATTGACGAATGAGCCCCGGGGCGACGACCCCGTCGCGTCCGCCCGTTTTGCCTCCATCCCCTTCCAACTCCCCGAGCAGCGAATCACCGGTCGCATCACGGCGGTGCTCGGCGGTCAAGAAGTCTCGTTCCCGCTCGTCCTCTCCGGCGTGCCGATTAATTGACAGAGCCGAATGAGGGTCGCAACCGGACTGATGTAAACATATCCTTTAAGTTTGCCACGGGGTCAATACTGATCGCACCCCGGTTTCCGTCCTTATCAAGAAAGGATCAAGCTCCGTTCCAACCTACTTTTTCAGGACGTAATACTTCGGCTTCATGTGACGGATGGTGTAGTCACCGCTTTTCCATTCGAGAAAGAGATACTCGGATGAGACGACATCGGGCACCCCCGCGTAGCGTCTTGATACCGGGTCATAGACGTCGGTGAACCGGGGTGGCTTCGCTTCGACCATCACGTCGCGCGGTACACTCCACGGTCGGAATGAGATCCCGCGGAGACCCATTAACGTTACGATCGACATGACCATAGCCAAGGCGACCGATGCTGTGCCTAGCATCAGCGTCGCCAGGTCCTCGCGGGGACGCAGCATCCGTCGAAAGGCCCTGCGGCGATCCTGGTCGCGCTCTTCGGCATGGCGGATAGTCTGTTCGATAAGCGGATGAATCGGGCGATATCCGACCACGGCATGCCCCCGCGTCGCCAAGGGCTGAATCTCGAGGGCATGTCCACCATCCATGCCCACGACCGTAATCTTATCAGCGTCCAGCTTTCGCCGCAAAACGGTTGTGCGTGTGGGGATTACCACCGGGGCCGGCGTTTCTCGAACCGCGTCCCGTACCGCCATCCTGACCAGTTCGGGGGCGACACCCGGCTGTGTCCGGCTGAGAACGTCGCGCACGATCGAATCCGGTTGGCCGCCGATGCGGCGGCTGACCCGTCGCCCGGACGGCTTTGGGTCGCGGGGCCAATCCTGCCGACCGGTCGGTCAAGGACGTGGTAAACACGGGTCGGTCCCCGGTTGAGACAGCGCGGTGGGTTCTCGTAGAATCAATCATGCATCGAGACAATTCTCGGGGGAGGTGACGGACGTGACACCCGCGGCTGAGACGCCGGGGGAAGGGTCGATTTCCCGCGACGGGAGCGGAGTCATGGGCGAGCAGACGACGAATGGTAGCGGCGACTTGCCTCCGACGGCGGCGGCTCGCATCGACGAAGCCTGCGGCCGCTTCGAGTCGGCCTGGCAGTCCGGCCATCGACCACGGATCGAGGAAGCGCTGGAGACCGGGCCCGCTTCCTACTCGACGGCGTTGCTCCGGAACCTACTGGTGCTGGAGCTGTCCTGCCGCCGCCGGGACGGTGAGGCCCCCGCCCCCGGCGAGTATCGGGCGCGGTTCCCAGAGCATGCTCAGCTCGTCGACTCTCTCTTCCGCGAGCTGATCCTGAATGCCGGGGCTGACAAGTCTCGGGCGGCGGCCCTACCGCTCAGCCCGGTCTCGCACCAAGACCTGGCGCTCTTGGGCTATGTGATCCTGGGCGAGGTGGGCCGCGGTGGCATGGGAGTCGTCTACCAGGCCTACGACTGCCGACGCGACCGACGAGTCGCGCTCAAGACCGTGCAGCGGCCTGACCCCGAGTCGCTGCTCCGCTTCAAGCACGAGTTCCGCACCTTAGCTGATGTTGCCCACCCCAACCTGGTGGCCCTCTACGACCTGATTTCCGACGGCCAGTGTTGGTTCTTCACCATGGAGTTCGTCAATGGGGTCGACTTCCTCACATACGTTCGCTCGCCGGTCACCCTGGGGGATGCGACGACGGAGACTGACCACGACCCCCAGACGCTTAGCGGGCGGCCGCTCGAGACTCTGCTCGCCGATACCGAGCCCTATCCCGCCCTCACCACGGCGCCTCCGGGGGTGGAAAGCGGATGTAGGCCGCCTGTCGCGTCCGCCGGAGAGTCCGGCCTGGCGCCGCCCAAATTCGTTCGCCTCCGGGCGGCGCTGCGGCAGCTCGCCGCCGGGGTCGCGGCCCTGCACAACGCCGGCAAGCTCCACCGCGACATCAAGCCCTCCAACGTGCTCGTCACCAGTGATGGACGCGTCGTCCTGCTCGACTTCGGCCTCGCCGCCGAGCTGGAACAGGCCGACCTCCACGAGAGCTCGGTGCCGCACGTCGTCGGCACGGTCGCATACATGGCGCCGGAACAGGCAGCCAGCCTGCCGGTATCCCCGGCCAGTGATTGGTACTGTGTCGGCGTGATGCTCTACCAGGCCTTGACCGGCCGGCTCCCTTTCCGGGGCCGGCCACTCGAGGTACTGGCCGATAAGCAGCGGATCGAGCCGTTGGCCCCGCGTGAGCTCGCGGCCGACGTCCCGGACGACCTCAATACGCTGTGCCTCGAGCTGCTCCGCCGCGATCCCGAGGCACGGCCGGCGGGGACTGACGTGGTCCGTCGGTTGGGCAGCGGGCCGGATGAATCGCAAGTCCCGTGCTCTCAGAGGGGGTTACCTCGCCAGTCTACGCCGTTGATCGGCCGGCAACGGCATC
>Ga0116216_10003240_pt1 | contig 10616 bp, 8 predicted proteins | sample Sb_taG_11_FD_89696 | JGI IMG/M metagenome (GOLD analysis project Ga0116216, IMG submission 89696) | Peat soil microbial communities from Weissenstadt, Germany - Sb_50d_3_AS metaG | ecosystem: Environmental > Terrestrial > Soil > Wetlands > Peat | place: Germany: Weissenstadt | collected 2010-09-21
GGGTTATGCATTCGCGAAAGTCGATCCTCCGATCGCCTACCAAGATCAAGTGGATTCCGTACTCGACGTCACCTTTCACGTCGAGACCGGACCCCGGGTGCGGATCGGGGAGATCCGATTGGAGGGTCTGCAGCGCGTTCGTCCGAAGGCGGTGCGGCGCAAACTCGTGCTGCATACGGGAGATCAGTACAGCACCAGCGCCGTCGAGCGGGCGCGCCGCGATTTGTTGTCGATGGGCGTGTTCGCCGCCATCACCGTGCAGGTGGGAACCGCGGTCGATGACTCCGGGGGGGTGCCGCTCACGTTTCAGTTTCGCGAACGTCCCGGCCACGCCGCGACCATCAATGTCGCTTATTCGAGCGATTTGGGCGGCAGCGGCGGCCTCACCTGGAGCGACCGCAACCTCTTCGGCAATGCTCAGCAGCTCAACGTCTCGGCCTCCGTCATCAACGTGGGCGGCAGCGCCACCACGGGACTGGGCTACGACACCGGTGCCAAGTTCATCCAGCCTGATTTCTTGCGGCCCGACCAGTCGCTGCAAGTCGCCGTGGGGGCGCTGAAACAATTCTTGCAGGCGTACGATCAAACCGCGCTCACGAGCGGGGTGACGGTCAGCCGCAAGCTGAACAACTACTGGACCGTCAATGCGGGCGTGACCACCGCGGATGAGCAAATCATTCAAGAAGGCGCGACGCACGATTACACCTTGGTCGCGCTGCCGCTCAGCGTCAGCTACGATTCCACCGACTTGAACTCGCCATTGGACGATCCGCGGCAAGGGATGCGCGATTCGGTGAGCGTTGCGCCGACGCGTTCGCTCGGCCAAACGAGCGCCACTTTCATCATCAGTCAGATAAAATTCGCGACGTATTATGACTTCGAGCGTTTGCTCAACACCGGCGCCGGACGCAGCGTGCTCGCGGCGCGCGCGCTGGCGGGTTTCGCGCAGGGTGCCGCCACATTCAGTCTGCCACCTGATCAGCGCTTCTACGGCGGCGGCAGCGGCACCATCCGCGGTTATCGTTATCAAGCGGTGGGACCGCAATTTCCCGACGGCACTCCCGAAGGAGGCACTGCGATCACCGCCGGCAGCGTGGAGTTTCGCCAGCGGATCGGCAGGAATTATGGTTTTGCCGTGTTCGCCGACGGCGGCCAGGTGAGCGCCAGTTTGCGGCCGTTGGCGAGCTCGTTTTACACCGGCTTGGGAGCCGGCATCCGGTATTACACGCCCATAGGTCCCGTGCGATTCGATATTGCGGTGCCGATGAAACACTACATCAGCAACGGCGATCCCTTCGAAATTTACGTTGGACTCGGCCAGGCGTTTTGATGCGCGGCGTGCTCAAGAAATCGGCGTGGGTGATTGGCTTCGCGACGGCAATCGCGGTGATGCTGGGGGCGGTGTTGTTCGTGGCCGGCAACAGTGGCCCGGGCAGGACCCTGATCGAGCGCGCAACCTATCGGCTCACGGCTGGCCACGTGAGAATGTCCGGATTGGGCGGCGCTTTCCCGGCGCATTTGACGCTCGCGCGGTTGCAGCTGCTCGACAACCGGGGCGTGTGGCTGACCGCCGAGCAAATTGCGGTGAGTTGGTCGCCGCTCGCGCTGCTCGATTGGCGGGTGCAAGTCAGTGCGCTCGAAGTCGCGCGGCTCAACATCGAACGGCGTCCATCGCCACAACGTACCGCGGCTCCAGAGCGGACGGCGGGCGACGCCTCGATGCCGCGCATCGAGATCGAGGGGTTTTCGATCGATGTGCTCAAGCTCGGTGCGGAGCTGGCCGGTACACCCGCCACCTTGTGGGTGCGCGGCAACGCGCGCTTGCGCACGCTTCAGGACGCCAGCGCGGACCTCGAGGCCCGTCGCACGGATGGCGACGGCGACTACAAGCTGCATCTGCGATTCGATCCCACTCATATGGATGCGACGCTCGAGGCGCATGAGCCGGCGAGCGGGCCGTTGGAGAATATCCTGCAGTTGCCCGGCTTGGGAGCGCTGTCGGCCAACCTTAACCTGAACGGTCCGCGCAATGCGGAGCGCGTGATGCTGGTGCTCGACGCCGGCGACATGCGTGTGCGGGCGCAAGGCAGCGTCAATCTCGAGAAGTACACGGCGGATTTGCAGTATTCGCTCGATGCGCCCGCAATGAGGCCGAACGCCGGCATCGCTTGGGAGCGGCTCGCACTGCACGGCCGCTGGCGCGGCGATGCTACGGCGCCCGATGCCGATGGACGATTGGAAATCGCGGGACTGCGCCTTGCGGGCGGCATTGGCATCGCGAGTTTGAGCGCCAGTCTAAAGGCGAGCGGCGGCAACGCCGCGGCGCAGGCGCTCGTCAATGGGCTCGAGATCCCGGGACCGAAGCCGAGGTTGCTTGCGGCAGATCCATTGCAACTCGACGCCGCGGTTCGCTTGAACGAGGCGACTCGGCCGGTCACCCTGTCTGCAACGCACCGCTTGTTTTCTCTTCAAGCGCAGGTCGCTTCGGTCGGCCAACAAGGCGCCACGCTCGATCTGCGCCTGCCGGATGTGGCGCCGTTCGCGGCGCTCGCGGGGCAGGATGCGCGCGGCGCGGCGACGATCAAGGCGCAGCTTCTCAGGCGGCGCAGCGATCTCCGCGTGACGATCGATGCCGACTGGGAGGGTGCGACGAGTGCGACGGGCTGGTTGGCTGGGTTGGGTGATCGCTTGGTGCTGCAAGTATCTGCGGCGGTTTCCGCCGATACCATCAACGTGGAGCGCATGCGCCTGACCGGCCGTGCCGTGACGTTCGCCTTGAGCGGCAGCGCGAATCGACGAGACGGCGCCGTACCTGCCTCGAGTGCCGCACCGGGCGGGAGCATCGCGGACTACATCGACACGCTGCAGGCTCGCTGGAACCTCGAGATTGCGGACCTCGGACTCTTAAGCTCCGAGCTCAGCGGCGAGCTACAGGCGTCGGGCCGCTTGAGCGGACCGCCGAGCTCGCTCGCCGGCGATGCCGGCCTCACCGGCATGCTTTCGATACGCGGGTCGCCGCGAGGTGCGCTGTCCGCCGAGCTGCACGCGCGGGGATTGCCGTCGGCACCGAGCGGCACTGTCCAGGTGCACGGAATGGTAGACGGGGCACCCGTTGATATCGACGCAGTGGTCGATCGCGACGCGCATCACGACGTGCATGCGGTCATCCGCACAGCCGATTGGAAGAGCGCTCACTTGGAGGGATCGATGTCATTTGCCGGGAGCACGGCCGGCGGCAGCGGCCAGGCGCGTCTGCGGCTGGGTCAATTGGGCGATCTGGACCGAATCCTCGGAGTACATTTGCTCGGCACCTTGGAAGGCGAGGCGAGTCTTACGCCGATGAGCGGCCGCATTCGCGCACGGTTCCGGCTGGCGGGCCGAGACCTCGTGGCGGGACCGCTCTCCGGCAGCGCGCACCTGTCGGGCGAGGGCACCATGGACGAGCTGGCGGTGGAGTTCGGCGCGCAATTGCCCGACCTCTATGGCGCGGCGGGGAGCGTATCCTCGAGCGCGATCTGGAATACCGGCGCCCGCGAGCTGCGAGTGGCGACCACCGTCGCGCATTACGGCGGTGAGGAATTGCGGCTGTTGGCGCCGGCCCGGGTGTCGTATGCGAACGGATGGTCCGTCGACCGGGTGAGGCTCGGCGTGCAGGACGCGGAATTCGAGGTCGCCGGAGCGCTGTCGCCGAATCTCGATGTGCACGCATCGCTGCGGCAAGTTAAACCGCGGCTCGTCAATGTGTTCGTGCCCGGTCTCTTGGCCGACGGTGCGATAGAGGGCGAGGCGCGCCTGCGCGGAACTCTCTCTGCGCCGACCGGCGAGTTGAGCCTCAACGCCACGGGCATGCGCTTCGCGAGCGCCGCCGCCGCCGGTCTTCCGGCGCTCGATCTGCGCTCCGGCGCAGTGCTGGCCGACAACGCCGCGGCGATTGATGCGCGCTTCAGTGCGGGTAGCGAGTCGACGCTCAAGCTTTCGGGCAGCGCGCCTCTGAACGCCGCCGGCACGTTCGATCTCAAGATTCTCGGCAAATTGGATATCGCGGTGATCAGCCCGCTGCTCGAAGCGCGCGGCATGCGTGCCGCGGGTGAACTCGAGGTGAACGCAACGGTGGCCGGCAGCATGTCGGCACCGCAGATTCTCGGCGACATCAAGCTCGCCAAGGGCAATTGGCGCGATTACGCGCGCGGCATCAATTTGACCGACATCGGCGCGGAGGTCGCGGGCAGCGAAGGCAGGTTGCAGATCAAGAGCTTCAAGGCCACCGCCGCCTCGGGCGCGGTGACCATGACGGGGTCCATCGGGGTGCTGCAGCCCGGCGTACCCGTGGATCTGCGAGTGATCGCGACCAAGGCGCAGCCGATCGCGAGCAACATCGTCACCGCGAATCTCAATGCCGACATCCGCGTCACGGGCCACGCGCTCGAGCGGCTCGACCTCGCCGGCACCATCCACGTGAATCGCGCCGTGATCGGCATTCCAGACTCCTTGCCGCCGGAGGTCGTGGTGCTCGATGTGCGGCGGCGTGGGCAGAACACGCCGGCACCGCCGGAAAGGCTGTTCTTGTTCGGATTCGATGTGGCGATTCAAGCTCCGCGGGAGATTCTGGTGCAGGGCCGCGGTCTCGATGCGGAATTGGGCGGCCAATTGCACGTCGGCGGCACCTCGGATGCGCCGCTGTTCAGCGGCGGCTTCGACCTGGAGCGAGGCAGCTTCACTATCGCGGGCAGCAAGCTCAGTTTTACCGCCGGGCGCGTGAGCTTCGACGGCGCCGGACTCAAGAAGAACAAGGTCGATCCGACTTTGGACTTCACCGCACAAACCACCCTAACCGATGCGACGGCGACGCTGCGAATCACCGGCTACGCGGATGCGCCGAGGTTCGACTTCAGCAGCACGCCGCCGCTGCCGCAGGATGAAATCATGGCGCGGCTCCTGTTTGGCGAGAACGCTTCACAACTCACCGCCCTGCAGGCGGCGCAAATCGGCGCGGCGTTGGCGACGCTGAGCGGCGTCGGCAGCGGCGTCAATCCGCTGGTGAAGCTGCAAAAAAGCCTAGGGCTGGATCGACTGAACGTGAGTTCGGGCACGACCACCACCGCGACCGGCACCGCGGAGAGTTCGGGCACCGCCATCGAAGCCGGGCGCTACATCGCCAAACGGGTATACGTGGAAGCCAAGCAAAGCACCACCGGATCGAGTCAGGTGCAGGTCAATATCGATCTCACCAATCACTTGAAATTGCAAACGCGGCTCGGCAACGGCACCGCGATCACGCAGGGCGTCACGCCCGAGAATGATCCCGGCAGCAGCATCGGGCTCTCCTATCAATTCGAATATTGAATTGCGATCGCAGACTCTTCGCGATCGCAGGCCCGTCAATATTGCCCGGCGTAGGGTGCACGCCGATGTTAGTATTTTGCGCACCTACCGCAAGAGTCAAGGCAGATGCAAACACAATTCGGCGACGTCCTGATCGAGAAGCGATCGATTGACTACGTGCCGATCGCCGAGCGTCACGGCAAGGTGTGGCACCTTTGGCCGGTGTGGTTTTCGGGTGATGCGCATCTTGCGACGGTGGCCACCGGAGTCGTCGGCGTCGCCCTCGGCGGCAATCTCGTTTGGATGGCCGTCGCGGTGATTCTCGGCTCGGCGCTCGGGACCTTCTTCATGGCGTTTCATTCGACTCAGGGCCCGCAGCTCGGATTGCCGCAAATGATTCAATCGCGGCCTCAGTTCGGCTACGTGGGCGCATTGCTGGTGTGGGGCGTGGCCCTCTTTGCCTACATCGGATTCAATGCCTTCAATCAGATCCTCGCCGCACAGACCCTGCACTCTCTGTATGGGGTGCCATCCGCGCCCGCGGTGCTGATATTCGCGCTGTTGGCGGTGTCCCTCGCGATAGCCGGCTACGACCTGATCCATCTCGCGCAGCGTTGGATCGCCTATGTGTTGATCGTCGCGCTGCTGATTTTCTCCGTGGCCGTCCTGTCGAAGGCGCCGCTGCCGGCCGCACAGCTTGCGTGGAGCGATTTTCGCTCCGTGCCGTTTCTGGCGCAGCTGTTTGCGGCCGCCTCCTACCAGGTCGCGTGGTCCATTTACGTGTCGGATTATTCGCGCTATTTGCCGCGCGACGTCGGGGTGAGCGCCTCCTTCTGGTGGACCTATCTGGGCGCGTTCGTCGGCGGCTCGTGGACCATGCTGGTTGGCACCGTGGCTGCCGCACTGCATCCGAAAATGGAGTTTGCCACCGCGGTGGGCGCCGCGGCGGATGCGGTGATTCCGGGATTCGGCAAGCCGCTGTTGCTGTGCTCGCTTCTCGGGCTCCTCACGATCACGACTCTGAATTTCTATGGCGCGTCGTTGACCTTGTTGAGCGTCGCCGATTCCCTGAAACCAAGCCGCCTCACCCTTGGGAAACGCGTGTTCACCTTGATGATCTCAACCGCGGCCGCGAGCAGCATCGCTCTCGCCTCGACCGAGAACTTCGTCGAGAAATTCGGCGAATTCCTGGCCGTCCTCTTGTACTTGTTCACTCCCTGGACGGCGATCAATCTGGTGGATTTTTACTGGGTGCGCAAGGGCCACTATTCGGTGCGCGAAATATTCAACCCCCGCGGCATGTACGGACGCTGGAATTGGCGCGGCTTGTCGGCATACGCCGCGGGATTCGTCGCGATGGTGCCGTTCTTCAGCGTCAACGGCCTCTACGTTGGCCCGGTCGCGAGCGCCCTCGGCGGTGCGGACATTGCGATGCTGGTGGGGCTGCCGGTATCGACGATCGTCTATTTGTGGGCGTGCCGTTCCTTCGATGTCGAAGCCGACCGGCGCCGCGCCGAAGCGGCGGACCTCGGACTCGATCCCGACGTGGGGAAGACTTAGGGTTATCCGTCAAGTACGGCGTCGCACCGCGCTCACTCTCGGCGCCTGGCGATTCTCATGGACGACGGCACCGAGTTCGTGGCCGGTCCCGGGGACATCACCTCACTGCCGAAGGGGCACGATGCGTGGGTCGTCGGTAATGAGCCGGTCGTCGTAGTCGACTGGTTTGGGGCGAGCAACTACGCCAAGCGCTAGGCGTCGATCTGCGGGGATCGCGCAGGATCTATGCGCTGATCGGCGCTATGAGGAGTATAATAGTACATATACAGGAGGTGTCGCATGGCCGCTTACATACGCATAGCAGGTGCATTCGCATCGATGGTAATCGTCGCCGCGTGCGCGGCGACGGATCAGAATACAAAGCCAACGGCTGCAGAATCCGCAGCGGTTGTGCAAAATCCCATATGCCCAACTCAAACCGGGACCCGAATCCCGGTCAAGGATACTGCCTGCTCGGGATTCGGCAGTACCTACTCCGGCGCTGACATCGGCCGCACGGGGGCGATGACTGTCGGCGATGCGCTGCGCCTCCTGGATCCGATCGTCACGATCCATAACTAGCGTGAAGCGCAACTAGTTCTTCAGCCGGTACCCGGTCTTGAATACCCATGCGACGACCGCCAGACAAGCGGCGAAGAACGCCAAGATCATGCCGAAGCTGACGGCGACGTTCACGTCCGCCGTCCCATAAAAGCACCAGCGAAAGCCGCTGATCAAGTACACCACGGGATTGAACAGGCTGAAGGCGCGCCACGCCGGCGGCAGCATGCGGATCGAATAAAACGCGCCTCCCAGAAAGGTGAGCGGCGTAACGATGAGCATCGGTATGAACTGCAGTTGTTCCCACCCGGTCGCCCAGATACCGAGAACGAACCCGAACAAGCTGAACGCTGCCGCGGTCATCACCAAGAACGTGATCATGAGCAAGGGATGCAGGATGGTGATCGGCACGAAAAAGGACGCCGTGGCGAGAATCACCAGGCCGAGCACCACGGATTTGGATGCCGCCGCCCCGACGTAGGCGGTGACTATTTCCATGGAGGATATCGGCGCGGACAGCACTCATAGATCGTGCCGATGAACTTGGGGAAGAAGATTCCAAAGGAGGCGTTGGACAGGCTTTCGGTGAACAGCGCGAGCATCATCAGTCCCGGTACGATGAAGGCCCCGTAGGGCACGCCGTCCACGGCGCTCATCCGCGACCCGATGGCCGACCCGAAGACCACAAAATAGAGCGATGTGGTGATCACCGGCGTCACCAGCGTTTGCACCAGGGTGCGCAGCGCCCGGGCGATCTCGAATTTGTAGATGGCCCAGACGCCGTGGCGGTTGAACTCGAAGCGAGCCTTGGGAAGGAGAGCTTTGGGCGTATTCATGCGCGCTCGCTCACCAGCTTGACGAAGATGTCTTCCAGGGAGCTTTGATGGGTCTGTAGATCCTTGATCACGATCGCCAGTTCGCTCATGCGCTCGAGCAGCGCGGGAATGTCCGTACCGCCCGAGCCGACCGTCAAGACCAGATCGTGGGCACTCTCGAGCTTCAAGCTCCAGGGCGCGAGCTCGGCCGGTATATGCGTCATAGGGTTCTTGAGGTGCAGCGTGAGTTGCTTTTTGCCGAAGGTCCTCATCAGTGCTTCCTTGTCCTCCACCAGAATGAGTCCGCCCTTGTTCATCACGCCGATTCTGTCGGCCATCTCCTCGGCCTCCTCGATGTAGTGCGTGGTCAAGATGACGGTCACGCCGCGCGCGCGCAAATCAAGCACGAGATTCCACATGTCGCGCCGCAATTCGACATCGACGCCGGCGGTCGGCTCATCCAGGAATAGAATATCGGGTTCGTGCGACAGCGCTTTGGCGATCATCACGCGCCGTTTCATGCCGCCCGACAGCTCCATGACTTTGCTATCGCGCTTGTCCGACAGCGACAAATCGCGCAGCAGGCGCGTCACGTAGTCCGGCTTCGGCGCGCGGCCGAATAATCCGCGGCTGAAATTGACCGTCGCCCAAACCGTTTCGTAGGCGGTGGTGGTCAGCTCCTGGGGCACCAAACCGATCTTGGCGCGCGCCGCGCGGTAGTCGCGAACGATATCGTGACCGTCGGCGATGACGCGGCCGCCGCTCGGGGTGACGATGCCGCAAATGATATTGATGAGCGTCGTCTTGCCGGCCCCGTTCGGTCCGAGCAAGGCGAAAATCTCGCCCTTCTCGATGGTGAGATTGATGGGCTTCAGCGCCTGCAAGCCGGATGCGTAAGACTTGGTGACGTTCTCAATCGAGATGATTGGGGGCATTCTCGATCCGCTTGATCAGGGCTCGGGTAAATTGCGCCGTGGTGGCGTTGCCGCCGAGATCGCCGGTGCGTATCCGATCCGCATTGAGAGTTACGCCGATTGCGGTGCGCAAGCGCCGCGCCAGATCGGGTAGCTTGCAGTACTCGAGCATCATGGCGGCCGCCAGCAGCAAAGCGGTCGGATTGGCGACGCCCATGCCGGCGATGTCCGGTGCGGAGCCATGGACTGCCTCGAATATCGCCGCATTCGCGCCGATGTTGGCGCCTGGCGTCATGCCCAACCCGCCGACGAGGCCCGCCACCAGGTCGGAGAGAATGTCGCCGAACAGATTGGTCGTCACAAGCACGTCGAATTGCCAGGGATTCAGCACCAACCTCATGGCGCAGGCGTCGATGATCACCGTCTCCAATGCGAAGCGGCCCTTGTATTGGCGCTCGTACAATTCCAGTCCGGTTTCCAGAAAAATCCCGGTGAGCGCCTTCATGATGTTGGCTTTGTGCACGATCGCCACTTTCTTGCGTCCGGTCGCGACGGCATGCTCGAACGCGAATTCCAACAAGCGCCGGCTGCCTTGGCGGGTATTGACACCGGTGGCCATGGCGACCGCGTGCGGATCGTCGTCGATTTGGATGTAATGCTCGTGGCCTATGTACAGTCCTTCGAGATTTTCCCGCACCACCACCAGATCGATGTTGTCGAAGCGGCCGCCGGGGATGAGCGTTCGAGCGGGGCGCAGGTTGGCGTACAGCTGAAACTCTTCGCGCAAGCGCACGTTCGAGGACCGATAGCTGCCGCCCGAGGGGGTCTCGAGCGGCCCCTTCAAGGCCAATCGCGTGCGGCGAATGCTGTCGATCGTGTGGGCCGGCAACGGGTCTCCCGCGGTCTTCACGCCTTCCAGGCCGGCAACCTGCCGGTCCCATTGGAACGGCGCCCCGAGCGCATCGAGGGCGGCAAGCGTGGCATCCATGATCTCGGGGCCGATCCCGTCCCCGGGGATCAGGGTCGCGGGAATCGTCGCGGGATTCTTTGCGGGCATAGGATTAGGATACTCGAACTCAAGGAATACACTCATTAATCGAGATGATCCGATCGTCCACGATGAACACGCCGTTATCGATGAGATCGTCGGCGCGACCCGCCGTTGGCTGGAACGATCGGTGATCGGCCTCAAATTGTGCCCATTTGCGGACAGCGTCCACAAAAGCGGCCGGGTCCGCTATCGGGTCAGCGAACATCGATCGGCGGCTGGTCTACTCGACGATCTTCGTTCGGAGCTGATATTTTTGAATGAGCAAGATGCCGGTGCCTGCGAGACGACGCTGCTGATACATCCGTGGGTGCTGGCGGATTTCTACGATTTCAATGAGTTTCTCGCCGACTGCGAGCGCACGCTCGCCGAATTGGATCTTGACGGCATTATCCAGATCGCGAGCTTTCATCCGCA
>Ga0116216_10003243_pt1 | contig 10614 bp, 12 predicted proteins | sample Sb_taG_11_FD_89696 | JGI IMG/M metagenome (GOLD analysis project Ga0116216, IMG submission 89696) | Peat soil microbial communities from Weissenstadt, Germany - Sb_50d_3_AS metaG | ecosystem: Environmental > Terrestrial > Soil > Wetlands > Peat | place: Germany: Weissenstadt | collected 2010-09-21
ATCGCACGGCTGTACCGACCATGGCCAACGGCCAAGGAAGTCCTCGGACAGGATGGGCCGCCGGGAGGAATAGCAAGTTGGTGGTTCAACTGGGAGGACGCGCTGTTCCGTCGGTCCGAGTCTCCGGAAGACGATTGGGTCGCTCGGCTTCTTCGTTCAATCTCCCCTTACCGGCAGTGGCCGGTCATCGCGGCTGCCGGGATCGCACTTCTGGCCACAAGCTACCTTGCAGTGCTCGGTTGACCAATTCGGGTGCCCAACAGGAGACCCGACCCTAACGACATCCACACCGTTCGAGCACTCGTTGCACAAGAACTTAGCCCGCTGCAGAAGAACGCCTGCCCGAAAACGTGTTCGGCTGCCCGAAAACTCCCGCCCGAAAAACCGTTCTCGGGCAAAGCCACACGAGACACAAACGGTAAATACGAACCCCTAGCTGGCCGAGCCCTTGACGGCCGCGGCCCTGCCGGCGGCCCCGTCGGGTACCTACGTGACCGAGGCCGGTTCAGTTCGTGCCCGGAACGAGGCTTACACTCGCTTCGAGCGGGCGCGCATTCTCGGCGCGCGGGCGCTCCAGGTCTCCCTCGGCGCCCCGATCCTGACCGACGTCCCCGCCGACCTGATCGACCCCGTGCAGATCGCGGAGGTCGAGTTCGCGGCCGGCGTGATCCCGATCACCGTTCGCCGGGGCGCTCGCTAGGCCGCGCGCTCGGTCAGAGCCCCGCGCCCTCGAGCGAGCGTTCGCATTCGCACGCTTTCGGCCCGGCGAGGCTCGGCAGGAGCTGGGCGAGCACCGAGTGCATCCGGTCGACGTTGCGCGCCATCGTCTCGACGATGTCTTTCGCCTCGACCGGCTTCTCGGCCCAGACGTCGAAGTCGGTGACCATCGCGAGGCAGAGGTAGCACATGCCCCGCTCCCGGGCGAGCGTCACCTCGGGGACGAGGGTCATGCCGATGATGTCGGCGAAGCCCCGCCAGAAGTTCGATTCCGCCCTCGTCGAAAATCGCGGGCCCTCGACGCACACGTAGGTCTTCTTCGACGCGAACTTCTGGCCGACGGCATCGCCCGCGGCGATCGCCCGTTGGGTGAGCTCGGGGCAGAACGGGTCGGCGAGCGAGACATGGTAGACCCGCCCCCCATCGAAAAACGTCGTCGGTCGGCTCTTGGTGAAGTCGACGAACTGGTCGGGCGTTACGAACGTGCCGGGGGGCAGGTCGGCCTTCAGCGACCCGACCGAGCTGACGGTCACGATGCTGTCGGCGCCGAGCGACTTCAAGGCGTCGACGTTGGCGCGATAGTTCACGCGGTGCGGCGGGATCGCATGTCCGATCCCATGGCGCGGGAGGAACAGCACGGTGAGGTCTCCGACACGACCCTCCTCGATGGCCGCCGACGGGGCGCCCCAGGGCGTGGCGACCCGGTGGGTCGTCCGATGGCCGGTGTCGAACACGCGGTCGACGCCCGACCCGCCGATCACTCCGACGACCCGACGAACGCCGCTCATCCTGTGCCTCCGGAATCGGACGAGCGTACTCCCGCGCGGTGAAGAAGCCGGGCCATCGTGACCTCGCCCCGCGTCCTCTCGAGAAGGGCGCGGGCGGTGTCCTGCTTCGGCTTGAGCGAGACGATCGCGCGGGCCGTCTCGAAACCGAGGAGCGTGTGGTAGAGCGATTCCATGAGCGCGAGGCGGTCGGCCGCCCGGTCGACGTCGCCGCGCGCGAGTTCGGCGAGCGCGAGGCGGCGGACCTCCCCGACGACGTCGCCGAGTCCGAGGAGGTAGGGCTCCGGCGAGACGGCGAGCTCGGTCGGCGTGGGGAACTCCTTTCCGTCGATGATGGCCCCAAGCAAGACCGCCTCCACCGCCTCCTGGAGCGCGTCTTCGGCGAGGCCCTCGTCACCCGAGAACTCGTTCGGGAGCGACCGGGCGAGGACGGCGAGGTCGCGGCGCACCTTCGCAAGCTCCGCCGTGCTGGCGGTCCCCGCGTGCATCCGGGTCATCGTGTGCTGGGCGCGGCGTCGGAGCGCGCGCGCCCGCTCGAACAGCCGGCGCCGCCGCGACTCGCGGTCGCGCAGGTGGCGCTCGATCGCCCGCACGGCGTGCGGGGGGAGGGGCGCGGCGCTACCGGAACGGCGTGAACCGGACGTCGTCGTCCCCTCCATCGAGCAGGCCGAGGCGGACGCCCGCGTCGAGCCAGCCGTGCGCGTAGCTCGCCGCCGCCAGCGCGCGGTCGAGATCCCCCGAATCGCGGAAGTGCCGAGCGTCGGAGAGGTAGGCCCGGGCCATGCCGAGGAAGTCCTCGGAGGCCCCGATGAGGAAGGAGCGGGCCGGCGGGGTGGCGCGGACCCGGGCGAGAGCCTCGGCGGTCAGCTTGAGGTATTGTTCCACGAGGGCGGGGTCCGCCAAGCGCGCCCCCTCAGCCCTTCGGGACCTTTTCCCAGTCCTTCAGGAACCGGGCGAGGCCGATGTCCGTGAGAGGGTGCTGGACGAGCTTCTCCATCACCGCGAACGGCATCGTGGCGATGTCGGCGCCGATCTTCGCGGCCTGGAGAACGTGGACCGGGTGGCGGACCGAGGCGACGAGGACCTCGGTCGCGTAGTCGTAGTTCTCGTAGATCTCGACGATGTCCTCGATCAGCTCCATGCCGTCCTGACCGTTGTCGTCGAGCCGTCCGATGAACGGGCTCACGTAGGCGGCGCCAACCTTGGCGGCGAGGAGCGCCTGGTTCGCCGAGAAGACGAGCGTCATGTTGACGCGGGTCCCCTCCGAGGCGAGGATCTTCGTCGCCGTCAGGCCCGCCGGGGTCATCGGGGTCTTGACGTAAATCGACGGGTGGATCTGGCGGAGTCTCCGGCCCTCCGAAAGCATCGCGTCGGTCGTCGTGCCGACGACCTCCGCCGAAACGGACGGAACGCCGAGCGCGGTGATCTCGCGGAGGACGTCCTCGAACTTGCGTCCCTCCTTCGCGACGAGGGAGGGGTTGGTGGTCACCCCGTCGAGGATGCCGACGTCCCACATCGTCTTGATCTCGGTGATGCTGGCGGTATCGAGGAACAGCTTCACGACCGATTTGCCTCCGTGAACTGTCCCGACCGAGGGTCGAGGGGTTACTGAACCTTGCCCCTCGCGCGGAGCAGCACCCACGCCTCTTCGAGGCACCGCTCCTTCGACAACCCGAGGCGGTCCCGAGCGTCGCCCGGACCGCTCGGTTCGACAAGAACATCCGGCACGCCGACCCGCCGAACCGGGACCGGGGCCTCCTCGGCGGTCGCGCTCGCGACGAGCGCGCCGACGCCGGTGAGGACGCTGTGCTCCTCCATCGTGAGGATCGCGCCCGTGTCCCGGGCGGCCCGAAGGAGCGCCTTCACGTCGAACGGCTTGACGGAAGCGAAGTCGAGCACCCGGACCGAGACCCCGACGCGGGCGAGCTCGTCGGCCACGTCGAGGGCGGTCCGGAGCATCGCCCCGACCGTGACGATGGTGAGGTCGCTTCCCTCCCGCACGGTCGGGGCCCGGCCGATCTGAAACGTGCCGTCCGAAACGGTCGGAAGGATCCCGGGGGCCAATCGGAGATAGGCGGGTCCCGAAAAACTCGCTAGCGCCCGGGTCGCGGCCGCCGTCGTCGGCCCATCGGCGGGGACGACGACCGTCATCCCCGGAAGGCCCCGAAGGAGACCGAGGTCCTCGAGCATCGGCGGGAACGGCGCCGACGACGGAGGCGAAAGTCCCCCGTCTAGGGCGACGAGCTTGACGTTCGCCCTCCGACGACAGATCGATTCCCGGAGCGCCGAGTACGACGGTCCGACGAGTTGGGCGACCGACCCGCTCGCGAACACCGCGCGGCCGCCCTCCGATTTCTGGGCGGCCAGGATGACTGGCGAGGGATCCGACGACCCGGCCAAGAACGAGCGCTCGGGAAACTTCGTGGCGAAGCGGACCGCCGTGCTTGGGGGGGCCGGGCCCGCCTCGATGACGACCATCGCCGGGTCGACCGAGCCGAGTTCGACGACCGTCCGTTCGTACGCCGCTCGGAGTTCCTCGGGCTCGCGCCCGTCGGTCACGCCGCCTTTCCTGCGGCTGGGCCGGCCCGACGGGAACGCGAGGACGGGCGGTGGGACGGGGCGGGCGGCTCGGCCGTCGACGGGGGATTGGGGGACGACAGGACCGATCGGAGCGAGGCGAGGTCGGTAACGTACGCGGCGTAGTCGTCGTCCGAGAGCGGGGTCTCCAGGTAGCCGGGCGTCTCGGACCACTTCGGGTCGTTGAGCCACGACCGGAACCCCTCGAGGCCGATCTGCCCCTTGCCGATGTTCTCGTGGCGGTCGAGATGCGAACCGAGCTCGGCCTTCGCGTCGTTCAGGTGGAACGCCCGGACCTCCTCGACGCCGAGCTCGGAGGCGAGCCGGTCGACGAGGCGCCCGTAGGATTCTGGAGTCCGGAAATCGTTCCCGGCGGCGTACAGGTGACAGGTGTCGAGGGTGACTCCCACCCGCCCGCGCTCGGTGACCCCATCGAGCACCCGGCGGAGCTCGGCGAACGTGGAGCAGAGCGCCGTGCCCTGGCCGGCCGCGTTCTCGAGGAGGAGGCGAACGGGCGATTCGGGCGTCTTCTCGATCACCCAGTTGAGGCTCTCGATGATCCGGGGGAGACCGTTGTCGGGACCCTCACCCATGTGCGCGCCCGGGTGCAGGATCAGGCCGTCGACCCCGACCTTCGTCGCCCGTTGGACCTCGTCGAGGAGCGCCTTGCGGGACCGGCCCAGCATCGCCTTCTTCGGGGTGGCGAGGTTGATCAGGTAGCCGTGGTGGACGGCCGTCGCCTTCAGGCCGACCTCTTGGACCGCGGCCCGGAACGCGGCGGCGGCTTCATCCGCGATCGGCGGCCCGGCCCACATCTGCGGACTCTTCGAGAAGATCTGGATCGCGTCGCAACCGATCGCCCGTCCCTGGCGGGGCGCCTCGCCGAGGCCGTCGGAAATCCCGATGTGCGCCCCGAGCCACACGACGGCGGCGGAGCGAGGCGCGAGTCTTAACGGTTCACGGGGTGGCGGGTCCGCTCGGCAAGTTGCGGAGGCTGACAGCTTTCCGCGGTTCCCGTAGGCTCGCGCACTTCAGTACCGCGCGGAACGCCAGTGGGCTTAACTTCCGGGTTCGGAATGAGACCGGGTGTTTCCCCACCGCTTTGGCCGTCAGCCGACCGAACGACCGAACCGGACTATTTAACGGCTCGCGGACCGGCCGTTCCTCGACGGGACAAAGGGTATCCCCCCGACCCCTCTCGGCGCGTCCGAGGCCCGACGTCGGCCCGTCCGGCCCGCAGGTGAAGCTCGGTGAGCCCCCAGCCGTTCCCGCGGGTGCGGGAGTACGACGTCGACCTGAACCTCGACTTTGCTACCGGATAGTTCCGGGGCACGGTCGGGGTCGTTCTGGCGGAACGAGTCCGGCAATGCCGGCTCAACGCGCTCGAGCTCGAGGTCCGGCCGGTCGACCCGGCGGTCCGCCTGGAGGCGCGGCCCGCGGACGAGGAGATCGTCGTCGACCTGCCGGCCGAGTCCGACACGTTTTCCCTCGCGTTTTCCGGCAAGGTCGCGGACCGCGGCCTCCTCGGGCTGTACTGGTCGCGGTTCGGCACCGGCCGCATCGTCGCCTCCCAGTCGGCGGCGACGGGGTGTCGACGAATCTTCCCCTGCCTCGACCGTCCCGACCGGCGGGCCCTCGTCCGCCTGACCCTCACGGTGGCCGATGGGCTGGAGGTGATCTTCAACACGCCGGTCGCGAGGGAGCGGGTCGACGGGGATCTTCGGACCTTCGAGTTCGAGCCGACGCCATCGATGGCGACGTACCTCGTCTTCCTCGCGGTCGGCAAGTTCGATTGGCTCCCCGTCGAGGGACGGCTCGGCCGGGTCCGGGTCGCGGCCCCGCCGGGCCGGGGCGCGGCGGGAGCGTTCGCCCTCGCCCACGGCGCCGAGATCCTCGCGGCGTTCGAGACCTACTACGGGATCCCGTACCCGCTCCCGAAGCTCGACCTCGTCGCGGTCCCGGAATTCGCCTACGGTGCGATGGAGAACTGGGGCGCGATCAGCTTCCGGGATATGCGCTTGCTCGTCGAGGCGGACACGAGCGCTCGGCAGAAGCGCGAGACGCTCACGACGATCGCCCACGAGATCGCCCACCAGTGGTTCGGCAACCTCGTCACGATGGAGTGGTGGACCGACATCTGGCTGAACGAGAGCTTTGCGACGTTCATGGAGGAGAAGATCATCGAGCGCCTCCATCCGACGCTCGGCATCTCCGACGACTTCCTTCTCGATTGGGGGTCGTACGCCCGGCTCGGCGACTCGCTCGAGACGACGCACCCGATCCACGTCCCCGTCGACCACCCGGACGAGATCAGCGAGATCTTCGATGAGATCTCCTACGGGAAAGGGGCGAGCGTCCTCCGGATGATCGAGGCGCTGCTCGACGAGGAGTCGTTCCGCTCCGGCGTCGTCGCCTACCTCCAGAAGTACGCGTACGGCAACGCGACGAGCGCCGACCTGTGGTCCTCGCTCGAGACCGCCTCCGGAAAGCCGGTCACCCGCATCCTCTCCCAGTGGGTCCAGCGGCCGGGAATCCCGCTCCTCGAGGCCGCCGCCGAGGGGGACGCGATCCACGTCCGCCAACGCCGGTTCCGCCTGAACGGCCACCACGGCGACGAGACGTGGCCGATCCCGCTCGGGGTGTACCGGGACGGCGCCGTCGAGCGGACGGTCGTCGAGGCGGCGGAGACGGTCGTGCCCACGAACGGAGCCTCGGCCGTGAACCTGAACCCCGGCGGGCTCGGCTTCTATCGGGTCCGGTACGACGGCCCGCTCCTCGACCGCGTGCGGAGCGCGTTCCCGACATTCCCCCCGATCGACCGCTGGGCGATCCTCACCGACCTGTACGCCTTCGTCCTGTCCGGCGACATCTCCCTATCGGACTACTTCCGGTTCGTCGACGTCGCTCGCGACACCGACGACTACCTGGTCGTCCACGAGCTCGCGAACCAGCTCGCGTCCGTTCGTCAGACCCGGATCGCCCCGCTCGGGGCGCTCCTCGCCGACACCCCGGAATTCCGTCGGAGCGGCCTGGGGTTCTTCCGCGCCCAGCTCGACCGGCTCGGCCCCGCCGCGGTCGACGGGGAGCCCGACACCGACGGAATCCTCCGCGAGCGCGTCCTGCTCGGCCTCCTCGCCTACGACGACACCCTCGCGAAGCAGCTCGCGGGCCACTTCGACGAGTACGACCGGCTCGACCCGAACCTGCGCGAGCCGGTCGCCTACGCATACGGCCGGGTGAACGGCGCCGCCGGACAGGCCGCGCTGTTCGAACGGATCGCGAAGGCGACGAGCGAGGGGGACCTGATGAAGCTCGAGCGGGGCCTATCGGCCGCGACGGACCCGGCACTCCTCCGGACCGCCCTCGCGGCGATCGGCACGCCGAAGATCAACCGGGCCCACGTCTCGGTCCTCGTCTATCAGGTCGCCCTCAACCCGCACGGCCGGGACGCGGCCTGGGAGTGGCTGACCACACGGCTGCTCGACCAGGCGACGTCGCTCCGCGGGACGGGTCTCATCAGCGACATGCTCGAGCACGCGACCCCGTTCGCCGCGCTCGGACGCGGCGAAGCGGCCGCCCGGGCCGCGTTCGCGGACCACCCCGTCCCGGAGGGCGAACGCGGCATCCGGAAGGGGATCGAATGGCTCCGCGTCTTCGAGGCAGTTCGGGCGCGGGTCGCTCCGGATTCGCCGGCCCGGCGGACCGCCTAGCGCCGGGGCTTGACCCGGGGATCGGGGCGGGTCCGGCCGGACCAGGTGCCGTCGCCGGCCGACCAGATGTACCACGTCCCGTGGGCCTGGCTGAGCCGCACGCCGTCGCCGTCGTACAGATTCCCCTCGACGAAGGCGAGGTGGCGCCCGCGCCGGACGACCTCCCCCCGGGCGCGCAGCCGCGCCCCCTGCTGGGCCGGCCGAAGGAATTCCACGTAGAGGCTCGTCGTGGCGGTCACCTCGTCCTCCCGGAGCGTCGTCACCACGGCGCCGCCCATCGCGGTATCGAGGATCGTCGCGTAGACGCCCCCGTGGACGACCCCGTTGATGTTCAGATGGCGCTTCGTGACCGTCCCGCTCACGACGCAGACGCCGGTGCCCGTCTCCGACGGGTCGACCGTGAACCCGACCGACGAGTGGAACCCTCCGAGCCCCCGACCGGTGAGCCAACCCGGTGGCGGGTGGATCGGTTTCGGCTCCGGCGCGGGGCTTCGGGCCATTCGGGCCATCGACGTTCCGGCGGGCATAAGTACTCCGCCCCGTCGTTCGCGACCGATGGTCCGCCGGGCGGCCGAGGCGGGGTACGAGGCCGCCCCGAACATCGCCCTCGTCAAGTACTGGGGGGTCCGAGACGAGGCGCTCGGCCTCCCGTACAACAGCTCGCTCTCCGTCACTCTGGACAAGCTTCGGACCCGGACCAGGGTCCGGTTCGACCCGGCCCTCCCGGGCGACCAGTTCGTGTTGAACGGCGCCCCCCAGTCCGGCGGTCCCGCCCACTCCGTCACCGAGTTCCTGGACGAGGTTCGCGCGATCGCCCGGATCGAGACGCCCGCGTTCGTCCGGTCGGAGAACAACTTCCAAACGGCGAGCGGCCTCGCGAGCAGCGCGAGCGGCTTCGCCGCGCTTGCCGGGGCGGCGTCGCTCGCGGCCGGTCTGAAGCTGCCGCCGGCGGCGCTCTCCCGACTGGCCCGACTGGGCTCCGGTAGCGCCTGCCGGTCGCTGTTCGGGGGGTTCGTCGAATGGCGCGCGGGGAGTCGACCGGACGGCCGGGACTGCTTCGCCCGGCCGCTCCATCCCGCCTCCCATTGGCCGTCGCTCGTCGACCTGGTGGCGATCATCGCGGACGCCCCCACGAAGCCGGTCCGCTCCGCGGTCGCGATGCAGCGGACCGTCGCGACCTCCCCGGAGTACGCTCGGCGGCTCCGCGAGGTTCCGGCGCGGATCCGCGCCATGAAGCGGGCCGTCTCCGTTCGAGATGCCCCCGCCCTGTTCGACCTCACGATGGTCGAGTGCGACAGCTTCCGGCTCGTCTGCGAGACGACCGACCCCCCCCTCGACTACCTCGTCCCCGCCTCGCGAGCCGTGCTGGCAGCGGTGCGTTCGACGAACACCGAGGCGGGCGCCACGATCGCCGGCTACACGCACGACGCGGGCGCCCACGTCCACGTCTTCACGACGCGCCGATACGCCCGCTCGCTGCGCCGGCGATTGGCATCGGTCGCCGGAGTCGAGAAGGTCCTCGCGCTCTCGCCGGGTCCCGGCGGGCACCCGATCCGGGTCGTCGGGCGCTAGGCCCGGCGACGCTTCTTCGCCGGTGCCCTGGGCTTCTGCGCCGACCGACCGGCCGAGCGCTTCGACCGCTTCGCGGGGATGGAGTACACCTCGAGCACGACCTGGTCGGGGTCGGCCCAGCTCGCGCTGAAGTAGCCCGGACGGAACTCCGGATGCTCCTCGCCGCGGAACAGCGGGTAGAGCTCGGCCTTCGTGAGCTTCGCCTCGATCGCCGCGACGCGCTCCGGCGAGTCGACGTGGAACGCGAGGTGCTCCGCGACGACCTCCTCGTCCCCCGTCGGGGGGCGGCGGCGGATCCTCGGGGTCCGGACCTTGATCAGCCAGATCGTGAGGTCGCCGTCCGTGAAGGCGACGTAATCGGTCTCCTGGACGAACCGCCGGAAGCCGAGCTCCCCCAAGAACCGGTCGTAGAACCACGTCGTCCGGGCGATGTCGCTGACTTCGAGCGAGAGGTGGCGGAGCGAAGCGGTCGCGGGCATCGCGCGGCGGAGGGGGCGGAGCCAGATAACGGGCGGCGGGGCCTCGTCAGACGATCGTGTTGAAGAACAGGATGGCGAGGAGCAGGAGGCCCGCGGAGTTGTTCGCGAGGTCGTTCGGGTCGGCGCTCTCCGCCACGACGCCCACGAGCTGGACGAGCAGGGCGAGGCCGGCGAGGAGGACGAACTGCCGGCTCCGCCGCTTGGGGGTCGGCTTCCCCGTCGGCTCCCACCACCGGACGGTCAGAAGGAACAGGACGACGATGATCGCGAGGACCGCGGCCTCGGTGGCGATGACGGTGTTGTCCGTGCGGAGGTCGACCAGGATCCCGACCAGGTAGACGAGGATCAGTCCGGAAACGACGAGGCGGACCGTCTGCGGCTGCAACCACGGGGGGAGCGGGCTCGCTCGGGCCGGGTCCGGACCGTCCGGTGCTTCGGTCGAGTCGGCGGATGCCGCCGACACGGGCGCGGGCTCCTTAGAGGATGTGCCGGTCGAACTCGGGGTCGGGGAGCTCGAGGCCGATTCCGTTGATGAGCGGGGTGATCTCCTGGATGTACTTCGCCCGGGCCTCCTCGTTCGTCCAGCGCTTCAGGCCGAGCGCGATCGCCTTCTGGCTGGTCTCCGAGTGGGAGTGCCCGAACATGTCGAGCGCCCGAGGGTACCACTTGTTGACGGACGCCTGGGCTTCCGCCTTGTCGCCGTAGTACTTCGGGCCGTCCTGGACCATCCGGCGGAGCACGGACGCGCCGAAGTTGAGGTGGAGCTGCTCCTCG
>Ga0116216_10003250_pt1 | contig 10604 bp, 8 predicted proteins | sample Sb_taG_11_FD_89696 | JGI IMG/M metagenome (GOLD analysis project Ga0116216, IMG submission 89696) | Peat soil microbial communities from Weissenstadt, Germany - Sb_50d_3_AS metaG | ecosystem: Environmental > Terrestrial > Soil > Wetlands > Peat | place: Germany: Weissenstadt | collected 2010-09-21
CGTGAAGACCTGCTTGGTCTTCTTGGTGGTCTCGGCGACTCGGCGAGCCTCGTCGATCGTGTGGGTCATCGGCTTTTCGCAGTAGACGTCTTTGCCGGCCTCCAGGGCGTCGATCGTCATCTTGGCATGCCAGTGGTCGGGCGTGGCGATCAAGACGACGTCGACGTCCTTGCAATCAAGGATCTTGCGGTAATCTTTGGTGACGCGGTCTTTGTCTTTGCCTTGCCAGTCCAGACCGCACTTCTCGGCCGAGTAATAAAGTCCGCGCCCAACCTCTTTGTTGCCGTCCCATACATCGCAAAGGCCGATCAAGTCGATCGGCTTCTGCTCCCGGTTCTTCATCCTGAGTAGGATGCGCAGGTGTTCCTGGGCTCGGCCGCCCGGGCCGAGGACCGCGATATTGATCTTTTCATTGGCCCCCTTCACACTGCCAACGGCGGGATGGGGAAAAGCGCCCGCGGCCACCATGGCACCGGTCGCGGCGCCGGCCGTCTCGATGAAACCTCGACGGCTCACCTTGCGGTTGTCTCTCATGGGAAAACTCTCCAGGAACCTGGGCGCAAGACCACGGTCTGTTCGAGGGATGTGGGGTCGCCCTTGAGCCTGCCGACACACCCTTACCGCGGGAAGACCGAAACCAGATCACACGTTAACTCCGGCGAAGGTCGTTGGTCAAGGAGATGCCGGCCTCGCCGGCACCCGCCGCGCGGACATTCCGGAACGGCACTTGTCCTCGCCGAGACGTCACGAAAAGATCGATCTGTAGTCACTCTCAGTATATCTCTTGATTGACACGAACGACGTTGTCCATCAAAATACATGGTGAGGGAAGGCCGCACGCTGGCCACCATGTCCGGGTTTGCTTTCGACCGCCGTGTTCTCACGATTTTTGGAACCATTTCGGTCTCGGTGCAGCTTTCCGGATAAAGACCGTGTCCGGTTGTGCAAGCGACCGCCTGCGACGGCCGCATCATCATCGCCAGTAGCTGGGCTCTACGCGCTTGGCACTCGGCGTCTTGACTGCATGCGGCGACGACCCCTCTGACGGATTCCACCGGGAGATCTCGAATGCTTGAGGGGGTGTGAGCGGTAACTGTTACGGCTACGCAGCCTTGGCGCCGTTGACCCATTGATAATCACGTTTCTGAGGAAGAATCGGCGAAAATTGCCTTCCCCGTCGACTTTTCGACTCACGATGACCGTAGGACAATCGTAGAATAATGCGACTAGAGTTTCTGGCATCATGGAGTACGGCGGTCGAGCGACGTTCAATCCCATCGGAGCTGAAACAAGAGAGGATCTGCGCGATCAGAACCTATGCCTCGGACCATTCTATGCAAGCAATGCGGCACCATCTTGAACTTGCCCCCCCACGTGGCCGCGGGCAAACGCCTGAAGTGTCCGAAATGCGCGACTCGGTTCGTCGTGTCGGAAGAGGACGCGAGCTCGATCTCGACGATTCCGGGTTCGGCTGATGCCGCGACGACATCGTTTGACCTGGACAAGCGGCCGGGGAGCGAGAAGGATCTGCCGATCGCGACATCCGAAGGCGACTTGCGCGACACCTTCGACTTGCCACTCGTTAGCGGACGGGAAGTCGAGCAGGGCCAGGTCGCCTCGGACCCTCTAGCCGCCGACGCGGCTGCGCTCTTTAAAGACGAGGGCCCAAGCAAACGGCGCCCCACCGCCGCTGAAGCCAGATCGAGGGCGCGCCGCTGCAGCCACTGCGGCGGTTTCGTCCCCCAGGGAATGTCGATCTGCGTGACCTGCGGCACCGACCAGGATACTGGCTTGCGAGTCGGTTTCGACGACGACCTGATGCCGCCACCTCCGCCCCGAGTCAAAGGGCCACCGCTCCACGTGTCCATAATCGGCGGCCTCTGTGGCACAGCCGGCATCATCTTCATGCTCTTGGGCGTTATCCAATCCACTCGCGGAGAGTCCAACATCCAGAACTACGGATGGCTCGCCCTGGCCCTGATCTCGGCCTTCGGCATCTTCGCCTGCGTCCAGTTCGTGAGGGGCAAGTCCGTCAAGCTGCTCATGCTCGCGCTGGCTCTCGGTGTCGGCGTCGACGTGATCAGCTTGATCGCCGTTCCGCTCACGCGGCCTATCCTCCAACCCAAAGAGGACATGGTCAAGGAAGTCAGGCCCACGGAAATCACCGACTCGAGCGTTGCGATCACGCCCTTTGAGGAAAGGATGGACACCCGGAAGATCACGCTCGGCGTCGGGCTGATCATTCTCTACGCCGGGTTATCGCTCTATTTGATGTCACCGCCAGTGAAGAGGTATTTTTTCCACTCGCGGATCGAACAAGGCTCGCTACCGCTATAAGGCGGCTCACCCACCGGGGCCTGGAGCCGCGGGCCGCCGCCGCGACATGCTTAGATTCCAGGATCAAAACCAGGGACTATTCGGGTCGGGACCGCCAGAGTTCAGGCGGTCGCGCTGTCGAGCGGACTGCGCCATATCGGCCCGGGTTGAAAGAGAATGCGGGCGGCGTCGAGGGCGGTGCTCGTCGACGCGATGAAACCCTCTTCGTCAGACGCGGCCGTGATGCCCGTGTGACCCATGAGCAACCTGACCAGGGCCGACGGGGTCAAGGTCAGGTGCCGCCGGCTGAGCTTCTCGGGCTCGACCCGCGAATTCTTGCCGTTGACGTGAATCAACCAGCGCTCGTCATCCAGGCAGATCCCTAGCTCGAGAGGAAGGACGCACCCCGACTCGACTGCGCGGCGGGCCAATTCGGGTACGATGCACTTCAGGAATCGACCGAGGTCGGGAATGTGGTACATCGACACCGTCCCCTCATAGGCATCCTGGTCGATGATCCGGCCCGAAGCCGTCCGGACCACGTCGATGACCGGATGATCGCTGGGGGCATAGACGGTCACTTCCGGATAAGCGCGCTCGAGCGCCTCGGCGCGCACCCGGCCCAAGAGCGCCCGCAGCGCCTGGGGATAAGCGGGATCGGAGGCAATCTCGAGGACCTTGTGGTCCTTGATAAAAGCGTAACCTCGCACAGTCTCACCCTGGCAGGCGACCCAGATCACGTGGGCGTACTTGCGGCCAATCATCCAGCGCCAATATTCCTCGGACCGGACGATCGTCCCGGTCGTACTGGCGAATTGCAGCTCGTAAAGCTTCATCAGGTCGCCCAGCTCGACCTGTCGCCATGGTCGAACGTGCCAGAACGGTCCGCGGCCTTCGATCATCCCGTCGCTGACCTGAGGTAAATTCCGGCTCATGGTCTGCGCGAAGGTCTGCCGGCCACATACGCCCCAGCCCACCGACCGGTAGAATTGCGGCATGCCGGTCGTCAAGACCTGGAGCGCAATCCCGTTTTCTCGGGCTCGCTGGCTGGCAAGGCGCATCAGGTTCTGAGCAAACCCCATCCCGCGGAACTCGGGCAACGTCCCAACCCACATCACACCATTGATGGGGATCGACACCGAGCCGTACCGCACCTGCCGCTCGGTCAAATGAAGGTGGCTGACGATACGGCCGTCGACCTTGGCCAGGATGCGTTGTTCGGGCCGATAGATTGGGTCGGAGAGGGCACCCAGGAACGACTCGCGGTCAGGTCCGTGGAAGACGTGGAGCAGCGTCTGATAGACCGCTTCATGATCGGCTTCGGTGCCGAGGCAATACTCGACCGAGCCGCGGCGAAAAGGAAGGCGATTTCCCGGCGCGGGCGCTTTCATCGGGTCTACCATCGTGGAGACGCGCCGCGAAACGCAGCCGTCAGTTGGAGTCCAAGGACGTAGAGCGCGTGTCGTCACGCGGCGTTTTGTCTTCATTGTACGGGCTCTCAACGTGGTCTGCCGCAAAAAGACGGCGGCCATCGCAATTTTTGTGAGAAAAGACCGGTCCCGGATCGGGATGGGCGTCGCCCACGGAAAGTGTCGGCAAGTGACGGAAGCTCGAGCCTCTGGGAAAGAGCCAGAGTACTGCTTCAGGGAGGTTCCGCGGGTTGACCTGGCGATGATCGAGCCAGCACCACCTCGGCCGCCGCCCCAAGCATGCTCTGCCGCAGTCGCGCCTCGGAATGAAGCACGAATGAAAACTCGCGGTTCCGAGCCACCCGGTTCGACTTGAGACGCCGCCGCGTCACTGATCGAAGGCTCAAGAGATTGTCCGCCAGGTCCTGCACCGAGGGTTGCAATGCGTTGTTAGAGCGACGGATCGCCAGGCGCCGCGCCTTCCGCTGGCGCCTCGTGGCCGTCGGCCCGGCAATCGCGTAATGCTTCGCCCTGATCAGATTACGTATTTCCTCGCTGTAAGGTTCGGACAAATGGCGATCTGGGTTAAATCGGAGGTCGCGCAAGCTGCGTTCGATGGAGGCCAAGTCTAGGGCGGTCGCCGGGTCAGCCGCCAGGCCTAGCCAGAGCGTCATCGACACGGTCAAAAAGCCGGGGGGCTCGATTGCGAAGAACCGCCGGCTGATCTCGTCTCCAAACTCGTCGTACTTCGCGCCGCCGATTCCGTGGATAAACAGATCGCCGAGGAGGAAACGGCTGAACACGGTCGTCGTCAGGGCACGTGTGCGCAGCCGGACGGCAAGTTCCGGGAGCTCGCGCAGCCGCTCGACGGCGCAACATGCTTCGCGCTCAGGTGCCAGCGGCAGCTCGATCAGTACTTCGTTCTCGCCGGCGATGCGCAGATCCATTTCTCGAGCTCGCTGACGGACCAGAAGAGCACGCCGACGGGGATGTGCCGCCCGCCAGATCCAGAAAGGTGCCTCCAGCCAGTCTCCCTCGCGCGCCAGCGCGGCTACCGGGTGGTTCTTGCTTTTGATTCCATGCGTCGCGCGATACTCATGAAGAGCGTCGTTATGGACCTGAGAATACCGCGGTAGCTGGGCCAGCAGGTGCGAGACGAACCAGTAAAAGCCGTCGGTCTGGCAGACCTCGCTCAAGGGAACCTCGAGGTTGGTAACGCCCCACGACGCCTCCAACTCGCGACGCGAGAGGGAAAAACGCATTCCGTGCGTTCGGGCCTCGTCCCGGCGCTTGAGCACACGCGGCCAAAAGTCGTCCACCAGCGGATTGGCGCATGTATCGCCCAGAACGCGACGCACCCGGCCCGCGAAAGTTGCGAACCGCTCTTCTTCCAGGACCGGCGAGTCTTCAAAGGGCGCATCTCCTCCCCACCGGTCGAACTCGACCCGCGCCAGCTGGATGCCATTTTCATCGTGCCTGGGCACGGCGATCGAAGTCGACTTGGGGATGTCGTTGTCGACGATCAGGTTGAGGCCAACTCCGCCTCGGGCGCCGGCGATCGACGCGGCGGCGAAATTCTTGATCCAAACGCCGGGATGAAACAGCTCGGGCTGATGCCCGGTCACGATCAGCGGGCGCCCTGTTCGAGTGAAATCGTCAACATCGACGCTGGGCCGGCCCAAGCCGTGCTGGTCAAGAAAGCGCTGCGCCAGCGCGACAACCTCGTGACGAACCGCGGCCCGCAGCCACAAGGCTCGTCTTCCCTGGAAATCGTATTCCCAACCGGCGAATTGCTGGGCATTGCCCGCAATCAGGCCGGCGACAGCGGCCGGCGGCGGATCCACCAGCACGCCGCCGTCGATGGCGGGCGCCCGGAGACGCCGCGCGGTCATCCCAAACACCCTGCCGCGGCAAGCAGCCCGGCGCGTTCAAGCGCCCGCTCGAGGACCCGGCGATAATGCTTCAGTCGGTAGTCGGCGTCGTCGAGCGCACCGCCAAAAGCCCTCGATTCATCCAGGTAAATCAGCGGGACGGGCACTTCCACGATCTTCATGCCATGCGCCACCGCCTGCACCCAGACCTCCAGCGGCATCGCATAACCGTTGTCCGTGATGTCAAGCTGCCGCAGGGCGCTCGTCCGATACGCCTTGAAGCCGCAGAACGCGTCCGTGAGGTTCATCCCCAGGCATTCGTTCAGCCAGCGCGTGACCTCGACGTTGATCCGCCGGCGCTGCTCGGGGGGCTTCTGGGTAGGGTCGAAAACGCGCAGGTAACGGCTGCCGGAAACGATATCGGCGTCTGCCAGATGAGCCGCGATCTCGGGAATCCGCTCGGGCTCATGCTGCCCATCGCAGTCGAGGGTGACGACGCCGTCGTAGCCGCCATCGATGGTCGCTTGAAAAGCCGAACGCAAGCCAGCCCCATACCCCAGGTTGCGCGGATGGCGGACTGTCCTGACCGCTGGCAGCGCCTTGAGCAATTCGGGTGTGCGATCGGTCGAGCCATCGTCAATCACTAGCACGTCCCCGGCATACCTGACCACCTCGGTCAGCACGCCAACCAGGCTCGGCTCTTCATTGAAGACGGGAATAGCGGTCAGCAGACGCATGGGCGAAGTCGTTGCACCGAAAGAGGTTGAGGGACGAAACGCTCGAAAAAAGCGGCGCGGCATGACCCACGTATTCTAAGACAGCCGGCTCGAAAGTCAACGAGACGGTCGAGCCACCGCGCGGCGACTCGGGCACCGGCGGAGCCTTCTTGGCAATGCCGTTTCCCAGAGCGGCGGGCACGCCGCCCCATGGGAGGTTGCCTCATCGTAAAGCGGCAATTGTCGGTCCCAACCATCCCGGGGGATCTCACGAAAGCCCTACCCCCCCAACCGTCGCGGGTTTTTCATTTGGCAATTACGGGTGCAACCCGTTGCGTGGGCGGCGTTACCGAGGTGTTCGGCGCGTCGCAACCCTTGATTCGATGCGCCGCGTGCCAGAGAATCACCATGATCCGTTGCCCGCGCGCCGCGGCCGAGGATTGACGGTGGTTGCCGTGCGGAGCGCAAAGTGTGATAATCGATCTTCATGTTCGCCAAAAACATGCGAGCTTTGGGCAGTGATTGTTGAAAACCGGCCATTATTCATCCTCATCGGGCTGACGGCGACGTTATTCGTTCTCACCGTCAACACGCGGGCCCAATTCACCGATGGGCTTCCCGATCATCCGGCGCCGCTTTCGCCTGATGAAGAACTCAAGAGACTGAAAGTTGCCGACGGCCTGAGAATCACCCTGGTTGCCGCCGAGCCGCAGGTCGCGCAGCCGCTCTCGATCAGTTTTGACGACCGAGGTCGGATGTGGGTGCTGCAGTATCGCCAATATCCCAGTCCCACCGGGCTCAAGCCGGTTGCGGTGGATCAGTATCTCCGCACGAAATACGACCGGCTTCCCGAACCGCCGCCCTATGGTCCCAAGGGGAAGGATCGGATTTCGATCTACGAGGACACGAGTGGCGACGGTCGCGCTGACGTCGTCAGGGACTTCGTGGCCGATCTCAATCTCGCGTCGGGGATGGCGCTGGGATATGGCGGAGTGTTCGTTGCGCAGCCGCCGTACCTGTTGTTCTACGCCGACCGCGACGGCGACGACCGTCCGGATGGGCCGCCGAAGGTTTTGCTGACCGGGTTCGGCATGGAAGACGCACATGCCTTTGCCAACTCGTTGACGTGGGGACCGGACGGCTGGCTGTATGGAGCCCAGGGAAGCACGTCAACCGCCGACATTCGCGGCATTGGCTTCCAGCAAGGCATCTGGCGTTACCATCCGCGCTGGGATCGATTCGAATTGTTTTCGGAAGGAGGTGGCAACACCTGGGGCGTCGAATTCGATCGATTCGGCAACCTGTTCCCCGCCGGTAATACCGTTGAACCGCTCGAGCACCATGTTCAAGGAGCCTACCTCGTCAAAGGCTTCGGCAAACACGGCCCGCTGCATAATCCGCACACCTACGGTTATTTTCAGCCGATGCTCCATCATGGCTACCTGGGCGACAGCCTCTCGGGGGGAGCAATCGTCTATCAGGGGGGAGCATTTCCAGCTCGATTCAACGATGCCTGCATCTGCCCCCACACCCGGCACAGTGCATGCCGATGGGCAACAATCGAAACGCGCGGATCGACATTTGCGACTCGCGCGGCGGGCGATTTTGTCACCAGCGGTGACATCTGGTTTCGTCCGGTCGACATGACCGTCGGACCGGACGGTGCTGTCTACATCGCCGATTGGTACGACTACAACATTTCCCACTCGTCGCCCAAGAACCGGAGCCAATGGTATCAGCCCAGCCGCCTGGATGGCCGTGTGTGGAGGGTCGCGCCGCCCGACCTGGCCCCCGTCAAAGCCAATGCGCTGGACCTGAGCCGGCGATCGAGCGATGAACTGGTCGAGCTCCTGTCGCATCGGAACGACTGGTACGCGCGCCAGGCGCGGCGTCTGCTGGCCGAACGCTGCGATCACTCGGTGGTTCCGGCCCTCACCAAACTGGCGCTCGACAGCGACGAAGAGCGGCTGGCACTAGAGGGACTGTGGTCACTCTATGTGATTGGCGCGGTCGATGCTCCCTTGGCGGAGAAGGCGCTGGCCAGCCGGCACGAGTACGTCCGGGCCTGGACGGTGCGATTGCTCGGCGACGAGCGGATCGTGTCGCCGGGCTTGTTGCGGCAGTTCGTTCTCCTGGCTCGTCGCGACCGGAGTGTTGTCGTCCGTAGCCAGCTCGCGTGTACGGCCAAGCGACTCCCGGCCAGCGAGACGGTCCAGATTGTCGCACAACTGCTCCGCCATGACGAAGATGCCGACGATGTCCAGATGCCGCTCTTGATCTGGTGGGCGATCGAGGATAAAGCGATTTCCGATCCGGATCTGGTGCTGCGCATGGTTCAGCGCGGCGACATCTGGCATGGATCGCTCATGACGCGCTTTATCATCGAGCGGCTCGCGCGGCGATTCTTGGCGGAAGGAACCAACGCATCGGCGGCCGCTTGCGCCATTCTGCTGCAACATGCCCGCCAAGAGAAGACCGTCGACCTGGCGCTCGCCGGGATGTTGCAGGCACTCTCCGGACGAAAACTGGACCACGTCCCACAACCGTTGGACGCGGCCGTAACGGCAACCGTTCGCCACGAATCGGCCAATCCGCGAGCGATCGAGCTCGCGCTGAGACTGAACTCGCCGGACGCCTCACAAACAGCGATACAGTTTGCAGCCAGCCACATGACGCCCGTCGAAGATCGGCTCGCGCTGATCAAGGCGCTGGGCGAATCGAAAACGCCCGCGGCGATCGACAGTCTGTTGTCGATGCTGGCGAACGCCTCGCCCGATACGATCAAGTTTGCCGCCCTGTCGGCACTCGGTTACTTCACCGACAATCAGATTGCTGACGCGGTCCTGGATAGGTTTTCGACATTGTCGGCGCGATCTCGGGCTCGATCCATCGAATTGTTGTGCAGCCGCCCGAGCTGGGCCCTGAAACTGATGGAATCGATCGATCGCAAGATGATCCCGTCGGACGCTGTGCCGCTCGAACTTATCCAGCGGTTAAGACAATACGACGAAGAGCGGCTGGTCAAATTGATCGAGAAACACTGGGGCAAGATCCGTGCGGCGACGCCGTTCGAGACGCAAGGTCGGGTGACCGCGATCTTGCAGTTGCTCTCCAAAGGTACCGGCGATGCCGCGCGGGGCCGGACTTATTTCGAGAAGATCTGTGCGACTTGCCATAGATTGCATGGATCTGGCACGGCAGTCGGTCCCGACCTGACCGGCGCCGAGCGCAAGAATCGCGAATTGCTCGTGCGAAACATCGTCGACCCGAGCGCGGTGATTCGCCAGGAATTCATGTCGCACGTCGCCGTGACGAAGGACGGACAAACCCTGACCGGACTCCTGGCCGACTCCACGGCTGACACGATTACTCTCGTCGATTCCAAGAATCAGCGGACGGTGCTCAAACGCAATGATCTCGAAGAGCTCAAAGAAACGCCCGTTTCGCTGATGCCCGAAAAGATCCTCGACGAACTGACCGATCAGCAGATTCGCGATATGATCGCGTTTCTGCAAACAGAAAACGACGTTCCGCCTAAAACCAAGTAGCGCAAACCTGAATGATCCGCAAGGCAACCGCTTCGACCTGCTAGATGAGCGAAACTCCCGCGGACTCACTCAACCGACGCTACAGGGCGGCACTCGCACTGGTCGCCGGCCTTGTTCTGCTCAATCAGCTTCTCGTGCAGCCGGCGCTCATGCGCCTGACCACCGATGCCCCGGTCATCAACATCGCCGGCCGCCAGCGGATGCTCAGCCAGCGCCTGGCGAAAGCCGCACTCGCCCTCGAGAGCGACGACGACAAGACCCGGTGGCGCCACCTTCGCGAGCTGGACCAGGTGCTCTTGCTCTGGTCCGTTTCCCACGACGGGCTGCGTCATGGAAATCCGGTGATGTCGCTGCCAGGCCGGAACAGCGAGGCAGTCAAGGCCGCGCTCGACGGACTCGAGCCTTACTTTCAGCGGATGCATGACGCGGCTGCCCGATTGACGCGTGACGACGGCCACGGACAACCGGGTGATCCATCCCCACGGGATGACGTCGCGACCATCCTGGGGGCCGAGGCCGAGTACCTCGAGCGGATGGACCGAGTGGTGGGACTCTTCGAGCACGAGGCGCGGGACCGGGTCGGCCGGTTATTCTGGACAGGCTGGGCCGTGAAGGCCATGATCTTGTGCGCGCTGGCTGCGATCGGCCTGTTCATTCTGGGGCCGGCGCTCACCCTCGTACGCCGCAAGGTCGACGAGCTCGGCCGCGCCAAGGGCGAGCTGGAGGACCGAGTGCGGCAGCGGA